>Ga0134125_10007524_pt1 | contig 12287 bp, 16 predicted proteins | sample KB31751_FD_96464 | JGI IMG/M metagenome (GOLD analysis project Ga0134125, IMG submission 96464) | Terrestrial soil microbial communities with excess Nitrogen fertilizer from Kellogg Biological Station, Michigan, USA - KB3-175-1 | ecosystem: Environmental > Terrestrial > Soil > Unclassified ... | reverse complement strand
GCCGTGCGATACGCCGCCGTCGTCGCGGGTTCTCGCGAACTCGTCGTCGGCAGGCGCGCTCATGCCCATCGGGAGGCGCTCAGCGCCATGCCTGCGCCCTCGCATCCGGCCACGGCCGGGCGCCCGCGCACCAGAGCTCCGTCGCGGTCGATCTCGGCCGCCTAGCAGTCCAGCGCACCTCGCCCTCAGCCTGTCACGGCACTCGGGTGGGGGAGCGGATGCCGCGTGGCCATACGGCCATCCATCCGTTCCGACTGCAAGGACTCTTTTCGTGGACCTCTTTTCCTTTCCTCCCGTCGCTGCCACCCTGGGCGCCGCCTACGCGCTCGTCGAAGGTCTGGCCGCACTGTTCGATCCCGTCGCCGGCACCGCGAGTGCGGCCGTCGCGATCATCGCGCTCACCCTGATCGTGCGCGCGGCACTCATTCCCGTCGGTATCTCGCAGGTCAAGGCCGAGTGGGCTCGGCGCAGACTCGCCCCGCGCCTCCAGGCGCTCCAGCGCAAGTACAAGAAGAACCCGCACGTGCTGCAGGAGAAGACTCTGGCGCTGTACAGGGCCGAGAAGACCTCTCCGTTCGCCGGCATGCTGCCGACGCTCGCGCAGGCGCCGGTGCTGTCTCTCGTCTACGCGCTGTTCCTCCGCACCACGATTGACGGCCACGCCAACGCCCTGCTCAGCGAGCACCTCTTCGGCGTTCCGCTGGGCACGTCCTTCGTGCATCTCGTCTCAACCGGCCCCGATGTTTCGGGCATAGCGGTCTACGGTGTGCTCTTCGCCACCATGGCGATGACGGCGTGGCTGTCGCGCCGCACGGCCCAGCGGCTGGCTCTTCCCCACCAGTCGACGGATGCCGCAGCCCCGCTCGCGGGACTCGCGGGCATCCTGAGCTGGTTGCCCTTCATCACCGTGGTGTTCGCTGCGTTCGTGCCCCTGGCCGCGGCGCTGTATCTCGTCACGACGACCGCGTGGACGCTGATCGAGCGCGCCGTCCTGCGGCGCAGGTACTGGGGCGAATCCGGGCCCGCGGCGAGTGCGCGACCGGCGGTGCTGGGGCCTCAGTAGGGGCGGGGTCGCGGCGTACCGAGCGGTACAGATGATGCGGTAGCGTGTGGACATGACCTTTGCTCCATTCGCGCGACGCTGGGCCATCCTGATCGCAGGGGTTCTTTTTCTGCTCACCGGACTCGCCATCCTGCTGACCCATTCGACCCTCGCGTTCGGGTGGGCGTCCTATGCTCCGCTCTCGGGGATGGCGTTCTATCCGGGGCTCTCCGCGACGGACGCCATGCTGAACGGCACGGTGCTGTCGCCGGATCGCTATGCGAGTTTCAGCGGTCAGATCGCGATCGCCCTGGGCATGTCGCTCATCGCGGGGTGGATCGGATACTTCTTTGGCAAGAGGGCGCGACACGCCTGATCACCCCGCATGACCGGACGCCGGTCGCGGATCAGTGCGCGAACGCCGGCTCGCCGCTCGCAGCAGGCTTGCGGATGAAGAATGCCACCGGAATCGCGAACAGCGAGATGATCGCGCCGTAGATGAAGGCGGAGTGGATGCCCGCTGCCGTCGCTGCCGCCTGACTCGCATTCTCGCCGAGCAGTGCGGTCGATCGCGCGGTCATGACCGTGACGAACAGTGCCGTGCCCGCGGCACCGGCCACCTGCTGGATCGTCCCGAGGATGGCGCTGCCGTGCGAGTAGAGCTCCGGCTTGAGGGCGGCGAGACCGGCGGTGAACAGGGGCGTGAAGAGCAGGGCCAGGCCGAGACTCAGTGCGACGTGCGCAACCAGCACCCACCAGAACGCGGTGTGCTCGCCGAGGAAGGTGAGCGACCAGAGTACGGCGCTGACGATGATTGCGCCGGGCACGACGAGCGGGCTGGGCCCGAAGCGGTCGTAGAGCCGACCCACGAAGGGAGCGAGGATACCCATGAGCAGACCGCCGGGCAGCAGGAGCAGCCCCGTCGCGAGCACATCGAGGCCCAGCACGTTCTGAGTGTAGATGGGCAGCAGGATGATGGTTCCGAACAGCGCCACCATGCTGATGGAGATCATGCCGATGGCGTAGCTGAAGTTCGATGCCCGGAAGGTGCGTAGATCGAGCAGCGCCTCATTCCGCCGCTGGAGCCTGAGCTGCCGGTAGATGAAGAGCGCGAGTCCCACCGCGCCGACCGCGAGCGGCAGCCATCCGGAGACCGTCGTGATGCCGCTGCCCGGAGTGCCGAGGTTGCTGAGCCCGTAGACGATGCCGCCGAAGCCGAAGGCCGACAGGATGACGGACAGCACGTCGATCGGCGTGACCCGCGGCTCGGTGACGTTGGGTACGCGCACGGCGCCGGTGATGAGCGCGGCGAGCGCGATGGGCAGCACGAGGATGAACATCCAGCGCCAGTCGAGCACGTTCAGGATGAACCCCGAAATCGTCGGCCCAATCGCCGGAGCGACCGAGATGACGATCGAGATGTTGCCCATCGTGCGCCCGCGGGACTGCTCGGGAACCAGCGTCATCACGGTCGTGAACAGCAGCGGCACCATGATCGCGGTGCCCGTGGCCTGCACGACGCGCGCGACCAGCAGCACCTCGAAGCCTGGCGCGACCGCGGCGATGAGCGTGCCGACACTGAAGAGCGACATGGCGGTGATGAACACGGGCCGCGTGTGAAAGCGCTGCAGCAGGAATCCGGTGATCGGGATCACGACGGCCATGGTGAGCATGAACGCCGTGGTGAGCCACTGCGCGGCCGATGCAGAGATCGACAGGTCCCTCATGAGGTGCGGTAGGGCCACGCCCATGAGGGTTTCGTTCAGGATGACCACGAAGGTCGACACGAGCAGTAGCGTGAGCACGAGGCGGTTGCGCGAGTCCAGGGCGGCCGTCGTCGCCGTCGACGTGACCGATCCGGACGCGGCGGGCACGGTCTCAGTGGGCACGGAGGCAGTGGGCACGGACGCACCGGGCACGGAGGCCGTTGACGTGTTCTCGGTCATGTGGTTCCTGTCGAGAGGTAAAGGGGAAGGGAAGGGCGCGCGAGAAACCGCTGCGGAGGAGAGCGTGGAACCATGATGGTTTATTCCACCGACATCCGAAATCCCTGGCTCGGCTGCGCAGCCCTGGGGGCGCCGCCGACCGGTGTGGCCGACGACGCCCCGTCACTGCGGTTGTGGTGATTACAGCGCGCGCTGCTTGAGCCGGGCGAACACGGTCGCGGCCAGTCCCGTCAGGAGCGCCATGACGGCCACGCCCAGCCCAGTGGCGGCCTCCGCACCCGTGTAGGCCAGGCGCGTCGCGGCGAGTGATGCGAGCATCGTTCCACCACCGTTGGCACCGGTCGGCGTGGTGGCCGGCGGTGTCACAGCTGTGGTTCCCGGGTCGACGACACCGGGAGCGCCGCTGTCGCCGAGCACCGAGATCGCGTTGTCGCTGAGGGCGATCGGCGCCATGAAGCGCGGAGCCACCTGCGTGCCACTGGCCGTACCACCTTCACCGGTGGTGGTGCCTGTGCTGCTGCCTCCGGCATCCGACGCCGTCGGCGCTTCGCTCGTGCCGCTCGTGCTGCCCGTCGACTCGCTGTCGCCGAGCACGGAGACCGAGTTGCCACTCACTCCGATCGGCGCGATGAGGTCGGGCATGAGCTGCGTGCCGCTCGCCGTGCCGTCTTCGCCGGTGGTCGTCGAGCCGGTCGAGTCGCCGACGATCGGTGTTGCAGCGGCCGAGCTGGCGTTCGAACTGCTGCTGTCGCCGAGCACCGACACGGCGTTTCCCCCCGCGGTGACCGGCACAATGCCGGTGACGATGGCTTGCGTCCCTCCGAGCGTCGCATCGCCTCCGGATGTCGAGGACGGCGACGTAGCCGGTGACGTCGCCGGAGACGAAGCCGGCTCGCTCGACGTTGCACCCGAACTCGTCGAGTCCCCCAGGATCGAGATGGCATTGCCGCCGACGCCTATGGGCACCCCGAGCGAGATGACGCCCTGGGTGCCTGAGGCGGTCCCGTCCTGGCCCGTGGTCTCCGCGGCATTGGCCGCGGTTGCGCCGAGGACCGAGAGTCCCGCGACGAAGAGGACTCCCCAGAGCCCTCTCGAGATGATCTTGTTCATGGCTGATAACTCCTTGATTCTGATGATGTGGATGCTCCGATGGAGCGGTGGTCGTTTCTGCCTCAACGGCAGAGCTGACCCATCAGTCAGGAGTCGAATCGAAGCCGAACGTCGGCGACCCCGGCACGGAGTCGGCCTGGGGGGTCGTGCGGCCGGGCGCGAGCGTCGCGCTCCAGCCCTCGTCGATGGTTGCGGCCATCCCCGCGCTGGCGCCCGACTCGGTACCGGTCGGCCCAGGCGAGGTCGCGGGCGGGGGTGCCTCGTGGCCCGGAGTCCCTGGTTCCGGCACGGTCGTCGCGGGTGTCGCAAGGGCGGTCGGAGTGGCGTGCGACAGCGAGAGCTGCAGCGAAGCCGAAGAGCTCTGGATGCTCGCCACTGCAGCGTCGTCCGTCGCGGACTGAGCGTGTGGCACCAGAGCGTCGAGCACGGGCGCGACATCGACGGCGGGCAGAACGTCGATGATGCCGGACACGGTCGCGGCGAGACCTCCGCCGAGTTTCTCGACCGATTCGGTCACGACCTGAGTGGTCTTCGGCAGTATGACCTCACCGAGGTTCCGCACCGGCGCGGTAGAAGCCTCGACCTGGCCGGCGACCCGGGTGTCAAGCTGCCCGATGACCGGGTCGACGATCGCTCGCGCGGAGATCGCGGGCACCGAAATCATGGGCGCCGAAATCGTCGGACTGGGCAGCGCGGCCGACAGCAGCGGTGCGGACAGCGGCGGGGCGGAAAGCGGCGGAAGGGGCGCAGGTTCGCCCGGGTTCTCCGCCGCGGTAGCCGAAGTCACGCTGAGCACGAGGGCGAGAATCGCGCATCCGGTGACCGCGACGAGGCCGAACAGGAGAAGGCATACCGTCCTGAACATCGAGCGTTCCGATGCTTCCTCCATGGCGACCACCCCCCTGGTGATCTCTTAACGGTAGCAGGCCAGCACCACTTGTCTACCCCTGTATGGGGGACAGTTGTTTCACACAAACGAAAGGAGCCGGACCCAGAGGGTCCGGCTCCCGAAGGTGCGACTTTCGGCCGCGGTGCTCGCAGTAGTGCCTCGCGGCACTGCTCTACACAGCTCAGGCGCTAGTGCTCTTAGATCCAGCCTTCGCCTTCTTATCGGCGCGCTTTTCCTTCAGAGACTTGGCCGCCACGGTCTTGGCGCTGCTCTTCTTGGGCGATTTGTCTGCCATAGGGCATCCCTCCCTCGGAAGCACGAACGGCTTCAATACGGCTGACACTACGCCAGTAGTTCGCCCGGCGCACCCTTCATCGGCGCGTCTTCGGAATATCGTGATCTTCACGGCGGTTCGGCCGCTATCGTGCGCGCAACCGCGCACATTCGCGAGACAACGCAAAAGGGGAGACCATGGCGCTGCAGTTCGGACTCGACACCTTCGGCGATCTGACCGAGGACCAGAACGGGGCGATGCTCACCCATGCGCAGAGCATCCGCAACATCGTGGAGCAGGCCGTGCTCGCCGAGGACGTCGGACTCGACTTCATCGGAATCGGTGAGCACCACCGGGCTGATTTCGCAGTCTCCTCGCCCGAGATGGTTCTCGCCGCGATCGCGAGCCGCACCTCCCGCATCCGCCTCGGTTCAGCGGTGACCGTGCTGAGTTCGGATGATCCCGTGCGCGTCTTCGAGCGATTCGCCACGCTCGACGCGCTGTCGAACGGTCGTGCGGAGGTCATTCTCGGTCGCGGTTCGTTCACCGAATCGTTCCCACTCTTCGGCTTCGACCTCGCCGACTACAACCAGCTCTTCGAGGAGAAGATCGAGCTCTTCGCCGAGTTGCTCAAGGAGAAGCCGGTCACCTGGACCGGCGAGACGCGCTCGGCGCTCAGCGAGCAGTCCGTCTACCCGCCCACCGACTCCGGGTCGATCACGACCTGGGTCGGCGTCGGAGGCAGCCCGGAATCCGTCGTGCGCGCCGCCCACTACGGCTTTCCGCTGATGCTCGCGATCATCGGCGGAGATCCACTGCGTTTCGCACCCTATGTCGACCTCTACAAGCGGGCACTCGGGCAGTTCGAGCGTGGCGAGTTGCCGGTCGCGGCGCACTCGCCCGGGCACGTCGCCGCGAGCGATGAGCAGGCCCGCGAGGAGCTCTGGCCGCACTTCAAGGCGAACCGCGATCGCATCGGTCAGGAGCGCGGATGGCCGCCGATGTCGCGAGAGGAATACGAGAGGGAGGCGAGCGAGGGAGCGCTCTTCGTCGGTTCGCCCGAGACGGTGGCAGCGAAGATCGTGCGCGCCGTCGAGGGGCTCGGGCTGGCGCGATTCGACCTGAAGTACTCGAACGGAACGATGCCGCACGAGAAGCTCATGCGCTCGATCGCGCTGTTCGGTCGCGAGGTCGCACCGCTGGTGCGCGAGCGGCTGGGCTGAGGCCACTCGTCGGCGATCCCGCCTCTTGCGCGCGAGCCCGCGCGGTGTGAGCATGGTGCACGCGACAGCATCGCCGAGCGGACGCAGCGTGCGAAGGAGCACCTTCATGTTTTCAGCGGACAGGGCCTTCAGCGGGTTCGCGGTCGACGACATCCCCGCGGCCCGACAGTTCTATGCCGAGACTCTCGGGCTCACGGTGTCGGAGAACGCCATGGGCATTCTCGAACTGCACCTCGGCAGCGGCGCGACGGTCATCGTCTACGGCAAGCCGAACCACGTGCCGGCGACCTTCACGATCCTGAACTTCGACGTGGATGACGTCGACGCCGCCGTCGACGACCTCAATGCCAGGGGAGTGGTGACGAAGATCTACGACGACGCGGATTTCCCGACGGATGCCAAGGGGATCTCGCGAGGTGGCGACCGCGGCCCCGACATCGCCTGGTTCAGGGATCCTGCGGGAAATGTGCTCTCTGTGCTGAAGAACGGCTGACGGCGGGATTCGGTTCGCGCCGGCGTGCACTTGAATGGAGCGGTGACTTCCGCGCTCATCGCCCTGCTGAGATCCGACCTCGAGGCCGCACGCTTCACCGTCGACACGCTCGATGCACTGTGGGGCGAGCGGGCGGCATCCGCCCTGTTTCGAGGCCAGCGACTGCCAGCACTGCGCGCGATCGCGGTAATGCAAGCGGCCCAGAGCGCGGCGGGACGAGAACCCGATGCCGCGGCGACGCTCGCGTCGCTGCTCATGCTCGGGATGCCGCAGCCGCGTGAGGCTGTCGCCTCGGCTCTGCCGTCGCTCGGCCTCGACGGCGCGACCGAGCTGGGGCTGGTCGAGCTGGTGCCCGGCGCACAGGGCGGCGAACTCGTGCGTCCGCTCATCGACCTGAGACCGTACGGCTTCACCGATCGCCGCGGCGCCGGGCACTGGTGGATCGCGAGCGATCTCGGGGAGCTCTCGAGCGGCGCCGCTCTGCGGCCCGACCATGTGTTGGGGGTCGGCGGCGCGTCCATGACCCTCAGCGGCCTCATGATCACCGAGCCGGTCGACTCGGTGCTCGACCTCGGCACGGGCTGCGGTATTCAGGCGATGCACGCCTCGCGGCACGCCGCACGAGTCGTGGCCACGGACATCTCCTCGCGCGCCATCGCGCTCGCCCGCTTCAATGCCGAGCTCAACGAGATCGGCACCATCGAGTTCCGCCAGGGCAACCTGTTCGAACCGGTTGAGGGCGAGCTCTTCGACCAGATCGTCTCCAACCCGCCATTCGTGATCACCCCACGAGGCGGTGGGGTGCCCGAGTACGAGTACCGAGACGGCGGCATGGTCGGCGACGCCCTCGTCGCAGAGGTCATCCGTGGTGCGGCGGCGAGCCTCGTGCCGGGTGGCATCGCCCAGTTGCTCGGCAACTGGGAGTACCGAGACGGTCAAGACGGTCTCGATCGTGTCGCGGGCTGGGTTGGCGGCCCCGCGGGAGCACGCCTCGACGCCTGGGTCGTCGAGCGCGAGGTGCAGGATGCCGCGAGCTATTCGGAGACCTGGATTCGTGACGGCGGCACGAGGCCGGGTACGGCCGAGTTCGATTCGCTCTACGCCGCGTGGCTCGACGACTTCGATTCTCGCGGCGTCGAGAGCGTCGGCTTCGGGTATCTCACGCTGCGCAGGCGGGCGGATGACGCCCCGCCCTTCCGCCGATTCGAACGGCTTCACGAGGCCATGGGTTCCAATCGCGCAGGCCTCGGCGAGCACGTGGCGGCCTGTCTCGCCGCCCATGACTGGCAGGCGGCGCTCAGCGACGAGTCGCTCGGGCTCAGCACGCTCGTGGTCGCGAGTGACGTGACCGAGGAGCGCCACTACTGGCCGGGCGACGAGCATCCGGCCGTCATCACGCTCCGCCAGGGCGGCGGTTTCGCGCGCTCGATCGAGGCTGGTACCGCGCTCGCCGCGCTGGTCGGTGCCTGCGACGGTGAACTGAGCGTTCGCGCCATCTGTGCGGCACTCGCTCACCTGCTGGAGGTCGAGGAGCGCGAGCTGAGCGGGGAACTGCTGCCGAGCATCCGTGAACTGCTCGACACCGGCATCCTGCTCTCGCCCGCCGAGCGCCAATCGACCGACGGGCTTGCTAAAGTTCGAGTATGAACATCGTCGCTTTCGTGATCTCCTTCCTGCTCTTTGTCGCGGGCCTGCTTCTCATGGGGTACTCGTTCGGGCCGGACATCGCGGGACCGGGATTCCTGTTCATAGGCGGCATCCTCGCCATCTCGGTCGCGATCGCCATTCCGGCGCACGTGCTCAAGCGCATCGATCGCTGATGCCTCGGCGCGCCCCACGGCGCGACCGCTCGCGACGTCGTCAGCGGAAGTCCGCCTCCGGGTGATCCTTGAGGTACTCGGTCACCGCCGGACACTCCACGCGCAGGTGCATTCCGGCGTCCCGCGTGTCGTCGAGCGCCCAGGCGATGAGCTTCGACGCGAGACCCTTTCCGCGGTGGGCCGGGTCGACCTCCGTGTGCAGGAACACCCGGGTCTCCCCGTGGTCGCGATAGACGAGTTCTCCCACCCGCTCCTGCCCGAGAGACAACTCGTAGCGATTCGCTTGCTCGTTCAGGCTGATGCTGGTCTCTGCCGACATGACGCGGTCCTCTCGATCGGGATGCTGGGGCTCAGGACACGTCGCCGCGCCATCCGCCGTTCGCGTTCCTCTCATCCTCGATGAACTCCTTGAAGTTTTCGAGATCCTTCTTGATCGCCGCGTCATCGACGCCGAAGATTGCGCCGAGCTTCTCGGTGAGGTTCACCGGATCCCAGCTCAACTGCACCGTCACGCGACTGCTCGACTCGCTCAGCCGGTGGAAGGTCACGACCCCGGCGTGATTCACGTCGCCGCTGGTGCTGTTCCAGGCGACACGCTCATCCGGATGCTGTTCCGTGATCTCGGCGTCGAATTCGCGTTCCGCGCCGGCAATCTTCACTCGCCAGTGGGTGTGGGTGTCGTCCTGCTGGGTGACCTCCTCGACGAAGGTGAGAAAGCGGGGAAACGACTCGAACTGCGTCCACTGGTCATAGGCCGTGCGCACGGGTACGGCTACGTCGATGCTTGCCATCGTCTCGGTCATGGCGGTCTCCTTCGCTGGTTGAATGGTGGAGTCGACGTTACGAAGCTTCGCTGGGAATGACCCTCGAACGGGGGTGCTCGGGCGCCCGCTCGTGTGGCGTCCGCGCGTTGTCGCACGCTCCCCATAGGGTGGACTCGTGCACACGCCGTATGAAGACCTGCTCCGCGATGTACTCGCTCATGGCAGCCAGAAGTCCGATCGAACCGGCACGGGAACGCGCAGCGTCTTCGGCCGTCAATTGCGATTCGACCTCGCCGAGGGCTTTCCTCTCGTCACGACCAAGAGTGTGCATCTGAAGTCGGTCGTGCACGAGCTGCTGTGGTTTCTGCGGGGTGACTCGAATGTGCGCTACCTGCGCGAGAACGGCGTGACCATCTGGGACGAGTGGGCATCCCCCGAGGGTGAACTCGGCCCGGTCTACGGCGTGCAGTGGCGCTCCTGGCCGACCCCGGATGGCGGCCACATCGACCAGATCACCGAGCTCATGCAGAACCTGCGTTCGAACCCCGATTCCCGCCGCCACATCGTCTCGGCCTGGAACGTGGCAGACATCCCGCAGATGGCCCTCGCGCCCTGCCACGCCTTCTTCCAGTTCTACGTCGCCGACGGCAAGCTCTCCTGCCAGCTCTACCAGCGCAGCGCCGACCTCTTCCTCGGGGTGCCGTTCAACATCGCGAGTTACGCGCTGCTCACCCACATGGTCGCGCACCAGCTCGACCTCGAGCCGGGTGACTTCGTGTGGACCGGCGGCGACTGCCACATCTACGACAACCACGTCGAGCAGGTGCAACTGCAGCTCTCGCGAGAGCCGTACCCGCTGCCGACGTTGCGATTCGCGCGCAAGCCCGAATCGATCTTCGACTACACCTTCGACGACATCGAGGTCGTGAACTACCAGCATCATCCGGCGATCAAGGCGCCCGTGGCCGTATGAGCGCGCGGGAGCCGCTCGTTGCGCCGAACCGAGTCATCGGCATGATTTGGGCGCAGACGCCCTCCGGTGTCATCGGCAAAGACAACGCGATGCCGTGGCACGTGCCAGAAGACCTCGCGCATTTCAAACGAGTCACCATGGGTCACCCCGTCATCATGGGCCGCAAGAGCTGGGACGCACTGCCCGAGCGATGGCGACCCCTCCCTGGCCGCGAGAACATCGTGCTCACCCGCACTGCCGGGTGGCACGCCGATGGCGCGATCGCGGTGTCTTCGCTCGACGCCGCACTCGACGCGGCGGGTGATCGCGAGACCTGGATCATCGGCGGCGAAAGGGTCTTCGTCGACGCCCTCGCGGTGGCGACGGTGGCACTCGTGACCGAGCTCGACCTCGAGCTGGAGGGCGACGCCTTCGCGCCGACACTCGGCGCGGAGTGGCGGCGCGAGTCGGTCGAGCCGGCGGAGGGCTGGGCGCTGTCGACAGCCGGCATCCGCTATCGCATCGCGCGCTACCGCAGGCGATGACCGAGGACTTTGCCCCCGATCGCTACGGCGCCGACGTGCTCGCGGGAGAGTGGCGCAGCGCCGGCCGCAAGGCCGTGCGGCAGCTCGAGGCCACGCGCGACCTCGTGATCGAGGAGGTCGAGACGGGTTTTTGTGGCGCCGTCATCGGCATCGAGAACAAGCTCGTGCAGCTCGAGGACTTCAAGGGCAGGGTGCGCGTGTTTCCGCTCGGCGGCGGCTTCCTCTTGGAGGGCGAGCCTGTCGTGCTCGTGGCGCCTGCGCGTTCGCTCGGCACGGCGCGCACCGCATCCGGGTCCTTCGCTGTCGCCGAGCAGAGGGCGCGCGTCGCGCTGCCCAGCCGCATCTTCGTCGAGGGCAGGCACGACGCCGAGCTCGTCGAAAAGGTGTGGGGAGCCGACCTGCGCGTCGAGGGCGTCGTCGTCGAGTACCTGGAGGGAGTCGACCACCTCGACGCGGTCATCCGTGACTTCGCTCCGGGTGACGGGCGCAGGGTCGGCGTGCTCGTGGATCACCTCGTACCCGGTTCCAAGGAGAGCAGAATCGCGGATGCTGTGGCTCGCGGACCGCACGCACCGCACGTGCTCGTGGTGGGGCATCCGTTCGTCGACGTGTGGCAGTCGGTGAAGCCCGCGAGGCTCGGCCTGAGCGCGTGGCCGACGATTCCGCGTTCGATCGAGTGGAAGCACGGCATCTGCGAGGCGCTCGGCTGGCCGCACGAGGATCAGGCGGATGTCGCCAGGGCGTGGCAGCGCATCCTCGGCAGGGTGCGCACCTTCGCCGATCTCGAACCGGCCCTGCTCGGCCGAGTCGAGCAGCTCATCGACTTCGTGACGCAGTAACGCCCTCAGGGCGGTCAGCCGCCGCTCGTGAGACCCGCGATGAGGTTGATCGTGGTGGCGAGGATGATCGAGCCGAACAGAAACGACAGCAGCGCGTGCCGCAGCGCCGTTACGCGCTCGTTGAAGGTCGTGAGGTTCGTGTCGGAGACCTGGTAGGTCATGCCGATGGTGAAGGAGAGGTAGGCGAAGTCGAGGTAGCGCGGCGGTTCATCCTGGTTGAAGTTCACGCCTTTTCCTCCGTCGGTGTAGAAGATTCGCGCGTAGTGGAGCGTGAACAGCGTGTGTAACAGCACCCAGGAGAACGCGACGTTGCCGAGCGCGATTGCGGCGAGGATGCTCTTGATCGGGCCGTGCGCATTGCTCGCCTGCACGAGGGTGATCATCACCGTG
>Ga0134125_10007522_pt1 | contig 12290 bp, 10 predicted proteins | sample KB31751_FD_96464 | JGI IMG/M metagenome (GOLD analysis project Ga0134125, IMG submission 96464) | Terrestrial soil microbial communities with excess Nitrogen fertilizer from Kellogg Biological Station, Michigan, USA - KB3-175-1 | ecosystem: Environmental > Terrestrial > Soil > Unclassified ... | reverse complement strand
TGGGCCGAAGTCGGGGCTGTTCTCGTCGGTCGCGCTCAACGCCAGGCTGGACCCGGGGCGCATCGGCCAGGCGCTGCCGGCGATCCGCAAGATCTGGGACCGCATGAGCGGCGGCCTGCCGATCCAACAGGTGTTCGCCGACCAGTTCGTGCTGCGCCTTTACATAGACGAGGTGATCCAGGGCGCGTTCATCGCGGTCTGCGCGCTGATTGCGGTCTCGGTCGCCTGCCTTGGGCTCTTCGCGCTCTCCGCCTACACCGCCGAGCGTCGCACCAAGGAGATCGGCGTGCGCAAGGCGATGGGCGCGAGCTCGTCGGACATCCTGAGGCTGCTGCTCTGGCAATTCCTGTGGCCGGTGCTGATCGCCAACCTGATCGCCTGGCCGATCGCGTTCCTCGCCATGAACTGGTGGCTGCAGGGCTTCGCCTACCGCGTGGACCAGGCGCCGTGGACGTTCGCCGCGGCAGGCGGCGCGGCGGTGGCGATCGCGCTCGCCACGGTGTTCGTGCAGGCGCTGCGCGTCTCGCGCGCCAAGCCTGTGGCCGCGCTGCGCTACGAGTAGGGGTGAGCGAAGCGGCGCAAGCCCGCTCCTCCCCCCCGTCGCGAAGACGACGGGGGAGGTGGCGCTCGGCGCGAAGCGGCGAACGCCGGAGGGGGCGCAAGGCGGCTGCTCGCCAAGCTGGACGGCGGGGCGCCGAAACATATAAAGCAAAACGCATGTCCGCTTCCTACGACGTCGCCGCCATCGGCAACGCCATCGTCGACGTGATCTCGCCGGCCGACGACGACTTCCTGGTCGCCAACGGCCTCGCCAAAGGCGCGATGATGCTGATCGACGAGCCGCGCGCGCACGAGCTCTACGGCCGCATGGCGCCCGGCATGGAGACCTCCGGCGGCTCGGCCGGCAACACGGTGGCCGGGGTCGCCAGCCTGGGCGGGCGGGCCGCCTACGTCGGCAAGGTCGCCAAGGACCAGCTGGGCGAGGTGTTCATCCACGACACCCGCTCGCTGGGCGTCCACTTCGAGACCAGGCAGCTGAATTCGGGCGCGGCGACCGGCCGCTCGCTGATCAACGTCACGCCCGATGGCGAGCGCACGATGTGCACCTTCCTCGGCGCCTCGAACCAGCTCACCGCGGCCGATGTCGAGCCGGCGGTGATCGAGGGCGCGTCGATCGTCTACCTGGAGGGCTACCTCTTCGATCCGCCGGAGGCGCGGCGCGCCTTCGCCAAGGCCGCGGGGCTCGCCAGGGCGGCCGGCCGGACGCTGGCGATCACCCTCTCCGACGCCTTCGTCGTGGAGCGCCACCGACGCGCGCTGCTGCAGTTCATCGAGACCGAGGTCGATCTGGTCTTCGCCAACCAGGCCGAGATCGGCTCGCTGTTCGAGACCGACGACTTCGACGCCGCCACGCGCGCCATCCGCGGCATCGCCAAGATGGCCGCCGTCACCCGCAGCGAAAAAGGCTCGGTCGTCGTGACCGCCGACGCTGCGGTCGCGGTCGAGGCCTTCCCGGTCGAGAAGCTGGTCGACACCACCGGCGCCGGCGACCAGTATGCGGCCGGCTTCATGCTGGCGCTCGCCCGCGGCAGGCCGCTCGAGACCTGCGCGCGGCTCGGCGGCCTCGCCGCCGCCGAGGTCATCTCCCACTATGGCCCCAGGCCGCAGATCTCGCTCGCCGAGCTCGCCGCCGCCCACGGCCTCGCCTGAACCGAAGTATCCGCCCAAGCTCCCGCCAGGATTTCCCGCATGACCCGCCGCACCAGCTATCTTTTCACGAGCGAAAGCGTCTCTGAAGGCCATCCCGACAAGGTGGCCGACCGCATCTCCGACGAGGTGGTCGACGCCTTCCTCGCCGCCGATCCGCAGGCCCGCGTCGCCTGCGAGACGATGGTCACCACCAACCGCATCATCCTGGCGGGCGAGGTGAGGGGGCCCGAGGCGGTCATCGACAGCCTGGAGGACAAGGTGCGCGGCGCGGTGAAGGCGATCGGCTACGAGCAGGCCGGCTTCCACTGGAAGAACGCCGACTACGCCTGCCACCTGCACGCCCAGTCGGCCGACATCGCCATGGGCGTCGACGCGGCCGGCAACAAGGACGAGGGCGCCGGCGACCAGGGCATCATGTTCGGCTACGCGACCGACGAGACGCCCGAGCTGATGCCGGCGACCCTGCAGTACTCGCACAACATCCTGAAGACGCTGGCGGCGGCGCGCCACTCCGGCGAGCGGCCGGAGCTGGAGCCGGACGCCAAGAGCCAGGTGACGCTGCACTACGAGGACGGGCGGCCGACGCGCGTCACCTCGGTCGTGCTCTCGACCCAGCACCGCGAGGGCCTGACGCCGGCCGACGTCCACGACATCGTGCGGCCCTACATCGAGAAGGTGTTCCCCGGCGGCCTGCTCACCGACGAGACCGAGTGGCTGGTCAACCCGACCGGCAACTTCGTCATCGGCGGCCCGGACGGCGACTGCGGCCTGACCGGCCGCAAGATCATCGTCGATACCTACGGCGGCGCGGCGCCGCACGGCGGCGGCGCCTTCTCCGGCAAGGACCCGACCAAGGTCGACCGATCGGCCGCCTACGCCTGCCGCTATCTCGCCAAGAACGTCGTCGCCGCCGGGCTGGCGGCCAAGTGCACGATCCAGATCGGCTACGCGATCGGCGTCTCGCACCCGCTCAGCTTCTACGTCGACCTGCACGGCGCCAATCACATCGATCCGGAGAAGCTGGAGAAGCTGCTGCCGGAGCTGATCGGCGGGGCGACGCCGCGCGCGATCCGCGAGCACCTCGGCCTCAACCGGCCAATCTACGCGCGCACCACCGCCTACGGTCACTTCGGCCGCGCGCCGGAAGCCGACGGCGGCTTCTCGTGGGAGAAGACCGACCTCGCCGACGAGCTGCGGCGGGCTTTCTAGGGCTCGACGGCGGCGCGGGGGCGGCCTACGCCGGCGCGCATGCCGGCGGAGGTCACCGTTCAACGCGCAGAGCTCCACGAGCAGCCGCTGCTCGCCGGGCTGATGCAGTTCTACCAGTACGACTTCTCGGAGTTCGGCCCAGTGCCGGACGAGGAGGCCGCCAACTATGAGTTCGGGCCGGACGGCTTCTTCCCGCCGTATCGCTACCTGCCCGACTACTGGCGCGACCCAACCCGCACGCCGCTGGTCATCCGGCGCGGCGGCCGCCCGGCCGGCTTCGCACTGATCAACCAGCGGTCCCACCTGAGCGGCGGGGCGATCGAGCACAACATGGCGGAGTTCTTCGTCGCGCGGGGCCACCGCCGCCATGGCGTCGCCACCCAGGCGGTGGCGCAGATCCTCGCCGCCTATCCGGGCCGGTGGGAGGTGGCGGTGGTGGCGCGCAATCCCGCCGCCCAGGCGTTCTGGCCGCGGGCCATCGCGGCGGCCCCGAACGTCTCCGAACTGGTCCGCCACGAAGGCGACGGCGCGCACTGGACCGGCCCGATCTGGAGCTTCGTGGCCAGCTGAGCGCCATCGGCCCGCCCTGGCCGGCGACTCGCGGCACGATCGGCCGATGCTGATCGGCGCGCTGACCTATCTGGTCCTGAAGTTCCTGCATGTGCTGGGCGCGGTCGTGATCCTCGGCACGGGAACCGGCATCGCCTTCTTCATGCTGATGGCGCACCTCTCGCGCGACGCCGCCTTCATCGCCCGCACGGCCCGCGTGGTGGTGCTGGCCGACTTCGTGTTCACGGCGACCGCCGGCCTGGCCCAGCCGCTGACCGGCTATTTGCTGATGCGGGCGACCGGCGCGCGGCTCACCGACGAGTGGATCGCCGCGTCGCTGGCCCTGTTCGCCGTGGCGGGCGGCTTCTGGCTGCCGGTGGTCTGGATGCAGCGACGGATGCGCGAGCTGGCGGCCGCGGCGGCGGCGAGGGGCGCGCCCACCCCGCCGGAGTACCACCGGCTGTTCCGGCTGTGGTTCATCTACGGCTTCCCGGGCTTCGGCTCGGTGCTGATGATCCTCTGGCTGATGATCGCCAAGCCGGTGTTCGGCCATTGAGGCGCGGCGGTGCGCGGGCCGCTCAGGCCGCCTTGGCGGTCTCGCCGGTCAGCGCGCCCAGCACCTTGGCGGCGGAAACCGGCTTGGCGATGTGGCCGTTGGCGCCGGCGGCCTCGCCGGCGGCGACGTGCTCGGGCAGGCAATTGGCCGAGACGATGTAGATCGGCCGGGCCGGACAGCCTGAGGCGGCTTCCCAGGCGCGGATCCGGCGGGTCGCCTCGAGCCCGTCCATCACCGGCATCTGGATGTCCATCAGGATGGCGTCGAACTCTTCCGACGTCGCGGCTTCCACCGCCTCGACGCCATTCTCGGCGGCCGCGTGCTCGACCCCGGCGCTCTCCAGGATCAGCTCCAGCACCTGCCGGTTCACCGCATTGTCGTCGACGACGAGCACGCGGGGCGTGTGGTCGTCGGCCGGGGCGGCGGGCGCGGGGCCCAGCACCGGGAAGGCGGCTTCGAGCCAGAAGGTCGCCCCGGCGCCCGGCTCGGAGCGGCAGTCGAGGTTGGCGTTCATCAGCGCCGCCAGGCGCCGGCACAGCGGCAGCCCGAGGCCAGCGCCGCCATGCAGGCGCGTCGCCGAACCGTCGGCCTGGCCGAAGCGCTGGAACAGCCCGGCCTTCAGCGTCTGGTCGAACCCGACGCCCGTGTCGATCACTTCCAGCCGCAGGCGCTCGCCGACCAGCTGCGCGCAGATGGTGACCGAGCCGGTCTCGGTGAACTTGACGGCGTTGCTGACCAGGTTGGTGAGGATCTGGCGCAGCCGCAGCGGGTCGGCGAGCACCGTCACGTCGGCCTGCCGGTCGATCCGGGTCTTCAGCGGCAAGCCCTTCTCTCGCGCGAGATTCTCGAACAGGGCGGCGACGCCATCGCAGACCTCGCGGACCCCGACCGGCTCGGCCTTCAGCGCAATCTCGCCGGCCTCGACCCGCGCCAGGTCGAGGATGTCGCTGAGCAGGGTGTCGAGCGTCTCGCCGGACTGCCGGATCACCTCCAGCATCGCCGCCTGGCGCCCGGTCAGCTTGGTGCGCCCGAGCGCCTCGGCGATCCCCATCACCCCGTTCAGCGGCGTGCGGATCTCGTGGCTCATGTTGGCCAGGAACTCGGTCTTGGCGCGATTGGCCGCTTCGGCCTGGTCGCGGGCGGCGGCAAGGGCGATCGCGTGGTTGTTGGCCTCGGTGGTGTCGGTCAGGATGATCACGGTCGCGCCATCGCCAGTCACCCGCGCTTCCAGGCGGATCCAGCGCCCGTCGGCGACCTGGCTCTCGCACCTGGCGTCGCTTTGCGGCGAGGCCTCGAGCTCGCGCCGCAGCCTGGCGGCGTCCTCGGCCCCAGCCGGGGCCACGCCGGCGGCGGCGGCCTGCGCCAGCGCGTCGGTCAGCGAAAGTCGGTGCCGCAGCGGCGTCGCCGCCGCCGCGCCGACCAGGGTCTCGAAACCCTGGTTCCACGCCGTCAGCCGATCGGCGCGATCGAAGAAGGCGACGGCGGAAGGCAGGGCGTCCAGCGAGGCGCGCACGCTGCCGAACGTCGAGCCGCGCGCGAAACGTTCCATCCAGACCAGCGCGCCGGCCGCCGCGAAGATGAACGCGGTCAGCGCGCCGACCATGATGGCCAGCAGGCCGCGGTCGATCAGCGACGGATCGAAGTGGGCGACGCCGCCCGGCACGATGATCGCCGCGGCCATGGCGGTGAAGTGCATGCCGACGATGGCGAGCACGAAGAGGAGCGGCGAGATCAGCTGGCGGCGCCACTCCGGACGGTCGGTGACCGCCGCCATCGCCGCGGCCGCCCCGACGGCGCCGATCACCAGCGAGGCGACGACGAAGCCCGGCTTCCAGAGCACCATGCCGTTCAGGCGCACCGCCGCCATGCCGACGAAGTGCATGCCCCCGATCGAGAGTCCCGCCAGCGCGCCGCCGACCATTTGGCCCGGAATGCTGCGCAGCCAGCTGGCGACGGCGAAGCCCGCCGCGACGCCCAGCACCGCGACCACCCAGGACGCGGCGGTGAGGCCGAGGTCGTAGTGGATGTTCAGCTTCGGCTCGTAGGCCAGCATGGCGATGAAGTGGGTCGCCCAGATGCCGGAGCCGCCGACTGCGCCGGTGAGGCCTATCCAGGCGAAGCGGACGCGCGGGCTGCGCCGCGCGGCGCGGTAGAAGCCGAAGGCGGAGATCGCCGCGACCACGCAGATCAGCGCGGCCAGCACCACGAAGCGCAGGTCGTGCTCCTGGCGAATGCAGGTGAGAACGGTGAACACCCGGGCCGCTCCGTGGAAACGCGGGCGCGAGCCTAGGCCAACATCGTTACCACTCTCTCATCATGCGCCGGCGCGACGCCGCAAGCGCCGCCCTGGCATGTTTGGACGCAGCCGGCGCACTCCCCGAGCGCCGAAAATCCGAGGACTGGCCTGTCAGCGGGTCTTGTTGAAGACATAGTCCTCGCGTCCGCCCGGCGGTCCGCCGAGGTCGGGTGGGAGCGGCGCGCGGGCCTTGTTGGCCTCCGCATGTGCGGCGAGCGAGGCCTCGTCCTCCCACAGCTCCAGCAACGCGAGCTTGTCCGGATCGACGACGCTGCGGAACACCTCGAATTGCAGGCAGCCGGGCTCGGTCGTCACCTCCTGGCAACGACCCTTCAGCGCCTCGGCGAACTCGGCGCCCTTTCCGGGCGCCGCATTGAGCGAGATGACCAGCCGAACAGCCATTGCCTGCCCCTCAGACCGACAGCGCCTTGGCGCCGAAGCGGTCCTGGAAGGCCGCGGTGTCGATCTCCTCCAAGAGGGTGCGGCCGGCCAGCACGTCGGCCTTCCAGACCTCGTGGGCGGGGATGTTGGCGTGGAACTCGGGCATAACCTCCTCGGCGAACAGCTCCAGGCTGTCGCAGATGTCCTGGTGGGAGTTGCGGCCGGCCTGGTTGAGCAGGATCACCTGGTCGATATGGCTCTCCTCGAACTTCCTGAGCTTGCGCCGGATGGTCTCGGGGCTGCCGATCAGGCCGCCGGTCAACGCGCGCTCGGCCTGCTCGCGGTTGGCCGCCTTCCACTTCTCGTACTCGTCCCACATGTCGACCGCGCCGGGCGGCGGGCGCGAGCGGTCGGGGCTGTTGTAGTAGCGCAGGCAGAACTGGAAGAAGGTCGCGCCGTCCGCCTTGGCCCGCGCCTCCTCGTCGGTGCGCGCGCACATGAACATCGATACCAGCGCGATGTTGGGGTTCGCCGGATAGTCGGCGAGCTTTGCCAGCCGCTTGGTCATGCCGTTGTAGTAGGCGTGCACCCAGGCGTGCGCGGCGTCGGCCGAGACGAACTGGAAGCCGAGCGCGCCGATGCCCTTCTCGCCGGCGTAGGCGATGGTCGGCAGCTGCGAGCAGGCGGTCCACAGCGGCGGATGCGGCTTCTGGCGCGGCTTCGGAAGCACGTTGCGCATCGGGAAGTCGAAGTATTCGCCGTGGTATTCGACGCCGCCGTCGCCGAACATCGGGATCAGGCAGCGCACCGCGTCCTCCCAGATCGCGCGCTTCTCCGAGAACTTGACGTCGAACGGGTGCAGCTCGGTGATCGAGGCGCTCTCGCCCATGCCGAACTCGACGCGGCCGTTCGAGATCAGGTCCAGCGCGGCGACCTTCTCGGCCACCTTGGCCGGGTGGTTGGTGGTGAGCTGGAAGATGCCGTGGCCGAGCCGGATGCGCCGGGTGCGCTGGCTGGCCGCCGACAGGAACACCTCGGGCGCGGAGGAGTGAGAGTACTCCTCCAGGAAATGGTGCTCCACCTCCCAGGCATAGTCGTAGCCGAGCGTGTCGGCGAGCTCGAGCTGCGAAAGGGCGTTCTGGTAGAGCTCGTATTCGCTGTCGGGCCCCCACGGACGAGGCAGTTGCAGCTCGTAGAAGATGCCGAACTTCATGCGCGCCGGTCTCCCTTGGGTCTTCGCTTGTCGCGGCTCTGGCGGCCGGTCGGAAGCCTAGACCAAGGCGGCGGCGCGGCCTAGCGGCGGCTGGGGCGCTCATGCACAGCCCGGTCATTGATTTAGGTGGCGCGGCGAGCCGATAAGTTGCACCCTGCCGCGGCGGAGGATGGGGGCGCACGTGAATGTCGTGGCGTTCCTCCGCTGCCTGGTGCTTGGCCACCAATGGCGACCCAGCCACAGCCGGCCGGGCTACCTGACGTGCGTGAAGTGCCGGTTGCGCAAGCCCACCCGCGCCTGAACGAGGCGGCCGCCGCCTCGCCTGCGAGGCGCGACGCGTGTATGGCCGCCGCTGGCGCCGCGTTTGAGCGAGGCCAGGGACCAGCATGCCGGACTTGAGCTCCATCCGCCGCACCGTGCGCAGCGCCCGCGAGGTGGGTTGGCGGCGGCGGGCTCTGATCGCCGAGGCCGCCGTCTGGTTGCTGGCGGCCCGGCTGGCGCTGGTGTTCGTGCCGTTTCCCCGGCTTGCGCGGCGGATGGGGGCCTTCGTGCCGCCCTCCGATGCGAGGGTCGCGTCGGCCGCGGCGCCGACGACGCCGGACCAGGCCCAGATCGCCAGGCAGGTCAGCTGGGCGGTGAGGCGCGCCGCCGCGCACGTGCCGTTCAAGGCGGTTTGCCTTCCACAGGCGATGGCCGGACAGATCATGCTGAAGCGCCGCGGCGTCGCCAGCGCGATGCACTTCGGCGCCGCCAAGCGGCCCGACAAGCTGGACGCCCATGCCTGGCTCGACGCGGCCGGCGTCAAGGTCACCGGCTATCCCGTCGGCCCCGGCTTCACCGAGATCGCCTGCTTCGTCTGAGCGGCCTGGGCCAGCATCTCTCGCCCTGACGCGCGCCGGCCGGATGTGCTAGGCCCCGATCGTCCGGCGCGGGGAGGGCCGATGACCCACGACATCTGCATCAGCTACGCGTCCGGGAGCGACCGATAGCTCCGACCGGTTCGACACGCCTCAGCGCCCGCGCCAACGGGCTGCTCGAAGCCGAAGCGCTGCCCGAGGTCCCGCTGATGGCCCCGCGCCTGCAGGGAGAGCTCGGCGACGGCGGCGAGCTGACGCTGTCGGTCTGGGGAACCGGAGAGGTGGGGCGGCTGCGCTTTGCGCCGGCGCCTGGCCCGTTCGTGATCGGGCCGAACCGCATCGCCTCGCCGCGCGGCGGCCTCTTCGTCGCCCAGTCGGCGCCGGTCCTCGTCTTCAGGGGCGTGCGGCCGACGAACACCTGGCCGAGCGGCTCGGGCGGCTTCATCGTCGAGCGGCGCGGCGACGACTTCGTGGTCGCGGTCGGCGACGACGAGCTGGAGGCCGCGGCCGCGCTGAAGCTGGACGTGGATGCGATCGTCGCCGAGGCGAACGACCACGTCGCGCGCTGCGACCTGGCGCCAGCCGCCGATCCGCTGCTGCGCAGCCTCGTCATGCAGGGCGCGCATGCGGCGTTGTCGTCGGCGCGCAAGGATGCCGAAGGCGACTTCGCCGGCCTCGCCGCAGGACTCGCCTACTCGAACCCGCCGCGCACCTATTATCGCGACGGCTACTGGACAATGCGGCTGCTGCAGCGGCTGGCGCCGGATCTCGCGAGGGCCGAGATCGAGCTGCTGGCGCGCGCCGTGCAGGGCGACGGCGAGGCGCCCAGCGCGGTCATTGTCGGCGGCCGCCACGCCCACGAGTTCGAGCGCCGGCGGCTCGAAGACGCCGCGATGGCCGCCGTGCACTTGCGGGCCGGCGAGTGGTGGAGCGACCACTTCGACTCGCCGCTGTTCTTCGTGCTGGCCGTCGCCGAGCATGCCGAGGCGAGCGGCGACGACGCCTTCGCCAAGGCGCATTGGCCGCAGCTGGCTGCGGTCTTCGAGCGCTACATGGCGCGGCGCGGACCCGCCGGCCTGCCGGTCAAGCCCCACAACGACCGCGACTGGGCCGACAACGTGGTGCGCGGCGGCGTCGTCGCCTACGACACCGGCCTGTGGATCGGCGCGCTGGACGCGCTGGCCTCCCTGGGCGAGCGGATCGATCCGCATCTCGGCGATCGGGCGCGCTCGGAGGCGGCGGCGGCGAGGGCCGCGGCGGAGACGACGCTCTGGCGCGGCGACCACTATGCCGACTACGTGCGCCCCGACGGCTGGACCGAGGCTCACCTGGCGCTGGATTCGCTGATGCTGCTGCGCTTCGACGCCGTCTCCGATGCGCGGGCCCAGATGGTCCTGGACGAGGCGCGCTCGACGCTCGAAAGCCGGTGCAACACCGAGCAGCCGTATGGCGACTTCGGCATGCTGTGCGCGTTCCCGCCGTTCGCCGACCATGGCGCGCTCCGGGCGAAGTCGGCCTACGCGTACCGCTACCACAACGGCGGCGAGTGGCCGTGGCTCGACGCGGTCTACGCCGCCGAGCGCTTGCGCCGCGGGCTCGGCGGCTGGCGCTATCCGCTGACGCGCTGGTGGAGCTACTGCCTGGAGCAGGGCTGGGCGGGCCCGGTGGAGCACTATTCGCGGCCATACGGGCGCGGCTCGCTGCTGCAGGGCTGGTCGAGCCTGCCGGCGGCGGTGGCGCTGGCCTACGCCGATCGCGTACTGGCCGGGGATCCGGACGTGGACGAAGGCGCCGCCGCCGCCGCAGCCGCGGATCGCTGACACGGTCCCGCAGGTTCGGCCTGCATGAGACCTCAGTTGCGGCTTGCACGCCGCTTTGCGCAGTGGTGACCTCCGACATGCCTGCCGCACGCAAGATCGCGGCCGATTCGACGGCGCGGCCCGCCAGAGCCTCGGAGGCGCACATGAGCCTGCCGACGCCGCCTCCCGTGGCGTCCGCGCTCGACCTGATCGGCAAGACGCCGATGGTCGAGCTCTCGGACTTCGACGCCGGCCCATGCCGGCTCTTCGTCAAGCTGGAGAGCGCCAATCCCGGCGGCTCGATCAAGGACCGCATCGCCCGCTCGATGATCGAGGCGGCGGAGGCCGACGGCCGCCTGCAGCCCGGCGGCACGCTGGTCGAGGCGACGGCGGGCAACACCGGGCTCGGCCTCGCGCAGGTCGGCCTCGTGAAGGGCTATCGGCTGCTGCTCGTGGTGCCCGACAAGATGGCGCGCGAGAAGATCCAGCACCTGCGGGCCATGGGCGTCGACGTGCGGATCACCCGCTCCGACGTCGGCAAGGGGCACGCGGAGTACTACCAGGACATGGCCGCGACGCTGGCGGCGGGCATTCCGGGCGCGGTCTACATCAACCAGTTCGAGAACCCCGCCAATCCGCTGGCCCACGAGACCACCACCGGCCCGGAGATCCTCGAGCAGATGGACGGCGACGTCGACGCGGTGGTGGTCGGGGTCGGCTCCGGCGGCACGCTGACCGGCCTCGGCCGCTTCTTCGCCAAGGCCTCGCCGAAGACCGAGATGGTGCTGGCGGATCCGGTCGGCTCGATCCTCGCGCCGCTCGTCTCGCGCGGCGAGCACGTCAGGCCGGGGTCGTGGGTGGTCGAGGGCATCGGCGAGGACTTCGTGCCCGCCAACTGCGACCTGTCGCTGGTGCGCCGCGCCTACGAGATCCCCGACTCCGAGAGCATCGCCACCGCCCGCGCGCTGCTGACCAAGGCCGGCATCCTCGGCGGCTCCTCGTCAGGCACGCTGCTCGCTGGCGCGCTGCGCTACTGCCGCGAGCAGACATCCCCCAAGCGCGTGGTCACCCTCGTCTGCGACACCGGCTCGCGCTATCTCTCGAAGGTCTACAACGACAGCTGGGTGATCGAGCAGGGGCTGGCCGAGCGCGAGCTGCACGGCGACCTGCGCGACCTGATCGCCCACGGCGCTTCGGACGCCATCACTGTCGGACCGGAAGACACCCTGCTGACCGCCTACAGCCGCATGCGTGCGGCGGACGTCAGCCAGCTGCCGGTGCTGGACGACGGGCGGCTGATCGGGTTGATCGACGAGAGCGACCTCTTGGACGCCGTGGAGGACCGCGGCTCCGACGGCCGCTTCCAGCGGCCGGTCGCCGCCGCCATGACCGCCAAGCTGCATACGCTGCAGGCCGGACAGCCGCTCGACGCGCTGCTGCCGATCTTCGAGCGCGACGAGGTGGCCATCGTGCTGGAGGGCCGCGAGTTCCTGGGGCTCATCACCCGCATCGACCTGATCAACTACCTGAGGCGCGCGGCGTGACCGGCGAGACGCCGCCCCACAACCGCCTGCGCTTCGAGACGCGCGCCATCCACGGCGGCCAGTCGCACGACCCCACCACCGGGGCGGTGATGACGCCGATCTACGCCACCTCGACCTACGCCCAGCAATCGCCCGGCGTGCACAAGGGCTTCGAATACTCGCGCAGCCAGAACCCG
>Ga0134125_10007521_pt1 | contig 12290 bp, 11 predicted proteins | sample KB31751_FD_96464 | JGI IMG/M metagenome (GOLD analysis project Ga0134125, IMG submission 96464) | Terrestrial soil microbial communities with excess Nitrogen fertilizer from Kellogg Biological Station, Michigan, USA - KB3-175-1 | ecosystem: Environmental > Terrestrial > Soil > Unclassified ... | reverse complement strand
GAGACCGACCTCTTCGGCGAGCAGACCGTGCTCTGCGGCGGGATCGTCGAGCTCATCAAGGCGGGATACGAGACCCTGGTGGAGGCGGGCTACGCGCCGGAGATGGCGTACTTCGAGTGCCTGCACGAGACCAAGCTCATCGTGGACCTCATCTACGAGGGCGGCATCGCCAACATGAACTACTCGATCTCCAACAACGCGGAGTACGGCGAGTACGTGACCGGCCCGAAGGTGATCGGCGCCGAGTCGAAGAAGGCGATGAAGGAGTGCCTCGAACGCATCCAGTCGGGCGAGTACGCGCGCGACTTCATCCTCGAGAACCGCGCGGGCGCGCCCACGCTGAACGCGAAGCGCCGGCTGCTCGCCGAGCACGACATCGAGAAGGTGGGCGAGAAGCTGCGCGCGATGATGCCGTGGATCCGGAAGAACAAGCTGGTGGATGCGTCGAGAAACTAGGCGCGAGGCGCGAGGCACGAGATGAGCAACTATCCGCATCCGATCGTCGCGAAGGAGGGTTGGCCCTTTCTCGCCGCCTCGCTGCTCGTGGCCGTGGGCGTCTCGTGGTTCTGGGGCTGGTGGTCGATCCCGTTCTGGATCCTCTACTTCTTCATCCTGCAGTTCTTCCGCGATCCGGCGCGCGAGGTCCCGCAGGGCGAGAACCTCGTGCTCTGTCCCGCCGACGGGCGCGTGCTCATCGTCGGCAACGCGCGCGATCCGTACCGCGACTGCGACAGCCTCAAGATCAGCGTCTTCATGAACGTCTTCAACGTGCACTCCAACCGCGCGCCCGTCGACGCGGTCGTGAAGGAGGTCGTGTACAACAAGGGCCTCTTCGTGAACGCGTCCTTCGACAAGGCCTCCCTCGGCAACGAGCGCAACGCCCTCGTGCTGCAGACGAACGACGGCACCACGCTCTCCTGCGTCCAGGTCGCGGGGCTCGTGGCGCGCCGCATCCTCTGCTACGTGAAGCCGGGCGAGTACCTGAAGCGCGGGCAGCGCTACGGCTTCATCCGTTTCGGCTCGCGGGTGGACGTGTACCTGCCGCCGGGAAGCCGGCCGCGGGTGGCGATCGGCGACAAGGTGAAGGCCACCTCCACGGTGCTCGCGGAGCTGCCCCGCGCCTAGCGGACCGGACCCGGCGAAACCCATGGCCACGCGCATCGCCGTTCCCGCCCGCAAGGCCCTCGACCCCGTTCGCAAGCGCGGGATCTACCTCCTGCCGAACCTCTTCACGCTCTGCAACCTCTTCGCGGGCTTCTACGCGATCGTGCAGGGCATGAACCACCATTTCGAGCGCGCCGCGATCGCGATCTTCATCGCGATGATCCTGGACAGCATCGACGGGCGCGTGGCGCGGCTCACGCGCACGCAGTCGGCGTTCGGCGCCGAGTTCGACAGCCTCACCGACATGGTGTCCTTCGGCGCGGCCCCGGCGCTCGTGATGTACGAGTGGGCGCTGCGCGACCTCGACCGCTACGGGTGGGGCGCGGCGTTCGTCTATTGCGCGGGCGCGGCGCTTCGCCTCGCGCGCTTCAACACGCAGCTCTCGGTGGCGGACAAGCGCTGGTTCACCGGGCTTCCCAGCCCGGCGGCGGCCGCGCTCGTGGCGGGCATGATCTGGGTCCTGAACGACTACCAGGTGCGCGGCGGCGACGTGAAATGGCTGGCGGCGGCGCTCACGGTGTACGCCGGCATCACGATGGTCTCCAGCGTGAAGTTCTACAGCGGCAAGGACATCAACCTGCGCCGCGCCGTGCCCTTCTGGGTGGTGCTCCTGCTCGCGCTGGCGCTCCTGCTGATCTCCATGGAGCCCTCGCACGTCCTGTGGGGCGTGATGCTCGCCTACGGCGTCTCGGGCTACGTGATGTGGCTCGTCGCGCGCTGGCGCACCGAGGCCGCGCAGAAGCAGTACCGGCACATCGTGGACGCGATCGAGGAAGGGCACGTCACCGCGCTCGCGCGGATGCTCGCCACCACCCCGGTGGACAGCGTCGTCGCCCCCGGGGGGCGCACGCTCCTCATGGTGGCGGTCGACGAGTCGAACCTCCCCGCGATCGAGCTCCTCATCGCGCGCGGCGCCACGCTCGACCAGGGCGACGACCACGGCGCCACGGCCCTCCTCATGGCCGTGGAGATGGGATTCCAGGAGGCCGTGGAGGTGCTGCTCGAGGCGGGCGCCGCGCCGAACGCCCACGACCTCTCGGGGATGCGGCCGCTGGACATCGCCGAGGAGCACGAGGCGCACGACATCGCGGCGGTGCTGCTGCGCCACGGAGCGCAGTCGAGCAAGGAGCTCGCGCCCCAGCAGCCCTGAGGGGGCCGTTTGCCAGCCCGGGGCGGGTCGGCTATAGTGGTTCCATGCATACGCATGGCGACATCTCGATCCTTCGCTCTGCCCTGGCCGGCGCGCTCGCGCTGGGCCTGCTGCTGCGCCCCGCGCGCTAAACACTCCAACCCCATTTTCGCGCAGCATCCGGCCGCTTCGGCAAGCGGGAAGCGGATCAGTCCATCCGTAGTTCGCACTCGGAGAGATCCATGAAAGACCAGGTCATCATTTTCGACACCACCATGCGCGACGGCGAGCAGAGCCCGGGCGCGGCCATGACGCGCGACGAGAAGGTGCGCATCGGCAAGCAGCTCGAGCGCCTGCGCGTGGACGTGATCGAGGCGGGGTTCGCCGCCTCCAGCCCCGGGGACTTCGAGGCGATCCGCGCCGTGGTCGCGGCGGTGAAGGACTCCACGGTGTGCTCGCTCGCGCGGGCCAACGACAACGACGTGAAGAAGGCGGGCGAGGCCATCAAGGGCGCGAAGTCCGGCCGCGTGCACACGTTCATCGCGACCAGCCCCATCCACATGCAGCACAAGCTGCGCATGGAGCCCGATGCCGTGCTGGAAGCCGCGGTGCGCGCCGTGAAGCTCGCCCGCCAGTACACCGACGACGTCGAGTTCTCGGCCGAGGACGCCGTGCGCTCCGACGTGGATTTCCTCTGCCGCATCTTCGAGGCGACCATCGCCGCGGGCGCGCGCACCATCAACGTGCCGGACACCGTGGGCTACAGCGTGCCCGAGCGCTGGGGCGATCTCTTCCGCCAGCTCCTCACGCGCATCCCCAACGCGGACAAGGCCGTGTGGTCCACGCACTGCCACAACGACCTCGGCATGGCGGTGGCCAATTCGCTCGCCGCCGTGATGGCCGGCGCCCGGCAGGTCGAATGCACAGTCAACGGCCTGGGCGAGCGCGCCGGCAACGCTTCCCTCGAGGAGATCGTGATGGCCCTGAAGACGCGCTCGGACATCTTCCCGTGCACGACGCGCATCGACACGACGCAGATCGTTCCCGCCTCCAGGCTCGTCTCGACGATCACGGGCTATCCGGTGCAGCCCAACAAGGCCGTCGTGGGCGCCAACGCGTTCGCCCACGAATCGGGCATCCACCAGGACGGGGTCCTCAAGCACCGCGAGACCTACGAGATCATGCGCGCCGCCGACGTGGGCTGGGGCGCGAACCGGCTCACGCTGGGCAAGCTCTCGGGGCGCAGCGCCTTCAAGGCGCGCCTGCAGGAGCTGGGCATCGCCCTCGCCTCCGAGGAGCAGCTGAACGCCGCGTTCGCCCGCTTCAAGGAGCTCGCCGACAAGAAGCGCGAGATCTTCGACGAGGACATCCAGGCCCTCATGTCGGCCGACTCGTTCACGCCCGAGGCCGAGCACTACAAGCTGATCTCCCTCTCGGCGCGCTCCGAGACCGGCGAGCAGCCCTTCGCGCGCGTCGTGCTGTCCGACAACGGCCTCGAGAAGCGGGCGGAAGCGCGCGGCGACGGCATCGTGGACGCGACATTCAAGGCGATCGAGAGCGTGGTGCAGAGCGGCACGGAGCTCCTGCTCTATTCCGTGAACAACGTGACCGAGGGCACCGATTCCCAGGGCGAGGTGACCGTGCGCCTCTCGAAGAACGGGCGCATCGTGAACGGCATGGGCTCGGACACGGACATCGTGGTGGCCTCGGCCAGGGCGTACGTGAGCGCGCTGAACAAGATGGCGGCGAAGACGCAGCGGATGAACCCGCAGTACGGCGCCGAGGCGACGGCGGCCGCGGACACGCTCTAGGCGCCGGGAAAGGGGCTCGCCCGTGATCGACATGCCCACGCTCGGGATGGGCACGTGGCACATGGGCGAGCGCTTCCCCAGCCGGGCCGCGGAGGTCGCGGCGCTGCGCGAGGGGATGGCCCTCGGCATGGGCCTCATCGACACCGCCGAGATGTACGGCGAGGGCGGCGCGGAGTCCGTGGTGGGCGAGGCGATCGCGGGGCAGCGCGACGACGTCTTCGTGGTGAGCAAGTTCTATCCCCACCACGCCGAGCGCCGCAAGCTGCTCGCCGCGTGCGACAACTCGCTGAGGCAGCTGCGCGCCGGCCACATCGACCTCTACCTGCTGCACTGGCGCGGTCCCGTGCCGCTCGAGGAGACCGTGGGCACGCTCGAGGAGCTCGCGCAGCGCGGAAAGATCCTCCACTGGGGAGTCTCCAACTTCGACGTGGCCGACCTCGAGGAGCTGGTGCGCGTGCCCAAGGGCGACCGCGTCGCCGCCAACCAGGTGCTCTACAACCTGGCGCGGCGCGGCATCGAGTTCGACCTCCTGCCGTGGTGCGAAGAGCGCGGCATCCGCGTGATGGCGTATTCCCCGCTCGACGAGGGGCGCCTCGTGCGCCATCCCGCGGTGAACGACGTGGCGGCGCGCCTGGAGGTGCCCGCGGCGCGCGTGGCGCTCGCGTGGCTGCTGCGCAACCCGGAGCTGGTGGTCATCCCCAAGGCCTCCAACAGCGCCCACGTTCGCGAGAATCGCGCGGCCGCCGACCTTCGCCTCGATGCGGAGGCGCTCGCGCTCCTCGACCGCTCCTTCCCGCCGCCGCGACGCAAACGGCCACTCGAGATGATCTAGAGTCGGGACGCGGCGACAGGGGGAAGCGCTGCCGAAACAGCGGCTTGCCTCGCGCGCGTTCCCGGCCCGTAGCCGCAAGGCGACGATATCGTCGCCGGCCCCTCGCGACGAAAAACGCATTCCCAGAGGGAAAACGCGCTTTGCGCGAGCGATGGCACGAAACGTGAATGCACCTCCCTGAATATTCCAATTCCAACCAGAGGGAGATCCCGATGAAGTACGGAGAGAACCTGTTCGCGCGACGCGATCCTCGCGCGCTGCGGGACGGCACGACCGCGCCCATGCCGCCCGCGCCCAGCCACCCGATGCAGTCCACCGCCCGGCCCGTGCCGGCGCCCGTCGCCCCCGTGCCCCCCGCGGCGCCGGAGGCCGCGGCGAAGGCCGAGGAGGCGGGCGGAAGCAAGCTCATCGTCGGCCCGAACATCAAGCTGAAGGGCGTCGAGATCGACGATTGCGACACGTTGGTGGTCGAGGGCCGGGTCGAGGCGACCATGGTGAGCCGCGCGATCCAGATCGCGGAGTCGGGCGCCTTCAGCGGCAAGGTGGACGTGGACGTGGCCGAGGTGCGCGGCGACTTTCGCGGCGAGATGACCGCGAGGCGCAAGCTCGTGATCCACGCGAGCGGCCGCGTTTCGGGGAAGATCCGCTACGGCAAGATGCTGGTGCAGGAAGGCGGCGTGATGAGCGGGGACATCGGCTCCATCGACGGGCCCGAGGCCGCCGCCCTCAGCGAGCGGCCGGTGCTGGCTGCGCGTTGAGCCCGGCGGGGGGCGCGGCGACGCGCCCCTCGATGAACAAGGCGCCTTCCGGCCCCAGGCGGGCGAGGTCGCCGGTGGCGAGCCATCCGCCGGCGAACGCCGCCGCGGTGGCGGCCGGATCGCGGTAATAGCCCTTCATGACGTTGGGCCCGCGCACGAGGAGCTCGCCCGTCGCGCCGGGCGCCAGGTCGCGGCGTTCGGCATCGACCACTCGCAGCGCGACACCCGGCAACGCGAAACCCACCGCCCCCTCGGCGCAGGGCTCGCCCCGCCGCGGCAGGGCGACGAGCGACGAAGCCTCGGCGAGGCCGTACGATGCCTTGGTATCCCGCGCATCCCCGCGCGTGTCAGGGCGCGACGCGAGCGCGAGCTTCGCCCCGGCCCCGAGCCCCGCGAGGCAGAGTGCCAGCCCCTCGCAGCGGGAAACGGGAATCGACACCTCCAGGCGGTCGTCGGGGCCGATGCCGCGCACCTCCGCCATGACGCGGGCCACGAAGGCGAGGTTCGCGTGGGTGAGCATCACGGCTCGCGGGTCGCAATCGTCGTGGCGGTAGGCGAGCGCCGCGACATCGCGCGCCGCATTGCCCTCGTACGGCTCGGGCACGCAGCGTTCGTCCAGGGCGGAGACGCTGAGCGTTCCCCAGCGCCCGAGCGAGATGCGCATGGCCTTCACGCGTTGCGCGTGGTCGCGGGCATGGCCGGAGTCGTCGGCGAGGAAGAGCACGCGGCGCGGCGAGGCGTGGGCGCGGATGGCGTCGAGGCTTCGCGGCGATCGCCTCGCATCCATGGGCACGAACCATGCGTGCACCGATGCCACCGCGGCGAAGAGGGCGATGAGGGGCGCGCAGTTCTCGCCCACCACCATCACCCGGTCGCCGGCGCGCACCCCGAGTGTGAGCAGCAGCTCGGCGAGCTGCTTGCGGCCGTGCTCGAGGTCGCGCCATGTCCAGTCGCCGCGGGCGTCGGAGAGCGCGACCGAAGGCCCGCGGGTGGCCGACCAGCGTGCGGCCAGCGCCTCGAGGCGTCCGGGCGTGGAGAGGTCCGCGGCGGCGGGATCACGGAGCATGCGGCATTGTTCCCCTATCCGGGGCGCAACGCCACCGGCCCGGCTCAGCCCTCGCGCGCGAGGCGGGCGGCGAGGCCGGTGTAGGCGGCGGGGGAGAGCGCCAGCAGGCGCGCGCGCGCTTCCTCGGGAATCGCGAGCCCCTTCACGAAGGCCTGCAGGTCCTCGCGCGTGATGCCGCCCTTGCCGCGCGTGAGCTCCTTCAGCTTCTCGTAGGAGCCTTCGACGCGATGCGCGCGCATCACGGTCTGCACCGCCTCGGCGAGCACGTCCCAATGGCCCTCGAGGTCCTCGGCGATGCGTGCGGCGTTCACCTCGAGCTTGTCCAGCCCGCGCAGGCACGAATCGTATCCCACGAGGCAGTAGCCGAAGGCGGCCCCCATGTTGCGAAGCACGGTGGAGTCCGTGAGGTCGCGCTGCCAGCGCGAGATGGGGAGCTTCTCGGACAGGTGGCGCAGCAGCGCGTTGGCGAGCCCCAGGTTGCCCTCGGAATTCTCGAAGTCGATGGGATTCACCTTGTGCGGCATGGTGGACGACCCCACCTCGCCCGCCTTCACCTTCTGGCGGAAGTAGCCGAGCGAGATGTAGCCCCAGGCGTCGCGGTCGAGGTCGATGAGGATGGTGTTAAGGCGTGCCGTGGCGTCGAAGAGCTCGGCGAGGGCGTCGTGGGGCTCGATCTGTGTCGTGAGCGGGTTGTAGCCGATGCCCAGGCTCGTCACGAACTCCTCGGCCACGCGCGGCCAGTCCACGCCGGGCGCCGCGGCCACGTGCGCGTTGAAGTTGCCCGTGGCGCCGTTCAGCTTGCCCATCAGCTCCACGTTGGCGAGCTTGGCGTGGGCGCGCTTCAGGCGCCGCGCGACGTTCGCCATCTCCTTGCCCAGCGTGGTGGGCGTGGCGGCCTGGCCGTGGGTGCGCGAGAGCATCGCGACCTCGGCATTCGCGCGCGCGAGCGCATCGAGGCGCGCAACGATCTTCTCGATCGCCGGCAGAAGCACGTTGTCGCGCCCGCCCGCGACCATGCGCGCGTGGGCGAGGTTGTTGATGTCTTCCGAGGTGCAGGCGAAGTGGATCATCTCGGCGGCGGGCGCCACTTCCGGGTGCCGGGCGAAGCGCTCGCGCAGCCAGTACTCGACCGCCTTCACGTCGTGGTTCGTGGTCGCCTCGATCGCCTTCACGCGCTCGGCGTCGGCGAGGCTGAAGCCGCGCGCCGCGGCCTCCAGCTCGCGCACGGTGGCATCGGCGAAAGGCGCGAGCGGCTGGAAGGATGCCTCGCGCGAGAGCGCCAGCAGCCACGCCACCTCGATGGCGACGCGCTCGCGGATGAGGGCGAACTCGCTGAAATGCTCCTGCAGGGGCTTCGTCTTCGAAGCGTAGCGCCCGTCGAGAGGGGTGAGGGCGGTGAGGAGAGAGGACATCGGGCCGGAATTTTATCACCCGCTGCTATACTGCGCCGCGCCCTCCGGAGGTTCCCCATGAAGCTCGTCGGTTCCACCACCAGCCCCTATGTCCGCAAGGTTCGCGTGCTCCTCGCGGAAAAAGGCCTCGCCTACGAATTCGTCGAGGACAACGCCTGGCACGCCGCGACCACGGTGCCGCGCTACAACCCCCTCAACAAGGTGCCGGCCCTCGTCATGGATGACGGCGAGTCGATCTACGACTCGATGGTCATCACCGAGTACGTGGATTGCCTGGACGGGGCGCCGCTCCTGCCGCGCGAGCCGGCGGCGCGCGCCCGCGCGAGGCGCGACGAGGCGCTCGGCAACGGGCTCATGGACGCGGGCGTGACCATCTTCCTCGAGCGAAAGCGCGAGGCGGCCCGCCAGGACGCGGCGTGGATCGGGCGCCACCGGGACAAGATCGATGCCGCGCTCGCCACCTGGGCGCGCTCCCTCGAGGCGAGGGGCGCGGGCGCCCTCACGCTGGGCGATATCGCCTGCGGCTGCGCGCTCTTCTGGTTCGAGTTTCGCCTGCCGGAGCTGCGCTGGCGCGACGACGCCGGGCTGGACGCGTGGGCGCGCCGGCTCGAAGCGCGCCCTTCTTTCGCGGCGACCCGGCCGCCCGCCTAGAGGCCCTGCGCGATGATGCCGCCGCCCAGGCAGGCATCGCCGCGATAGACGACGGCCGATTGTCCCGGCGTGACCGCCCACTGGGGCATCGCGAACGAGAGCTCGAAGGAGTCCCGCCCCTCGCCGCGCAGCGCGCACGCCGCGTCGGCCTGCCGGTAGCGGGTCTTCGCCGCGAGCGCTCCATCGCCCTGCGGAGGTTCGCCCGAGATCCAGCTGGGATCGCCGGCGACGAGGCGCTCGCGCATGAGCAGCGGGTGGTCGTGGCCCTGGACCACCGTGAGTGTGTTGGAGGCGAGGTCCTTCGCCGCGACGTACCAGGGCGAGCCCGTCGCCTCGCGCCGCCCGCCGATGCCCAGCCCCTGGCGCTGGCCGATCGTGTAGAAGACGAGCCCCACGTGCTCGCCGACGCGGCGGCCTTCCGGCGTCACCATGGGGCCGGGCTCGCGGGGAAGGTAGCGCGAGAGGAACTCGCGGAACGGGCGCTCGCCGATGAAGCAGATGCCGGTCGAGTCGCGCTTCGCATGGTTGGGAAGCCCCGCCTCGCGCGCGATGCGGCGCACCTCGCCCTTGGTGAGGTGCCCCACGGGGAATAGCGTGCGCGAGAGCTGCGCCTGCGTGAGGCGGTGCAGGAAATAGCTTTGATCCTTGGCGGGGTCCGCGCCCTTCAGGAGCACGTGGCGCTCGCCATGCTCCTCCACGCGGGCGTAGTGGCCGGTGGCGATCTTGTCGGCGCCCAGGGCGAGGGCGTGGTCGAGGAACGCCTTGAACTTGATCTCGGCGTTGCAGAGCACGTCGGGGTTCGGCGTGCGCCCCGCGCGGTACTCGGCGAGGAAGCTCGCGAAGACGCGCTCCTTGTACTCGGCCGAGAAGTTGACGGCCTCGATGTCGATGCCGATCTTCTCGGCGGCCGAGACCGCGTCCACGAGATCCTCGCGGGTGGTGCAGTGCTCCTCGTCGTCGTCGTCCTCCCAGTTCTTCATGAAGAGCGCGACCACGTCGTGGCCGGCGCGCTTCAGGAGCAGCGCGGCCACGGCGGAGTCCACTCCTCCGGACATGCCGACGACGATCTTCCGGGGGTCCCCGCGGGTGGGGGCAGGATTCATGGGCCCGATCATAGGGAATCGCAAAAAGAAAAGGCGGGGCGCGAGGCCCCGCCTTCCAATGGAGCTGTCCGGCTTACTTCTTCGTGTCGGCCTTGGGGTCGGCCTTCGCGGGGGCCGGCGCCTTGGCGGGAGCGTCGGCTTTCGGCGCGGCATCGGCCTTGGGCGCGGAATCGGCTTTCTTGGCGGGGGCTTTCTTCTTCTTCTTGGCCGGTTTCTTGGCCTTCTCGGTGTCGGTGGCCTTGGCGGAGTCGGCCTTGGTGGAGGGCGCGGGCTTGGCGGCATCCGGCGCGACCTTGCCAGGCGGCGTGGTGGGCTGCGGCGTGGCGGTCGCCTGGGCGAGGGCGCCCAGCGAGACACTGGTGAACACTGCGGCGATCAGGGCGGACAGCTTCTTCATGTTCTCTCTTTTCCTATAGTTCTCGTTGAAGGGAATGGGTATCAATGTTCCGACTGCGCTTTAGGTATTGCGGATCCATCAGCCGTCGCCGACATTAACGCCGCGCATTATACCGAGGTTGACACACGAGTCCTACAGGGGCGAAACCCGGTTTCGCATGGCGTTCCCCTCCAGGTCGGCCGCGCTCGCCTCCCGCCATTGGCCCGGGTCGAGCCCCTCGGTGCTCCACGGCCCCACGCGGGCGCGGAAGAGGCGCAGCGTCGGCAGGCCCACGGCCGCCGTCATGCGGCGCACCTGGCGGTTGCGGCCCTCCCGGAGGACGAGCTCGATCCACGAGGTGGGAATCGCCTTGCGGAAGCGGATCGGCGGGTCGCGCTCGGGCAGCGGCGCCTCGATCCGGCGCGCCAGGGCGGGCAGCGTGGGCCCGTCGTTCAGGAGCACGCCGCGCGACAGGGCTTCCAGCGCCTCGCCGCGCGCCTCGCCCTCGACCTGCACCCAGTACGTCTTCGCGAGCTTCGCGCGCGGGTCGGCGATGCGCGCCTGCAGAGGCCCCCGGTCGGTGAGCACCACGAGGCCCTCGCTGTCGGTATCGAGGCGCCCGGCCGGGTAGACGCGCGGCACGCGAACCAGACCGGCGAGCGTGGGCTTGCCGCCGCTCTCGCTGAACTGGCAGATCACGCCGAAGGGCTTGTTCAGGAGGATCACCCGCCCCGAGCCCCCGGGCGGGCGCACCCGCTTTGCTATAATTTTTCGGTTCTGCAGTGGAAAAATCCCCTTCCGGAGTCCCAATGCCAAAAATCAAGGTGAAGAACCCCATCGTCGAGATGGACGGCGACGAGATGACGCGCATCATCTGGCAGCGCATCCGCGAGAAGCTGATCCTTCCCTATCTCGACGTCGACCTCAAGTACTTCGACCTCGGGGTCGAGCACCGCGACGCCACCAACGACCAGGTGACCATCGACGCCGCCAACGCCACGAAGCAGCACGGCGTCGCGGTGAAGTGCGCGACGATCACCCCGGACGAGGGGCGCGTGAAGGAGTTCAACCTGAAGCAGATGTGGAGGAGCCCCAACGGCACCATCCGCAACATCCTCGACGGCACCATCTTCCGCGAGCCCATCATCTGCCAGAACGTGCCGCGCCTCGTCTCGCACTGGAACAAGCCCGTGGTGGTCGCCCGCCACGGCTTCGGCGACCAGTACCGCGCCACCGACTTCAGGTTCGACGGGCCCGGCACCCTCAAGATGGTCTTCACGCCCAAGGGCGGCGGCGCGCCCATCGAGCGCGAGGTCTTCCAGGCTCCCGCCGCGGGCGTCGCGATGGCGATGTACAACCTGGACGCGTCCATCCGCGGCTTCGCGCAGGCGTGCTTCAACTACGCGCTCGACCGCAAGTATCCCGTCTACCTCTCCACCAAGAACACCATCCTCAAGGTCTACGACGGGCGCTTCAAGAACATCTTCCAGGAGGTGTACGAGGCGGAGTTCCGCTCCCGCTTCGAGGCCGCGGCGCTCACCTACGAGCACCGGCTGATCGACGACATGGTCGCGGCCAACCTCAAGTGGAGCGGCGGCTACCTCTGGGCGTGCAAGAATTACGACGGCGACGTGCAGTCGGATTCGGTGGCGCAGGGTTTCGGCTCGCTTGGCCTGATGACCAGTGTGCTGATGACGCCGGACGGCAAGACCGTGGAGGCAGAAGCCGCGCACGGCACCGTCACCCGGCACTACCGCCAGCACCAGCGCGGCGAATCCACGTCCACCAACTCCATCGCGTCCATTTTCGCCTGGACGCGCGGGCTTGCACACCGCGCCAAGCTGGACGCCAACGAAGCGCTGGCCAATTTCGCGCACACGCTGGAGCGGGTCTGCGTTGCCACGGTGGAAGGCGGCAACATGACGAAGGATTTGGCGATTCTGGTCGGTCCGGATCAGCGCTGGCTCACCACCGAAGGCTTCCTCGAT
>Ga0134125_10007519_pt1 | contig 12290 bp, 13 predicted proteins | sample KB31751_FD_96464 | JGI IMG/M metagenome (GOLD analysis project Ga0134125, IMG submission 96464) | Terrestrial soil microbial communities with excess Nitrogen fertilizer from Kellogg Biological Station, Michigan, USA - KB3-175-1 | ecosystem: Environmental > Terrestrial > Soil > Unclassified ... | reverse complement strand
GGTCGGGCCGAAGACCTTCACGCCCGAGGCGATCAACCGGTCGGCCAGCCCCGCCGCCAGTGGGTCCTCGGGACCGATGACCACCAGCTCGATGCCGTTCCGTTTGGCGAACTTCTCCACCGCGTCGAACTTCATCGGATCCAGGGGCACATTGTCGGCCACCTGAGCGGTTCCCGGGTTACCCGGAAGTGCGAACAGGGCCGTCACCCGCGGCGAGGCCGACAGTTTCCACGCCAGGGCGTGCTCGCGGGCTCCATTTCCAACGACAAGAACTTTCATGAGGATTCGCGTTTCCGTGATTTCTTAAAGCCAGCACCGTTGCCGTCGGGCGTACCTTAATCCCCTGATTCGGCGATGCAACCGGGCGGTTGCTTCAGGCCGGTCGAAACCGTGGCATGTCGTTTGTTGTTTTATTCGGCTTGCCGTCACCGCTTCTGAGTCGAGTGGCCGAGCGCTTTCGAAACCGCCGGCGCTTCTCGAAGGTGAATGAGGCCTTCCGGCGCTTCGCCCAGGCAGTTTCTCGCGGCTTCGGTTCGCCCTGGATGTTCATCCTGGCGGCCGTGGTATGCGCCGGCTGGATTGTCACCGGGCCGATCTACCACTTCTCCAACAGTTGGCAATTCTTCATCAACGACCTGACCAACGTGGTCACGTTCCTGGCCGTGTTCCTGATCCAGAACACACAGAACCGCGACGCCAAGGCGATCCACCTCAAGCTGGATGAACTGCTGCGCGCGGTGCAAGGCGCTCGGACCCATCTCATCGACCTGGAGGATCTGAGCGACGAAGAACTCGATCACATCGAGCGGCAATTCAAGAAGCTTCGCTCCCGCGAGATTCGCCAGGGCGACAACGGCGTCGATTACCGGCTCAAAGAGTCGAAAGTTGAGAACCCTGCCACCGTGTAGATACAGTTGCCCGTCATGCCCGATCAGCGGACCAGCAAGCTGGCCATCATCGGCGCCGGGTCAGTCGGCGCCACCATCGCGTACGCGTGCCTCAATCGCGGCGTGGCCAGGCACCTGGTGCTCTACGACATCAACCGCTTGAAAGTGGAATCGGAGGTGCTCGACCTCAACCACGGCCTTCAGTTCGTCCCCACGGCGACGCTGGAGGGATCGGACGACCTCGCGATTTGCGTCGACGCCGACGTGATCGTCATGACCGCCGGCGCCAAGCAGAAGCCCGGCCAGACCCGTCTTGACCTGGCCCAGGCCAACACTGCCATCTGCCGCAAGCTGGTACCCGAACTGCTCCGCCTGGCGCCGCAGGCGATCCTGCTCCTGGTGACCAACCCGGTGGACCTGATCACGTACGTCACACAGAAAATCAGCGGCTTGTCCCCCCACCGGGTCTTGGGCAGCGGGACGGTGCTGGACAGCTCGCGATTCCGATACCTGATCGCCCAAAGATGCCGCGTGGCGGTGCAGAATGTTCATGCCTATATCGCAGGGGAGCACGGAGACAGCGAGGTCCCGCTCTGGAGCAGCGCCGCAATCGCCAACGTCCCGCTGCACCAATGGGCCGTGCCGGGGCATGGGAAACTAACCGTCCGCGATCGCACTGAGATCTTCCAGAACGTCAATCAGGCCGCCTATCGGATCATCGAAGGCAAAGGAGCGACCAATTATGCGATCGGTCTGGCCACGGCCCGAATCCTCGAAGCCATCCTGCACGATGAGAACCGGGTCCTGCCCGTGAGCTCATTGATGAGCGATTATCGCGGCATCAGCGACGTCTGCCTGAGTGTGCCGTGCATCGTGAATCGAACGGGTGTGGAGACGACGATTCCGGTTCCGATGAATGACGCAGAGGAAGCCGGGCTGCGAAACAGCGCCGACGTGATCCGGGCCGCGGCGCAGTCGCTCGGGTTCTAAATGACCGTGCGCATTCACGCGCCGTCCCGGTGATCGGCTCAAACCACAGAGCCCACAGAGGACACGGAGGCCACAGAGAAAAACAACACACACGATCTCCTCTTTGTCAGAACTTCCTCTGTGCTCTCTGTGTCCTCGGTGCCCTCTGTGGTCGCATTCTTCTGGCAAATGGCGGGGATGAGCTTGGGCGCGGAATCGCGCACGGTGGTATAGGCTCCGGATTCCCATGCCTCCTGAGCCCGATTGACGGATCGGGCATCGCAATATAGGTTGGAGTCGTTGCCAGCGGGGTGCGATCCATGGTACTGCACGTCTTGCGCGCGTTGTTCTTCCTGCTGATGGCGGCGGTGGGATCGTTTTACCTGAGCCGCTCGGCCATCCACGGGAACGGAACGCCCTGGCTGGCCTACCTGGCCATGCCGATCACGATCGGACTGGCGCTTCTGTTCATTGCGATCGACATCTTTTCGCCCCGCCGGAAGCTCACGATTTTTGCCGGATCGTTTTTCGGCCTGCTGGTCGGGATCGCCATCGCTTACGCGTTGAGTTTCGTCGTCAGCCTGCTGGTAGACAACTATTACGTTCCCTCCCACGACGCCACGACTGCACAGGTCGCGCTTCAAACGGATGCAATCAAGGTGTTTTTCGACCTGGTCGTCGGCGTGGTCAGTTGCTACCTGGCGATCAGCTTCATTCTCCAGACGAAGGACGACTTCCGCTTCATCATTCCCTACGTCGAGTTCAGCAAACAGACCAAGGGCGCCCGTCCCATGCTGCTGGACACCAGCGTGCTGATCGACGGCCGCATCGCGGACATCGCGGAGACCGGCCTGATCGAAAGCCAGCTTGTCGTCCCGCAGTTCGTGCTGGATGAGTTGCAGGCCGTGGCCGACAGTGCCGACCGGCTGAAGCGCAACCGCGGCCGGCGGGGACTGGACGTGCTGGCTGCCATGCGCGATAGCAAGAAGGCGGATGTGGTCTTTTACGAGGCCGCCGGCCATCACGAAGAAGGCGGCGTCGATCACCAGCTCGTTCACCTGGCCCGCAGTCTCAATGCCCGCGTCCTGACCAACGATTACAATCTCAACAAGGTCGCCCAGCTCACTGGCGTCGACGTCATCAACATCAACGACCTCAGCTCCGCCCTCCGCCCGGTGGTCGTTCCCGGCGAAAAGATGCGCGTCCAGATCGTCAAGCCCGGCGAAGGCGCCGGTCAGGGGGTGGGGTATCTGGAAGACGGCACCATGGTCGTGGTCGAGCAGGCCCGCCCATTTATCAATGAGAATGTCGATTTCGTCGTCACCCGGGCCCTGCAGACCAGCGCGGGCCGGATGATCTTCGGGCGACTGGCCGAGGAACCGGAAGTCGCCACCAAGCGGCCGACTACAAGATCCTGAACCGCGTTGCGAAATCGCACCCCGTCCGGTGATTACCCCTTGATTTATCAGAACTTAGCGAAATGCTATCGGTTTACCCGTCAAAGGTCCGATAACTGTTTTAACCGGCACGTTGCCGGGCGGTGCGTCGCCGGGTGTCGGGAGATTTTGACCGGCCCCGCAAAATCGCTAGGCTATGGTTGGCTCATGGGGGGCTATGGACGGGAGTTGTAATGCCGACGAACCTGGCCTCGCGCAGCCGATCGAAGGTTTACGGCACCGAGTCAGCAGTATGATTGTCGATTGTCATACGCATATCTGGCAGTCGCCGGAGCAGTTGGGTCAGTTGGATCTGGGTAACACGTCCCGCGGGATGCGGAAGCGTCCCAGCCGGATTTCCGCCGAGCGCGGGGCCTGGCGGAACGTGCCTGCGGCGGATCCGGACCATCATTGGGCCCAGAGCGGCACGGTGGACAAGTCCATCGTGCTGGGGTTCAAGAGCCGGTATCTCCACGCCGAGATCCCCAATCGGTTTGTCTCCGAGTACGTCCGGCGGTTCCCTCAGAAGCTGATCGGTTTTGCCGGGATTGACCCCACCGAAGAATCGGCCCTTGAGGAGGTCTACACCGCCAAGGAAGCCCTGCGGCTCCAAGGCCTGACGGTCTCCCCCGCCAATCAGGATTTCCACCCCGCCGACTCCCGGGCGATGGCGGTCTACGCCGAGGCCGAGAAGCTCGGCATGCCCATCCTCTTCCACCCCAGCGGGCAGTTCACCGAAAAGAGCAAGCTGGAATATGGACGTCCGTACATGCTTGACGAAGTGAGTCGGGCGTTTCCGAAGCTGCGGATCGTGATTGCCCAGTTGGGTCAGCCGTGGATTGAGGAAACCATCGTCTTGCTGGGCAAACACACCAACGTCTTTGCCGATGTCAGCGGCCTGCTCGGCCGCAGTTGGCAGGCTTACAACGCATTCGTGTCCGCCTACCAGTTCGGCGTCATTGACAAGCTGCTGTTCGGCAGCGATTTTCCCTACACCAGCGCCACCGAGTGCATCGAGGCCCTGTACAGCATCAACCAGCTCGCCCAGGGGACGAACCTCCCGGTCGTCCCCCGGGAAGCGCTGCGGGGGATCGTCGAACGAGACGCCCTCTCGTTGCTGGGCATCGCGTAAGGGCTCGCCGCCAAGTAACCTGATTTGCCCATGAAGCCGTCCTATCGCCGCATTCTTGCCACGACTCTGCCGCTTCTATCCCTCTTACCCGTGATTCCCGGCTGCGCGGGCGACCCCGCCCCGCAGTTAATGGTCCAATCAAACCGGATGCACCAGACGTTCTCAGAGCCGTTTGCCGCGGCGTATGCCTCCCAGGCGGCCGGCGGAGACACCACACTAGTTGCGGTGGACCGGGCTTCCCAGCAAACCCTGGAAGGTAATCCCGGCCCCGCCCCCGTGCGGCAGGTGCTGTCGGTCCGGGTCATGTGGAACCCCACCCGCGACTCCAGGTGGGATCACAACTCGGCGTCGAACGCCACGGTGCATTGGTACGTGATGGGCAACACCCCCGCCACCGCCGCGGAGGTGATCGAGTATTCGGGGACCGCCGTCGTCATGGTCGACCACGATCAGGACGTCACGACGCTGACCATCCGCAGCGCATACGTCAAACCCGTGGCCTGGCGCGGCAGCCTGCACGACCCGATCGGCGCCTCCGAATTGCACGGCACTCTTCGGGCTTCGGACAACGCGCAGCGCGTGCGCCAGATCCTCTCGGATGTTCGCACGGTCGTCGCCGCCGCCAACAGCCTGCCGAACACCCAGGCCAAAGAAAGCAAGCCCGAAGCACCGTCGACACTGGCGAGGTAGAGATGCCACGCGGGGACATCCTTCTGTGTCGGGAAGGCGATTGCACGATATGTTCACCTTCCTTCTGTTGTCCGTGATCGCGGCGACTCAGCCGGCTACCGCGCGGCCGACGGATGTCGAGCCGACGGATGCCCTCGAACGAATTCGGGCGATGCAACGTGCGGCCCGCACACCGACGACGCGGCCGGCCACGCCGGCAGCGAAGGGACGGCGGACGATGAGGCCAGAAGACGTTGTTGCCACTCCGACCCGGCCGGACCCGTTCGCCCGAACCGCGCGGAAGCGGGGGGGGGGTGTGCCATACTACGTCTATCCGGAAAACCATCCGTGGCGATCGGAGGAAGAGATCGAGCACGAGGGCAACTGGTGGTACCGGCATGATCTCTGGCTAATGACCCATCCGCCGACGACTCAGCCGACGGCGGGGCAGGGTTCGTAGCCGCGATAGGTGTCGATCAGCACCGTTTACATGACCTCCACGAACGGACAATGGGCGCACGACCCGAACTACCCGGTGGACAGCTACCATGCCGCGTTCAGTGTCAGCCGGACGTGAAAGGAGCGTGTGCCATGCGAAGGATCGTTTTAGCGCTGTGTCTCGTGCTCGTGTCCGCGGACGCGGACGACCGGCAGCAGCCGCCGCCGGACCTTCCCCGCATCGACGCCTCGCCGAACGAGTTCGACATGACCGGGGTGCTCTGGGACTTCAACGAAGGCCGGTTCCTGCTTGAGTGCCGGATGATCGGCCGGCAATACGCCTTCACCGACAAGCGGGTTTACGCCGGCGTCGGCCATTTACATCAGGCGGGCGATGCTCGCGATTTACACGAGCAGCAACACTTATCAGTTCACTTACAGCGGACAAGTTCTGAAATTCGCTTTCGATCCGCTGCCCCAGGGATGGCGGGACGCCTTTGCGATCAGCCCCGGCGATAACCTGGCCGGGACGGTCCTGCCTTGGACGTGGTCGATCCCTCAATCGAGTTGTATTTACGACGCGGGAGCGACCGAGCAGGCGTTCGTCACTTCCAAGGGCACCACACAAAACTCGATGTTCAGCGTCAGCAGCGACTGGGAAACGAGTGTGGACGGCACGTGGCAGATTCAAGGACAGGACTGGTATCATGCCGCGTTCAGTGTCACGCAGAACTAGAAAGGGATCATCCATGCGCTCCGTTGCATGCATTCTGTTATTCCTGCTTTGCGTTGCCGGAAGGCCGACAACGCAACCGCTTGTCCCCGAGGTCCCCTCAGAACTTGCGGGTTTTGTCAGGAAGCCGAGTACGACCCCAGCCGAGTTTCGGCTCGTCGCACTCTACTGGGATTGTTTGGAAGGTGGATTCGTTGTCGAGTGTCGGGTTCGCGTTCCGAACGAGGCATTTCGCGAGCAATACGTTTCGGTGAAAGTGGGACAGCGGGTCTACGACACCGACTGGATTCTCGACCGCGTGGTGCGGTATGACCGCCCAGGCGCGGGCGTGGGGTTGGTAGTAGCGATGAGGCGGGACAAGAGCGACGACGTATTCGTCTACCAGTTCACCCACTGCGTTCCCCCTACGGTGGCTCTGACGGCACCCGCCGAAGGGCCAATCATCGAGCCTCGAATCGACCCACCGGATGACCCACTGCCGCCGAAGGCGCTGCCGCCCGGTTTCGTCTCGCGGCGGCCGCACCGAGCCACAACGACGCCATAACGGCGGCTTGCAGACGCCCCCGCACTCGCTGTCCGGGGGCGTCTGTTTGCAGCCCGTACGATTCTCTGCCTATCGGGCTAACCCAGGTGGGCCGCGATCCGCGCCTGCATCACATGACTGGCGCCCGCAGCCAGCGTGATCGCGTTTTCGGCGGCGTTGGCGGTTTCAACGCAAACCATCCCCGGCCACTCGTCGTCGCCGAAGTCGGACATCGCCCTGGCCTTGTCTACCCACGGGTTCCAAAGGACGGTGCTCGCGGAGCCCTGCTTCTGGACGCAAATCCGACGATTCATGCCGGGATCGGTCACCACAATCGTGCCTGGCGTGTCGAGGTAAACCCGATCGGTTTCGCCGGTGATTCGAATTGCGCCGGGGTCCTGCGTCTTGCGCTTCATGCCGTCGACCTTGTCGATGAACGAGCGGCCGGCCAGACCCTCGATCTCGATCTTGCGAACGTCGGCCACCCGCAAGTACGTGTGCAGCGCCTCCTCAAAAGTGAATGGGGTTGTGGACGTGTTTCGAACCTCCAGCGCCAGACCAAGCGCGGTTCCAACACGGATGGTGTAAACCAGCTCAAAATCACAGGGAAAATGCCCTCGGGTATCCGGTCCGGATCGGAGCCGCAAACCGATGATCAGCGTGCCGTCCGGTTCCTGCCGGGACCGGACCGGCTCCCACGCCTGCGTGCGGGCGAAACCGTGCTGGGCCGCGGCAGGGTCGCCCGTCTTGGGGCCAAACCACGGGAAGATGACCGGGATCCCGCCGCGGATGGCCTTGGCGGCGTCAAAGTGGCTCTTGCCGCTCAGAAAGAGAACCGGATCCTGGCCGCGCGGCTGAAAGTGGGTGACATACCCGCCGTGGAGATAGATCTCAGCCTCGGCCAGCGGTCCCGTGATCGCGATTCGGGGCAATCCGCCACGACCCATTTCGACGCACACAGCACCCGGAATGCTCAGGGCTTCGTTCAGCCGGGAGAGGTGAGCCGGGGGATCGTTCGATGCCATTGTGCCTGCTCAAACGGCGGTCTGGGATTGTTCAGGGGAACGGGCCGGCGTGCTGGCCGGCCCCTTCTCGTCGGGGATCTCTTGCATGACGTGCGCGTACGCCGTGCCGCGCCACTCGACTTTCTTGGTCACGCACATCTTGAGCGCGCGCAGGAAGATGTACACCAAAACGGATCCGGCCACGGGGAACGTCAGCGCGTTCCACTTCGAGTTCCCGCTCCAGGCGTACATCCGCGCGAGGCCGATGGTCATGAGCGCCAGGTGGGCGACGGCCGTGAGGAGCCAGAGCGGCCCAAGCCAGCCGTACAACGCGGGACTCGGATGCACCATTCGGTAGATCCCCCACCCCAGACCCGCATAGACGCTAAAGCAGCACAGCACCGTGAACAGCAGGGCGATCAGCACCCGCCACGGGCTGCCGACGCGGGCGGCATAGTAGATCCGGCTCCAGCCGCGAATGATCGCCGCCAGGCTGCTGTACATTCGGACGCTGCAAAAATCATTTCCCCACGACACCCGCGGCCGCAAACCCTGAGACTTCATCAGCCGGGCGATGGCAACGTCTTCGCAGTACCGGTCGCGCACCGTTTCATGCCCGCCGATCGCGTCGTAGCTCGTGCGGCTCATCAGCATGAACTGCCCGTTCGCAAACGCCTGCCGCGGCATGTCGCCCTTGTTACTCAGGGCGATCATGTACATCGTCGAGGCGGCGCCGCCCGCCAGCGGAATCAGCATGGATTCCCAGATCGAGTGGCTCTCCAGCCGCGGCAGCAGGCTGAGCATGTCGAACTCCTTGCGGAGCACGACCGACATGGCCACCGCCAGGGCGTCGGATTCCAGAACCACGTCCGAATCGATCAGCAGCAGCCAATCGCCCTTGGCCCGGCGTGCGCCCTGATGCAGCGCGTTGTTCTTGCCTGTCCAACCCGGCGCCGGCGGGCGGGTGATGTGCAGTACTTCCAACCGGGAGTTCTGAGCCGCGATCTGGTCCATCACCGCGCCCGTCTCATCGGTGCTGCGGTCGTCGATCGCAATCACGTCGAAGTCGGGGTAGTCCTGATTGAGGGCCGATTCGACGCACCCTCGGATGCGCTGCCCCTCGTCCTTGGCGGGGATGAGAATGGTGACATGAGGCGGCTGGCCGCGGATGGGGTGCGGCGGCTTCTTCATCAGCAGCATCTTCCGCCGCCCGGCGGTCAACGCCTGGTTATAGATCGCCCACGTCTGCGGGCCCAGGATTCCGTAAAGAGCCAGAAGGATAATTTCGAGTCGATGCACGCAGTTTGCCCGGAACAGGATTGATGCCGGACCGACGTGCCGCCGAATACCGGATCAGCCCGCCGTCCATACTTCTCCGCAATTGTCAAGGATTAGCGGGTCGGGGCAACTTCGTCAACCGCGCCTCGCAAGCGAGGCCGCTAAACGCGTCGGGAGATCGGTTCGGAGTTGATGTTGGCTCTACGCGACGGAATTCCACTGGCGCTCCAGATCGACGATCTCGCAACGCCGGTCCACCAGACGGTGGAGTTTGTAGTACCCGAAGATCTTGTTCTTTACGATCGGATTGTTCACCACGTCATCGATCGTGTGTCCCGTGAAACGCAGCACCCGGTGGAGGGCACGCTCTTTCAACACGTGCGAGACCGGGGTTTCATGCGCCCTGAAGACCCGCGCGAACGGAATTCCAAAGCCGGACAACTCGCCCATGGAATGGGATTATAGTCGATTTCCCAGTCCGCCGCCCGCAGAATCAATGGCTCTTGGCAGCACTAATGGGCCTCCATCGCAATTTGCGGCCCCGGCAAACCGTGGCATACTCGTGCGCGACTTGGAAGGATGGGCCGGTCATGAGATCTCTTGGAATTGTTCTCACCCTTGTTGTGTTCGGTTCGAGCGCTGTGGCCGCGGTATACCGGCTACGAGGTGATGCTCGACGTCTACCCGGACGTGTTCGCGTACGGGATTCTATTGGTCCCCAAGGGCATGTCGCCCGGCGAGCGGCGGCCGGTCGTCGTCTGCCAGCACGGGCTGGAGGGCCGCCCGCAGGATGTCGCCGACCCGACGATCGACAGCCATTTCTACCATCGCTTTGCCTGCCGACTGGCCGAGCAGGGCTTCATCACGTACGCCCCGCAGAACCCCTACATCGGCCAGGACCACTTCCGCGTGCTCCAGCGCAAGGCCAACCCGCTCAAGAAGACGCTCTTCTCCATCATCGTCCCCCAGCACCAGCAGACGGTCGACTGGCTGGCGACGCTGCCGTTCGTGGATCCGAATCGCATCGCCTTCTACGGCCTCTCGTATGGCGGAAAGACGGCCATGCGCGTCCCCGCCCTGGTCGATCGGTACTGCCTTTCCATCTGCTCCGGCGACTTTAACGAATGGGTCTACAAGTGCGCCTCGATCCGGTACCCGCGCACGTACGTCGGCATGAACGAATACGAGATGTTTGAGTGGGACCTGGGCAACACGTTTAATTACGCCGAGATGGCCGGCCTGATCGCCCCGCGCCCCTTCATGGTCGAGCGCGGCCACCACGACACCGTCGGTGACGACGAATGGGTCGCCCACGAATATGCCAGGGTCCGGCTCCTCTACAGCGACCTGAAAATCCCCGACCGCACGACAATCGAATACTTCGACGGCCCCCACACCATTCATGGCGTCGGAACTTTCGAGTTCCTGCACAAACAGCTTCATTGGCCGGGCTAAAATGGCCATGGCTCAGGCTTGGCTCAACGGACAATTCGTAGAGGAGGGCACCGCCGCCGTTCCGATTCGAGACGCGGGGCTGCTGCACGGGGCAGGCGTGTTCACCACGATGTGCGCCCATCGCGGCAAGGTGTTTCGCATAACCGATCATCTGCGCCGCCTGCGGGATTCTTGCGAGGCGTTGTTCATCCCCCTGCCGCACAAGGACGAATCGCTGGAGGAGGCCGCGATCGAACTCCTGTCGCGCAACCAGATCCCCGAGGCCAGGCTCCGGCTGACGGTCACCCGCGGCACGGTCACGCAGGACCCGCTGCACGGCTTGCGGACCGAGCCGAACGTGTTTCTGACGGCCGGCGCGTTCGAGCCTTACCCGCAGGAGTATTACCAGCGCGGACTGACCGTCATTTTGCTGGACGAGCAGAAGCTCAATCCGTACGACGTTCAGGCGGGCCACAAGACGCTGGATTACTTCTCGCGATTCGCGGCCCTTCGCGAGGCCAACCGCCGCGGCGCGGGCGAGGCGCTGTGGTTCAACGTCCACAACTATTTGCAGTCCAGCAGCACGAGCAACATCTTCCTGGTGGAAAGCGGCACGCTCGTGACGCCGCCCACGCAAGCCGAGTTGCAAGACCCGGAACTCGCGCAAGCCACGCCTTATTCCAGAAGCAACGTGCTTCCGGGTATCACACGAGCGGCGGCGACGGAGGCCGCCAGGCACGCGGGGATTCAGGTCAAGACCGAGGCGGTGGATGTCAACCGGCTTCTGGCCGCGAACGAGTTGTTTCTCACCAACAGCATCATGGGCGTGATGCCGGTTTGCAGGATCGAGCGCAAGGCCGTAGGCAACGATCTACCGGGACCGATTACCCTTCAAATGGCCAACGCGCTTCGCGAGCAGATGGAGCAAATCTAAACGACCGTGCGCGCCCAAGCTCACCACCGCCATTCGCCCGAAGAATGCGACCACAGAGGGCACGGAGGGCACAGAGAGCACAGAGGAAATGCCGACAAAGGGAGATCCTGCTTTTATTTTTCTCTGTGGCCTCTGTGTCCTCGGTGGGCTCTGTGGTTTTGAGTCAATCGGCGGAATGGCGCGTGATTGCGCCGGTCATCAGACGATCAGACTTCAGATTGGGGCCTATAGCGATGCCGCCAATTCCGCCAGGTGTTTTTGGTAGTGTTTCCATCGTCCAACGGACGAGGCGTACAGCGGCCTGCGAACCTGGTCGCGGCTGGCGGTCGTCACAGGCCGGCGGCTTTGGTGGAAGTTGACACACCGCTCGTCCCACCGCAGCGACAGAAACTCCAGCATCCGCCTGGCTTGCGATTCGACGTCCGCAATGACCTCTTCGTATCGAACCTCAAGAATCGGGATGCGCAGCACGCGCCTCCAATGGGCCATGAGCCGTTCGTATTGGCGGTAATACGCCCCCACGTGCCGAAGCTCCGACTGGAAACCGTTGGCCACCTCGAAATCGGTCATGTAGCACGAGAGGCAGGTGTCCATCGGATCGCGGATGCAGTGAATAACGTGAGCCTGCGGAAAGAGCAGTTCCACCAGTTCCAGGTGCAGGTAATTGAACGGGTTCTTATCGGTTACATAAGTCGCCTCGGAATTCAGGGATTGGATGGTGCTCAAATAATCCGCCGCCATGCGGTTGACGCGTTCGTGGGTCAGAACTTCGAGGCAGCGCGGATACGGGTCGCCATTCTCGTGCAACGTGGCCGCGACGCGGACGAGGTCATCCAACTCGCCGGCGCCAAAT
>Ga0134125_10007516_pt1 | contig 12295 bp, 11 predicted proteins | sample KB31751_FD_96464 | JGI IMG/M metagenome (GOLD analysis project Ga0134125, IMG submission 96464) | Terrestrial soil microbial communities with excess Nitrogen fertilizer from Kellogg Biological Station, Michigan, USA - KB3-175-1 | ecosystem: Environmental > Terrestrial > Soil > Unclassified ... | reverse complement strand
TGCATTAGAAAAAGGAGGAAATTTTCCTTGTATTTTAAATGCGGCGAATGAAATTGCTGTGTGGGCATTTTTAAACAACCGAATCGGTTTTTTGGACATTACAGCAGTAATAGAAAAATGTCTTCAACAATTAAATTATATAGAAAAGCCAAATCTTACTGATTATTTTGAAAGCGATGGAGAGGCTCGTAATTTAGCGGCTTCTTTGGTGAAAATGTAGGTGAAACTCAAGGCAAAAAGCAGAACATCTACATCTACAGGAAACATTGACATCAAACATCAAACATTTTACATAAAGCATGACATTATTAGCAATTAATTGGCCGGCAGTGGGTTTGCAAGCAGGCTATCTTATATTTTCCCTTTCAATTTTAGTAATCATACATGAGTTCGGACATTTTATTACAGCCAAATGGTTTAAGTGCCGGGTAGAAAAGTTCTATTTATTTTTTGATCCATGGTTTTCAATTTTTAAAAAGAAAGTTGGCGAAACTGAATACGGTATCGGATGGCTGCCACTCGGTGGTTATGTAAAAATTTCCGGGATGGTGGACGAAAGTATGGATAAAGAACAGATCAAGCAACCACCACAGCCCTGGGAATTCAGAAGCAAGCCGGCCTGGCAGCGCCTGATCATTTTACTGGCCGGAGTTACCATGAATGTATTGCTGGCATTTATAATTTATGCCATGATTTTGTTTACCTGGGGCGAAACAAAGTTGCCTAATCAAAATGCAAAAAATGGTATTTGGGTTACGGATAGTTTAATGTCGAAGATTGGCTTACAAAATGGCGATAAAATCGAAGCGATCAATGGTGAACCTGTAAAATATTTTGATGATATTCCTATTAAGATATTGTTGGGAAGACATATTACCGTTGACCGCGATGGTAAAGAGAAAGTTTTGGATGTTCCTATTAATATGATAGAGCAACTGGTTGAGAAGAAAGGAAAACGCAACGGTTTTGTAGAGCCTCGCCTACCGGTAATTGTGGGTGGTTTTGAGGATAGTATTTCCAATGCAAGGAATGCAGGATTGAAGGCTTATGATCAAATTATCGCTGTTGATTCAACACCTGTCGCGTTCTTCGACCAGATGCGGACTTTGCTGGCTCAAAAAAAAGGTGATAGTGTAACGCTCACTGTCAAAAGAAATAATGAGACTTTACAAACAAAAGCATTGATAGATACTGCTGGCCAAATCGGTTTTTATGTAATTAACGGAGCGCAGGCAGATAGTCTTAGCATTCTAAAACTGGAAACAAAAAAATATGGCTTTCTTGAATCTTTCCCAGCAGGTGTAGTAAAAACCGGTGAGATGTTGAATTCTTATATTCAGCAATTTAAAATGATTTTAAATCCTGAAACAGGGGCGTATAAAGGGCTTGGAGGATTTAAAACAATGGCTTCCATTTTTCCTGATAACGGATGGAACTGGGAAGCCTTCTGGAAAATCACTGCATTCTTTTCTATCATTCTTGCTTTTATGAACCTGCTTCCAATTCCTGCATTGGATGGAGGACACGTAGTTTTCACGGTTGTAGAAATGATCACCGGTAGAAAACCAAGTGATAAATTTTTGGAATACGCGCAAATCGCAGGAATGGTAATTTTATTTGCGCTGCTAATTTTCGCCAATGGAAATGACTGGTTTGGCTGGGGAAGAGGACACTAATGTGGTGATGTGCTAATGAGCAGATGTGCTAATGGAAGCAGGCAAACAAATATTGTAAATTCTTATTTTCCTTTGTAATAAAATCTGTCTTTATCTTGAGAAGGAGAAATAAAATATCTTATTACAGAACATCTGTTTACAAAAAGATTTTAATTTTTATCAACGTTTGTTTTGTCATTGCATATTTGCTGGTTTGTCTTGTACCTTTTGTAAACACTGGCGTTAACTGGATTGTTGCAATTCCGGGAATTATTTTTCCAATTCTTTTTTTTGTTCTTCTTGCCTTTATCATTTTATGGATCATTCTTAAATCAAAATTCCTTTGGGTTTCTGTAACAGCTGTCCTTCTTGGCTTTCAGCAGATCGCAGCTGTTTTCTCATTTCATTTCCCTTCCGGCTTTTCTTCACAAAAACAACCCAATACTTTGAGGGTAATGCAATGGAATGTGATGGGTTTTGATCAGCCGGAGGAAGAAAATATGATTGAAAATGGCTTTCATAGTTTGCGTCCGCAAATGATGGATGTGATCCAGGATCAAAATGCTGATGTGCTTTGCCTGGAGGAATTTTATGAATCAAAAGACACTTCTATCTCGCATTCCAATATTTCTTTGATTGCAAACATGGGATTCGCTTATCATTATTTTGTGCCATTGCAAAGAGACACTGAAAGTTACACGACAGGAATTGCTATTTTTTCCAAATACCCGATAACAGACACCGCACAATTTGATTTCAACAGAAATAAAAGAGGAGAGCATTTAATTTATGCAGACATCAAAGTAAATGACAAAACATTCAGAATATTTGCGACACATTTGATCGCAATTAATTTTGCAGACTGGGATAATCAACGGGAAGAAAATGAAGAATCAGCAAGTTATTCAATGCTCTTAAAAAAATTATTGAGAGGATATTCTTTTCGTTATCATCAATCTCTTCTTGTAGGAGGAAAAATTGCTGAAAGCCCTTATCCTTCTATTATTTGCGGTGATTTTAATGATATTCCCAACTCAAGTACTTATTTTAATATTAAAGGAGATTTACAGGATCCTTTTTTGAAAAAAGGCTTCTGGACAGGAAGAACCACCAGGAAAAATTTTGGAATTATTTCTCCGACCTTAAGGATCGATTATATTTTAGTCAGCAAAAAATTCAACGTTAACCAGTTTCAAATAATTCATGTTCCTTATTCAGATCATTATCCGGTGAAAACTGATTTGCAATATTGATTTTTCCCGTTCTAATTAAAATAAAAAGCCAAAATTCATTTAAGTCAAACAAGTGTAAAATAGATTTATTTAAAGTTTTATTATAATTAAGCTCTTTATCTTTCACGCTTATTTTTAAAGAGTGTGAAGTAGATTATGATTGAAAAAACAAGGAATCTTTTCAGGAATATTTTAATTTTGGCTAATATCGCTGTTATACTGCTTTATCTTTCTGTTTGCCTTGTACCCTATATCAACACTGGAAAATATTGGTTTTTTGCATTCCCCGGATTAGGTTTTCCCTTGATATTTTTTGCACTTTTATTTTTTATTATTTTATGGGCACTAGCAAAATCAAAATGGTTTTGGATTTCACTGGTGGTTATGATTTTAGGAACGCAACAAATTATTTCAGTGTTTGCTTTTCATTTGCCACAAAAATTTTCATCTGTTAAACAACCCCACACGTTAAGAGTTCTGCATTGGAATGTTGAGAGTTGGGACGACTTTTATGAGAAAGCAAAAAACGACGAGAAATGCTATAAGCCGGAAATGATGCAGCTTTTGAAGGAAAGAAATGCTGATGTTCTTTGCTTTGAGGAATATTCAGACATAAAAAATCTAAATGATTCTAATTCAATTGTATCAACAATAGTTCGGATGGGTTATCCTTATTATTTATTTGCTGAAACAGTTGAGGATGCAAGGTACAACCCGAAAGGAGTTATTATTTTTTCAAAATACCCGATCATTCATTCAGCCACATTTAATTATGGACCAAACACACAAGCAGAACATCTTATTTCTGCAGATATAAAATGTGGCGAAAAAGTATTTAGAATTTTTACTACGCATTTGCAATCTGTTCGTTTTGAATATTCCGACTATGAAAGTTTGAGCCGCCTCAAACATGCACGTGATCCGGGCTACCACGATTCGAGGACAATTGTTTCAAAATTAAAAACCGGTTATGAACATCGATATCAGCAGGCAAAAATCGTAAGAGAAAAACTAAATGACAGTCCTTATCCATCAATTATTACGGGTGATTTTAATGACGTTCCTAATTCAAATACTTATTTTACAATTAAAGGAAATATGCAGGATGCATTTTTGAAAAAAGGCTTTTTTATTGGCCGTACTTTTCGATACATCTCTCCTACCCTTCGAATAGATTATATTTTTGCAAATAAAGCTTTCAGAGTAAACCAATTCCAGGTTATTCACGTTTCTTATTCTGATCATTACCCGTTAGAAGCGGATCTTCAATATTGATGAACTATTGTCTTTCATATCTTTTAAATCAATAAAATAACTGATAACGATCATATTGTTACAAATAAAAGTTTATTTTTTTGGAATTAACTTTGTACTCACAAAAATGATTTAGAGGTTAGAATAATGAAAATTTTTGCCGCCATATTTTTAACGTTCGCTATTTTTATTCAAACATTCAGTACGTTTATTATCAGGGCAGATTTTTATATAAATCAATCCTACATTGTAAAAAATCTTTGTATCAACAAAGACAAACCAATGATGCATTGTGATGGAAAATGCTATCTCACGAAAAAATTAAAGCAACAGGACGAAGGTCAAACGCCAGTTTCAAGAACGGAAAAATTTGACGCACAGCCATTCTTTGTGCCACATGTTTTTTTATTAAAAAATACTTACACACTTTTACAACATCATTATTTTACAAAAGATGAAAACATAGTTTCGTCTTTTCCACGCTCTATATTTCATCCGCCTACTGCATAATTTCTTTCATTAATTTTTGCAATTTTTCATCCTTAAAAAGGCTGAAAAATATTTCTCAATTAAATTTTTTACAGATGACTAAGCATATGGGCTTAACTGTAACTCTTTTGATGTCGTTAAGTATTGTATTTGGACAGAAAGAAATTACAGGAAAAGTGATAGATGCTGCTACCCACCAGGGTTTGCAGGGCGTGACCGTTACGGATTTACAAAATAATATTAATAGGATCACAGATCAGAATGGAAATTTTTCATTGCCGGAAAAAACCGATAGTATCCAGATTTCTTCTATCGGATATTACACAACTAAAGCTGTAGTAAACAAAGAAAAAATACTGATTTCTCTTTCGCAATCTTTTGCTAATTTGAATGAAGTGATTGTTTCCGGAAACAGAGAGATCCAAAAAAGAACTGAGGTTCCGGTAGCGATCGATGTGATATCAAAAACACAGATCAATGATACAAAAGCTACGCGAATTGACCAGTTGGTTAATAAAATTCCCGGCGTTTTTATGGTTGATCTTGGGAACGAACAACATAGTATGTCGGTTAGGCAGCCATTAGGCTACAATAATTTATTTCTCTATCTGGAAGATGGAATTCCAATAAGAACTGTTGGCGATTTTAACCATAATGCGTTGATAGAAATAAACCAGGGTTCATTACAAAGAATTGAAGTGATCAAAGGACCAGCTTCTTCTTTATATGGAAGCGAAGCTGTTGGAGGCGCACTTAATTTTATCACTCAATCTCCCTCTCCTTTTCTTACAGGAAAAGTTCAGGCGGAAGCAGGAACAAGAGGTTATAAAAGAACTGATTTTAATATCAGTAACACTTATAAAAAGCTGGGGTTATATTTTGGTGGTTATTATGCTGATCAGAATCAACCCATTTCACAACACAATAATTTTAATAAAACCGCACTCACTTTCAGAGCTGACTATGCCTTTAATGATAAAACAAAACTGGTGACTGTAGCAGATTATATCAATTACAACACCAATCAGAAAGGGGGTCTCGACAGCGCCGATTTTTATAATGAAGATTATAACAGTTTATACCGCTTTACATATCGAAAAGCTGATGCACTAAGGGTTAGGAGCACCCTCTCAAAAAAATGGAATGAAAATAACAGCACCAATTTTACAGTTTTTTATCGCAACACTTCTGTCGGACAAAATCCTTTTTATTCAATCTCAGACCTGGCAGGAAATCCTTCAAAAGCGGCTGGACAAATCAATGATGACGCATTTAAAAGCTATGGCGCTGTTGTTCAACACATCAAAAAAATAAATTCTCTGCATACAAAGTGGACAACAGGAATCAGTGTGGATTATAGCCCGGCAACATATTGGGCACAGTTTATCAATATTCATAAGGATTCTAACGGAGTATACGACCGCTATCAATCTACTGATAGCATACTTACCGATTATAAAGTTGATTTATTAAATACCGCTGCTTATACCCAGATTGAATACAATCCCGTTTCTAAATTAAGAATTGTTTTGGCAGCACGCTATGACCGGTTGGATTATAATTTTGATAATCATTTGCAACCCGGAGCATATACCGGCGCTCCTGATGCCATTAATCATTTCGATCATTTCACACCAAAAGCTGGCCTGACATACGACCTTGGAAATAATAAAGGTTTTTATGTGAATTACAGTGTAGGTTTTGCACCACCTAATATCAACGACTTATACAGGGGAGTGCAGGTTCCAACACTAAAGCCTTCTTCTTACATAAACTATGAAGCCGGCGGCTGGCTTGCTTTTGATGACAATAAAGGTTCTGGAGAAATTTCTTTATATCACTTAAATGGTAAAAATGAAATTGTAAATACAAGACTTGCAGATGGAAGTTATCAAAATCAAAATGCAGGTGAAACAAGCCACAAAGGAATTGAATTGGAAATAAAATATGCGCCGGTAAAAGATATTACTTTTCGCATAGGCGGTACCGTTGCAAAGCATGAATATGTGGATTACATACAGCAGGGAAAAAACTTTTCAGGAAATGAAATGGCCCAATCTCCTTCCTACATTATGAATGGCGAAATTACTTTCAAGCCACATATTTTAAAAGGATTCAGAATTGGAATTGAAACAGAAAGCCTTGGCTCTTATTTTACTGATCCGCAAAATACTTCAAAATATAATGGCTTTATTGTTTTTAATGGAAGAACGGGATACTCTTTTAAACATTTTGAAACATGGTTAAACTGGATCAACATGACAAATAAAAATTATGCGGTTACTGTAGAGAAAAGCGCATATGGCACTTCTTACAGACCAGGACAATTAAGCACAATAAGTATTGGATTAGCATATCATTTTAATCAAAAATAAAATACAGAAATGCAAAAACATTTTTCTATTTTTTAAAAATATCAATAATGAAAAAGATTATCATTTTTATAATCATCGGTTCTTCAATTATTTTTCAATCTTGTTTTAATACAAATAAGAAAATAAATATTATTGCTTCAAATGCAGTACAGATAGACAGTTCAGAAAGTTCTTGTCCTTATGTTACAAAAGACAACCAGGGAAATATTGTTCTTAGCTGGATCAAAAAAATTGATTCTTCCACTTCTGTTTATTGCTATTCAGTTTCAAAAGATGAAGGAAAAACTTTTGGAAAAGAAATTATAATACCGGCCAGCAACAATATTCATCCTCATGGAGAAAATATGCCAAAAATCATTTTCAAACCAAACGGTGAGATCATTGCTGCATGGGCTTCTGCTAATTCAAATCCCAAAAATCCTTATTCAGATGTTGTTTATTATTCCCAATCATTCAACAATGGCACGTCATGGTCAAAAGCAGAAAGATTAGTAACAGACACTGCAGGCTATGATCAAAGATATTTTGATATGGCGCTGACAGGAAATGGAGAAGTTGCAATGATATGGCTCGACAACAGGAAGAAAACGACAGAAGAAGGTTCTGCTTTATATTTCGCTGAAACAAGCGGCACTTCCGGCTTTCAGAATGAAAGACTGGTTACGGAGCCGTGTTGCCCATGCTGCAGAACCGATTTATATGTAGATAGCAAAAAGAATATTCATATCGTTTATCGAGCCATCATTAACGACAGCATTCGCGATATGATGCATACGGTTTCAAACAATGGAGGAAAAACATTTTCAACTCCGGAACGTATCAGCAAAGATAATTGGGTGATCAACGGTTGCCCTCATACAGGTCCGGCAATGACAGAAAATAAAAATGGAATTCAATTTACCTGGTTCACCGGTGGAGGAAACGGCGGCATTTATTATTGCAATTCAAACGATGAGGGAAAGACATTTTCACAGCGGGAAAAAGTAAGCGGCACCGCTTCAAAGCATTGCCAGATCAGCTGTTTGAACGATAAAAACATTGCCATTACCTGGAATGAAACTTTTTTTAAAGGCGACATTACTTCATCACGGATCGGGCTTGAATTAAGAAATGCAAATGGCAATGATCCGGTAAAAACATACATTACTTCAGAAAAAGGAAACGCTACTTTTCCGGTTATTAAAAGTATCAATCAAACCACTGCTTTGGTTGCATATACAGAAACAGTGAATGATAAAGATTATGTGAAATACAAGGTTGTGAACTTATAAGAGGACCATAAACGGATAAATAAATCCAATTTTTATAATCTTGCAAAATCACGCAAACGTTTGCTCTGTAAACTTTATATTGACAATCATCCATTTTGTCATTTTTCAAATTTCAATCTGATTGATCTTTTGGTTTATTTCTCTATTTTCACTTATCGCATTATCATTCAATTAAAATTTTAGCATGAACCAAAATCTTTCCGGAAAACCAAACTACACTTCTCAAATTGTAATTATCGGTATTCTCTTTTTCATTTTTGGATTTGTAACATGGCTCAACAGCACGCTCATTCCCTATTTGCAAATTGCCTGTCAGTTAGAAACTTCCCAGGCAGTTTTAGTCACATTTGCATTTTATATTTCTTATGCTGTAATGGCTTTTCCTTCGTCGTGGGTGTTGAAAAAAACAGGGTTTAAAAATGGAATGATGTGGGGATTGATTTGCATGGCCATTGGTGCTTTGATTTTTATACCCGCTGCCGAAACAAGAACTTATGGATTATTTCTAACCGGCTTGTTTGTAATTGGAACAGGTCTGGCATTGCTGCAAACCGCCTCAAATCCATACATTACGATTCTTGGTCCAATCGAGAGCGCAGCCAAAAGAATCAGTGTGATGGGAATTTGCAACAAAGGCGCAGGCGCTCTTGCACCATTAGTGATGGGCGCTTTTTTGCTGAAAGATTCTGAGGCTTTTGTAGAAAAATTGAAGACTCTTAATCCTGCAGAAAAAGTTGCGCAATTAGATGCATTGGCATCAAGAGTGATAGTGCCTTATATTATAATTGCTGCTGTGCTGATTGCTCTTGCTGTATTCATTTATTTTTCCAGTTTGCCTGAAGTGAAAGCAGAAGGTGAAGAAGAAAAAAACGAAGCTAACGGTCATGAACAAACGATTTTTAGTTTCCCCTATTTATGGATTGGTTTCGTCACTTTGTTTTTATATGTTGGGGTTGAAGTAATGGCGGGAGATATTATACAGGTGTATGGAAAAGCAATTGGAATCAGTCTTGATATCGCAAAACATTTTACCACTTATACAATGATAGGAATGTTGATTGGCTATTTGATTGGAATTGTTACCATTCCAAAATATATTTCACAAACAACTGCATTAAAAGCATCGGCCATTCTTGGCGTAACATTTACATTGCTTGCCATTTTTACATCGGGATATTATTCAGTATTATTTATTGCTTTACTGGGTTTGGCAAATGCTTTGGTCTGGCCTGCTATATGGCCATTGGCAATCCACGGACTGGGAAGATTTACAAAAGCCGGTTCAGCCTTGTTGATCATAGGAATCGCCGGTGGCGCTGTCTTGCCAAAAATATGGGCAAGTCTTGGAGAACATATTGGGTTTCAACAAGCATTCTGGATAATGATTCCGTGTTATTTATTCATTCTTTATTTTGCCGCTTACGGACATAAAGTTGGAGTCAAAAATAAAACCGGGAACGTGGGATAAAACCTGGAATCCCCGCCTTCCTTTTAAAATTACTTTTCTTATGATTGAAATCATGCAATAATATTAATTGCACAGATACAAAAGGGCTAATTTTGCAAACGAAGAAAAAGCAAGAAAATGACGAAGAAAAGTGATACAGAAAATCCGGGTATTTTAAATCTTTTTCAATGCAAATGCCCACGTTGCAGATTAGGAGATATGTTCGTCAATAAACGCCCCTATTCAAAACATTTCATGAAGATGCATGACAGGTGCGAGGTTTGTGGACAATATTATGATATAGAAGTTGGATTTTATTATGGCTCAGGTTATGTGAGTTATGGAATTACCGTAGCGATCAGCATTGCAACATTTATTGCCTGGTGGATTCTGATTGGCATTTCCACCGACGACAATCGCATTTTTTATTGGCTTATTCTCAATGCAGTTTTAATACTCGCTTTGCAACCTGTGTTGATGAGATTATCAAGAACCTTTTGGCTCGCAATGTTTGTAAAATATGATCCAGATTGGAGAATTCATCCGGCACAAGTTCCTGAAAGGACTAACGAAGAGCAGAAAAATAATTGGTAAAATTTATTTTTCAATCAGTTGAATACCTGTTTGAGTGAATGAAATTTTGTGCTGTTTGTACAAATTCCCTGTGGCCATTTTAAAAGTTTTTTTGCTCATACTGAAGAATGAATAGATTTCTTCGGGAGAAGATTTATCATGATAGGGAAGATATCCATCGCTCTCTTTTAATAATCGCAATATTTTTTCTGTTTCATCTTCAACCCTTTCGTAGCCTGACTTTCCGGCTGCCACATCTATCAATGTATTTCCGGATTTATCTGTAAATACCTTTTTGATAAAACCTTTAAACTTGTCTCCTATGGAAATATTTCTATAGATCTCATTGTTATGTAAAATTCCTTTGTGAATATTATTAATGATCACTTCATAACCAATATCAGTTTTACGATAAACAACCAGATCAACTAAATCCTTTTCTTCAACTGTAAGGTTTTCATTTGATAAAAAAGGTTCCAATTTTTCTGTTGCTGCCAATCTTCCTGTCTTTTCATCCATCACAATTTTTACCAGGTATTCCCCATTTGGAATCATATAATTTTTCATTTTAGATTTTGGAATAAAAAGATCTTTCATTAATCCCCAATCTAAAAAAGCACCCTGATTATTGACGCTTACCACTTTCAATTTTACAATATCTCCTAAAACTCCATAGGGTTTTTGTGTGGTTGCAATTGGCCTTTCTTCACCATCATGATATAAAAAGACTTTTAGTTCATCACCAGTCTTTGTTCCAGGCGGCACAAATCTTTTTGGCAACAAAATCCCTTCGTGACCATCATCCAAAAAAACTCCCATTGATTTTTCCTTGATCACTTTCATAATATTATACTCGCCAAAATTTGCCATAAGTCTTAAACAATTTTCACAAAGTTAACCGGAATGTTTAAAATCCTTTTTTTCTGACTTTATAATATAAGTGGGAGTGAAAAATCAACATCAAAAAATTTAAAAAAAATAATTCTTCGAATACCAAAATAAAAAATAGATTTACAAAATCTTTTTTACTCCATCCCTTATCTAAACTCTACCGCTTAGATTAACACCTCCTGACTTCTCACTTTTTTTCTTTTAATTTTTAAAAAAATAATTATGAAAAAGTTTTCTGTCGTTATTCTCATTTTTATGAGCAGTCTTATTTTTCTTTTTTCAAGATGCAACCAAAATAATGATCAGTCAGATATTGTAAGCCCTAAAGATTCTTCACGAACAACTGTAGCTGAAAATGGTGGATTTGCAAGCCAGGCAAAATGGGGAGAGCATCTTGTAACTATTTGTGGTTGCAACGATTGTCATACCCCCAAAAAAATGGGAATACATGGGCCTGAAGATAATATGGATATAGCTTTATCAGGACATCCGGCTCAATTGCCGGAAATCAATGCTGATCGAAAAGATATAGAAAGTAAAGGAATTGGTTCGACCAACATGACAGAATGGATTGGCCCATGGGGAATTTCTTATACCGCAAATATTACTTCAGATCCAACTACCGGAATTGGCAACTGGACAGAAGATCAGTTTATTTACTGTTTGCGTCATGGAAAATATATGGGATCACCTCAAGGAAGAAGTTTGCTGCCCCCGATGCCATGGCAAAATTTTTCAAAAATGAGTGATGATGAATTAAAAGCAGTTTTTGCTTATTTAGAATCTACCAAACCAGTTCACAATATTGTGCCACAACCGCAATCACCAGTTCTGGCAATGAAAAAATAATTATTAAAATTAAGCTGGGAAGATTTTAAAATTTCTGAATTATTCTTTTTGCTGATGATGAACACAAGCAATCTGGTTTCCAATTGCATCTACCAGTTTTTGATCTTTTACATTTTTCATTTTCCAGCCATGATCAGTGCAATGAATAATTCCAAGATTTTGCTCATTCAATGTAATTCCTAATTCATCGCAAACTTTTTCATTGCAGGTTTGTGGAACAGGAATTCCTTCACCTTCATACTCTTTACCTTTGTATTCA
>Ga0134125_10007515_pt1 | contig 12296 bp, 11 predicted proteins | sample KB31751_FD_96464 | JGI IMG/M metagenome (GOLD analysis project Ga0134125, IMG submission 96464) | Terrestrial soil microbial communities with excess Nitrogen fertilizer from Kellogg Biological Station, Michigan, USA - KB3-175-1 | ecosystem: Environmental > Terrestrial > Soil > Unclassified ... | reverse complement strand
GTTCCAGACATTGATCACGGCAACGGCCGAGCTGAGATGGAGCAGCTCGTTTTCCGAGAATTCCGCGCTCGCCTCCGCGTAGACCTCATCGCTCACGCCGCCGGGCAACAATGTCACCGCTTCCGTCCACGCCAGGGCAGCGCGCTCACGGCTCGAGAATTGCGGCGCCTCGCGCCAGACCACGAGGAGATTGAGCTTGTCGACGGAGATGCCGAGTCGCTCCGCCTCCATAAGATGAAGCTGCACGCAGAAGGCGCAGCCGTTGATCTGGGAGGCCCGGATCTTGACCAGTTCGAGCAACTCCTTCTCGATGCCGGATTTGGCCGCAAGCTGGCTCAGCGCGAGCACGCGCTCGTAGATGTCGGGGGCGAGCGCCTTGAAGTCGGGATAATCCTTGCGAGCGTGTGACATGTCGGACGCCTCATGTTATAAGAGCACTGTTTGATTATAAGAGCTCTTACATCGTGCACAAGTTGGAAACGAGAGGGCGCGAGACGCCAAACGAGGAACAGCGCCGAGGCCGGAAACCACGCGCAGCGAAGCCGCAATCACGAGCGCCACTGCACGGCAAGCAGGCTTTCACCAGCGCGCCGGCGCCTGTCCCGCCGCCGGTAGGCCAAGGCAAGCGCGGCGAAGAAGGTTATCTCGGCTATCTCTTGCGGCAGGCCCAGGGCGCTTCACGGCTCACGCTGGAGCGCTCGCTCGGCGAAGTCGGGGCGACGGTGCCGCAATTCGTCGTGCTCACGATGCTGAAGTCCTATCCGGGACTCTCCGGCGCCGATCTCGCCCGCGTCGCGCTACTGACGCCGCAGACGATCGGCGTCATCGTCAGAAATCTCGAGCGCGACGGAGCCATCACGAAGACGCCGCATCCGGTCCACGGGCGGATACTGCAATGGACGCTGACGGCACACGGGGGCAGGCTTCTGGAACAATGCCGCAAGCGCGCCATGACCCTGGAACAGCGGCTCGCGGCAGGCCTGACGCCCAGGGACGAGCGCACGATCCGGCGATGGCTCGCCGACATTGCCGCCGGATTGCAGCTGGAAAGCTAGGTTCCTTCCCGGAGGCGGTTTTGCCAGCAGCCGCACGGCGCTAGATTGGCCCCATGAAACAGCTTGATTCCAGGAACTTGCTCACTCGCCGCGCCTTGCTGGGGACCGGTCTTTCGGCAATCGCTTTCGCCGCCTCACCCCTTGCGGCAATCGCCGCCCCGTCCGACTTCGAGCAGTGGCGCGAGAATTTCCATCGCCGCGCGCTTGCGAGCGGCATTTCGGAAGCGACCTGGAATCGCGCGATGGCGCATGTCGAACCGGACATGACCGTGTTCAAGGAGATCCACAACCAGCCGGAGTTCAAGGAGCAGATCTGGCAGTACATCAACCGGCGTGTCTCAGACTGGCGGGTTATCCACGGCAAGGAGGCGCTCAAGGAAAACGCGGCGCTGTTCGCCCGGATCGAGAAGGATTTCGGCGTCGAACGCGGCACGCTGCTTGCGCTATGGGGTGTCGAATCCGCTTACGGCGATCCGGTCGTGCAAAAGAACCATATGCGCCCGGTATTTCCTTCACTCGCCGCGCTTGCCTGGAACGAGCCGCGCCGCAAGGCCTATTGGGAAAGCGAGCTCATCAACGCGCTGCGCATCGTCGATCGCGGCTGGAGCACGCCGGAGGAGATGCGGGGCTCATGGGCGGGCGCGATGGGACATACGCAATGGATGCCGGAAGTCTGGCTCCATGTCGGTATCGACTACGACCATGACGGCAAGATCTCGCCCTTCGGCAGGCCGGACGACGCGCTGGGCTCGACGGCAAAATACCTGGTCGGTCGCGGCCATTATCATCGCGGCGAACATTGGGGCTACGAGGTGAGAAGTCCTAATGGCGCGATGAGCGGCAGCCGCACCTATGCCGCCTGGACCGCCGCGGGCGTCAGGCGCGCCGACGGGCAAGCATTCCCGCAGCCGAATGCGTCGGCGCGGATGTGGGAGCCGGTGCCGGGCGGCCCGACCTTCCTGCTCGGCCCCAATTTCTTTTCGGTGCGCAGCTACAACCCGGCGATGAGCTATGCGCTGGCGATCTGCCATCTCGGAGATCGCGTGCTCGGTGGAGGACGGTTCATCCAGCCTTTCCCCGGGTCCGAGCGCGCGCTGACGCTGGCCGAGGTGCAGGAGATGCAAAGGCGCTTGACCAAGGCCGGCTTCGACACCGGCGGCACGGATGGCCGTGTCGGCAACGACACCATGAAGGCGATCCGCAACTACCAGACGAAGGTGGGACTTCTGCCGGCCGACGGGTATGGCGGGCTGAAAGTGCTGGCGCGGCTGCGGCGGGACACGTAACTCGCCGTCATGTCCGACGGACCGCCGTGCCCGCGAACATGCCGCCGTCGATCACAAGTTCGGCCCCGGTCATGTAGCTGGATGCATCGGAGGCGAGGAACAGCACGCCCTGCGCGATCTCCCGCGCCTCGCCGGCGCGCCCTAAAGGCGTGGCCATTCGTGCGAGCTCCTGCGCATCGATCGGCGCGTTCTGGCCACTTGCGGATCCGCCAGCCGGAATTTTTCCCCAGATCGGCGTATCGATGATGCCCGGATGCACCGAGTTGACGCGGATGCCGTCGCCGGCCGAGGCGCATTCCATCGCGACCGACTTGGCAAACAGGCGCACGCCGCCTTTGGTTGCGGAGTAGCCGGCCAGCGTCGCTGATCCGCGCAGACCGGCCAGCGACGACATCAAGACGATGGAGCCACCGCGGCCACCTTTGCGCATCAGCGGCAGGGAATACTTCACCGACAAAAACACGCCGTCGAGATTGATCGCGGTCTGCCGCCGCCAATCGGCCAGCGACATCTCGACGATCGAAGGGGCGCCGATCCCGATTCCGGCATTTGAAACCAGCACGTCCAGTCGTCCGAACCGCCGCTTGATCTCGGCGACCACTTCGGCCCAGCGCTCTTCGCTGGTCACATCGTGATGGAGGAATATCGCCTCGCCGCCACCAGCCTTGCGAATGCCGGTCACTACATCCGGTCCCTTTAACTCATCGACGTCGGTAACGACGACGGTCGCGCCCTGCTCTGCCAGCAATTCGGCAATCGCCTGCCCGATGCCCGACGCGCCGCCAGTAACCAGTGCAACCTTGTCCGCAACCTGCCCTGCCATTCGTCACTCCCGTTCGGTTGTTTTCGGTTGGTTTGAACAGTTTACCTGATCACCGCCGGCCCCTGATCGGGCAGCGCGACATCGAGCACGCGCAGCTGCACGCGTTCGGTGCCCTGAAAACGGTCGATCGCGAGCGAGCCCGCGACATGCAGCGGCTGCCCGCGGTTCTGCGTCAGCGCTTGGCCTAGCTTCTGCCCGACCGAGCGGAACGCCATGGCATTGACGATCGCGCCGTCGCCTGACTTGAAGCGTAGTCGCAAATGCGCCTGCCCGACTTCATCGGCATAGATCAGCTGATGCGAGGGCAGCGCCAATACCGGCTCCGGATTGCCGCTGCCGAAGGGGCCGGCGCGGTCGAGCGTCTTTGCCAATTCAGGCGTGACTGCGCGGGCGGAAACGGCGCCGTCGATGAGAAGCTCGTTGACGTGACGCGCCTGGGCCACGTCATGGGCCAACGCCCTCTCCAGATAGGCGCGAAATTCCGCAAGCTTTTCCTTGCGTAGCGTGATGCCCGCGGCCATGGCATGGCCGCCGCCCTTCACCAGCACGCCGTCGATCACCGCCTGACGCACCGCCTTGCCGAGATCGACGCCGAGGATGGAACGGCCCGAACCGGTACCGATGCCGCCGGGTTCGAGCGCGATCGCAAAGGTGGGGCGCGAAAACTTTTCCTTCAGGCGAGCCGCGACGAGGCCAACCACGCCGGGATGCCAGCCTTCGGAGGCGGTGACGATGACTGATCCCTTATCCTCGAGGCCGAGCGAGGCCAGCGCCTCGGCCTCAGCCTGCGCCTCCGCATCCTGCTCGATCTGACGCCGTTCCGTGTTGAGCCGGTCGAGCTCGGCGGCGATCCGCGCGGCCTCCGAGACATCGCCTTCCAGCAACAGGCGGACGCCGAGATCGGCGCGTCCGATCCGGCCGCCGGCGTTGATGCGCGGCCCGAGCAGAAAGCCGAGATGCCAGGCTTCGGGCGGTCCGCTCAGCCGCGACACGTCCATCAGCGCGGTATGACCAACATGATCGCGGCGGCGCATCGCGATCAAGCCCTTGGCGACCAGCGCGCGATTGAGGCCGATCAGGGGGGCGACGTCGGCGACGGTGCCGAGCGCCACATGATGCAGCACGCTTAACAAATCAGGCTCCGGCATTTCGCCGGTCCAGAAGCCGCGGTTGCGCAGCTCGCGGTTGACCGCAACCAGCGTCACCAAGGTCAAACCGACCGCGGCGAGATAGCCGAGGCCTGATAGATCGTCGGGCCGGTTCGGATTCACCAGCGCATCGACGTCGGGCAGTTCCGTGCCGCATTGATGGTGGTCGATCACGACGATGGACATGCCGAGCCGCTTCGCTTCGGCCAGCGGCTCGATGCTGGTGGTACCGCAATCGACCGCGATCAACAGCGTCGCGCCCTTGCCCGCGAGCATGCGCACCGCCTCGGTATTGGGCCCGTAACCTTCGAACAAGCGGTCGGGTATGTGGATCAGCGGATCGAGCCCGCAATGGCGCAAATGCCAGGCGAGCAGCGCGGCGGATGTCGCACCGTCGACATCATAGTCGCCGAAGATCGCGACCTTCTCACGCCTCGCGGCGGCATCCGCGATCCGCTTGGCCGCCGCCTCCATCTGGGTCACGGCGAAGGGATCGGGCATCAATTTGCGGATGGTCGGATCGAGGAAGTCCGGCACCGCGTCGATGTCGACGTCCCGCCCCGCCAAGACGCGTGCCAACAGTTCGGGCAATTGATGGCGCTGCGCAATCGCGAGCGCCTGCGTCGCTCCGCGCGCATCCAGCCGGTCGCGCCAGAGCTTGCCGGTGAGCGATTGGCCGACGCCGAGAAAGGTCGGCGGCGGCTCAACAGGCAGTGCGGTTGCGGCAAGAGTCATGATGCCTTCCGGGAAGCCAAACCCGACGCCCGCGGCTCACATGATTCGCTGGCGTCGGTCGATGTTAGCATCCCAGCCGGTCGGCGATGCCGCCGAAATCCTTGGCGACGATGTCCCAGTTGCCGGTGGCTTCGAAATCCACCTTCTGCAGTGGGCCGTATTCGGTCGGCCGTGCCACGAAGGCGGTCCTCAGGCCGTGCTTCTGCGCGTTCTTCAGATCGTAATTATGGGCCGCCACCATCATCACCTCGCCCGGCCGCAGGCACAGCAGCTTCGCCGCGCCGAGGTAGGTTTCGGGGTCGGGCTTGTAATGCTCGAACAGCTCCGCCGACATGATCAGATCCCACGGGAGGCCGGCGAATTTCGCCATTTCGGTGAGCAGCGCGACATTGCCGTTGGAGAGCGGCGAGATGATGTATTTCTTCTTCAAGCGTGTCAGCCCCGACACGCTGTCGGGCCAGGGGTGCAGACGATGCCAGCCCATGGTGAGATGGTGCAGATCGGCGTCGTTGAGGCCGGTGATGCCGAGCTGCGCGACGAGCTTCTCGAGCGAGCGGCGGTGCAGCACATCGAGAATGACATAGCCGCGCTCGGGGTGCTTGCGCACCTCGTCCATCGAGGCGGTGTAGACCGCACGCCAACCGTCGACCAGCGCCGTCCAATCGGCCTTGACGCCGCGCGTTTCGCCCCATTTGGTAAAATCGTTGATCAGGCTGGTGCGCCAATCGACGACGGTGCCGAACACGTCGAATACGAGCGCCTTGACGGCGGAAAGGTCGGACATGGACGGCTCCCCTTGTTTCTTCCCGGTCATTCCGGGGCGATGCGACAGCATCGAACCCCGGAACCTCGCGCCGCTACCTCTGAATTCCGGGTTCGCGCATCCAAGTCGGCTGTTGCCGACTTGGATAATTTAGCCCCGAACTCGGGTGAACCGAGTTCGGTCGGCGCGCCCCGGAAGGAGGGAATGCGGATCAATCCAGGTGGAATTTCTCCAGCTGCCGGTGCTCGGCCTTGATATAGCGAACCGTGCCGGTGACCGAGCGCATCACCACCGTCTCTGTCTCGACCACCCCGTCCTTGCGGAACTTGACGCCCGACAACAGCGATCCCGTGGTGACGCCGGTCGCGGCAAACAGGCAATCCCCCTTGGCCATATCGTCGATGCCATAGATCATCTTGGGATCGGTGATGCCCATCTTGTGGGCACGTTCCCGCTTCTCGTCGCTGTCGAGGATGAGGCGGCATTGCATCTGGCCGCCGATGCAGCGCAGCGCCACCGCAGCCAGAACGCCCTCCGGCGCACCGCCGGTGCCGATATACATGTCGACGCCGGTATTGTCGGGGTCGGCGCAATGGATCACGCCGGCGACGTCGCCGTCGGTGATGAGACGCACCGCCGCCCCCGTCGAGCGTACACCCTGAATGATCTCGGTATGGCGCGGACGATCGAGCACCAGAACGGTGATCGCGGAAGGCTCGACACCCTTGGCCTTCGCCAGCCGCTTGACGTTGTCGGCGGGCGATGCATCGAGGTCGACCACGCCCTTCGGATAGCCGGGGCCGATCGCGAGCTTCTGCATGTAGACATCGGGCGCGTGCAACAGCGTACCGCCGTCGGCCATCGCCATGGTGGCGATCGCGCCCGGCATGTTCTTGGCACACAGCGTGGTCCCCTCGAGCGGGTCGACCGCGATATCGACCTTCGGTCCGGCATTGAGCCCGACCTTCTCGCCAATGAACAGCATTGGCGCTTCGTCGCGCTCGCCCTCCCCGATCACGACCGTGCCTTCGATCGGCAGCTTGTTGAGCTCGCGCCGCATGGCATCGACCGCCGCCTGGTCCGCCGCTTTCTCATTGCCGTGGCCGCGCAACCGCGCAGCCGACACCGCCGCACGTTCCGTCACCCGCACAAGTTCGAGCGTAAGGATGCGCTCGAGCATCAACTGCGGCGGAACGGAAATATGGGTCGACATCGGCGCACTCCTTGAAACTAGCTCATGGGCCCTTCGGCCCGCGGTCAATCATCTAACGCGCAATCGGCACGATTTGGCGTCAATTCTTTTCGATCCTGATGACTTGCGGCCGGCCGCTGATCACCTTGTCGCGTTGGACGGCTTTCAAGGCACGATATACCTCATCCTCATGGGTTGCGTAGGTAATCAGGATCACAGGTACCTGCGAAGCCTTGCCCCCGGAGCGGGCAAGGTCAACCCCGTTGGGGTGGCGCTGCACGATCGATTCCAGTGAAATCTTCTGCTCGGCGAGCCGGGTCGCGATCGCGGCCGCAGTGCCGGGGAAGTCGCGGGCCATCAGGCGGATGTAATAGCCGCCTTCGTGCCGTTCCATCGGCGCCTTCTCGGTCGCGCGCAACTGCTCGACCGGGCGGCCGAACGGGCTCACCCGTACGCCGCGGGCGACGTCGGCGATATCGGCAACCACGGCCGAGGCTGTCGCCGCGCCGCCGGCGCCCGGACCGACCAGGGTCATCGGCGGGATGCCCTCGCCGTCCACGGTGACCGCGTTGGTCACGTCCATCACCTGGGCGATGGATGAAGATTTGGGCACCATCGTCGGATGCACGCGCTGCTCGATTCCCTTGGCTGTGCGCACCGCGACACCCAAGAGCTTCACGCGATAGCCGAGATCGCTGGCCGCGCGGAGATCTTCCGGCGTGATCGACGAAATGCCTTCAACGTAAATCGCATTCTCCGCCACTTTGGTGCCGAAAGCGAGGCTCGACAAAATGGCGAGCTTTTGCGCCGTATCGTGCCCGTCGACGTCGAAGGACGGATCGGCTTCGGCGTAGCCGAGCCGCTGCGCATCTTTAAGGCATTCATCGAAGGACAGCCCCTCCTTCTCCATCCGTGTCAGGATGTAATTGCAGGTGCCGTTGAGGATGCCGTAGACGCGGTTGATCGAGGTGCCGGCAAGGCCTTCGCGCAAGGTTTTCACGATCGGGATGGCCGCGCCGACGGCCGCTTCGAAGTTCAAGGTAGCGCCGTGCGCCTCCGCGGCTTTGGCAAGCCGCAACCCGTGTTTGGCGATCAGGGCCTTGTTGGCGGTGACGACGGATTTGCCGGCCTTGAGCGCTGTTTCGATTGCGGAGAGTGCCGGCTCGCCGGCACCGCCGATGAGTTCAACGAGGCAATCGACGTCGGGATTTTCCGCGAGTTGGTGCGGATCCTTCGCCCAAGCGATCCCGCGCAGGTCGAGGCTGCGCTTTTTGGCTTTTGTACGCGCAGTAACGGCAATCACGCGCACGGGGCGTCCGCAACGTGAGGCAAGCGCGCTGGCCCGGCTCTCGATCAGGCGGACGACCTCGGCCCCCACGGTGCCGAGCCCCGCTATACCCACTCTCAGGGGTGCGACCATAACTGACTAAACCTGGAAAGAATTACCGCCGGTTGGCGAGAGGAACCACGTTGTGCAACGTTTCGATGCCGCTTTCAACGAAGCGGCGCACGCCGCGGGCGGCCTGCCGGATTCGCTGCTCGTTCTCCACCATGGCGATACGCACATAGCCTTCGCCGTGCTCGCCGAAACCGACGCCAGGTGAGACCACCACGCCGGATTTTTCCACCATCAAGGTCGCGAACTGCATACTGCCGATCGTTCTGAACGCCTCTGGCAGCGGCGCCCAGGCGAACATCGAAGCCTCGGGCGGAGGAATCTCCCAGCCCGCACGCCCGAAGGATTCCACCAGCGCATCGCGCCGCTTGCGATAGGTGTCGCGCATCTCGCGAATGCAGTCCTCCGGGCCGTTCAACGCGGCGGTCGCCGCCACCTGGACCGGCGTAAACGCGCCGTAATCGAGATAGGATTTGACGCGCGCGAGCGCCGCGATGATCCGCTCATTGCCGACCGCAAATCCCATGCGCCAGCCGGCCATTGAGAAGGTCTTCGACATCGAGGTGAACTCGACGGTGACGTCGATGGCGCCGGGCACCTGCAAGACCGAGGCGGCGGATTGCGATCGTCGAAATAGACCTCCGCATAAGCCAGATCGGACAGAATGAAGATCTCGTGACGTTTCGCGAACGCAACGAGGTCACGATAGAAATCGAGACTCGCGACATAGGCCGTCGGATTGGACGGATAGCAGACTACGATGGCGATCGGCTTTGGAATGGAGTGGATGATCGCGCGCTCGACCGCTTCAAAGAATTGGGGCGTCGGCTCGGACGGAACCGAGCGGATCACCCCGCCCGCCATCAGGAAGCCGAAGGCGTGAATCGGATAGCTCGGGTTCGGACAGAGGACGACGTCGCCGGGCGCGGTGATCGCCTGGGCGACATTGGCAAAGCCCTCCTTGGAGCCCAAGGTGGCGACGATTTGGGTATCAGGATTGAGCTTCACCCCGAAGCGCCGCGCGTAATAGGCTGCCTGGGCCTTGCGCAGACCGGGAATGCCGCGGGAAGCCGAGTAGCGGTCGGTCCGCGGCTTGCCCAGCGTTTCCTTCAGCTTGTCCAAAACGTGAGCAGGCGCCGGCAGGTCAGGGTTGCCCATACCGAGGTCGATGATGTCGGCGCCGGCGTTCCGCGCGGCCGCCTTGGCCCGGTTCACTTGCTCGAAAACGTAAGGCGGCAAACGGCGGATGCGGTAAAATTCTTCCATGGCTCCTTAAACTCCGGCGACCGGCATGGGCAGAATCGCGAAGCGCGCGAGGCGCTTTGCGAAAGGACATCGGAACTGCCCGAAAACGTGCCAAATCGACTGTCTAGCACGAATCCAGGGACAAATTCCTAAACGACTGCCCTGATTTGCGGTTGAGCACCGTTCTTTTAGCATGGACCGACGTCCACGCCAGCGCTCACTTTCCGTTGGAATTCGGGGTGACTGATGCCTGGTGATCGCGCGCCGCGATCAATTCGGCTTCGATCTTGGCACGCTGGTCCGCTGGAATCAGGACATCGTCACGATCCGGCGGCAGATCATGAACGGCCAGATAGGTGTTGGTGTCCTTGGTCTGCGCCGAAACATCCGGCGGTGGCCCCAACGACTGCAAATCGGCGATCGGACTGGAACAGCCGGTCAGGGCGATGGCCGACAACGCCAACGCTCCCAACACAAACATCCTTGTAAGCCGACCTACCGACATCGCCTTGGCTGATCCCACTTCGCCAACTCACGCGCTATTCGCCGCGGCCCAAACCATTGTCGTCCGAAACGGTTAGAGCCAAAACGACTAAACGGGAGCGTTAGGGCTTCAATATGACGGAACCAAGATGGATTGTCGCAGCGCAGCACGTGGTAGCCGAAACGTTAACAAGAAAATTGCTAGCGCGATCTCGCGGTGACGCAAGCGAAATGAATCGATAGTGTCTTTCCCATGAATGATGTGACCATGCAAACCGAGCCGGCAAAGAAGTTTGACGCCGAGGCCTTTGCGATGAACTTGGCCCGCGCGATGGAGAGCGGCGGGAAGGCGCTCGCGGCGTATTTGAAGCCGCGCGGGACCGGTGACGTAAAAGACAATCCGCCGGCCGACCTTACCGAGATCGTCAAGACGCTGACCGCAGTCGCCGAATATTGGCTGGCCGACAGCGAACGCTCCTTGGAACTGCAGGCCAAGATCGGCAAGGACTATCTTGACCTCTGGGGCTCGGCGGTGCGCCGGCTCGCGGGACAGGAAGCAATGCCTGCGATCGCGCCCTCGCCTCGCGACAAGCGCTTTGCCGATTCGGAGTGGAAATCGAACCAGTTCTTCGACTTCCTGATGCAGCTTTACCTCCTGACTGCGCAATGGGCGGGCGATCTCGTGCACAACGCGGAAGGACTCGATCCGCACACCCGCAAGAAGGCCGAGTTCTACGTTCAGCAGATCGTCAACGCGCTGGCGCCGTCGAATTTCGTGCTCACCAATCCGGAGGTGCTGCGCGAGACGCTAGCCTCCAGCGGCGAGAATCTGATGCGCGGCATGCAAATGCTCGCGGAGGATATCGAGGCGGGCAAAGGGATCCTCAAGATCCGCCAGTCCGATCCCGTCAATCTCGCCCTCGGCGTCAACATGGCGGTCACACCCGGCAAGGTGATTTATCAGAACGAGCTGATGCAGCTCATCCAGTACGAGCCGACCACCGAAAAGGTGCTGCGCACTCCGCTTCTGATCGTGCCGCCCTGGATCAACAAGTTCTACATCCTGGATCTGCGTTCGGAAAAATCCTTCATCAAATGGTGCGTCGATCAGGGCGTCACGGTGTTCGTCATCTCCTGGGTCAACCCTGACAAGAGTCTGGGCGCCAAGACCTGGGAGGACTATATGAAGCAAGGTCCGCTCGCGGCGCTGGACGCGATCGAAAAAGCAACCGGCGAGATGAAGGTCCACACACTGGGCTACTGCGTCGGCGGCACCCTGCTCGCCACCACGCTAGCCTGGCTTGCGGAAAAGCGGCGCGTGCGCGTGACCTCGGCGACGCTGCTCGCAGCGCAGGTGGACTTCACCCACGCCGGCGATTTGCTCGTCTTCGTCGACGAGGGCCAGATTTCGGCGCTCGAGCGCGACATGCGGGAGTCCGGTGTGCTCGAAGGCGCCAGGATGGCGATGGCCTTCAACATGCTGCGCTCCAACGATCTGATCTGGTCCTACGTGGTCAGCAACTATTTGAAGGGACAGTCCCCGGCAGCGTTCGATCTGTTGCACTGGAATTCGGACGCCACGCGGATGCCCGCGGCCAATCACTCCTATTACCTGCGCAACTGCTACCTGGAGAACCGCCTGTCGTCCGGCACCATGGTGCTCGACAACACCCTGCTCGACCTCTCCAAAGTCAAAGTGCCGGTCTATAATCTGGCGACGCGCGAGGATCACATCGCGCCGGCCGACTCCGTCCTGTACGGTTCGCAATTTTTCGGCGGGCCGGTGAAATACGTGCTGTCAGGCTCCGGTCACATTGCCGGCGTGGTCAATCCGCCCGCCGCGAACAAGTACCAGTACTGGACCAACGACCATATCCGCGACACCTCACTGCAGGACTGGTTGAAAGCCGCGCAGGAGCACAAGGGTTCCTGGTGGCCGCACTGGCGCGAATGGCTTGCCAGCATCGACGCGGAGGAAGTGCCGGCGCGCAGCGCAGGAAGCGAGGCGTTGCCGCCGATCGAGGACGCGCCCGGCAGCTACGTTCGGGTTCGCTCGTAGCGAAGCCTTGCGCGCTCAGCTATAAACAGCCTCCCGCAACACCCCAAGCGCGTAAAAGGGGGAGACGATGGCATCCGGATTGCTGACACCCGAATTGTTCTGGCTGACCTT
>Ga0134125_10007514_pt1 | contig 12296 bp, 10 predicted proteins | sample KB31751_FD_96464 | JGI IMG/M metagenome (GOLD analysis project Ga0134125, IMG submission 96464) | Terrestrial soil microbial communities with excess Nitrogen fertilizer from Kellogg Biological Station, Michigan, USA - KB3-175-1 | ecosystem: Environmental > Terrestrial > Soil > Unclassified ... | reverse complement strand
CTGCTGCGCGCCAAGGACGCGGCATCGCCCCTGTCCGAGTTCACGCGGGGCGGCTTCCAGACCGTGATTCCCGAGAACAAGGAAGAGGTGAACAAACGCGCCGACAAGGTCCGGCGCGTCATCGCCTGCTCCGGCAAGGTGTATTACGACCTGGCCAGGAAGCGTGAGGAACGGGAGGCGGATGACGTCGCCATCGTGCGGGTGGAGCAGCTTTATCCGTTCCCCCACAAGGCGTTTGCGGCGGAGCTCAAGAAATACCCGAACGCGACCGACATCGTCTGGTGCCAGGACGAGCCGCAGAATCAGGGCGCCTGGTTCTTCGTGCAGCACTACATCCATGAAAACATGCGCGAAGGGCAGAAACTGGGCTACTCCGGGCGCGTGGCTTCTGCCTCCCCGGCGGCCGGTTATTCGCACCTGCATCAGGAGCAGCAAAAGGCCCTGGTGGACGGCGCGTTTGCCAAGCTCAAGGGGTTTGTGCTGACCAAGTGAGGGCTATGCCCGCGTCCAGAATAAATCCACAGAAATCCCGAAAGAATTCAAATGGCACTCGTAGAAGTCAAAGTCCCGCAACTGTCCGAATCGGTCGCGGAAGCCACCATGCTGCAGTGGAAGAAGAAGGTTGGTGAGCAGGTTGCGATCGACGAAATCCTGATCGAGATCGAAACCGACAAGGTCGTGCTGGAAGTTCCCGCGCCCGCGGCCGGCGTGATTGCCGAATTGACGGTCGCGGACGGCGCCACTGTGGTGGCCGAACAGCTGATCGCCCGAATCGACACCGAAGGCAAAGCGGTCGCTGCGGCGGCGCCGACGCCTGCCGCCGCCGCGCCCGCGCCCACATCGGCACCGGCGGTTGCTGCTGCAACAACGGGTGGCGCGATGGCCGGTGTGACCATGCCGGCGGCCGCCAAGTTGATGGCCGATAACCAGCTGGCGGCCGGCTCGGTGCCCGGTACCGGCAGGGATGGCCGTGTCACCAAGGGGGATGTGCTCGGCGCGGTGGTAGCAGGAACTACAAAACCTGTAGCGCCAGCATCAATCCCGGTAACGGCTCCGGTCAGATCTCTCCCTCAAGTGACGACCCCCGCCGTGCATCTGGGTGATCGCCCCGAGCAGCGTGTGCCGATGAGCCGGCTGCGCGCGCGCGTGGCCGAGCGTTTGCTGCAATCGCAGGCGACCAACGCGATCCTGACCACCTTCAACGAGGTCAACATGGCCCCGGTGATGGAAATGCGCAAGCGCTTCCAGGAGAAATTCGAGAAGGAGCACGGCGTCAAGATCGGCTTCATGAGCTTCTTCGTGAAGGCGGCAGTGCATGCGCTCAAGAAGTACCCGGCCATCAACGCCTCGGTCGATGGCACCGACATCGTGTACCACGGCTACTTCGACATCGGTATTGCCGTCGGTTCGCCGCGCGGCCTGGTGGTGCCGATTCTGCGCAATGCCGACCAGATGAGCTTTGCCGATATCGAAAAGAAAATTGCCGAATACGGCGCCAAGGCACGCGACGGCAAGCTGTCCATGGAAGAGCTCACCGGCGGCACGTTCTCCATCTCGAACGGGGGTGTGTTCGGCTCCATGCTGTCCACCCCCATCATCAATCCGCCGCAGTCGGCCATCCTGGGCGTCCATGCGACCAAGGATCGCGCCGTGGTCGAAAACGGGCAGGTGGTGGTGCGCCCGATGAACTACCTCGCCTTGAGCTACGACCACCGCATCATCGACGGCCGCGAAGCCGTGCTTGGTCTGGTGGCGATGAAGGAAGCGCTGGAAGATCCGGCGCGCCTGCTGTTTGATATCTGACACGCAACTCCAGGCTGCGCGCGCCGCGTGTCGTTTTCGTCACCCCTCTTTGCGAGAGCAAGACCAGCGACTCTGCCGAGTCGGGTTCATGGTGTTTCACGAACCAGACAAGACGCGCGCCGTGTGGTGAACAACTGAAACGGAAAAAATAAATGAGCAAGCAATTCGACGTTATCGTCATTGGCGGCGGCCCCGGCGGCTATGTCGCCGCGATCCGCGCGGCTCAGCTGGGCTTCAACGTCGCGTGCATCGACGAGTGGAAAAACACCGAGGGCGGCCCGGCATTGGGCGGCACTTGCACGAATGTGGGCTGTATTCCGAGCAAGGCGCTGCTGCAGTCCTCCGAAAACTTCGATCAGGCCGGTCATCACTTTGCCGATCACGGCATCGCGATCCAGGGCCTTGCCATGGACGTGGCGAAGATGCTGGCGCGCAAGGATGCGGTGGTCAAACAGAACAACGACGGCATCCTGTACCTTTTCAAGAAGAACAAGATCACGTTCCTGCACGGCCGTGGCGCCTTCGTCAAGGCGGCCGATGGGGGCTACGAGATCAGCGTCGAGGGCAGCGCGACCGACACCCTGGTGGGCAAGCATGTCATCGTCGCCACGGGTTCCAATGCGCGTGCGCTGCCGGGGGTGCCGTTTGACGAAGAGATGATTCTGTCAAACGACGGGGCCCTGCGCGTCGGTGCCGTGCCTGCCCGGCTGGGTTTGATTGGGTCGGGTGTGATTGGTCTGGAAATGGGTTCGGTCTGGCGCCGCCTGGGGGCCGACGTGACGGTGCTCGAGGCGCTGCCGACCTTCCTCGGCGCGGTGGATGAGCAGATCGCCAGAGAGGCCAAGAAGGCCTTCGACAAGCAGGGCCTGAAGATCGAGCTCGGGGTCAAGGTCGGCGAGGTCAAGTCCGGGAAGAAGGGCGTAAGTGTCGCCTGGACGAGCGCCAAGGGTGAAGCCCAGATGCTCAACGTGGACAAGTTGATCGTCTCGATCGGCCGCGTGCCCAACACGATCGGCCTGGGCGCACAGGCGATCGGCCTCCAACTCGACGAGCGTGGCGCCATCGTGGTGGATGGCGACTGCAAGACCAATTTGCCGAATGTTTGGGCGATTGGGGACGTGGTGCGCGGCCCGATGCTCGCGCACAAGGCCGAAGAGGAGGGCGTGGCGGTGGCGGAGCGCATTGCCGGCCAGCATGGGCATGTCGACTTCAATACCGTCCCGTGGGTGATCTACACCAGTCCCGAGATCGCGTGGGTTGGCCAGACCGAACAGCAACTCAAGGCCTCGGCCCGCGCCTACAAAGCTGGCACCTTCCCGTTTCTCGCCAACGGCCGAGCCCGTGCGCTCGGTGACACGACCGGCATGGTGAAGTTTCTGGCGGATGCCGCGACCGATGAAATCCTGGGTGTGCATATCGTCGGGCCGCAGGCCAGTGAACTGATCTCGGAAGCCGTGGTGGCGATGGAATTCCGGGCCAGCAGCGAGGATATCGCCCGCATTTGCCACGCTCATCCGTCCTTGAGCGAGGCGACCAAGGAGGCGGCCCTGGCCGTTGACAAGCGTACCCTGAACTTCTGAGGTGGCGCCGGGCATGTCGGTGGCGCACTCGGTCCGGCGGGCGTACGAGGTCGAACTCGCGGCGCGGGGCTACAGCAGCGATCCGGCGCAGCTGCGCGCGGTCGATGCGCTGGAGCGCTGCGCCGACGAATGGGCCGCCTACAAGGAGCAGCGCTCGAACGCCTTCAAGAAGCTGATCAACCACCCGGAAATTCCGCGCGGTGTGTACATGTACGGTGGTGTGGGGCGTGGCAAGAGCTTTCTGATGGATTGCTTTTTCAACGTGGTGCCACTGAATCGCAAGACCCGGCTGCATTTTCATGAATTCATGCGCGAGGTGCATCGGGAATTGACCGAACTGCAGGGTACCGTCAATCCGCTCGACGAACTGGGCCGGCGCATCGCTCGGCGCTACCGGCTGATTTGTTTCGATGAATTCCATGTATCGGACATCACCGATGCACTCATCCTTCACCGGTTGCTGGCGGCCTTGTTTGAAAACGGCGTGGGGTTTGTCACCACTTCGAATTTCCGCCCTGACGATCTGTACCCCGGGGGGCTGCATCGCGATCGCCTGCTGCCCGCGATCCATCTGCTCAACGAGAATCTCGAAGTCATCAGTGTCGACAACGGGGTCGACTACCGCCGGCAGACGCTCGAGCAACTGCAGATGTACCATACCCCACTCGGTCCCTTGGCCGACAAGGCGATGCGAGCGGCGTTCAGCCGGCTGGCCGAGGTCCGCGACGAAGACCCCGTGCTGCACATCGAGTCCCGCGAAATCCGGGCTCTGCGCCGCGCCGGTGGCGTCGTCTGGTTTGACTTCAAGACCTTGTGCGGGGGGCCGCGTTCGCAGAATGACTATCTGGAAATCGCCAGCCAGTTTCACACGGTGTTGCTGAGCGATGTGCCGCATATGCCGGTACGCATGGCGTCGGAGGCGCGGCGTTTTACCTGGCTCGTGGATGTGCTGTACGACAGACGTGTCAAGCTCATCATGTCGGCGCAGGTGCCGCCCGAGGCGTTGTACACCGAAGGGCCGTTGGCGCATGAGTTTCCGCGCACGGTGTCGCGCCTGAGGGAAATGCAGTCCGGCGAATTTCTGGCGCTCGAGCGGCGCATCGTGGATACCCGATTGACATGAATCGCCTTTTCACCACTGTGGTTTTCGCAGGTTTCTGCGTGGTTGCGGCGGCGCAGACCGCCAACGTCTCGCCGGATCAGGCAGCTGTCGCCGAGCGCGCGGCGATCAATGCCGAGCGCAGCCGCAGCGAGGCTGCGTATCTGGCCGAAAAAAAAGTGTGCTACCAGAAGTTTGCCGTGAACGGCTGCCTGCGCGATGCAGGGGAACGTGAGCGAAAAATACGGGCCGATCTGAGGCGCCGGGAAATTACCCTCGACGATGCGCAGCGCAAGCGCCAGGCGGTGGAGCAGTCGCAGCGCCGCAAGGCGGGTGCCGCGGCCGAACAACAGTCGGGTGAGCAGGCCGCGGCCCGGCGCGCGCAGGGTACGCAGAATTTGCAGAAACAGCAAGAGCGCGCTGCCGACAACGAGAGCGATCGTGCGAAGGCGGCTGCGAGCGCGCGTGAAAACGCCCAGGAGGCACAGAGCAGAATGCAGCGGCATCTGGACGAGACCGCCTCGCAGGCGCGCAAGGCTGCCGCCGCGCCGGCCGAGCGAGCGCGCTACGAAGAAAAGCTCAAGGCAGCGGCCGAGAAAAAGGCGCAGCTCGACAAGCAACTGCAGAAAAATACGAACCCTCCCGCCAAACCCTTGCCGATACCGCCCTGACGCGGATGTTCGCGTGAAGGCGGGCGGGGTCCCGTTTTAGCGTCAAGGGGCCAGAGGTTCCAGTTTGACGATCACCAGCGACATGTTGTCGCCGCCGCCATGCGCGCGTGCACGCGCCTTGTCGACCATGAACTCGGCGGCCTCCCGCGGTGACAGGACGGACAGCAGGGAGCCCATTTCCTGCGGGCTGAAGTAATGCCAGATGCCGTCGCTGCACGCCATCAGAATATCGCCCGGACGCAACTGGGGAATGAAGTGCGTGTCTATCGGTGGTTCACTTTCGGTGCCCAGGCATCCTATCAGGATGTTCGATTGGGGGTGTGACTCGGCCTGCGCCTCGGTGATCTCCCCGCGATCCACCATGGCCTGGACCAGTGAGTGATCAATGGTCCGTTTGATCAATTTTTCGCCATGGAACTGGTAGATGCGCGAATCCCCCGCGTGAATCCAGTGGCAGTCGCCACGCGGATTGATCAGGAATGCTGCGATCGTGCTGTGCGGCTCCTGCTCGGCGGAAATGGCCGTCAGCTTGATGACAATGTGAGCTTCCTGCACGAGTTGCTGCAACATCGCCGAAGCGTCGTCGCTCTCGGGCGCGTAGCGGTCGAACAATTGCGTCGCGGTCATCAGAACCTGATCGGAGGCTTTGCGGCCGCCGCTGCGGCCCCCCATGCCATCCGCAACCACGGCCAGCAGACAACCCGCCGTGCGTGGGTGTTCCAGCAGGGCCACCTGATCCTGCTGATATTCGCGGTCCCCCTTGTGGATACCCGTTGAGGCGCTGAGTCGATAACCTTTGGCCATACAGAGTTTTCAAGCGCGCACGCGCTCGATTAATCGCTGTGAAACACGTATTATCAGGTGAAGATGAACCCAGCTGGCACGGATTGAATTTTGGACTCGAATCTGCATTCCCCGGAACGACGCCTGATCGAGTTGCGCATGGAGCACGCCGATCTGGATGCCCTGATTGACCGGACTGGCCATGAAACGCCGCCCGATGAACTCATGATGCGCCGGCTGAAAAAGCGCCGGTTGGCCCTGCGTGACCAGATCTGCCAGTTGGAGCTGGAGCTGGACCCCAAAGAGCCCGCATGAGTTTGCACGATTTGGTGGGCGCGGCGTTTTCGTCCGACGGCGTGCTGTCGCGCGCAGCGGAACAGTTCAAGCCGCGCGACGAACAAATTGCAATGGCGCTGGCCGTATCGCGCACCATCGAAAACGGCGGTGCGCTGGTGGTGGAAGCCGGCACCGGTGTTGGCAAGACCTATTCCTATCTGGTTCCGTCACTGCTCAGCGGCGAGCGGGTGCTGCTGTCAACCGCTACGAAAACGCTGCAGGACCAGCTGTTCGGGCGCGATCTGCCCAGGCTGGTGCAGGCGCTTGGCCTGCCGGTGCGTAGCGCCCTGCTCAAGGGCCGGGGCAGCTATCTTTGCCTGCATCGTCTGGAGCTGGCTCGGCGCGATGCACAGTTGCCGGATCGCGGCACGCTGCGGGCCCTGGCCAAGGTCGAACAGTGGGCTCGCGCGACGCGTACCGGCGATCTGGCGGAATTGCCCGGGCTGGACGAGCGCTCCGTGCTGATTCCATTGATCACATCGACCCGCGAGAATTGCCTGGGTGCGTCGTGCCCGCAGTTTCGCGCCTGTCATGTGAATCTGGCGCGGCGCGAGGCACTGGCTGCCGACGTGGTGGTTATCAACCATCATCTTTTTTTTGCCGATCTGGCGGTGCGCGAATCGGGCATGGCCGAGCTGCTGCCCACCGTGCGGATCGCGATCTTCGACGAGGCCCATCAGCTGAACGAAACCGGCGTGCAGTTTCTCGGTAAGCGCCTAGGCACGGGGCAATTGCTCGACTTCGCCCGCGACACGCTTGCGGCCGGCCTGCAATTTGCCCGGGGATTGGCCGATTGGCAGCACGTGGTTTCGGCTATCGAGCACGCGGCGCGCGAACTGCGCCTGACGGTCGGCAAGGTATATCCTGGAACAAAACTGCGCTGGACCGGCATTGCCCCGGAACAGGTGAGCACGAACCGCTGGATCGGGGCACTGGAGGCTTTGCAGTCGGCCGCCTTGCATGCCATGGCGGCGCTGGACACGGTCAGCGAGATGGCGCCCGATTTTGTGCGGCTGCATGAACGTGCCAGCCAGTTTGCCCAGCGCATCGCGAGCTTTTCCGCGCCGGCCGCGCTGGACTGTGTGCGCTGGGTCGATGTCGGTGCGCAGTTGCGGCTCGTCGAGTCGCCGCTGGATATCGCGACGGCGGTGCAAACCCGGCTGCTGCAGGACGGTCAGGAGGCGTCGGTGCGCAAGGCTTGGATCTTCACCTCCGCCACGCTGGGCGACGACCCGAAGCTGCGCTGGTTCACCGAACCGTGCGGGCTCACCGGGGCACAGGTGTTGCGGCTGGGCGGTCCGTTCGACTATGCGCGTCAGGCGGCAGTCTATGTTCCGCGCCAGCTGCCCAAGCCGGGCGATCCGGCACACAGTGCCCAGGTTGCCGATCTGGTGGACACGGCGGTGCGCTGCCTCGGTGGCCGCACCCTTGTGCTGACGACCACGCTGCGTGCGCTGCGCAGTATTGGCGAGACGCTGCGAAGCCGGTTCGACGAAACCGGTCTGGTCGATGTCCTTGTGCAGGGCCAGTGGCCCAAGCGCCGTCTGATGGAGCGGTTCCGCCGGGGCGATGCCGACGGCCTGCCCGGCTGTGTGCTCGTGGCCTCGGCCTCGTTCTGGGAGGGTGTCGATGTGCCCGGCGACGCCTTGCAACTGGTCATCATCGACAAGCTGCCGTTTCCGCCGCCGAACGACCCACTGGTGGAGGCGCGCGCGCAGCGCCTGGAGGCGACGGGGCGCAGCTCGTTCAACGATTATTTCGTCCCCGAGGCGGCAGTGGCGCTCAAGCAGGGCGCGGGCCGGTTGATCCGGCGCGAGTCCGACCAGGGGGTGCTGGTGGTGTGCGACACCCGGCTGACCAGCATGGGCTACGGGAGACGCCTGTTGGCCGCTTTGCCGCCGATGCGTCAGTTGCAGTCTCCGGAAGAATTTGTGGCGGCGCTGACGTCCCTGAACGCGCGGCGGGTGCCGGACGGCGCTGCTGCTACCAAATCTTCCACCACGGGTCCGAGTTGGGCTTGAAGCCGCGTGTCAGGTACGCGCTTTTCGGATAGCTTTTTTCCAGCACGCGCTCGGTGTCATCACGCAGCTGCGTCAGACCCAGCGCGTCGTAGGACTTGATCATGATGTACAGGGCCTCTTCCAGCGCCGGCGCATCGGGGTAATTTTTCAAGGCGATCTCGGCGCGGTTCACGGCGGCCACATATGCGCCACGCGAGTAGTAGTAGCGTGCGACGTGCACTTCGTAAGCGGCCAGCGAGTTGACGATGTAAATCATGCGCTGGCGCGCGTCGGGCGTGTAGCGCGAATCCGGAAACCGGGTCACCAGTTCCTTGAACGACTCGAAAGAATCCTTGGCGGCCTTCTGGTCCCGTTCCGACAGATCCTGGCGGGTCAGGAACGAGAACAGGCCCAGGTTGTCATTGAAATTGCACAAACCCTTGAGGTACAGCGCGTAATCCGTGGCCGGGCTGGTGGGGTGCAGCCTCGTGAAGCGGTCGAGGGTGGCAATGGCCTGGGTCTGATCACCATCCCTGTATTGCGCGTAGGCCTTGTCCAGTTGCGCCTGCTGTGCCAATGTCGTACCGGCCGCACGGCCTTCCAGCTTCTGAAACAGCGGGACCGCCTTGCCGTAGTTGCCGGCACTCATTTCGTCGTTTGCTTCGGAGTAGATCTTGTTCGGGCTCCAGCCGGCGGTTTCGTCCTTGTTGGTGGTGGAGCAGCCCGAGACGAGCACGGTCAAGCCTACCAGCAGCATCGAGACAACCGATAATTTGGCACGAAACGTCACAGGCAACTTTCTTGAAACAAAGCCGAGCGATTATATCGAGCGCCCTTATGGGCGATGAGCCGCCGCAAACCCTTGAAGACGAGGCGGAGACCGGGCCCGATTCCGAGCTGCGCCAGATCCGGATCGGGCCGCAGCAGCATAGCGAGCGGCTGGACCGGGCGCTCGCCGCGCTGGTGCCCGAGTTCTCGCGCAGCTATCTGCAGCAGTTGATCGAGGCCGGAGCGGTGCTGCTCGGCGATGCCGTTTGCCGCAAGCCGGCCCGGCGGGTCAAGGTCGGCGAGCAGGGGTCGATCGAGTTGCGGCCCACGCCGCAGAGCCAGGCGTTCCAGCCGCAAGCCATGCCGATCGACGTGGTGTTCGAGGACGAGCACCTGTTGGTGTTGAATAAGCCCGCGGCACTGGTGGTGCATCCGGCGCCCGGCCACTGGAGCGGCACACTGCTCAACGGTTTGCTGGCTCGTGACGATGCGGCCCGACTGCTGCCGCGCGCCGGCATCGTGCACCGCCTGGACAAGGACACGACCGGCCTGATGGTGGTGGCGCGCAGTCGCGCCGCCATGGATGCTCTGGTGCAGTTGATCGCCGCGCGCGAGGTGAGCCGCCGGTATCTGGCGCTGGCCCATCGTTTGTGGAGCGGGCCGGCCATGCGCCAGGTGGACGCACCGGTGGGGCGCGATCCGCGCAACCGGCTGCGCATGGCCGTCGTGGATCTGCACAAAAATGCCGGAAAACCCGCATCCACCTTGATTGACATGCAACAAAATTGTGAGCAAGGTTGCTGGGTTCGCTGCACTCTGCAAACCGGCCGCACGCATCAGATCCGGGTGCATATGGCGTCTCTGGGCCACCCGCTGGTGGCCGACGAGGTGTATGGCGGTGCGCCGGCTGCCGGAATGCAGCGGCAGGCCTTGCACGCTTACCACCTGGCATTCACGCACCCGATGACCGGTCGGGCGCTGGAGTTTCACGCGCCCCTGCCGGCCGACATGCGGCAAGCGTTGTTGGCCTGGGGCTTGCGCGATACCCCATGCGCCGACTTGCCAACCTCGTGAGCATCCGCTCGGCGATCGGCAAGTTGAATCTCATGCCTTGCGAAGGGCCACGACCGTGTTGCCGAACAGCGATGGCGATCCGGGCGCGACCTTGTTACACTGCGAAAAAACCGGCCAGTTGGACGCTGAGCAGCGGGTGCAATACCTCGGTTGCTTCCAAAAAGAATATAGGAGACCACCATGTCCATGCAGAAATCCGCCGAAATCGCAGCGCGGCTCGACCGGCTGCCCCCGTCACGCACGGTCTGGACCATGGTGGTCCTGATTTCGCTCGGTGGCGTGTTCGAGTTCTACGACCTGTTTTTTACCGGTTACGTCGCGCCGGGAATGGTCCAGGCCGGATTGTTCAAACCGGAGTCGCTGGGTTTCTTTGCGAGCCTGGGGCCGCTCAAGGTGGCAGGCTTCGGCACCTTCGTCTTTGCCACGTTTGCCGGCCTGTGGGTCGGTGCCCTGATATTCGGCTATGTCGCGGACATGGCCGGCAGGCGTGTTGTTTTCACGTGGTCCCTGATCTGGTACATGGCATGCACCGCCATCATGGCGTTCCAGAGCACGGGCTTCGCGCTCAATATCTGGCGTTTCATCGCGGGGATCGGCATCGGGGTCGAGCTGGTGACGATCGACACTTATATCTCGGAATTGATTCCGGGTCAGGAGCGCGGCCGGGCGTATGCGGTCAATCAGGTCATTTGTTTTGCCGTGGTGCCGGTGGTGGCGTTCCTCGCCTTCATCCTGAAGGGGACACAGCCGTTTGGTCTGGACTATTGGCGCGTCGTCATCCTGATCGGTACTGTCGGCGCGGCGGTGGTGTGGATCCTGCGCCGCAAAATTCCAGAGAGCCCGCGCTGGCTTGCGCGCCATGGCCGCGTCGAAGAGGCCGAACGCATCGTCGCTGACATCGAGCGCAGGGTCAGCGCCGAAAAGGGTTTGGCGCTGCCGCAGCCCCAGCAGCTCGCGCCCGAGAAAGAAGGGCGCGGCTCGCTGAAGGAGATTTTCGGGCCGCTCTATCTGAAGCGCACGGTCATTCTGTCCATCTTCAACATGGCGCAGGTGATCGGCTTCTATGGTTTCGCTGCTTGGGTGCCGACCCTGTTGATCAGCCGCGGCATCCATGTCACCCACAGCCTGGAATATGCGTTCATCATCGCCATTGCCAATCCGTTCGGTCCCTTGCTAGGAACGTTGTTTGCCGACAAGCTTGAGCGCAAGACCCAGATTTGCGGGGCCCTGGTGGTGATGGCCGTCGTGATCGCGATATTTTCCCAGTCGTCCTCGCCGGCCTTGCTGATCATTCTTGGCGTGCTGTTCACGCTGGCATCGAACATCATGTCCTATGCCTACCATGGTTATCAGGCCGAACTTTATCCCACGCGGATTCGTGCCAGGGCGGTCGGGTTCGTCTACTCCTGGAGCCGGATCGCCGCCGCCTTTGCCGGGCTCGCGATCGGCATTCTGTTGCAGAACTACGGGGTGCCGGGCGTTGCAGTTTTCATTGCCGCGTCGATGGTGGTGGGCATCATCATGATCCTGCTCGGGCCGCCCACCACGGGCTTGTCGCTGGAGAAAATCAGCCACTGAACCGGCCGTACCGGCACCGCGGCCTTTTTCCAATACACTTACGGTGTTCGCGCCTCGCTCGCAAGCTTGAGGCGCGCGCTGCCCGCCCGGTCCCGGTTGCGGGCAACGCTTCGAATTGAATCCCCCGATTTTGCGCATGAGAAATGCGCCTTTTTCCGGAATCAACAACGACATGAATACGGCGGATGCCAAGCGCATCCTCGAAACCGCCTTGATCTGCTCGCAGCAGCCGCTGCCGGTGCGCGAGCTGTGTGTCCTGTTCAACGACGAGCTGGCCGCGGACACCATCAAGTCGCTGTTACAGGATCTGCAAAATGACTGGACGCCGCGCGGCGTCGAACTGGTCTGCGTGGCCACGGGCTGGCGCTTTCAGAGCCGTCCCGAGCTGCGCGAGTATCTGGATCGACTGCATCCGGAGAAGCCGCCGCGTTATAGCCGCGCCGCGCTGGAGACGCTCGCCATCATCGCCTATCGCCAGCCGGTGACCCGGGGCGACATGGAAGACATTCGTGGCGTGACCATCAACTCGCTGATCCTCAAGCAGCTCGAAGACCGCGGCTGGGTGGAGGTGATCGGCCATCGCGAGACGGTGGGGCGGCCGGCG
>Ga0134125_10007513_pt1 | contig 12297 bp, 8 predicted proteins | sample KB31751_FD_96464 | JGI IMG/M metagenome (GOLD analysis project Ga0134125, IMG submission 96464) | Terrestrial soil microbial communities with excess Nitrogen fertilizer from Kellogg Biological Station, Michigan, USA - KB3-175-1 | ecosystem: Environmental > Terrestrial > Soil > Unclassified ... | reverse complement strand
GAGCTGCATCCCGTCCTGGACATTCAGTTTCCGCCGCCCGGCACGTTCAATGCGCACCATGACCCATCCCATGACCCGAAGCCCGGGCCCGATTCGGATTATCACTGCATGCCGAAATAGCCGCCGGGAAGAGGAAAGCCATTCATTCCATAGAGAGTTAGCCCGCCAGCGGCTCGCATAAACCGCCGGTGTCGAAAGAAAATATTCGGGAATCGCAATTTCTGCTACACTAGGGTTGTCTTTGCCCGCATCCGTTCTAACCCTTCGAGTGCCTTCCGGCCGCAATTCCTCCTTATTCGTTAAGTTGGTTCCAGCGCTGTCTGACAAAGATAATTTCAAGCTAAAAGCTATAGAGGACTAACACTGTGACCAACATTTTTGTCGGAAATCTCAGTTATCAAACTACTCAGGACGAACTTCAGACCGCATTCTCAGCATACGGGGGTGTGGAACGGGTGAATATCGTTACCGATCGTGACACGGGTCAACCGCGTGGTTTTGCCTTCGTCGAAATGACGGATTCGAAAGACGCGCAAGCCGCAATCGCTCATTTGAACGGAGCCGAGCTCCATGGGCGAACGCTTAATGTAAATGAAGCACGGCCGAAGCCTACGGGCGGCGGCGGTTTTGGAGGACGGCGCAACGATTCCGGCGGCGGCTACGGTGGCAACCGCGGGCGCGGATCGCGCTGGTAAGGCGAATTTATTTTTCGGCAATCAAGCCGTCTAACACCCTAATCGGGCCGCCCCCAACCTGGATTCCATACCCAGGCCGGGCGGCCTTTTCATTTTTGAGGAGCAACTATGCCGGGTCGTGGACCACAAACATTTAAGAAACGTCAAAAAGAACAACAGCGCAAAGAGCGGCAGCAGGAAAAAATGGCGAAACGGCTGCAGCGCAAAGACGCTCACCGAATATCTCCCCAAGACGACGACAGCCTGCAACCGATGGAGCCAATAGAACCGTTCGACCTGCCGGAAGCGGCAGAAGGGGATAACGACCAGCCCTAAAAGCTGCCGTGATGTCCCGGGTCGTTGTTCCATTTGGGAGAATAGCTCCCATGGAAATCCGGTTGGACAGATATGCCATCGAGGATACCGGCAGCGTCGTGACACCCGCGCTTCTGATCTATCCCGAGATCGTCGATTCGAATATCGAAACCACGCTGCGGATGGTGGGTAGCGATCCGAACCGCTGGCGCCCTCACATCAAGACTGCCAAACTGGCCGCAATCGTCCGACGGATGCTGAATCACGGTATTCGCAATTTCAAATGCTCGACTACGCTGGAATTGCTGACCGCCTGCCAGTCGGGTGCAAGCGATGTCCTGCTGGCCTTTGCCGTCACGGCGGCGAACGCGAAGAGGGCCGTTGAAATCGCGGGAGAATACCCGCAGACGCGTGTTTCCGTGCTGGCTGAATCGCCGGAGCAAGTCGCCGCGGGGCGCGGTTCTCCGCTCGGCATTTTCATTGATGTGAATCCGGGAATGGACCGCACCGGAATCGATCAGGAGCAGGTCGGCGAGATCGTTACATTAGCGCGCGCGGCTGGCGATGCATTCCGGGGTTTGCACTATTATGACGGGCAGATGTCGGGTGTTGCGGCTGCCGAGCGCGAGGCGAAGGCGCACCAGGGATACGACCACTTGCTGCGCATAGTGGATGCGCTTGCTTCAGCGGGACTGAACCCTGGCGAAGTGATCACGTCCGGAACGCCCGCCGCGCCCTTCGGTTACTCCTTTACCGGCTTTAGAGCAGGGCGTTTTGTCCATCGCATTTCGCCCGGCACGGTTGTCTACAACGACTTCACCAGTCTGGAGCAATTACCCGGTTACGAATACGCGCCCGCCGCCCTGGTGCTTTCAACGGTGATCAGTCACCCAACTCCCCGCCACATCACCTGCGATGCCGGCCACAAGAGTATTTCCGCTGATGCCGGTACCCCTACTTGTGCCGTGATGGGCCGTACAGGATTGAAGCCGCTGAAGCCGAGCGAAGAACATCTTCCCATCGAAGTGGCGCCGGGTACTGAACTTCCTCGCATCGGTGACAAGCTATACCTCATTCCACGCCACGTCTGTCCGACTGTAAACAACTTCGACGACGCGCTAATGGTTGTGAATGGCCGGATTGAATCTGTGGAGCGCGTCACCGCTCGCGGGCACGAGAATCCACTCGTCCTGGGAATCGGGATCACCCAATCAGATTATTTCGGCGCCCAAATAACGTAAGCTAGCGTACCCAGGACTAACGCTCTCCGCGAGTTTTCAAAAGAGAAAAATTGACACCGGGAAGGTGTGTTTTCTATTATGGACCATAACGGTCTGACTTAGGCCTTCGATACTTGGTTTAAAAAAAGCCATATCAGGTTGTTGCGGACCCGTGAGACATTTTTAAGCCGAAGCCGGGCACCCAAACTCTGGCGGAGTTGCGCCCAACTTCGGCAATCGACAACCCGCGGGGGCCGGCGACTGTCTATAATTTTACGCTCGCTGGCTTGCGCCCACAAAATCTTTCGCAGCGGATTGAGGATAGCGAGTGGCAAGCAAGCGCATCAAGCAAAAGAAACAAGGCAGATTCCGGCTAGGACGGCCTCGCGATTGGATCGCGATGGGAGCGCTGGCCGCTTATTCGGCCGCCGGTACCGGGAAGGTGGCTCTCGCTCAGGACTCGGCCGGCACGCGCCAGTACGCCCGGGCGGCGGCCGATCAAGTTCAATCGCTGCCGGTTCGCCGGTATGACATACCAGCCGGTCCGCTGAAGACGGCTCTTGCGGCCTTCGAGAGCATTGCCGGAATAAAAGTTAGCACTGCGGAAACCGAGCTTCTGTCTGTCCAATCGCCCGGGGTGAGTTGTTCCTGCACTGTGGACCAAGCATTGGCGAATCTTCTGTCGAATACAGGATTGCAGTATCGCTACACCGACAGCCGCTCTATCGAGATCGAGCTGAAACACGCAGTGGTTTCAACTGGTGTAACCGCCTCTATCCCTACGCTTGCCACTTCGATGGCGAAGTATCAGCAGCCGCTGATCGACACGCCACAAACCGTAACGGTTGTCCCACAGCAAACGATGCAGCAGCAAGGCGTCACTACGTTGCGCGACGCACTGAGAAACGTTGCCGGAATCAGTCTCGCCGCCGGAGAAGGTGGGGCGCAAGGCGACAACCTGACAATTCGCGGATTTACCGCGCGAAATGATCTCTTCATTGACGGCATGCGCGATTTTGGGAGTTACTATCGTGATCCCTTCAATACCGAGGAAGTGGAGGTCCTGCAAGGCCCTTCGTCGGTTACTTTCGGCCGGGGTTCCACCGGTGGCGTAGTCAATCAGGCAAGCAAGACGCCGGGCTTGAGCCGCTTTCTTTCCGCCGGACTGCAGTTCGGCACAGACGCCACCCGGCGGGCCACACTGGATCTGGATCTCCCAGTCCCCGCGCTGGGCTCTGGCGCCGCGTTTCGTCTCAATGCCATGGGGACGATAGGCAATGTTGCAGGGCGGGATGTGGCGGAGAATCGGCGCGCCGGTTTTGCTCCTTCGCTCGCGCTGGGTCTCGGCACACCGACGCGGCTTACGTTCAGCTATTTCCACCAGAACGAAGACGATATTCCGGACTACGGGCTGCCTTGGCTATTCAATGGGCCGGCGCCTGTCAATCGAGCAAACTATTACGGGCTTCGGGATGCGAATTTTCTGCGGACCTATGCCGATATCGGCACTGCCAAGGCAGAGCACGACGTGAACGGCCAGTTCACTATTCGGAACCAGCTTCGCTACGCGAATTATTCCCGTAATGTGCTGATCACGGAACCGCTGCTTAGCGGGGTAACTCCGGAAACACCGCTTTCGGACATGCAGATAACCCGCCATGAGATTGGCGTCAACAGCACCGAAACATTTCTGGACGACCAGTTAGACGTGCTCGCCCATTTCGAGACCGGGCCGCTCAAGCACTTGCTCGTCGCAGGCGTCGAAGCGGGACGCGAAACGTCTGATCCAACGCGTCCAAACTACAGCGCACCCAAGACCAGCCTCTTGAATCCGGATCCAAGCCAGCAGTTAAATCCAAACCCGTCCATTCTCTCTCGCGTACACGACACCGCGGTTTCGGCGGGGGTATACGCGGTCGACACAATCAGTGCCGGGGAGAAGTGGGATTTCACAGCCGGACTGCGGTTCGATCGCTTCGATAATACCTATGATCAGGCAGTCGCGCCTGTTTCGCATCTTCACCGTGTTGACGAAAAACCCACGTGGCGGGTAGCCGCAGTATACAAGCCGGTAGCGAACGGCCGGTTCTACTTCGATGCGGGTACATCGTTCAATCCATCCGCCGAAAGCCTATCTCTGAATGCCGGCAGCGCCAATGTTAGTCCTGAAACCAACCGGACGTTCGAATTCGGAACGAAATGGGACCTAAATAGGGGCCGTTTGACGGTCAATGGCTCGTGGTTCCGGACCACCAAAGAGAACGCGCGCGAACCCGATCCCGCAAATCCACTCTTGTATGTTTTGGCGGGCACCCAGCGGGTGAACGGAGTGGAGGCGGACGTAAGAGGCCGGATCACCAACCGCTGGGATATTTTGGCGAGTTATGCCCACCTTGACGGCCGAGTAGTCGCATCTCGATATTATCCGCTTGCGATCGGTTATCCGTTAGCCAACGTTCCCAGAAACACGTTCGCCTATTGGAACGAGTATCATCTGCCCCGCCATTTTGAGCTGGGAGTCGGAGCAAATTATGAATCCAGCCGCACAGCGAGTTCCACCCTGCCGATTGATCCGGTTACCGGTTTAATCAGGCAAGTGCCCGGGTACTGGGTTTTCAATGCGATGGTCGGGCATCCGATCAATGACCACATCGCGATTCAGGTGAACGCCTACAATCTCACCAACCGTTATTACTATGACCAAATACATCCTGGACACATTGTGCCCGGGCCGGGCCGCACCGCCCTGGTCGATCTGAAATTCAGCTTTTAAAACCAGCGTAAAGGATATCTCAGTGTTATTAGCTATTCCCGAATTGCTCAATGCGGAGCAAGTGGCGCAGGCCCGCCAGATTCTTCAAGCTGCCAAGTGGGTGGACGGGCGCGTCACCGCCGGCCATCAATCGGCGCGAGCAAAAGACAACATGCAAATTCCCGAAGATGATCCGGCGGCGCGCCAGTTAGGAGACATTGTCCTCTCCGCGCTTGGTCAGAATGCTCTCTTCATTTCTGCTGCATTGCCTCAACGGGTATTCCCGCCCCTGTTTAACCGCTATCAAGGCGGCCAATCCTTTGGAACCCACGTGGACAATGCCATCCGGCAGGTAGCGGGCACCGGGCACCGAATCCGGACTGACCTTTCGGCGACACTGTTTTTCGCTCACCCTGATGAATATGACGGCGGGGAACTTATCGTGGAGGATACTTATGGCGCCCACAGTGTCAAGCTTCCCGCCGGCCACATGATTCTTTATCCCTCAACCAGCCTGCATCATGTTCGTCCTGTAACACGCGGGGCGCGCATATCTTCTTTCTTCTGGATTCAAAGCATGATCCGGGAGGACGCCCGGCGCGCCCTACTATTCGACCTGGACGCAGCCATACAGCGGTTGAACCAGGATGTGCCGGACCATCCCTCCGCCGTTCAGCTTACTGGCGTTTATCACAACCTGCTCCGGGAATGGGCGGAAGTTTAAATTGGAAGCCACTCGCAAGACCAAACATTTTATTTGTATTCTGTTTGAATGAGCACTCAGCGCACGATTCCGGGCGGACGCGCGGACCGCGATTCGATTCCGAAGGGCCCGGGAGGCCGCCATCTTTGCCGCTGGTGCAATCTAGAAGTGCCGCCAGGGAGACAAACGTTCTGCTCGGGATGGTGCGTTGAAGAGTGGAAGCTCCGTAGCGACCCCGGCCATCTGAGGGAAAGAGTTTTTGAACGAGATCGGGGGATTTGTGCGGAATGCGGACTGGATTGTGTTGCCGAGTTTCGAAGGCTTCGCCGGCTTCGCGGCGTCTCGCGAGTGAAAGCCGAGGCGGCCTGGGATCTTGGCCGGCGAAAATCACTTTGGGACGCCGATCATATCCTCCCCGTTTCCGAAGGCGGGGGCGAATGCGACCTCTCGAACATGCGGACGCTTTGCCTGAAATGCCACCGGCTCCGCACGGCCGAATTGCGGAAGCGGCTGCGGTCGGCCCGTGATTATTCCTCTGCCATAGGAATAGGAATAGGGGAAAATCCCACACCCTAGCGCCAGAGAAATCGGTTTGCTTACGCGACTAAATCAGGTATAAATTGAATTACAAGCTTAGACAACAAACAAGCAGGGACTAAGCGAGCTAGACGTTTTATAAGTGACAGCATGTAGCAAGTATTCTCCTTAATACGGCACTATTTGCCATAAAGGGATTGTCCGTAATCAAGCTGGAGTTCCCGCCCGCCAGCGAGAACTCTGATCTGAGGAAAGGAGCCAGCCATGAAAGTTAAGAGCAACGTCAAATCAGGCAAGTCCCTTTGGGGAACTTAAGTCTCTCTTCGTCATTCCACAAGAGAACCTTAGCGAAAAGGCCGCTCCATATCCAATGGAGCGGCCTTTTTCTTTTTTTGTAGCCGCGCCTACGGGACGATGGCCAACAGCTTCTACCGCACCAAACAATCACTTCGGGCAGATACCGGGATCAAGTCCATCGCCGCGCTACTAACTGCGCTATTGCTCATAACAGGCTGGCTTGTTTGGGCATCGTGTGCCCGAGTGACTCGTTACGAGCTTTCGCAGTCGGCGCGCCTCGAATTGGATGGAGCGGCCTACCCGGTGCAAGCGAACGCGTCCGGCGAGCTAATCGCTTCCACATTAGCCCTGGGAGAGGAAGTGCACCAGGGTGAAGTATTGGCCGAACTTGATGATCGTGAGCAGCGGCTGGAACTCCAACAGGAACGAACTCGTCTGGCCAGCCTGGAACCGCAGCTTGCGGCTTTGCGGTCGCAAATGCAGTCGGAGGGCCAAGGCCGGTCGGATGAGCACCAGGTCCTGGGCCTCTCAATAGAAGCAGCGCGCGCTCAGTACCGGGAGGCACAAGTGCAAGCGAAGCTGGCGGAGAGTCAAGCCGATCGGGCACGCCGCCTGCGAGCGGATGGAATTTTATCCGAAGCGGATGCGCAGAACGCGTCCGCCGATGCTGAAACCAAGCGGGCCGCCTCCGAGAGTCTGCGCGTGGTTCTGTCCCGTCTTACACCCGAGCAGCAAGTCCGCGAACGAGACCGGGACGTACGCCAGAAGCAAATTCTGACGGACATCGCGAAAGTGCAAGCCGACGCGTCCGCATCAGCGGCAGCGATCCACCGTCTCGAGTACGAGGTTGAGCAACGCGTCATTCGCGCTCCGGTTTCCGGCCGGCTGGGCGAATGTGCCACGCTGCGCCCAGGCTCCCATATCAATGAGGGACAGCAACTCGGCGTAATTCTTCCTCGTGGCAGATTACAAGTCGTCGCCGAGTTTCAGCCCGCTGACGCGCTCGGCAAGCTCCGCCCAGGCCAGCACGCGACGGTACGCCTGGAAGGCTTTCCGTGGACTCAGTTCGGTACCGTGCCGGCCGAAGTATCGCGCGTTGCGGGCGACATACGCGATGGAAAGATCAGAGTGGAACTGGCTGTCCTTCCATCTGGACGATCGCGGATTCCCTTGCAGCATGGGCTTCCGGGATCCGTAGAAGTTGAGGTTGAACGCATTTCACCGCTGGCGCTGGTCTTGCGGTCGGCCGGTCAGGTGCTTGGCGCGCGTTGATTCCTCTGGCGGGTAGGTCTTGAGGAGATTCTTTGTTCCAGAGGTCGTCCAGACCTCGAATATGGATTGCGGGCCGGCCTCGCTGAAGTGCCTGCTCGAAGGCTTCGGAATCCCGGTGAGCTATGGCCGCCTCCGCGAAGCCTGCCAAACCGGGATTGACGGAACATCCATCGACACCATGGAAACGGTCGCGAATCAGCTCGGCCTGGAAGCCGAGCAGATTATGCTGCCTGCCGATCACTTATTGTTGCCGGATGCTAAGTGTCTTCCAGCGATTGTGGTTGTAACTCTGCCGAACGGGCTGACCCATTTCGTTGTAGTGTGGCGTCGCACCGGACGCATGCTGCAGGTAATGGACCCCGGCGTCGGGCGGCGCTGGATCAGCTGCAGTGAATTCCTGCGCGAAACATACCAGCACACGCTTGCTGTGGGGGCTGCGGATTGGCGCGAATTCGCCGTTTCGTCCGAATTTCAAGCCGGTTTACGACGGCGTCTGCTTTGCCTGAGTCTGGGGCGTAAAGAGAGTGAGCAGTTGCTGGCGAGCGGGCACGCAGACCCAGACTGGCGCGCGGTCGCTGCCCTGGATGCCAGTACGCGGTTGATAGCGGCGCTGGCCGAATCTGGCGGTGTATCGCGTCCGGCGGACCGGGTACGTTTGCTGAAACGCTTCTGCGAAAAACCGGAGCTGATCCCAGATCGATATTGGTCCGTCCGGCCCGGGCCGATCGATTCCGAAGGCAACCCGCAGCTTACTATGCGAGGCGCGGTTCTGGTCCGTATCCGGGGAAAGCGCGCCGCGTCTGCCCCCCAGGAAAGCCGGCTTGGCATTGAGCTCGATGCCGCTCTTTGTGAATCACCCTTGGCTCCTGGACGAGTGCTGCTGCGAGCCCTATGGCGGAGCGGACCTCTGAGTTCGGGCTTGCTGGTCACAGCCTTGCTGGCGGCTGCGGGCGGAGTCCTTCTGGAGGCGATGCTCTTCCGGGGACTGTTCGACATTACGGCGGAACTGGGGCTGGCGGGCCAGCGGATGGGAGCGGCAGCGGCCGTTCTGTTGTTTAGCATGGCGTTGCTGCTGCTCGAATTGCCGGGTTTTTCGATAGGCGCGCGATTAGGGCGGCAGATGGAAATCCGGCTGCGCATGGCGTTTCTGAAGAAGATTCCAAAGCTGGGCGATCGCTATTTTCAGAGCCGGCTCACATCCGATATGGCGGAGAGAAGCCATGCCACGCAGCGCCTCCGCCACCTGCCGGACCAGGTCCGGCAGCTTCTGCGGGCCGTATTCGAACTGCTGGCAACAGCGGCTGGAATCGTTTGGCTGGAACCCTCCGCCACCGTGCTGGTAATGATAATTGCGGCGAGTGCCTTAATTCCCGCCTTTACTACGCAATCCTTGCTCGCGGAGCGAGATCTGCGTACCCGCAGCCATGCCGGCGGCCTTACGCGCTTCTATCTGGACGCCATGCTGGGGCTGATGGCAATTCGGGCGCACGGGGCCGAGCGGGCGGTTCGCCGGGAGCACGAGAAGCTGCTCGGCGAATGGGCTCATGCGGCGCTTCGGCTCCAGCGGATGGTTGTCAGCCTGGAATCGCTGCAACTTGCCGCGATGTTCGGCTCAGTGGCGATGCTGTTACTGGTCCGTCCCTTACAGGGAGCGGATATCGGGCGCGCGTTATTGGTTGTGTATTGGGCTTTGAATCTTCCGGTTTTGGGCCAGGATATCGCGGTGCTAGCGCGGCAATATCCCTATTCCAGGAACGTCACGCTGCGTTTACTGGACCCCTTGGGCGCGCCGGAGGAAGCACGTCCGGCTAGCGGGCACGTAGGCGAAAGCGCCTGCGCCACTCCGCCCGCAATCGAATTTTGCGGAGTTGGGGTACGCATATCCGGCCATACGATCCTCGAAGAACTCAACTTGCATATTGAGCCCGGCTCGCATGTCGCCGTGGTTGGTCCATCGGGCGCAGGGAAATCGAGCCTCGTCGGTGTTCTGCTTGGATGGCTGCAGGCGGCAGAAGGCGAGGTGCTGGTCGATGGGGCGGCCCTGAATTGCGAACGGCTACGCATGTCCACCGCCTGGGTCGATCCCGCGGTGCAGTTGTGGAACCGATCCCTGCTAGCGAATCTCTCGTACGGCTCGCATCCCGCGACATCGCAGATCGGAGGAATCATCGATTCCGTCTTGCTCCGGAATGTACTCGAGAGCTTGCCGAACGGATTGCAGACTCCGCTTGGCGAGGGTGGCGGGTTGGTGTCCGGCGGAGAAGGGCAGCGCGTGAGGCTGGGTCGGGCAATGCTACGCGAATGCGTACGCCTCGTTATTCTGGACGAGCCCTTTCGCGGTCTGGATCGGGAGAAGAGGCGCGAGCTGCTGGCGCGGGCGCGCGAATTCTGGCGCGGTTGCACGCTGATCTGCATCACGCATGACATTAGCGAGACGCAAGCCTTTGAAAGAGTTGTAGTGATTGAGGGTGGCCGGATCGTGGAGGATGGGTCGCCCGCGGAGCTGGTTGGCGATCCCGAGTCGCGCTATATACAGCTACTCAGAGCGGAAGAAGACACGCACGCGAACCTCTGGGCCGCAAGTTTCTGGCGTCATGTACGGCTTCAGTCGGGCAGGATTATCGAAGAACTGCCGAGGCACTTGGAAGAAGAGCGCCGCGGAAGCGAGGTCGCCTGATGGTGCAATCGGACGAAGTGGAAGCGCTGGGCTGGTGCGGCGCTCGGCTTGGAGATGCGCTTTGCGAGCTGGCGGCGCGGGCAGGATTTGGAGAAAGCCCGGTGGAGTTGGCCTCGGGTTGCCCCGACAATTCGGATCCTGGCGAGTGGCTCGATTGGGCCGCGAAGCATTTTGCCTGTGAGGCGGAGCCGATTGAATCGACGCTCCGGGACCTGGAGCGCGACCTCGCATGCGCCTATCCGTCTGTTCTTCGGGTATCGGAGATAAGCTTCCTCGCGGTTCTCGACGGTAACGAACGCAGTCTAACTGTTCTTACACCCGCTCTTGAAGTTAGACGCGTAGCGCTCGCCGCAATCTGCGACCTGATTCGCAAACCGGCCGAGCAGTGCCACCGAGCCGAGCTTGGCATTCTGCTTGAAAGCGCTGATATTCCGGGCGGGCTCCATGGCAGGACCATGCGCTTTTTGCTAAATGATCAACTCGGGAATAAGCGATTCGCTCACTGCTGGCTGTTGCGGCCGCATGCTGGAGCAAACGCATTTCGCTTGCTGCGCGAGGCCGGAGCCTTTCAGAACGCCGGTATTCTGATTGCCGCGCACACGATTCAATATCTTCTCTGGCTGGCATCGTGGGCCATTTTGGGCCGACTCTCGCTTCAGGGCCGCGTGGATACAGGCTGGCTGATCGCCTGGGCGCTGCTGCTGTTCAGCATCATTCCCTGCCAGGTTCTGACTACGTGGGGTCAGGGATTATTCGCAATCGGGATTGGCGGTTTGCTTAAACGGCGGCTGCTGTACGGGGCAATGCGGCTGGCGCCCGAAGAAATGCGCCATCACGGCATCGGAAGCTTTCTCGGCCAGGCTCTGGAATCTGAAGCGGTGGAAACCCTGGCGCTCAGCGGAGGCATCGCGGGTCTGCTGGCCGCGATCGAGATTGTTGTGGCCGGATTTGTACTCGGGCCACTAGCTGTTTTGCTCGCTGCCTGGTGCGTCCTCACGGTGGGGATCGGCTACCGTTTCCTGCGGCGGTATCGATTCTGGACGAATACACGTATGAATCTCACCCAGGATCTGGTCGAATCGATGGTCGGCCACCGAACCCGGTTGGCGCAACAGCGCCGTGAGGAGTGGCATGACGGGGAAGATCAGGGGTTGCACGATTACATGAGCGTTTCTCGCGAAGTGGATGCAAAAGGAGCTTGGCTGATTGCGGCGGTGCCCCGGGGTTGGCTGCTGGCCGGTCTAGCGTGCCTCTCTCCAGGCATAATATCCGGACACAGTTCCACGGCGGCGACCGCCATTGCCCTGGGTGGGATTCTGCTTGCGTACAGCGGTTTCAGAAAGCTGACCGGATCGTTCGCAGATGTGGCGGCGGCCTGGGTGGCGTGTAAACGGATTGCCCCGCTATTTCGCGCGGCTGGCCGGCCGGAAATTTTGGGTGAAGCGCCGTCGGCTCGGCGGGACGGCAGAGATGCTCAGAAGATAATCGAAGCTGATCGCGTCAGCTTTCGTTACCGGCAGCACGGAACCGCGGCGCTGCAATCGTGCAGCCTCATCGTCCGCCATGGCGAGCGCGTCCTTCTGGAAGGGCCTTCGGGTGGCGGAAAAACCACCTTCGCTTCCATGCTCGCTGGCATCCGTGAGCCGGAGTCCGGACTGGTGCTGGTTCAGGGATTGGACCGGCACACGCTGGGCGACCGCAAGTGGAGAATGCTGATCGCCGCCGCTCCCCAGTTCCATGAAAATCACATTCTCACTGAAACGCTCGCGTTCAATATTCTGATGGGCCGGGGCTGGCCTCCCAAAGCCGCCGATTTTGAAGAAGCCGAAACAGTCTGCCGCGAACTGGGG
>Ga0134125_10007511_pt1 | contig 12301 bp, 7 predicted proteins | sample KB31751_FD_96464 | JGI IMG/M metagenome (GOLD analysis project Ga0134125, IMG submission 96464) | Terrestrial soil microbial communities with excess Nitrogen fertilizer from Kellogg Biological Station, Michigan, USA - KB3-175-1 | ecosystem: Environmental > Terrestrial > Soil > Unclassified ... | reverse complement strand
CCCTTGGCAGCCGGGGCGGCGCCGCCATCATCCGCTCGAGCCTCGGATCCTCCAGCTTCAGTCCGGGACAGCCCCGGGGTGTCCTGACATAGTAAGTGCCACTGATCGTGGCGAGCGGATGCAGGTGCAGCCCGTGCGCCGCACCGCGCGGCATCACATTGACCCAACAGTCCGTCATCGCGAGCTTGCGCCCCGCCAGATCGAGCTCCAGCGAGCGGACGAACTTCGCGACGTGTCGATCGATTGCGCGCTCCAGTGCCTCGAACGTGGGCGACATGCGGTGCATCCGGTGCGCCGAGCCGTAGGAGGTGTACCCGCGGGGATAACGCGTCGCCGACCAGCGCCGCCCTGCAGCATCATCATGCCGCAGCTGCAGACATTCACGCAGGAGGCGAGCGTTGAGCTTGCTACCCCGCGCGCCCGTCAGGCGCGCGGAGTACACGAATGTGGGAAAGAGCCTGTGTACCGCCATCGTGGCAGTATAGAGACCCTTCGGATCCGGCGCTCAGCGCAGCTGGCGGCGGCCGCCCCCAAAGCAGGCGGTCACAGCCGGCCCGACTCAGGCGGGCCGATTCAGACGGGCGGGCGCATTCGCGGGAAGGGTGTGCGTCCGGGCCGGCGCACCAGGCGCTACGACGCGCGCTCGAACTGCTGTACCTCAGTGCTGCCTGTCAGTGCTGTGAGAGATGAAGTGCCACCCGAGACCGCCTGAGTGACCTCATCGAAGTACCCCGCGCCGACTTCGCGCTGATGCTTGGTCGCCGTGTAGCCGTGCTGCTCGGCGGCGAACTCCGCCTGCTGCAGCGCGACATAGGCCGACATCTGATGCGTCTTGTAGCCGCGGGCCAGCTCGAACATCGAGAAGTTGAGCGCGTGGAAGCCCGCCAGGGTGATGAACTGGAAGCGGTAGCCCATCGCGCCGAGCTCCCGCTGGAATCTGGCGATGGTGTCGTCATCGAGCTTGCGCCGCCAGTTGAACGACGGCGAGCAGTTGTAGGCGAGCAGCTTCCCGGGAAAGCGTGCATGCACCCCTTCAGCGAAATGCCGGGCCTCCTCCAGATCGGGTTTCGCCGTCTCGCACCACACCAGGTCAGCAAATGGCGCATACGCGCAAGCCCGGGCGATCGCCTGTTCGAGGCCGGCCTTGACGTAGAAGAAGCCTTCAGGAGTCCGTTTCTTGGCGGCATCGATGAAGGAACGGTCGCGCTCATCGACGTCGGCAGTCAGCAGATTCGCGCCCTCCGCGTCCGTGCGTGCCACGATGATCGTGGGCACGTTGCAGACATCCGCGGCCAGACGCGCGGCGACGAGTTTGTTGATCGCCTCCTGGGTCGGCACGAGCACTTTGCCGCCCATGTGGCCGCACTTCTTGGCCGAGGAGAGCTGGTCCTCGAAATGTACGCCGGCCGCGCCGGCATCGATCATCTGCTTCATCAGCTCGAAGGCATTGAGCACGCCGCCGAATCCCGCCTCGGCGTCCGCGACTATGGGCTTCAGCCAGTCGATGCCGCCATTGCCTTCCGCGTGATGAATCTCGTCCGCGCGGCGCAACGCCGAGTTGATCCGCCGGATGACTGCAGGCACCGAGTCCGCCGGATAGAGCGACTGATCGGGGTACATCTGCCCGGAAAGATTGGCATCGGCCGCCACCTGCCAGCCGGAAAGATAGATTGCATCGAGGCCGGCTTTGACCTGCTGCATCGCCTGGTTGCCCGTGAGCGCGCCGAGCGCATTGACGAAGGGCTTCTCATTGAGATAGCGCCACAGCTTCTCGGATGTGAGCCGCGCAATCGAGTACTCCACCGGAATCGTGCCGCGCAGGCGCACCACGTCCTCCGGGCGATAGCCACGCTCGATGCCGCGCCAGCGCGGACTCTCGCGCCAGGTGCGTCGCAGCTCATCAGCCGTCGGCAGGGGTCGGGTCGCTGTCATGGTGTGGGTCTCCGTCGCCTGTCAGTCGAGCAGGTCGTAGGCCGGAAGGGTGAGGAACTCGTCGAACTCGTCCTGTTTGGTCATTTGTTCGAAGAGGCGGACTGCGGTCGGGAATACTCCGTTGAGGAGCCTCCCGGGTCCCACCTCATCGTGGATGCGGTCGATCTCTTCCGTCAGAAGGAGGTCGAAGCGCTCCGGCGTCACCTGCCTGCCTTCGCTGGTGCGCGCGCCGTGATGCAGCCATTGCCAGAGCTGCGCGCGGCAGATTTCCGCAGTCGCAGCGTCCTCCATGAGGTTGTAGAGGGGCACGCAGCCCGAGCCGCGCAGCCAGGCCTCGATGTATTGCACGCCCACCCGGATGCAGCTGCGGATGCCGCCTTCCGTAATCTCCCCCTGCGGAACCCGCAGCAGGTCCTGCGGCGAGACATTGACCTCGCTTCGGAGGCGGTCCAGCTGGTTCGGGCCCTTGATCACGGCATCGAATGCATCCCGCGCAATGGTCGCGAGCCCGGGGTGTGCAATCCAGGTGCCATCGTGGCCGGCATTCGCCTCGCGCAGCTTGTCGGCCAGCACGCGTGCCATGGCCGCCTCATTGGCCTTCGGGTCGTCGCGGATCGGGATCTGCGCGGCCATGCCGCCCATCGCGTGAGCCCCTCGCCGATGACAGGTCTTGATCAGCAGGTCGACGTACGACTCGAGGAAGTGCCGGTCCATCGTGACGCTCGCCCGATCGGGCAGCAGACACTCCGGCCGGTTGCGGAACTTCTTGATGAAACTGAAGATGTAATCCCAGCGTCCGCAGTTGAGTCCCGCCGAGTGCTCGCGCAGCTCGTAGAGGATCTCGTCCATCTCGAAGGCGGCCAGGATGGTCTCGATGAGCACCGTCGCCTTGATGGTGCCGTGGGGGATGCCGAGTGCATCCTGCGCGGCGAGAAAAACGTCATTCCACAGGCGCGCCTCGAGATGGCTCTCCATCTTCGGCAGGTAGAAGTAAGGCCCCGTACCGGCGCGCGCCAGCGCCTCGTGGTTGTTGGCGAGGTACACCGCGAAATCGAACAGCGCGCCGGAGACAGGCTCCCCATTGACGAGGACGTGCTTTTCGGGGAGATGCCAGCCCCGCGGGCGCACGATCAGCGTCGCCGTCCGATCGGCGAGGCGATACACCTTGCCGGTCGTTGCATCCGAGTAGCTGATGGTCCGGCGAATGGCATCGGCCAGGTTGATCTGACCGCGGACGATGTTCTCCCACGTCGGCGCGCAGGAGTCCTCGAAGTCCGCCATGAAGCAGCGCACCGGCGCATTGAGCGCATTGATGACCATCTTGCGGTCCACGGGACCGGTGATCTCGACACGCCGGTCCTGCAGGTCCGCCGGCACCGGGGCGATGCGCCAATCTCCCGCGCGAACATCCGCGGTCTCGCGCAGGAAGTCGGGCATTTTCCCCGCATCCAGCTCCCCCTGCCGGCGATCCCTAGCGGCCAACAGCTCGAGGCGGCGTGAGTTGAATCGCCTGTGCAGGCTCGCCAGGAGCTGCAAGGCGAGCGGGGTCAGCGCCTCAGCGGAGCGCTCGACCCGCGGCCCGATGATTTCCACCGGCGAGCCGGCCGGCTCGCGGGAATAAACGAGCTCTTCTGGACTGGCGTTCATAAGTTAAGGAGCATACCGCCATTTTTCGCTCAATTTGACTAAAGAAACTTCACAGTGTTAATTTCACAGCTTCCCTGCGCAAAGAGCGTACACCGCCATGACACCATTGCTTCGCAAGGGGCACTTCCTCGGTGCAAAGCTGCGCTCGATCCGCAAGCGCAACGGCCTCACGCTCGAAGAGCTCTCCTCACGCTGCATTCAGCGCCACGCGGGCCACGCTCCGTCGGTTTCCTATCTGAGCATGATCGAGAGCGGCAAACGTGCGCCATCCGCCGAAATGCTCGAGCTCCTGGCCACGGTATTTCAGCGCGACCCGGAATGGTTCCTCGACGAGAGCGCCGACCTCGAGCTGCCCACCCCCGCAACGCCGTCCGGCGGTGCAGCGAAGATACCGCTCGAGCCTGCATTTCTCTTCTCCAAGGACGTGTTGCAAGCAGCGATCCCGGAGCTCCTCGCCCAAACAGGCACGAGCGGCCGACAGTTCGCGCATCTGCTCATCCGCTCCCATCAGGAGATGTCGCGCAACGACTTTCCCGACCTCGAGCGCGCGGCGGATGGTGTCGGTGAGCGCAAGTTCCCCCTGTCGGTCGATGACCTGCAGCGCCTCTGCAGACGCCACGGCCTCGAGATCCGCTGGTTCGACCGAAAGCCCGTTCTTGCCCGCGACAAGGATCGCGAAGTGCGCAGCATGGTGCGCTCGTTCTTCGAGTCTCCACGCGTCATCTTCGCTAACCGCGCATTGCAATCCGACCCGGCGCGGTTGAAGTTCGACCTCGCCGCGCACATCGCGCACAAGGTGTTGCACGGCGGTGACGGGCTCAAGTCTGCACACGCGACTGGAGGCGAAATGGGCGGCAGCCCCGAAGGCGGCTCGGACACCGCCGGGATGAATGCCCAGGACGTGCTGCACGCATGGCGCGATTTCGAGTGCAGCTTCTTCGCCGGCGCTCTCCTCGCCCCCCGTGTACCCTTCCGACGCTTTCTGACCCGCGAGCGCTATCGCGTCGAGCCCGGCATCCGCCTCGAGTTGACACCGGCGGTCATCATGCGGCGCATGACCAAGGTATCTCCCTATCCCTACTGGCACTTCTTTGATGCCTACCCGCCGGGGTATCTGCGCGCAGTCTACCGCGGCAACGGCATTCCCCTTCCCTGGGGCAATCTCGCGCAGGTGAGCGATCCCTGTCCCAATTGGGCGGTCTTTCGCATGATTGACGCGCCCCGCGGTGAAAGGGGATCGCAGATCTCGGTTCTCAGCGATGGCGAGCGGTCCCTTCTCTACTGCTGCCATTCGCACAAAGTGAAGGACATGGCCGGTAACCCGCATGTCCTCTCCGTCGGCGTAGATCTAGCGCCGGCCTTGGACGCCAACGGAGTTGCAAGCCGCAACATCATCGACAGCATCTTCGCCGAATGCGTTCACCGTCGCGGCGAAGGTCGGATTCCCAAGGCCGCAACCGACGCCCTCGTTGTCGTCGCCAATGTTCTCAACATCGCTTGGATCGAAGATGCGCTGGCGCAACCCGCACGTATCATCTGCCCGCGCAGCACGCGCTGCCCGCGGCCGGAGCGGTGCGAGGGCGCACGCGTACGTCCATCCCGCGCACGGGAGATTGATGAGGTCAAGGATGAGATCCTCAGACGGGAGCCTACGGCTGGAGACTGACCGACTATCGGCTTGGTCAATCCACGAGAATGATGCGACATCAGCCGCTATTGAGGCTGCACGAAATACGCAGATGGCGTAACCCAATTGCCGTACGAGCCGCAGGCAGTCGAGCCATAGAAGTAAAGCGTCGCGGTCGTGCCAGCCTTTTGCGAAGCAAGAAGTCCCGCGTACCACGCCTTGCACGAATCGATTGCCACGGTAACACCGTTGTCTGTGAACGCCTGACTGAGATTGCATAGCTCCCAAACCCCGTAGCCGAGGTCCACGTAGACATTGCCCGCATTGTCGGCACCGAGAAAATCAATCGATCCCGAACACGACGTGTTCGCCCATGCACTCGCCGGCAAGCTACTAAGGAGTACAACCCCCGCCATTACGACAATGAGCTTCCGCGCCCGACACGCTTTCGCCACTTCTCGCACTGAAGCGTTCATCATCCTTCTCCTCAGACGCCTCCCACCAGTGCCATCAGTTACAGTTCTGCAGCACCATCAGCGTTACGCCCGGTACTGTACACAAGCTTAGCGACTACATGCAACAATTTTGGTTAGAGATAACAGAGTCCCCGCCGGGACGGCCCTCAAACTTCGTGGCGCCCACCCGCCAGTCATGCCGAAATCCATGTCGTGTGTTTACAGCATCCGCCCGAATACATTGAAGTCAGGTCCGGTCTTGACTAACGTTGCAATTGTGGTAGTAATGCGCGAATACAAAGCAGAACCATTGGCAAGCAAGGTCAAGTTATCCGCGACTTATTGACTACCGGCTTAACCCGTGTAGTCGTCGTGATGGAAGTGAGTCACCGCCTGATAGGGCCAGCGAGGAGGTAGTCCATGAGAATTCTGCTTCGCACGTTGATGCTTTTGTGCTTGAGTTGGTCCCTACCCCATGCGATGCGGGTGGCGCACGCCCAGAACATCTCGACCGGACCGGTAACTATTACCAGCATGGGCTGCAATACGTCAGGACCTGCTGGAACCGCGGGAACCGCCTGCTTTTTGTACGTCAGCGGCCCCGCAGTTGGTCCCTCAGGGTGCAGCTCGACCTCAATCCGGTGGGACCCGACACAAAGCCCGAACGGTCAGGTAACCCTCGCTCAACTGACCGCAGCATTTTTAGCAGGACAGCAGGTGGTCTTCGTTCTCAATAATAGCTGCTGGGCCGAGTGGCCTGCATATCCGACCATCTTCTACTACCAGATCACTGGGCCGCCGTCGTAACAATGGCTGCTCCGGAACTGGCGTACGGCCGTGGCCCCGCCCGCCTCCGCGACCGAAGCGGGCCATCCCGAGGGCGTCGAGGTGTCGCTCGACACCAACCACCTTGATGGCACGTTGAGAGCGATCCCTGGGTCGAGAAAATTGAAATTTTCTGCTGGACGGAGCTGCCAAGCACGTTGGTATAGCCCAATCTCTCATCGGCACCTGCCGCCTTCCGCCGTCGCCGTGTACAGCCATCTCTTCGACGTTCTGCAGCACATCAGCATTCCGCCGCTGTATTGCCCAGGCTGGCCGCTCAACCTGCTGGGGCCAAAGCGTAAGCCTCCCCATCAAGGACACAGTTTAAAATTGGACTCCCGGGCGGTTGTCCTTGGTCCCTTTTGCGAACAGTTTGCGGTTAGAGTTGGCTCGCTTCTGAGGTCCGCTGTTTCTGACTTCGGATGGAAAACTCCCGGGGAGTCAGGTGCCCCAGGGAGCTCTGTGGCCGAACGACATTGTAATCGATCCGCCAGCGCTCGATCTGATCGCGTGCGTCTTCGATGGTCATAAACTGCGTGATGTTCAGACACTCATCGCGCAGCCGACCATTGAACGATTCTATGGCCCGTTTTCCGTGGGTTTTTCCGGGGTGAGTGAAGTCGAGCTTCACGCCACGCTGGTACGCCCACTCCTCGAGCGCCTTTGAGGTGAACTCTGTCCCATGATCGACGGTGATCGATTGGGGAGTTCCGGTCTGAGCGACGATCCGATCCAGGGCACGCGGCCACCTCGCGCCCGCCAAACGCGAACTGCGCCTCAATCAACGGACTTTGGCGACTAAACTGATCCACCACGGTCAGGATGCGAAAGGGCCTCCCGTCGAACAACTGATCGTGCACAAAATCCATACTCCAGCGCTCATGCGTGCGTTGCGCCTGAGGGACCACCCCTCGGTGCAGGCACATGTGCTTACGGCGGCGGATCCGCATGAGCAGCTGCAGGCCTTCCAGCCTGTATAATCGCCGCACGCGCTTCCTGTTCACGAGCCGGCCCTCGCGTCGCAGCATCACGTGGATGCGCTGATATCCAAACCGAGGCCGCTGGTGGGCGATGTCTCGGATCCGCATCCGCAGCGCCTTCTGCTCCTTGCCAGTGCTGCGTCGATACCACGCTGTCCGCGACAAGCCCGCTAGCCGACACGACCGAACCACGGCGATCTGAAACGTCACGCGCATCCAATCTGCGAGCTCCCGACGCCGTGTCGGTCTTAGAGTCTTTTTCGGACTACCTCCGTCAGGATATGCTTATCGAGCGTGAGGTCTGCTACAGGCGCTTCAGGCGGGCGTTCTCGTCCCGCAGCTGTCCCGGCCGGCGGAACATAAGCGGCGGGTCTAAGCGTCCCCCTTAAAGTAATGGACGTTCTCAAATTGAACGGGATAGGACGGGAGACGTTCGATCAGAGTGGCCTCGTACTCAGATATTTCCCGATCCAAATGATCTTTATCCATCAGGTATTCGAAACCTCTGAGATTGAGCTTATTCTCTGCTAGCTCAGCGTTGACTCGTTGACAGCATTCAACAATGTCAGCAGCCTGACAAGCGACAACAACAATCGCCCCGCGATATCCGCCCCGATACTGCTCATTTTCGGAGCAAACGGTACAGAACGCCCTGCCCAGCCATACAGTTGAGATCGTCACGATAAGGTTGCCATCAACAATTGTTCAGAGGCGGACAGCGGTGCACCACCGGCTTTACGTTCTCGCCCCTAGCGTCTTCTGCTTGGAAGTGAGGATTCTGACCATCTCGCGGGTGCGCGTCATGCCGAACTGTGCCGCCCGCTCTCCTCGCCTCTCGCTCAGTTGCTTGCACAGCCGCCTTTCGCGTTGAATATTGCACCGTGTGCATCTTAGGCTTACCGCTAGGGCCCAACCTGCTCTCGGGGATTCCCCTTGCCAAATTGGCGGCTCGCTCTTCAGCAGCAAGCGCCTTCCCCTCTGCCTTCAACCCTTTGCCAAGTGCTTTGGCCACACCTCCCAAGTCGACCACTGAGAGGCCAAGAACACCCGCGTTCACCCAGCTGGGATCATCTATAAAATCCCTGGTCGCCAGACCCTCGCTTATGCCAGGAATAAAGCTCCCGATGAAGTCCCCGGCTTCCGCCCTATCTGAGGCGGAGAGCGGCCCATCATCCATGGCACTTCCCATCGCCAGTGTTTGATCCAACCACTCCGCTGATGCGGAATCTTCCCCTGTCGGATCGGTCCTATCCAACGGATCATTCCCAACATAGGCGTAGAGGTCAACGTCATCTTTATACCCCACGGGGTCGGTCTGGAGAAAGCGCCCGAGGCGCGGGTCATACATTCGCGCTTTGTAGTAGTAGATCCCGGCCTCCGCTAGCCACACTTGCCCCGTATACTGGAACGTGCCGATGTTAGCGGCCCCCGGCTTGCCGTACTCGTCATATGTGTTGACGCCTGTGTTGACGCCGCTCAAGTTTCCAGAGCCGTCGGCCACGGAATCGATGGAGCCCTGATAATCGGTCTGGAGGCTCCGCCGGGTAGCCGACGAAACGGCAACGCCCTCATACCAGAGCATCGGCTCGTCCTCACCGGGTCCATCTATGTACCTCCGCAGAAGTGCCCCCGAGCTGCCATTGTATTCCGCGATCAATTGGTCGCCGTCGTAGAGGAATTCCCTCGTGGAGCTGCCGCTTACCACCTGGAATAGCCTTCCCAGCGGATCATAGGTCAGTGTCGCGCTATGGGCGCCAGAAACGGAGATGAGCCTGTTCTCGACGTCATACGTGTAGGTGGTATTGGTAGCGCCGTCGGTAGTCAGATTGCCGTTCGGATCGTAAGCGAAGCCCCTGCCCGCGACGCTCGAGTATTGATTGAGGCCGTTCGCCGAGTAGCTGGTGCTGCCGTCCACGTAGCCTGTGTATACGTAAGAGTCGTTGCTGGTTGTCCGGGTGATGATCTGGTTTGCCGGGTTGTAGGCGAAAGTCACCGTTAGGTCCGGGCCCGTGCTGGGAAAGTTGTCAACCCGGCTCTGCGGCCTCTGGACAGGATCGTAAGCATAGGTGCTTACCACCCCGCCACGCGTTTGACCGGAGAGCATCCCCAAGGGGTAATAGCTTTCGCTCACGACCGTCGCACTAGCATTCTCGCGAATGTCCGACAGCCGGTCGAGGCCGTCATAATCATAGTCGAAGTAGTTGTTGTCCGGATGGGTGACGCTTGTTCGATCACCATCCGCGTCAAAACCCTGATAGACGGTACGAGCCAGACCACCCATGGTGTTTGTGGTCGAGGTCATCCGGCCGAAGCCGTCGTAGGCGTTGGTGATCCCGGAACCTGAGCTGGAGCCGAACCGGGCGTAGGTCATCAGCCCGCGTAAATCGTAGCCGTAGGACACGTCCTGAGACGCGTTCGGCACCTGCTTGAACGTCATGCGGTTCAGGGCATCGTACTGGTAAGAGATCGTCTGCCCGTCGCGTTTTCTCAGGCTGGTGCGATTCCCGTTATTGTCGTAGCCGTAGGCCTCGTAATCCGAAGTATTGACCGTGCCTGCGCTTGTCGGCGAGGGGAAGTACCAATCGGACAGGCGGTCGAACCCGTCATAGCCCAGCTTCATCTTATTGCCGTTGGCATCGGTGATGTATTGCGGCAGGCCATCCGACGTGTAGGTATAGCTGGCGTAGGTCTCCTGGTTGGGCGTCCCGAGTGCCTTCTGCACTTTCGTCACGCGATTCAGGGAGTCATAGGAGTCTTGCGTGATTCGGTCGGGGCCGTCGTTGCCCTGGGCGCCAAGGCTGCACGCGCTAGCGGGTAGTGAACCGAAAGCGGATGGATTCATCCGGACCGCGGTACATGTCAGGCGATCGAAACTATCGTGAGAGAATTGCGTAACGTTGCTGATGGCACCATCGGACCCGATGATCGTCTCGAGCACCTTATTGCCGTTGGCGTCGTAGCTATACGTGATCGTCTTGCCAACTGTGAAACCGCTCCAGTTGCACGTACGCTCCGAGCTCGAGGACGACCCGTTGCCGGGCCACGAGCTCAGATAGCCCGTTTGGACCGTCTGCAGCCGTCCATTGGCGTCGTAGGCGTAGCGGCTGGCGGGAAAATTACTCGTCCCGCTCGGCGCGGGACTGATCGTCCCGCCCAGCACGCCGCCATCCAGGTAGCAATACGCGGTGAGATAGGGGGCCGGGGAAGCCTGCGCCTGAGCTGCCCCCGTGTGACCGAAAATACCAGCTAGACAGGCCAATATGCAAACCGCAACCGCGGGCGCTCTGCGCACTTTCGCCCTTTCGAGCCGCGCGAGGCGAGTCGCTTCGATGTTTCGCATATCAGTACGCCGGGCAGCTCGCCGGATTGGCATTCGGCGAGGTCTGCCAGATCTTATTGCCCTGCTCATCGTGTCCATAGCAGGTCCTCAGCGTCTGCCCGTTCGCGGTGACTGTCTTCCCGCGCATGAGCAGGTTGTTCGGCCCCGATTCAGGGCCGTAATCATAGGTAGTCAACACCTGATCATTAGGGAGGGCACACCCCGAGCCCGAGGCAGCACCGGTCATGCAATAGCTCTCGGTCGTCAAAAGCCAGATCGGATTCGGATCCTCGGTCATCACCCCAGAGCTCGAGAGGTACCAGGCGTAATACGGAGCGTAGGTATAGCGGGTCTGAGGTTGCACTCCGTTTACTGCAGGTCCCGTTATCGTGAGCACTTCTCCACGGGAGTCGTATGTGAAGGTGCTGGTGTTGGTATTCGCGTCGGTAACGGTGAGCGGCTTATTGCAGCTCGCCACGTTGGTGCACGAAGTCGGATACGTAGCCTTTTTTGTGATCGCGCTCCCCGAGACCGTCCCCGTGCACGTGGCACTTCCACCGGGAACGGTCGTGATCTCCTCCCACGGGTTTCCCCTGAGGGTTGAGCCGTTCATATCGTAGCAATACAGGGTAGTCACGCCGCCGGGTGAGGTTACCGTGGAAAGATCGTTCTGCCGGTTGCGCTCGAAGTGAAAGACCGTTCCATCATAAGGCGTGATGGAATCGGTAGGACCGTAGAAGTTCTCTGTCCCCGGCGTCCCGTTGCCCAGAGCCGACATCCCCGCGCCGCCCAGCGGGTTGTTCACCGAATGCTCCCAAACCGCCCATCCGGGGGGAGAGTTCAGCGTGAAGTTGAAGGTATAATTCCATGTCGGACCATTCGGCCCGCTCGGCTGATTCGGATCGTGTCGCGTCACGCTATAGACCCAGTCAAACACCATGGGCTCTACGACTTCATCATACAGAATCACTTTCGGGGGCCAGTTCGTGAAGTCCCAGCAATTCCTGAGTGTGTTATTGGCGAGCTGCGAGCAGAGCGAATAGTAAAAGACGGGACTCGTTGCTTCCGGGGGCTGATAGGAAACGACCCGCGTGTAGCCGTCGAGCTCGAAAACGTAGTTCCTTTGCGCCTGATCCTGGATCGTCAAAATGTAGTGCTTACACGGATCGTAGCCGGGAGCGTTGCTGAAATCGTCACAGTTTGAGGTAAGCTCCTTGGTCGTATGCGAGAGGGTCGAGGTGGGCCAGGAGTGTGCCAGCGTGCAGGAAAGGGCCGACGGGTCGCAGGTCTCGAACGCCCGGTTGATTGCCGTCACGCTCGTCTCGCCACCTGCGGTCGGTGTACCCGAATAGTTGTACTTCAGCATGTAGCCGCTGTTGGTCACGATCGAGCGGATCGGGCTTTGATTGCGATAGCCGGTGTAAAAGGCGCCGTAATAGTAATAGGTGAAAATTCTTCCGTCCGGTTGAATCACCTTCAGGATATTGTTGCTCTGACAGATCGGATTTCCGGAATT
>Ga0134125_10007510_pt1 | contig 12301 bp, 11 predicted proteins | sample KB31751_FD_96464 | JGI IMG/M metagenome (GOLD analysis project Ga0134125, IMG submission 96464) | Terrestrial soil microbial communities with excess Nitrogen fertilizer from Kellogg Biological Station, Michigan, USA - KB3-175-1 | ecosystem: Environmental > Terrestrial > Soil > Unclassified ... | reverse complement strand
GCAGGTCGCGCAACGCGGCTTCGACGCCGAGGGGCTCGACTCGACCTCGGAGGCGCGGCTGCGCATCGGGGAATTCGCCGACGGGGACGCGCGCCGCGCGCTGAACCTCGTGGAGCAGGTCGCCCAGTCGGCGCGCGTCGAGGGCCGCCGCGGCGTGGACGTGGATTACGTGAATGCCGCCGCGCAGCGCGCCGGCCGGCGCTTCGACAAGGGCGGCGAGAACTTCTACGACCAGATCTCCGCGCTGCACAAGAGCGTGCGCGGGAGCGACCCCGATGCCGCCCTCTACTGGCTGGTGCGCATGCTCGATGGCGGCGTGGACCCGCGCTACCTCGCGCGGCGCATGGTGCGCATGGCGAGCGAGGACGTCGGGCTCGCCGACCCGCGCGCCCTCGAGGTCGCTTTGAACGCGGCCGAAGTGTATGAGCGGCTCGGAACCCCCGAGGGGGAGCTCGCCCTCGCCGAGTGCGCGATCTACCTCGCGGTCGCGGCGAAATCCAACGCCGTCTACGCGGCCTACAACGAGGCGCGCGCCTTCGTGGCCGGGGACGGCACGCGCCCCGTGCCGCTCCACATCCGCAACGCCCCCACGAAGCTCATGAAGAACCTGGGCTACGGCAAGGACTACCGCTACGCCCACGACGAGGACGACGCGTACGCGGCAGGCGAGAACTACTTTCCTGAGGGGATGGAGCGTCCGCACTGGTACCGGCCGACCGATCGCGGGCTGGAAGCGAAGATCCGCGAGAAGCTCGACCACCTGCGCGAGCGTGACGCGCAGGCGAGGAAAAAGAAGGAATAGGCCGCGCCGCGGCGGTGTGCAGTCGCTCCCGGGCGGGGCGAAATAGCCGGAGAAGATAAAATGCGGGGATGCTCGATATCCAGCTTCTCCGCAAGGACCTTCCCGCCGCCATCGCGGGCCTGAAACGCCGCGGCTTCGCCTTCGACGAGGCCGCGTTCCGCGCCCTCGAGGACGAGCGCAAGTCCGTCCAGTCGCGCACCGAGGAGCTGCAGGGCAAGCGCAAGACGCTCTCCAGCCAGGTCGGCATGCTCAAGTCGAAGGGTGAGGATGCCTCCGCGATCATGAAGGAGGTCGCGGGTATGGCCGACGAGCTGAAGGCAGGGGAAGCCGCGCTCGCGGCGAACCAGGAGAAGATGGCCGCCTTCCTGCGCGTGATCCCCAACATCCCGCGCCCCGAGGTGCCCGAAGGGCGGTCGAGCGAAGACAACGTCGAGGTGCGGCGCTGGGGCACGCCGCGCGCCTTCGATTTCAAGCCGAAGGACCACGTGGACGTGGGCACCGCGCTGGGCGGCCTGGATTTCGAGACCGCGGCGAAGATCTCGGGCGCGCGCTTCTACGTGCTGAAGGGCGCGGTGGCGCGGCTGCACCGGGCGATCGCGCAGCTCATGCTCGAGGCGCACACCCAGGAGCACGGCTACACCGAGGTGTACGTGCCGTACCTGGTGAGCGGCGCCGCCGCCGACGGCGTCTCCAGCCTCGCCAAGTTCAAGGAGGACCTCTTCAAGATCGAGGATCGCGACCTCTACCTCATCCCGACTTCCGAGTACCCGGTGACCAACTTCGTGCGCGACGAGATCGTGGACGCGAAGGCGCTCCCGATGAAGTTCGCCTGCCACAGCCCGTGCTTCCGCTCGGAGGCCGGCAGCTACGGCAAGGACACGCGCGGCATCATCCGCGTCCACCAGTTCGACAAGGTCGAGATCGTGCAGGTCGTGAAGCCCGAGGACTCGGCCGCGGCCCACGAGGCGCTCACGGGGCACGCCGAGGCGATCCTCCGCAAGCTCGAGCTCCCCTACCGCACGATGCTCCTTTGCTCGGGCGACATCGGGTTCGCGAGCGCCAAGACCTACGACCTCGAGGTATGGCTTCCGGGCCAGGACGCGTATCGCGAGATCTCGTCGTGCTCCAACTACGAGGCGTTCCAGGCGCGGCGCATGCAGGCCCGCTTCCGCAACGCGCAGGGGAAGGTCGAGCCGGTCCACACGCTGAACGGCTCGGGCCTCGCCGTGGGCCGCACGCTCGTGGCGATCCTCGAGAACTACCAGAACGCCGACGGCTCGGTCACGGTGCCCGGGGCGCTGGTGCCGTTCATGGGCGGCACGACGCTCCTTCCCGCGAAGGCGGCGTGAGCCAGGCGCCGCTCGACGACGCGCAACGCGGCCTCGAGCGAAGGGCGCTGGGGAACGTCGCCCGCCTCGCGCGCAAGCTCGGATACCAGGATGCCCTGGACGCCCGTTCGGAGAAGATCATCGTGGCCGTGATGGCGCTCCTCCTGCTGGCGGCCGTCGCGGCGATGGGCATCAAGGCGATGACGCAGCAATCCCGCGACGAGGCCGAGCTCGACTGGCGCCGCTGCATGGTCGCCTACCGCGCGGCCCACACCGACGAGGTCCGCGCATCCGTTCGCAAGGCGCAAGCCGACCTGCGGGGCTTCCAGCTCGACTCCGCCGTCGAGGATCGCCTCGGGGAGCTCGCGAAAAACGACTGCGGCGAGCTGCCGCAGTGACCCGCCTCATCGTGGTGCGCCACGGCCAGACCCACTGGAACGTGGCGGCGATCATCCAGGGCCAGGGCGACAGCAAGCTCACGGAAGAGGGCATCGCGCAGGCCGAGGCGATCGGCGAGCGCCTGGCGCGGGAGCCCTGCGACGCGATCGTCTCGAGCGACCTGGGCCGCGCCCACGAAACCGCGAAGCGCATCGCCGCGCGCAACGGCCGCCCGATCGTGCTCGATCCGCGACTTCGCGAGCGCGCCTTCGGCGTGGGCGAGGGGATGAAGTACGAGGAAGTCGATCGCGCATACCCCGGCGCCTTCGCGCGGATCCGCGACGTCGATCCCGACTTCGTGATTCCCGGGGGCGAGAGCCGGCGGCAGTTCCACGAGCGCGTGCGGGGCGCCTTCGAATCCCTCGCGCACGAGCATGCCGGCAAGACCCTCGTCGTGGTCACCCACGGCGGCGTGCTGGCGACTTTCTACCGGCATGTCCACGGCATCGACCTGGGCGTGGCCCACCCCATCGCCATCGCCAACGCCTCGTACAACGTGCTGCGCCACGAGGCCGGCCGGTGGATGGTGGAGACCTGGAGCGACAGCGGTCACCTCGAGGGCGCGGAGCCTTTCGAGGAGGCCTGAGGCCCTTCGAGGAGCGGCACCACGGCGGTGTCGCGCGGCTCCATGCGCGAGATGACGTCGTAGTAGTTGCGCACGTTGTCCACGAGCTGCATCGCCTCGCCCCCGCGCGCGTAGCCGTGGGAGAGCGTGGCATAGACCTCCGGTTCGGCAAGGCGCGGGATCACCAGGCGCACGTCCTGCCACTTGTCGGGAGAGAGCTTGCCGCGCTGCGCGAGGATGCGTGCGTCCTCCAGGTGCCCGATGCCGATGTTGTACGCGGCGAGCGCGAGGAAGGTCCGGTCCGGCTCGGGGATGCGGGCCGGAAGCTGCTCCTTGATGAGCGCGAAGTAGCGCGCGCCTCCCAGGATGCTGTCGTGCGCGTCGAGGCGGTCCTTCACCTGCAGGCGGTCGGCGGTCTCCTCGGTGAGCATCATGAGGCCGCGCACGCCGGTGGGCGAAGTGGCCTTCGCGTCCCAGTGGGATTCCTGGTAGCCGATGGCGGCGATGAGGCGCCAGTCCACGCCGCTCACGCGCTCGGCCTCGAGGAACGAGGGCTTGAGCTTCTCCAGCTCGGTGCCGATCTGCGAGAGGAGCGCCGTGGCGTCGATCGCGCTGAAGCGCATCGCATGCCCGTAGTAGCGGTCGATGAGGCGCTTCAGCGTCCCGTCCTTCTTGATGCGGTCGAAGAAGGGCCCGGCGGCCTCGAGGATGCGCTTCTTGTCCACGGTGGAGACGAGCCACGCGTAGTCCACGGGCTTGCCCAGGTTGAATGCCACCTCGACCCCCGGGAAGAAGCGGCGCGCGAGCGCGTAGCGCGTGGACTCCACGAGCGCGCAGTCGAGGTGTGCGTTGGCGACCTGCTCGAGGAGGTCGGCGGTGGAGGTGCCGGGCGCGAGGCGCTCGACGGGCAGGGGGAGCTGCTCGGGCTCGGTGAGCAGGTAGTCCGCGACCGATTCCTCGATCACCCCCACGCGCAGCCCGCGCAGGTCCTCGATCTTCTTCGCCTTCACCTCGGGGCGGCAGACGATCTGGTGCTGCGTGCTGTGGTACGACGGTCCCCACGCGAGCCCGCCGGGGAAATCGAAGTGGCGGGCGAGGGCGGCCGCGGCGAGGTGCGCCTGCTTCTGGCGCAGGATGTGGTCGATGCGGGCGGGGTTCTCCACGAGGACGAAGGACGCCTTGGCGCCCAGCTCCTTCGCGAACATGGTGGCGAGGTCGTACTCGAGCCCCGATGGGAGGCCCTGCGCATCCTCGAAATAGGTGGACGGTCCGTTCACCGTGAGGACGACGAGCTCGCCGGATTCGGCGATCGGCGCGACGGGCTTGGGGGCCTCCTCGCAGCCGACGGCGATGCAGGCGAGCAACGCGATGAACCCGCGCGCTCCCATGGGGCGACAGTATAATGGAGCCCGCCCACCAAACCCTCCATGCCAAAAGTATTCGCACTGGTGCTCGCCGCCGGGCAGGGCACCCGCATCGGGGATGCGGTCCCGAAGCAATACATCCCGCTCGCCGGCAAGCCGATGATGTTCCACTCGATCGAGGCGCTCGCCGCGGTCTCGCGCGTGGAAAGGGTCTTCGCGATCCTCGCCCCCATGGACCGGCACTGGGGCTCCCACGACTGGAGCGCGCTCCCCGAGAAGGTCGAGGCGGCGTTCTGCGGCGGCGAGCATCGTGCCGAGAGCGTCCTCAACGCGCTGAAGCACCTCGAGTCGCGCGTCGGCGCCGACGACTGGGTCATGGTCCACGACGCCGCGCGGCCCTGCATCATGACGGAGCTGGTCGAGCAGTTCCTGGACGAGGTGGGCGAGGACCCGGTGGGCGGGCTCCTCGCGATGCCGCTCGCCGACACCCTGAAGCGCGCCGACGAATACCAGCGAGTGGAGGCGACCGTGCCGCGCGCGATGCTCTGGCGCGCCCAGACGCCGCAGCTCTTCCGCTACGCCATGCTGAGGAAGGGCCTCGAGAAGAACCCGAAGGCGACCGACGAGGCCGAGGCGGTCGAATCCCTCGGCCACGAGCCGCGCCTCGCCGAAGGCGAGAACAGCAACATCAAGGTCACGTTCGCCGAGGACATCGTGCTCGCCGAGCTCATCCTCCAGAACAAGCGGCGGGTCACCCTCTAGCCATGCGCATCGGACAGGGCTTTGACGTCCACGCGCTCGTCACGGGCAGGAAGCTCGTCGTGGGCGGCGTGGAGATCGCGCACGACAAGGGGTTGCTGGGCCACAGCGACGCGGACGTGCTGCTGCACGCGATCTGCGACGCGCTCCTGGGCGCCGCGGCGCTGGGTGACATCGGCAGGCACTTTCCCGATTCCGATCCGCGCTACAAGGGTGTGGACAGCCGCGAGCTGCTTCGCCATGTGGCGGCGCTGCTGAAGGAGCACAAGCTCATCGTCTCCAACGTGGACGCCACCGTCATCGCGCAGGCCCCGCGCATGGCGCCGCACATCCCGAAGATGGTCGCGAACATCGCCGCCGACCTCGGCATCGATCCGGGCCGCGTGAACGTGAAGGCCACCACGACCGAGGGGCTGGGCTTCACCGGGCGCGGCGAGGGAATCGCGGCCCAGGCGGTTTGTCTTGTGGACGGTTAGGGCTATTGAACCACGGAGACCACGAAGACCACGCTCCGTGGTTCAAACGCCTCAGCCCTACCTCCTGAATTGAGCGAGGACCGAGGAGGTCCAGGTGAGGCGCTCGATCAAGGTCCTCAGGAACTCCCGGTTGAAGCGCAGCTGGCAGCCTTCCGAGAGCGACTCGAGGTGGGTCGCCTGGATCTTGAGTAGCTGCACTTCCGACACCGAGATGATGGAAGCCGAGCGCCGCGCGCGGTCGCCCGAGAGGTAGGCCATCTCGCCGAAGCAGTCGCCTTCCTTGAGGACGTTGAGGAGCTTGCCGTCCTTCACGACCTTGACTTGCCCGGCCACGATGATGAAGAAGGCCTGGCCGATCTCGCCTTCCAAAAGGAGGTTCTCGTCCCGCGCGTGGGGCTCCCAGACGGCGCCGCGCAGCACTTCCCAGAGCTCGGCGTCGCGGAACTCGCGGAAGAAGGGGAGCGAGCGCAGCTTGTTGAACTTCTCCGTGGACGAGATCTCGTGGGAGTAGCGCTCGAGCTGCGGGAACGTGTTGGCGAGGTCCGTGGCCATCTCGAACCACGTCGCGTAGCGGACCTTCGGGTCCTTGTGCATCGCCTTCTTGACGATCTCGACCAGGGCCTCGGGCAGGTCGGGGCGAAGCGTCTGGATCGGCACCGGATCCTCGTTCAGGATCTTGTTGATCATCGCCACCGCGTTGTCGGCGCGGAAGGGGAGCTTGCCGGTGAGGAGCTCGTACATCACGACGCCCAGCGAGTAGATGTCCGACTGCACGCTCGGGCCTTCCTCGTTGATCTGCTCGGGCGACATGTACGCGGGCGACCCCAGGAAGCCGTCGATCTGGGTGTGCGTCGCGTGCGAGACCTTGGCGGTGCCGAAGTCGCTGATCTTGATGTCGTCGCGATCGGAAAGCAGGATGTTCGCGGGCTTGATGTCGCGGTGGATCACGCCGTTCTGGAAGGCGTAGTCGAGCGCGCGGCACATCTTGAAGATCACGAGCACCGCCTGGCGCACGGGCAGCAGGTTGGTCTCGCTGCAGAACTTCTTCAGCGACCCCCCCGGCACGTACTCCATCACGATGTAGCGCTGCTCGCCGTCGACCACGGCGTCGTACACGCCGACGATGTTCGGGTGGTTGAGCTTCCCGGCGAGCGACGCCTCGTTCAGGAAAAGCTTCTCGAAGCGCTTGGCTTCCTCGTCGCCCAGCTCGGTGTCGGTCTTGTGGACCTTGACGGCGACCTTGCGGTCGTTGAACGGGTCCTCGGCGAGATAGACGTCGGCGGAAGCGCCCTGTCCGAGCTCGGACAGGATGCTGTATTTGCCGATCTTGATTGGGCGCTCAGCCAAGGGACCGCAATTTTAACTGATATGGCCTAGCCGTGGTCCGCGCGGGCGCGCCGGGCGAGCTCGTCGAAGCCCGCCGGCGAGATATCGCGCACTTCCAGCGCGGGCGCGTGCTGCGCGCCCTTGTAGTTGCGCGGCAGCGAGCGCAGGTACGCCGGATCGTAATGACACTCGAGGAGGCGAGCCACGAGGCCGTCCCAATCGCCGCCCGCGGCGAGCGCTTTCCACTCGCCGATGCGCGCCGCGCCGTGCAGGTCCTTCAGCAGGTCGAGCTTTTCGGCAAGCGCCGCGGGAGCGCGCACGAAATGCTCGTATTCCTCCATGAGGAGGCGCACGCGGCTCCCGGTCGGGGATTCCAGGCGCAGGCATTCGGAGTCGCGCATGCGGGCGAGGAGCACGTCGGGAACGCGCAGGTTTCCCACCTTGCGGCTCTCCGATTCCACGTACACGGTGCGCGCCGGATCGAAGCGCGAAAGGAGCGTCCAGAGCGAGGTCTCGAATGCCTTCTGGCTGGGCTGCGGGGCCTCGGGAAGGTCGCCCAGGACCGATCCGCGATGCGCGGCGAGCGCTTCCAGGTCCAGCACCTGGGCTCCCGCCCGGCCGAGCGCCTCGAGGAGCCGGCTCTTCCCCGAGCCGGTCGGGCCGCACACCACCCGCAAGCGCAGCTCGAGCGGCATTGAATCCAGCTCGGCCACCACCTGGCGTCGAAAGGCCTTGTAGCCCCCGTCCAGGCGCACCGCGTCCCAGCCGACCTGCCGAAGCACGTGAACGAGAGACCCCGAGCGGCCGCCGCCGCGCCAGCAGTAGACGAGCGGACGCCAGCCGCGCGGCTTGTCCGCGAACCGCTCCTCGATGAGGCGCGCGATGTTCTTCGCCACGAGCGGGGCGCCGGCGCGCTTCGCCTCGAAGGCCGAGTGCTGCTTGTAGAGGGTGCCCACGAGCGCCCGCTCGGCGTCGTCCAGCGCCGGCGCGCTCGTGGCGCCCGGAAGGCGGTCCTCCGCGAACTCCGAGGGGCTGCGCGCGTCGAGGATGTCGTCGAAGGCTTCCAGCGCGGCCAACGTGAGCGGCGTGGAGACCGCCGATTCGGCGCGATCGCGGTGGAAAGGGATCTCGGTCACTTGCGCGCCAGGAGCAGCGGTTTCAGCGCCGCCCAGACGGTGTCGGCCACGTGCACCTCGCCCTCGGCGGTCGGATGAAGCTGGTCGGCCTGGAACATCTCCGGCTTGTCGGCGATGCCCGCCAAGAGGAAGGGCACCATGGGCGCCTTCTGCGCGGCCGCGAGCGCGGGGTAGAGCCGCTGGAACTCGGCCGCGTAATCGATGCCATAATTCGGAGGAATCATGAGGCCCACGATCACGGGCTCCGCCCGGGCCTTGCGGGCCAGCTTGATCATCTCCACGAGGTTCGATCGGATGCCGGGCAGGGGCTGGCCGCGGAGCGCGTCGTTCGCGCCCAGCTCGATCAGGACGACGTCCGGCTTGTGGCGCTTCAGGTCCTCGGGCAGGCGGCGCAAGCCTCCGGCGGTGGTCTCGCCGGAGACGCTCGCGTTCACCACTTTCCAATCCAGTCCGGCATCCCGGATCTTGCGTTCGACCAGTTGAACCCAACCTTTCTCGACGGGCAGGTTGTAGGCGGCCGAAAGGCTGTCGCCGAAAACCATCAATGTGCGCGCTTGCGCGCCGCAGGCCGCTAGCGCAAGCGCGGCGAGGGCGAAGACGGCGAGGCGATGAACGCGAAACGCGAGGTGCATCCGGGGGATCTCCACGGGTCGGTCGACCTGAAGTCCGTCATTGTGAAGGCCGAGGCGCTCACCAAACAAGTCGCCACGCCCGACCACGAGCTCACCATCGTGCGCGACGCGACTTTCGAGGTGCTCGCGGGGCAGGCGCTGGCGATCCTCGGGGCCTCGGGCTCCGGGAAGTCCACACTGCTGGGATTGCTCGCCGGCCTCGACGTTCCGACCTCGGGCAGGGCCTGGATCGCGGGCGAGGACCTCTTCGCCCTCGACGAGGACGGGCGCGCGCGCCTGCGCGGCCAGATGGTGGGCTTCGTTTTCCAGTCGTTCCAGCTCCTGCCGGCGCTCACGGCGCTGGAAAACGCGATGCTGCCGCTCGAGCTCTCGGGGGGCGCCGACGCGGCCGCGCGCGCGCGGCTCGTGCTGGAACGCGTGGGCCTGGGCGAGCGCCTCGGCCACTATCCGCGGCAGCTCTCCGGCGGCGAGCAGCAGCGCGTGGCCGTGGCGCGGGCCTTCGTGACCCAGCCGCGGCTCCTCTTCGCCGACGAGCCCACGGGCAACCTCGACTCGGCCACGGGCGAGCACGTGATCGAGCTCCTCTTCGAGATGAACCGCGAGCGCGGCACCACGCTGGTGCTCGTGACCCACGATCCCGACCTCGCCCGCCGCTGCGACCGGCGACTGCATATCTCCGCCGGCGCGATTACACATGAAGATTGAACCACGGAGGCCACGGAGACCACGGAGGAAAAGCAAATTCATGGAGAGTGTTGCTCGATGGTGCCAGCATTGCCGCGAATCACCCTCTTGTGGCTTGGCTTTCTCCGTGGTCTCCGTGGTCTTCGTGGTTCGAACGCCTTGACGCCCTGGAAATGAAGTCCGCCAAGCTCGCCATGAAGATGCTCCGGAGGAACTGGAGCGCGGGCGAGCTGCGCGTGCTGGCGGCGGCGATCTTCGTCGCCGTCGCGAGCGTGACGACGGTGGCGTTCTTCGCCGACCGGGTGCAGGCGGCGCTCGACCGGCAGGCGAACGAGCTGCTGGGGGGCGACCTCGTGGTGATCGCCGACAAGCCGCTTCCTCCCGCGTTCGCGGAGATGGCCGCGCGAGACGGCCTGGTGACCGCGCGCACCCGCACCTTCCCGAGCATGGTGTCGTCGCCGGCCGGCGTGAACCTCGCCGAGATCAAGGCGGCGAGCGAAGGCTTCCCGCTTCGCGGGCGGCTGCGCATCACGACTGCGCCCGGGGCAGGCCAACGCGAGGTCCCGGGAGGGCCCAGGCCCGGAGCCGTATGGATCGGCCTGCCGCTCGCCGCGCGCCTCGACCTCAAGGTGGGAGACCTCCTCCAGGTCGGTCATGCGAAGCTCGCCGTCGACGCGCTCATCACGCGCGAGCCCGACAGCGTGCTCGACTATTTCGGCATCGCCCCGCGCGTGCTGATGAACGAGAAGGACCTCGACGCCACGGGCCTCATGCAGGTCGGCAGCCGCTTCTCCGAGCGGCTCCTCGTGGCCGGCGAGCCCAAGGCCGTTCAGAAATTCCGCGCCGAGGTGACGCCGCGGCTCGCGCGCGGGCAGCGGGTCGAGGGCGTGCGCGATTCCCGAAGCGAGGTGCGCACCGCGCTCGACCGCGCCCAGCGCTACCTCGGGCTCGCTTCGCTCCTCTCCGTGGTGCTCGCTTCGGTCGCCGTGGCGCTCGCCGCGCGCCGCTTCTCGCAGCGCCAGACCGATGCCGCGGCGATGATGCGCTGCCTGGGCGCCTCGCAGCGCGATCTCTTCCTCGTGCACGGATGGCAGTTCGCGGCGCTCTCCGTGGCCGCGTCGCTGCTGGGATGCCTCGCCGGGTACGCCGCGCAGGCCGTGCTGGCGTATTGGCTCACGGCCTTCTTCACCGTGCCCCTGCCACCGCCCGGCCCGCTTCCCGCGCTGCGCGGCGCGGCGATCGGCCTCGTGCTGCTGCTGGGATTCACGCTGCCGCCACTTTTGCGGCTGAGGAACGTGTCCACGCTACGCGTGCTGCGCCGCGATCTCGCTCCCGCGGAGCCGGCGAGCCTCGCGGCGTTCCTGCTCGGCCTCGCCGCGCTCTGCGCGCTCATCGTCTGGCAGGCGGGCGACGTGAAGCTGGGCGTATTGACGCTGGCCGGCTTCGCCGGCGCGCTCGCGGTGGCCGCGGCGGCGGGCTACGCCCTCATTCGCCTGGTCTCGCGGGCGCGCGGCGTGGCCTCCGGGCCGTGGCGTTACGGCCTCGCGAACCTGCGCCGGCGCACCGGAGCGAGCCTCGTGCAGATCATCGCGCTGGGCCTGGGCCTCATGGCGATGCTGCTCCTCACGCTCGTGCGCACCGAGATGATCGTGCGCTGGCAGGAGTCGTTGCCGCCCGACGCGCCGAACCGCTTCGCGATCAACATCCAGACCGACCAGGTCCAGGCCGTCGGGCGCCATTTCGCGGCGCTGCACCTCGCCACGCCCGACCTCTTCCCCATGGTGCGCGGCCGCCTCGTGGAAATCGACGGGCGCCCGGTGAGCGGCCAGTCGTTCAAGGGCCTTCGCGCGAAGCGCCTCGCCGAGCGCGAGTTCAACCTGTCGTGGGCCGCCACGATGCAATCGGACAACCGCATCGTCGCGGGCCGCTTCTGGGAGCCGGAGACGAAGAAGCCCGAGCTCTCGGTGGAAGACGGCATCGCGGACACGCTCGGCATCAAGGTGGGCGACACGCTCACGTGGGACATCGCCGGCTCGCGGTTCACCGCGCCGGTCACGAGCCTTCGCAAGGTGAACTGGGACTCGTTCCGGCCCAACTTCTTCGTGGTGGCGAGCCCGCCGCTCCTCGCGTCCTATCCCGCGAGCTGGATCACGAGCTTCCACCTCGACTCGGGCCGCGACGACGTGATCACGGGATTGGTCCGCGAATTTCCCAACGTGAGCGTGCTCGACCTTTCGGCGATGATCGCGCAGTTCCAGCGCATCACGGACCAGGTGTCGCGCGCGATCGAGTTCGTCTTCCTCTTCGCCATCGCGGCCGGCGTGGTGGTGCTCTTCGCCGCGATCACCTCCACGCAGGACGAGCGCGTCTTCGAGGCGGCGGTGCTGCGCACGCTGGGCGCGAGCCGCCGCCAGCTCGCCCTCATGCAGCTCGCCGAGTTCCTCACGATCGGGCTCCTCGCCGGCGCGGTCGCCGCGGGCGGCGCGGTCGCCACCGCCATGGTGCTTTCCGATCGCGTGCTGGGCGTTCCCTACGAGCCCAGCTGGCCGCTTCCGCTCCTGGGCATCCTCGTGAGCGGCGCGTGCGTCGCGATCGCGGGCCTCGCCGGCACCCGCCGCGCCGTCACCGCCGCCCCGCTGCAAACCCTGAGGGCGTTGGGGTAAGAGCGTTTAACCACGGAGACCACGGAGACCACGGAGAAAATCCAAAGCCTGTGAGTGTTTCGTGTTCAACTTCAAACATGGCACGGTTGACTCCCATCGTTTGCTTTTTCCTCCGTGGTCTCCGTGGT
>Ga0134125_10007509_pt1 | contig 12302 bp, 15 predicted proteins | sample KB31751_FD_96464 | JGI IMG/M metagenome (GOLD analysis project Ga0134125, IMG submission 96464) | Terrestrial soil microbial communities with excess Nitrogen fertilizer from Kellogg Biological Station, Michigan, USA - KB3-175-1 | ecosystem: Environmental > Terrestrial > Soil > Unclassified ... | reverse complement strand
GTCGTAAGTGTGAGTAGTTTCATTTCTAAGTTCTAAGAATTCAAATCATGGTTCCGGGTCATTCAGCAAACCCATTTTAGCTGACTCACGAAAAACATCTTTGGAGTAATGAAAGTTGAGAGCGTATTTTTTGAGAACTTTTTGGCAGATCTTTCACGCTGCTTCATAACTAACCTCAAAAGCTTGGACCGCCGCCATTTGATAAGTGCGATAAACTTCCTCTTTTTTATCTCTTGCCTCTCGCAAAATTCCTGTTAAAGCTTCCTCCATATTAATAAGAGATTGAATATCAATATCGCCTAAAATTAAGCATTTCTTATTGTTCATAGTTCTTATAATCATTTTTATGTTTGGTAATGGTGTTAGGTGAGGAATATTAATTTCTTTAAAACTACTTTATACTAAAATTACTACATGGACGATACCTACTTAGTCTATAACCGCAAAGGAACCTTTTGGACTGATAAGGGTAATTAGTAGGTTTAAGCATGAAACTTTGGCATCTTCCTCATATCAAGGCCAAAGACTTTCCCGAAGGTTATAAACTTAGTTGAATCGTCTTTAATTTGGCAACTGAAAGCGAAAGAATATTATTTGATAATCATTGAGGTAAGCCACCTCATTATCACGATAACGACAAAGAGAAGTTTTTAGAGTGAATTTCCTTGGAACATACTGAAAAATTATTTTATCAAATGGCTTATAAGAAATTTGGATATTTTAACTATGAATAATAAAATTATGAAATCAACTAGCAAAACCTTTATATTTCAATACGATCCCCATTTTTCTCCTAAAAGGATGTTTAGTGAATTCAAAGAGGCTATTCATGGCAAGAAGTATATTCAACCAGAGAATGTAATGGTTGCAAATGATTTATCAACCATTCACCGCATAATTAGCAAAGCCCGCTTGAAATTGTTTGCTTGTATCAAGGAATATCAGCCAAAAAATATTCCTGAATTAGCTAGTTTGCTTCATCGTGATTATGCGAATGTCTGGCGGGATTGTTGAGTATTAGCCAATTGTGGAATTATTAAATTAGAAAAAGCAGAGCAAGAGTATAAGCCAGTTATTCTTTACGACCAAATTGTTTTAGACTTTCCAGTAAGTAAAAATAGGGTTTCAGTTGAAAAGCCAAGTGTTCATCCGGTGGTTTAGTCTTTTGGGTTGGGAATATTTTTTTGTTAAAGTTTTTCCATATTTTTTGGCTTAATGAGGAAAATTTTTGCTTTTTGACCCTATTTTCTCTAACTTTTTTTCTTAATTACTTCTTAGGTGGTAATTGGATAATTTGGGCAACCTGAGTTTGCTGTTGAACTTGATTTTCGAGATTGCTTAATTGTTTTTCTAATTGTGCTATTTCTAATTTTTTAATAGATAATTGCTGTAATTCTTGTTCACCTAACTTATTACCTAAACTCCTTTTAATTATTTCAATAGCATTGCCTCCAACTTGAGCGTCTAAGAATATTTCTAAATAACCATGTAGAGATATATCAATTTTTTCTTTAATAGAGTTGACTAGTGTTTCCAATTCTTCCTTCTTTTTAATGAGAAATTCATTACCTACCACTTTTAAATTTTTAATTACAGAATCTATTTGGTTCTTTTGGCTAGTAAGTTGATTTTCCAATTGCTCTTTTTCTAAACTTGTTGTGATTAATTTGGCGTTCTTTCATGCTGAAAAGTCGTATTTTCCCTTTTTGAGATCAATAGCATAAGGACGTAATTCTGCAAATAATTTTTCTGCTTTTGCTTCCTTTATTTTGCCGCTAAATTCGCTATTATTGCCTCAAGGATATCATTTGGTAGCAAATATTTCTAATTTACTTTCGGCTAAATATTCAAGACCAGAATTAACATTAGTATTACCTATACCAAGCTGTTTTAAGTCTTTCATGTTTCTTAAATATTTTAGGCTACCGTAGAAACGATTAATTAATCCGTTATTTATCCTATTCTGGTGGCTATTTCATATTCGTAGAGTTTCTAAACTTGTAAAAGGTCGTAAAAAACTTAAATCTTGTTCGGAAAAGTTGTTTTCTCCTATGTATAAAAAAGTTAACTTTTGTGGGCTTGGTAAAGTTGCCAAAAAGTCAGTAGCAGTTAATAAGTTGCCTTGACATTCTAACCAAGTTAACTCATAACAATTACTTAAATCCAAATTAACTAATTTGTTTCAAGCACAGTCAAGTTTCTCCAACTTAAGAAAGCCGGTTAGTTTCAATTCTCCTTCTAGGTCTTTCTTGTTAACATTTAGATCAGTGATTTTATTCTCTTTTCTAATGGATATTCTTTATCCAATCACTCTTGTGCTTTTACCATAATAAAACATTTTAGTTCTTTTTGGGAGTTATTCCCATCTTAATAGAAGAGGAATATTTTCCCTTCTTACTTTTTTATAATCATGCTTACTTAAATCAATCTCTCAGGCTTCGTTTTTTTCTCAAACAAAGAATATCCTTCATTGTCCGCTCCCAGTTCTAATACTATAATGGTCTTTTACTCCTTGAATTAACTCTAAACGAAAACCAGAAAACATGTCAAAATCCCTTTTGTCTTGGGTTTCAGAAGTTATTCGTAGTCTCCGTCGCACTTCACTATTGTTCTTAATACCGGAAAATTCTCTAATTCATTCCCCTTTTAGATATTCCTCAACTTCTTTTCGTTTAAACTTTTTTCGCTTGGCTATTTCCAGCATTTTTAAAATTTAATCTTATTCCTTTTGCGGTTTCTTGGTAAGGCTTAATTTCTTTTTTTAGTTGGGACAATTTTTCCTCGGTGATTTCTCGGTCATAACTTCGTTGGATATTTAGTCAAAATTCTACTGTGCTATTGAAATAAATAGATAAACGAGTTGCTAAATCAGGAGTAATATCTCCTCTTTCCTCATATATTCACTGAATTTGCTCCTTAGGAACTTTTAAGGCTTGGGCTAGTTCTTGGGGACTGATATTGCGAGGGATTAATAGTTCCTCGCGCAAAATTTCTCCGGGGTGAATGGGAGGGAGTTTCTTTTTATTATTAGTTGCCATAATTAAGTTATTTTAAACAATAACCAATCCAAAATATTTATCCTAGTCTGAACAATAAAATAAATATATATGGTAAAAAGACCTAAAAAACCCCAACCAACTACTAATACTCCTCAAAGTAGTCCTAATCCAACCCCTAAATTAGATAGTAAACTATCTAAAACTCGTCAGCAAATTAATCAAGAAAACTATCAAAAAAACAAAGACCAGAGAAAAGAAAAAAAGCGAGTAAGATATCAGCAGCAGAAAGCACAGGAGGAATTATCTGTTAAACAAATCCAGGCAAATATTACGGAGCCGAGGCAATTAAAATCTTAATGTCCTTTAAAGAATATACCGAATTAAGTAAGGATAAAAAGAAACTATGACAGGACTTCAATTGAACTTTAAAAGACTGCCAAAAAGCAATTAAAGAAGGATTAGGAGATATTGTAGCCGTTATGAAGTTAGAACAAGTAAACAATAAATTAGTGTGTGATTATCAAGAGACTGCCAAGACTGAGGAAAAGCAAAGAAGTAAAAATTGAAATCTTTTAGATTACGACCAACAGCAAAAAGTAGTAAGATATTGAGGCTATGAAAAAGCCAGAATAGAGAATGGATATATCAACGAAGCCGAAAGATTAGAAAGACAAAGCCAAGCCTACTTAAAAGATATTGAAAGGGCTAAATTCCACGAACAAAGAGGCAAAATTAATTGTCCTTGTTATGATTGTGAAGCCAAAAAGGAAATTCAGGCTGAAATAAAAGCAGAGAGGGAGAAAATTATTGCTGAGTATGAGAAAGAACAAAAGGCAGATAAAGAACAATGCCCCGAATGTAAAAAGTGGTTTAAAGAATTAGATGAGGAAGCGGGAGTGTGTAAAAGTTGTAAAAAGAAATATGAATAAATTTAAACAATAATACTTCTCTAAAAGGTTTTTAGCAAATTAATTAGTTGCTTGCGTTTACTTGGCTTTTTTAGGAAAAGACAATAATTGAGGTTCTTGCTTCACCGTAATTATTAGGGGAAACTGGTTAGGTTCCCCTACTTTTTCACTTTTTATGCTTATAAACAACTATTCCTATCAAACTAATGCTTACTATCACGATAATAAGTATAGTCCATATAATTCAACTTCTCTGGGGGCAATTGCTCTTGTTGAGCTTGCTGTTCTTTACTGGGATCTGAAGGAATCTCGGGGTTTGAACTACCATTTAAAGCATTTTCAATTTCTTTTCATTCTTGCTCCTTAAACCCTTTTTGAAAACCTTTTGAAAATTCACTTCTCCAATGTTTTCTTCCTGACTTATGCCTTATTATTGTTAACTCTCCTTCCCTTCCTATTTCTCAATCCTGGGGATTTTGAGTAATTTCTTTAATCATGGCTTCTTTTACTTCTTGGTAATCTTTGGGGTCTAGTATGAAATCATCAATTTTCGGTTCAGTTCGTCAGTTAGGATTTGTTTCATCATCTTGATAAAGACGAAACCAATAATGATTTATATTTTGGTAGGTTCTATTTGCTAAAAACCTCGCTTTCACTAAATCACCCAAAGGGTCAAAGCACCAGTCAGTTAAATTTTGTAATATTTGTTTTTTTAATTCTTGAGATTTTTTCATATTATTAATTATTTTTTTTAGTTTTTATTATTTTTACTTACTTACTAAAAACCCAAAAATAGTCCTGCTAGTCCACCAACAATACTACTTATTCCGTCTCTTATCCTATAATCTGAATTTGGATGAACCTCAACACAATTCTGCATCTCTATTCCTTCTCTATCAACTTTTCTCTCTATTCTTTTTTCATTTCCTCTATCTTTGTATCCTTCTATTTCTCCTATTCTATTGCCTGTATAACTAGTCAATCCATCAAGTTTTCTAGTATTTCGTTTATACATGATTCAACATTAAAATCTGTCTTGCTACTTCCTGCGTTCCTAGCTGATAACTCCGAAAAGTTAAGTCCCAAAACACACACATTAGTAAAATTTTCACAGTTATTGCTCCCTCCACCTCTATCCTTCCATATGCTAAAACCACCACCTACACTTTTTACTCCAGCATCAAAATAATTGTTTGCTCCTTCCACACTTTTAGCAATATGCCTAATAATTGTATCAGGTTTTTTAAAAGCGATTACTGGATGATAACGAAGTATCTTATCCGCCGAAATAAGATTGATAAATTTGCTTCAACCATCGATTTTAACTCTACCACCTCCCTCACCAAGAACATGGCAAACTTTATACTCATTTTTGTCCTTATCTCAGCCCAAATAAACACAAGCATGAACCATTTTCCTATTAACGACCACAGCAATATCTAGAGGTTTGATGTATTTGCTAGGATTATACCTAGCCTCATAAGGTAATTCAATTCTTTTTACTACACCACCCCGAAAATCCATGGGTCAAGAGCCACTATCATAACTATCTATGCCGTAATAGTCAACAGTAACAGAACTTCGACAAAAAATTGGGTTATCCCCCTTTAAAGTTTTTTCTAAATCCTTAACTCTATTTTTTGCATCAGACAAATAAGAATAACCTCCATTAATACAAAACCTCTCCAAAGACCCTGAGGAACGATTGCCACTTTCCATTGGCATCTCATAAACTAGCAAATGAACTCCATAGTTTCCTTCGCCATTGATAACAATTAAGAGATTATTATTTCATTCAGTAGAAAAAAAAATTCATTTGTTGTATTCTACCTCCAACTCCTCATAAAAAATTTTTTTCTAATATCTCATTTCAATATCATAACTTCCACAAGTCCCACTTATCGTATTTTTTTCTGCTTGAACTACTAACATCTACACCAAATTTTTTTATTACATCTTTTTGTTCTCCACTTATGCCATTCCCTCACCAATCATAGAGATTTTTATCACTCCCATAAACTAAACTTCACTTATCACAACTTCAACAACGAACATGATATTTATATCCTGAATAATTTTTATCACTCCAACTATCTTTGTGTGTTTCGCAATCATTACACCATTTTGTCATATGCTTTTAAATTTTAAATATTTTATTTAATTTATTAATTTTTATACACCTGCTAAAACTTATTACTAACTTTTATAGAATTAGCCAACAGTTATTATCTCAATCCTCTTAGTTGTAGCATCCTAACTATTCAGATACTAGCAATCTCAGAAAAGAATGAACTTTCCCTGTTTATGTTAACTTTGTTTCACCATATAAGCAACTTTCTATTAGAAATTAACCTATATTTTTTATTTTAGTATTTTTCAGAAAAAGCCTGTTTTCCAGCAAAATATTTCTCATTTAATTTTATTCAGAGAATAAGTAAATAAATTTTGCCAAGTATTCAGGAAGTAAAAACACAGTTATCCAGGAGTATTATTTTTTAAAAAAACCTATTCTCCAAGAACCCCATAAAAAACCTTCTAAAATTAGGAAAAATATTTTTCTTTATATTCTATATAACTCTTTCTTGACCTAAAATGACCTTATATGACCGAAAACACGGAATTATGAAAATCAGAATACTCATTTAATACTAAACAATCAGGAGAAGCCTTGGAATTTTAACTGATTTAGAAAACAATAGCATTAGCCTAGTTTTTTTAGATCCGCAATATGAAGCCGTGCGGAATGTTTTACGGACTGATTATCCCTTATATTCCCAAAGTGATTACCAAATTTTAAGAATATTAGAACAAATTGAAAGAACTCTTAAACCTTCCGCCTTTTGCTTGCTGTGAGTAAATAAAACTTTGCTTGGTAATGATAGGGTGCCGTTGTGATTGTTAAAAACTCCTAATTTAAAAATTGTTGATTTTCTGGTATGGCATAAAAAAACACCCTAGGACTTGGCAATTGATTAAGAAGTAATGCCGAATTTTGTTTTTTAATTCAGAAATCTCCCCAAACTGGTAAAGTATTTAAAAACCGCTCTTTTGGAAATGTGTGGGAGGAAAATGTTTTGCCAATTGGTAAGCGGCAACATCCACATCAGAAACCAAAAGAACTAATAAAAGTCTTAATTACTGCGACCACTAATCCAGGAGATTTAATTGTTGATCCATGTACGGGAAGTTTTGTAGTTTTAGAAATATGTAGAGAGTTGAGAAGAGAATTTATTGGTTGTGATTTAACCTTTAAAGAACTAAAAGAGTTTTTAGCCACCAAGTAATTTAATAAAGAAATAAAGATTTAAAGATATAATGAAAGAAAGAATTAAAATGCCGTTGTAAACTGGGTTATAAATGTTCGGCTCCTTTACATGGCATAATAGAAATTACCAATTGCGAAAAGAATTGCGGACTAGGTTGTGATAAACCAATTAAGAAGTAATATGAAAGTTAGATGTGAATAACTTCTGTGTTATTTTATAAAATAAAATGATATGAATAAATGGAAAAAATTACGAAAGCAAAATTTAGGTGGAATACCCCAAGAGGCCAGTTCTAATTTAAATGCTCCTGAAACCGCTCCTTCTCGTTCAACTAACAAGATAAATATTCGCACCAAACCCTTAAATTTTAAAGTAAGTGAGGAATTTTTTATAAACAACATTGTTCGGAGGTTAGTTCTGGTCGGTCAGGTGATAAAGAGTTGGAGAAGTATGTTAAAGTAATTGAGCGTAAATCTTAAAAAAATTATTCTAATTAAGGTTTTTTTTTCTTTTCTTTACCAATACTTTTTTGTCAACTCCGATTATTTAAGCGAGTAGGGTCAAAATTTTGGATGTGTTTTCTTTGCTTTTCCTTCAATTCGCCCTTTCCTTTTTTCGGGTTTTCTCTTAATAGCCCACTCAATAATTTTAAAGGGAATTTTAAGGCTTTTAAAGTAGCAATAAATATTCTCATTCTATTTTATGCTACGGGCTTTTATTCGTCTTAATTCACGAACGTGAAAATAAGCCAGTAGTCCAAAAATCAAACTATCAACCAGTAAAATCCAGAGGAAATAAGGTAATCAAGAGGGAGGAATTGGTATTTTAAGCAACATCAGAACTAAGGGAGGTAAAATAACCATTAAAAGGAAAGTTAAGCAGTCAATAATGATTTGTTTTCGCAGTTTTTTCAAAACAAAAAAAGGCTTCGTCTTGGTTATCATTATTGACAATCAAAAAATAAGTGTTGAAGTTCTTATCCTCTAATTTTTTGATAGTAATGTTTTTTAAATTAAGGGTTGGCATATTTAATAATTTTTTCTAGTTTCTAATATTCAGAAAAGTTTTTGTTGGAGTCTTGGAGGATAGGGATTTTTCTTAAAAACATGGTTCCTGAATAACTGTGTTTTTGCTTGCTGGATACTGGGAAAATTTTAGTTGCTTATTATTCTTAAAGAATAAAACTAAATCAGAAATAATTAGTTTGATAACTGGCTTTTTCTGAAAAAATTTTTTTTGTAAGTAAAATAAATATTATGAAAAATTGAAGAAATATCCATCCAGATTTTACCGAAGAATTACAAGCAGAATGGGAAAATAAAGGTTTTAGTGCTGAAGAGTGTAAAGAATGAATAGATAGTGGTTTAGGAATAAATGATGGTGAATATGCTTATTGGCTTTCTAGGATAGTTAAGTTAACGACTGACGAAATACTAGGAGAAGATAGTGATGAGGAATTGAGGGATCTGTACAAATCCTATCAAAAGGAAGGAGGAAGCAAAAACAATTTCAAAGAAAAACAATTAGAAAAGCCGAGTAATACTAATAAAAGTGTCAATAAAGTTTGTATAAATGTTCAGGAATGATTGGATAGAAATTATTCTAAAGAAAGATGTTTGGAAATTAGAGAAATATACCTAAGTGAGCCAAATTTAGAAGGAGAATTGGATATAAAGGAATTTGTTGAATTAGAAAGAATATGCATTTCTCATTATATAAACGAAAACAAGTTAAAAATAGAGGTAAGAGGAAATATTGAGGTTGTCAAACTTGCGAATGCCCAAGAATGGTTAGATAATCATTATCCAAAAATAAAAAGAAACAAAATTAAGGGTTTACATATTAGAGAAAAAGGACTAGAAGGTTCCTTAGATTTATCTGATTTTACAAATTTAGAAATGCTAGATTGTAGTCATAATAAAATTACTAGTTTAAACTTAACTGGCTTGGAAAAATTAGTAAAATTAGAATGTAATTATAACCTTTTAGGTGATTTTAATTATTTTTTGTTAAACTTTAGCGAACTAAATTCATTAGAAATAAATGATAATAATCTTCGTAAACAAGATTTATCTGTATTTAGCCAATTTATTAATTTGAAGACTTTATGGATTGGGAATAATGGTAAAGAAAAAATACAGAATGGATTTTACAATCGTTTTTATGGATCTTTAGAGCATTTGAAAAATTTAACTAAATTAAAAAATCTTCATATTAGTAACACTGATATTAATAATGGTGTTGAATTTTTACCGGATGGAATAGGAGAAATTTACTATTCTTTCAAAGAAAGACCTGAAAGTAAAATAAAAGAAATAAATAAGCGTTTAGATTCTTTTGTCAGTGAAAGGATAAGCATTAATTGAAAAAACATTCATCCCGACTTAGATAAATGGAAACAAAGAGAATGAGAAGCATTTGGTTTTGATTATCAACAAACTAAAGAGTGAATAGAAGCTGGTTTGCAAGCAAATGATTATCAACTTGCCAGTTATTTGAGAGAGAAAAATTATAAAACTCAGGAGAAGTTGAACTGGGATGAAATAAGAAAAGAAGTTGAAAGCATAAGTGCTCAGGAGTGGTTATTTAATAAGTATCTTTTGGAAGAAAAAGAGGAAGTGAGTTTTTTAGACATTAGCAAAAAGAATTTAGGAGGAAAGTTAGTTATTGAGAATTTACCTAAATTGATCAGATTAGATTGTACAAGAAATCGATTAACTATTCTGAGTTTAATTAATTTGCCTGAAATTACTCATGTTTTTGCTTACAATAACAGTCTTACTAATTTAGTTATTATCAATTGTCCAAAGATTACAATTTTAAAGGTTCAAAATAATTGTCTTAGTGATTTAGACTTTTTAAATAACTTAAACCATAAAAAATTAAATCATTTGCTTATTAATAATAATGAGTTCCCCTCCCACGACATAAATATTTTTAGTAAATTTGTCAATTTAAAGGAGCTTCGATTAACAAATAATCTATTTTATGGAAGTCTGAATTCTTTAAAGAATTTAAACAAATTAGAGTACTTGAGCATTGCTAATAACAAGATAAATGATGATCTGGAATATTTGCCAAATAGCTTGAAAGAGATTGCCTACGAACCTTCTCAGATTTCTTCTAAAGAAATTAATAATTTTAAGTTGTTAGGATGAATAGGAACAATAAAAGGAAAGAAAAATAATCTTCCTTACTATGATTTTCAATATTGAAAAGAAGCTCAACCTTACTTTAAATGATTAAAAGAAGAAATAGAAAAACTTAATCCTAATTTAAATGTTTATGATGTAATGAAAAATGTCTTTTTCAATGTTAAAACTGGTGAATTTGTGGGCAATTTCCAAGCTATGAAATCTTTGCTAGAGATAAATAAAGGAATCATTGAACAGAAATCAATAAAGATTAATCTTCTCGAGTTGCAGATTGAAGATTTAATTGAACAGATAAAAAAACAATGAGATAAGGTATACAACGCCTATCTTTATTGCGTTTCTAAACCAGAAGAAAAAGAATTGTTGGACAATTTAATAAAAATACACATTGAATTTACCAAATTTAAAAAAGAGTCATTTAGTTCTGATGATTATCATAAAAAATGCCGTGATTATAGAAATCGTTGCCAAGAAGTAGAAGTAAGTCTTGAAGAATTATTAGAAGGAAGATTAGGATCAGACATGGTAGAAGAAACTATGAATAAAGTAGAGCATATTATTAGGGAATGCAAAAAAATAGCTAAGCAACAGTTAAAATTAAAAGAAAAAAATAGTATTAAGTTGTTGCTAACAGAAGAAAAAAAACAAATTCCACAAACAACCATCAGTAAAAAAATGAATAATGCTTTATTATCTTCAAGTATAAAGGAAGGAAAGGATGTATCAATAGAAGCAGAACACTGAAAGAAAAAGCACATTGATGATATTAAACAAAAAAATGTCAGAATTACTGAATTGGAAGAACAATTAACAAAGTTAAAATTAGAATTAGAATCCAAGATAGAAATTCCTACCAAAAATAACTAAATATTTGAAGTTAAAATAATATATATAAGTTAGAGTAAAAATTAAAGTAAATGTTATGAAAATGAAAAGGATAAATGTAAACCAACCTTATGCCGTTTATGAGACATTAAAAAACCTTTTTGCTAAATATCAGATAAATTATCGGGAAATAGAGCATATTCCCGAGGGTCGTTCGGAGGAGGCTGCCAAAGTGAGAGGTAGTGAATGAAAACAAGGTGCTAAGGCAATAGTTCTTGATGCTCTTGTAGAAGAAGAACAATCCTCCAAGCGTAAATATTTTTTAGCAGTTTTGCCAGGTCCCAATAAAATTAATCTTGAAGTTGTAAAAGGTCTAACAGGTGCTAAAAAAATTAGTTTTGCGAAAACTGACTTTTTGAAAGAGTTAACCGGTTGTGAACGGGGGGAAATTCCTCCTTTTTCTTTTAACGATGAACTAAATATTATTTTTGATCCAGAATTATTAAAAAATAAGGAAATTACCTTTAACGCAGGAAGGTTAGATAGGTCAATTTTTATTTCTTCAGATGATTATAGGAAAATTCTGAAAAATGAATACCAAGAAAGAGCTGTTGAATGTGCTATTTCCAAAATAGAGGAAAAGTCCACTAGTATGGAAACAGTTAGTGCCGCAATTAAAAAAGATACTTAAAAAGTGGGTTTGTTATGAAAAGATTTTTGCTTGAGTGGAAAAGAGGGATTACGAGTATATCAAATAGCAATAAAGTTGTTTTTTCCCTCTCATTAAGTAACGATTTAAGGGACAAACTTAAATCGGTTTTTTCCTCCTTGCCCTCTCCTTATCTTGAACGAGAGAAACAATTATTAACTAGTTATCAGAAGACAGTTTCTATGCTTCCTTCTGAAACACTTTCTTTAATAAAGGAGTTTAAGTCTAATCCTAATGCAAGCCCGGTTTTATTATTTCGTAATCTACCTATTGATGATGAATTGCCTGACACTCCTTTTGATGGAAAATCGAGACCTAACAAAAAAAGTTTTATAAGTGAATGTTGCTTGACGGGTTTTTGTCAAATAATAGGTGATTTATATGGTTATCGAGACGAGAAAGAAGGTGAATTGATACAAAATATATTTCCTATAAAAGGT
>Ga0134125_10007508_pt1 | contig 12304 bp, 18 predicted proteins | sample KB31751_FD_96464 | JGI IMG/M metagenome (GOLD analysis project Ga0134125, IMG submission 96464) | Terrestrial soil microbial communities with excess Nitrogen fertilizer from Kellogg Biological Station, Michigan, USA - KB3-175-1 | ecosystem: Environmental > Terrestrial > Soil > Unclassified ... | reverse complement strand
GTGAGGATTAGGAAGGGCGATGCCCTGACCGCAATGCTCCCGACCGACGGCATTCCAGATCACCTGAAAGACAAGACAATAATTTTGGAAAAATAGGGTACTCATGTCTGACCACAACGAAGCGATTGTTTGGCTACTGACACTTCGCAAGATTTGGTGCTGGCTCCGCGGCCACCCGTATCCTTGGGTCCGTGATCCCGACGAACAGGATGCCTATCTTGCTGGCAACTACGTCTCAAACATTGCGCCACCTTCTCATTGCTCGAACTGCGGGTGCACCTCACGATGACTAATGACCACAACGAAGCGATTGAGATGGCGGCGAAGTGCGTGCCGACCAATTGGCTATCCGGAATGCTAACGGGGCCAAACAAAGTTGACGAATTGCCGTTCGATGAAACTGCAGTCGAGCGGTTACTGTTGCGTATCAGAGATAAAATTCTCGCCCTCAAACGTCCCGACGCCCGCGCCGCTTGGGGCGAGCGATATGAGCGCAGCTTTGTGTCCGTCAGCCTGACGCCCGGAAAATTCAACACCGTGCCGCTTTACGAGCATCCTCCCGCAGAAGCGGCGCTACGGAGCGCGTTGTCAGCGTTTTTGAAAAAGTGGGACGAACTCCCAGCTAACGGAAGGTACAAAGCGGGGCGTGTTGAACGGTGGCTAAATGGATTTGGTGAGGTTGTCGCTAACGCCCGCCAAGCCCTCTCCGCATCCCCCGCCGCGCAGAAGCCGGTAGAGCCGGGCGCGGAGGAAGTGCTTAAGGCTGAAACTGAGCGGTGGGAAAACGATGATCGTACCAGTTATCCAGACAGCGAGGTTTTGAACTCGCTATATCGGATCGCCGCAGCCCTCACCCGCTCGCCTTCGGTGGAGAGAGTGCAGGATGGGTGGAAACTTGTGCCGGTTGAGCCGACGCCCGGAATGCTGGCCGCAGCACTGCAAGCATCGCTTGGGATTATGAATGAGAACGGCATCAACGGACTTTCTCCGTTTAAGGACTATCCGTCGCCAACAGAAACAACAAGGCGCGCTTACATCGCCATGCTCTCCGCCTCCCCACAACCCCAGGAGTGGAAGTGATGGCGAAACACAAACCGACGAAACTGACTATAGCGATCAACAAAGCCATCGACCGCTATCACACGAAACATCCGGGATTACGTGTCTCTACAATCCTCGCGTCTCTAGAGGATATTCGACATTGCCTGACAGAGGCCATGGTTAAACCGAAACGCAAGGCGCGCGGATACGATGAAGGCGAGATGGGATTTTAGCAATGGCTCCAGCACACAGTCCTGCAAGGCTCAGTGCCGTGCGCGATGAACGTCGTGGGCTCGATCACTAACGTGTCGTTAATGGAGATCGGCGGGACGGAGGTCCCTTATGGTGGGCGCGCAAGCTGCTTAATGTTCTCCGTGCGAACCGGAGCCACCCATCACCGTTATTATTCGGAAGTCAAGGAGCTAAACATGGCTGGCGATCTGCTGACTTTTGAGCAAATTTTTCGGAACTTAGACGGGCTCGCTGCGCTGGCCACCGCCCAGGCCGAAGGCACACGAAAGCGCAGAGGCGAATACGACACAGAGTTTGTAAAGAGAATCGTCGCGCGCTACGTGCATTACATGCAAGGGGTCGACATCGTGCGGACGGGTGGTGTTAATCAGCAGTCACCGAACACGGAGAAATAGGATGACAGGTTTATTCGGTAGCGCCATCCCCCAAGAGGACCGGATCAAGGCCGTCATAAAGATGATGGGCCATCACGAGAGCGAGTTTGAGTCGGAGGTTATGCGCCACTTCGTCGGCGAGCTTCTGAGCAAAGCTGAGAAAACCGCCGATAACTGGCTCCGCCACGAAATATCCGAATGCATGAGGGGTGAGGCAGCGCGCCGTATTCTCCGGCGTAATTCGCGCTGACATCACGCAAATAGCGGACCTCGCATAACCATGGTTGAAATTTACGAGCGCCGAGATGGTTCTGCCAGTTGGGTTGTTGAACATGTAACCCCGCTGGATGACGGGATTTGTGAAGTCGCAATATTTTCAGGTCCGGAGGCTGAGAGCCAAGCCCGCGCCTTTGCTCAAATAGAATACAGCCCCGAAATGTAGATCATCGCCACAAACAAAAAAACCGCCGCCACGGTTTCCCATGACGGCGGTTAAGTTGGGGAGGTTCGTTATTTCGAGGCGGTACGGATCAGCCGCTTAATTTCCTCGATTCCGGCCTGCACGGTTTCAATCTTGACCTCTACGCGGGTTAGCCTGTCAGCCTGTGGCGCGGCGGCATCCATACGTTTTTCCAGAACACTCACACGGCTATCAGTCGAAGAAGCCCACCAGCCGACGCCAAAGGTTTGCAGGGCAATGACGAGGATCAATGCCAAAGGGACCCGTTTGTCCAGATGCCAGTGTTTATCTTGCGTTGGCATTTCTTCGTCCGCCATCTCGGCTACCTCCTTAAGTTCGCATGGTGCGTGTAGTTCCGTTATTTGTACGCAGGACAGCGCAGATTAACCCCCACGCGATTCTGCTGCGCAAGTCGTGGAGCGAGTTTCTTGCCTGCGTGGTAGTCAGAAGCCTTGTTCCTGGAATTGTAGACGATGGGCTTTCCTAGCGCGTCACAGACGGGCTGTAGGCTTTGTGTAGACCCGTCAGTCACGCAGCCGGCGAGGAATAGAGCTAGAAGGATGACGAATAATCTCATTGGTTTTCGTCCCACCTGTCCGCGCCCGGATTCTTGGTTGCTTTCGTGACGGCCTTGTCCACCGTGGTCTGCACTACCGCAGCCTTTGCATCGCAGCGTGACGCCATGTCCTTTGCGCCCAGCCATTCACCGAACAGCACGAGCGCGACGGCCACAGCGAGGATCAGCAAGCCGGTCTGAATTTTTCGCGTGAACGGCTGAAGGATCGGCAGATAGGCCGTGATGGCACCGATGAAGATTTCACCGGCTACACAAGTGGCGATGATGATTAGCCCGATGGACCAATGCTCGATGAAATGGCCGAGCCCGGCGAATGCGAGTTTCAGTGCGAACATCTATCCATCCTTCGTTGTGCAAGCGTCGATTTCAGCCGAACGACGACGGACTAGACCTTTGACCACATGCCCGTCAGCGATGTTGAACCTGGCTAGCGCCTGACAGCCGCCAGCATAGTCACCAGCATTGAAGCGGCGAACCGCTGTCGATTTACAGATTGCATGAGAGCCGACGTTGTAGGCCGCGTCAGTCAGAGCGCCCCACTCGTGGTCTGATAATTTCGTTTTGACGCATGGGAAAAGCTGGTCGTGGTATTTGACCAAATCTTCTTCCAGAAAGACCTTGCATTGTTCGGGCGTGTAAACGTCGCCCATCTTCACCGGGCGGTCGAACGAGGTCATGCCGTAGCAGACCGTGGGGAGTCCGTGGGCGAGTTTGTCGTGGTAGGCGTGGGTGTAGAGGCCCTCGAACGGAATTGCGATGGTGGCGGCGATTACAGCGTAGGCCGGTAGCCTTCGTGCAGTGGTCGGCATCTAATCTAGACCCGGCTGATGCGTGAGCCGCGCGAACAGGATCGCCAGCGAGAAGCCCACGCACAGCTCCGCAAATAGCACCGGAGGCATCGCGCCCTGAAATGCCGGGAAGGCCACCCACAAGCCGGAAAACACGGACCAAAACACCGCAATCCGCACACTCCATAACCGATGGGCTATGCGCCATTGCGGGATCGCGTGACGGTCGAGCCACGTTTTCATTTCTGTTTCCCAAAGAAAACGGCCCCCGAAATGGAGGCCATAAATTTAAACTTGTAATGCTGATCGAGATTGCGCGATTTAAGTCTGAAAAATCGCAGCCTTATAATGGTTGTCGGTCCTTACAGGATCGTACATGAACACAACCGATCCGCCGATCAGAGACGATATTTCCTCTATGCTGTTGAGAGGATTTCCCCTGATCTTGCTTTCTTTCCTCTGATCTTCAGGAACCCACTCCCAGCCTATGGCAAGGAGTCCGCCCTTCTTCAAAATACGCCTGCACTGCTCAATCACCTTTTGAGGATTACCGCAGTACACCAACACCCATCCGAGAACGACGGCATCGAATTTTCCGTCATCGTATTTCGGTTCATGAATGTCGCCAAGATCGATGTGCGGGCTGTACGAAAACAGGTCCATCCCTCTGCTGTCGTTCAATCCCAGGGCCTTTGCAAGAAATATATCGTCCTCAGTTCTCGGCCCGACAATGAGAACTTTGGGGCTTGAATCAAACGATAGTGCCTTGAGCGGGTAAAGAAGAAGGTCCATTCTTCCGCCACACCCAAAAGCAGCATCACTGTCGAATCCCGTGAGATTGTATTTAACAACAATTTCATCAACGCCAGCCGATGGATTATCATAGACTTTCAGGTTTTTGCGAAGCCAGCGCCACCGAGCCTTGCAAAAATAGAGTCTAATCGGAGGAATGAGCAGAAATTTAATGAGCCGATTTGCAATTTTGTTCAACACAGCGGCTATCCTTACAATATATCGCTCGATAGTAACTCAAAGATCGCTGCGGTTTCCAGTCAATTTGTGAGGACTAGATATTATCAGTCCAGCCCAGTATAAGGCAAATGCCTTGCGCGCTCGATGCCGCATAGTAGATGTTTGTGCTTTCCAATAGGAGGGTGCTGTTAAGCGATGAGTTTTGAGCAACTGCGCCTGCGCCATTGAACATGATTGGAGGGACATTCACGGCAGCGGCGTTCCCACCATAAGAATTGTTTGGGGCAATAATTACACCCCCGGTTGTCAGTCCAGAAATAACTAGATGAATCTCTGATGCCGTGGCCGGGACAAAACTGGAAATTGATTTCGCCGTCCATGTCGGAATGGAGATATCGCCAGAAATGCCGCTGGCAATTGTCGGGAGCGTGGCCGTCTGAGCCAGCCCCACGACATATTGAACACGGCGTCCCAATTGCCACGTTCCATACAAGGTAGCCGAGGCATGGACCGTCCGCACCCATCCAACGCGAGCCTTAAAGGTATAGCCCGTCGGCATCGTCGGAGAACTAGACGATGTTGACGCAAGCGCTTCGGTCGTTCCGTCTGCTTTCGCTATAATCCAAATCGCATACCAGGTATCAATCGCAATCGTGCCGGTATCGAGTGCGTTTGCCCCCGTTGTTCCCAAATTGATTGTCGAGCTGACAGCCGTTGTCTTGAAGTTTGTCCCGTCCGTAGTGGTAACAAAATCAGAGGCAACCGTGACAGTCGTCGTGCTGGCAACCTTGATGGACAGGTTCTTGAATGCGGCAGGAACAGGTGTTGCGGGCGCGGTAAGTGTCCCGGCCGATAATTGCAGCCCTGCCCCGATGGCGATTTCCTCAACGCCGCCGCCAATCGTGCCGCCGCTAACATAGGCATTCGTGAACGTAGAGCTTTGAAGATCGATCTTCGTGGAATTGACAACGGTAATTGTCCACGTTCCATTGGCTTCGGTCGTGCCGGTAACGTCGGAAACGGTCTTTTTCTGCCCGGTCGCAAACGTGGAAGAATCTGCAACAGTCAAACGGATTAGGCCTGAACCATTGTCCGCCGCGCCCGTGATCGTAAGAGCCGCATTCGAATCGCTGCCAAGCACAACCGAGGTTGTACTAGGATGATAGAGCTTTTGCAGCGTGACCGCTTTGTCGGCAATAGATGAGGTCGTGACTGAGGCGTCTTTCACATTCGCTGCAATGCCATGCACGAGGAATGCCGGGATCGAATTTACATAGGTAACGTCCCACACCGAATCCGCAGCAATCGCCCCTGATCTGACAGCGATGCCGGACGCGGATTGAAGCGCAGCAGCCGTCAGACTATCGACGGCGAGCGTGGCAGCAGCCCCATTCGCTGCATTGAAATGTACGGACAGAGTTTGCCCGTCGAGATGGGCGAGAGTGTCGAATCCTTGATTGGACGTAATCGTGTAAGCAGTTGATGTCCCACCTGTGACAAGTGATCCTGCGGTGTCATCTCGAAATTTCGCGACGGCTGCCATTTCCGCACGGGCAGAATCGTTGACAGCAGACGGGGCCATTCCTTCGGCCCAATTAATGGTGCTATCGGCATTGGCATTAGTCGCCGCCGTCTTGGACCACTTATATAACGTCATTGTCTAAGCCCCAAAATAAGAAGCCCGCACATTGGCGGGCAATTGCGAGAGCGCGAGTTGAATGCGTGACGTGTCAGGCGGTGGCCGCACCGGCATATTTAGCGGATGCAAAGCTGGCATCGCTGGTGCTGCCGGTTGCTGCATTGCCTGTTGCTGCATCTGCCCCATCAGGAGATTGCCCGGCGTGGCAGGAGGAATTGCTTGACCAGGTGACCAACCGTAAGCCGGCATCGTCGCTGGCTGTTGCGGTGTCTGAGATAAAACAGAGGTAAGAGAAGAAGGGACTGGCGACGGAGTTGCGGGAGGCTGCGAGGCACTCGAAGCAACCTGTTGCTGTCCAAGCGCTTTGTTAAATAGATCGACGTATTTTGCCCCGGTCGTTCCTGTCACATCGCTGGAAGTCGCGCCCTGCGCCAAGGGACGGCCCGTAAACCATGCGGAGGCCGCATCCTGCGGATTGCCGTATTTATCGACGTAGGAACCGAACTTGGCTTGGAAAACCGCATCCTGAGCCTGTGGGCTTTTCAAGAACTCGGCCGGCGTCATCGAGAAGCCGAGAATGTCCTTTGTCCACGGACCGACATTATCGCCCATGACCTGATATTTTCCATAAGCGCGGTCGCCACCTTTTGTCGAAGGCCCCAACGCGCTATAATTGCCACCGGATTCAATCGAGCCAATGGCGCCGGCATAAGCGGGATCGAATGGCATTTATCTTCCTCGTCGCCGTATTCTGGATCGTGCCAAATCCGTCACTTGTTCTGATCGGCGTATGCTGGCACCTGTCCAACAAGCATCGGCATGAAGCGAGCCATGTAGTTGGGCAGTTGAGCGGGGAACAGCCCGAGCGCGGGATTCGGGGATGGCATAATCTGAGCCGCGCGGGACGCGGCGAGCGGTGACTTAGCGCGGATCATTTCTGCCAGTTTGCCGAATTGCTGTGCGGTGCGCGCATTTCCCGCCATTCTCAATCCTAAACCAGCGATTGGGAGCGCCGCGGCGCCGACCGGGCCACCAGCAAGAAACCCTGTCCCGGCTGACATACTCGTGCCTACTACACCGCCTCCACCGCCGAGAATATTGCCGACCGCACGAAGAATGTTCGCATTGCGCGACCCTCTGTTGAAGGCTCGAAACGCTGCCATCATTTCAGGATCATAGCCTCGCTGTGCATTTTTATTATTGAGAATTTGGCGAACTTGGGAGCGAAGATTATTTTCCAGGTTCAAGCCAGAGTTTGCGCCAGCCGCAAGATTTTTCGCCTTCTCTCCCCTGAATGCAAAATCATCCGAACGCTTATAGGCGGCATAGTTGGCGTTAGCTTCTTTTATGATCTTTGAAACTTGCCACGCACCGCCAGTTGGGCCTTTGGCTAAATCGCTCGACGGCAGATTCTCAAGATGGTCGTTCAACGCCTCGATAGCCCGATTGGCTGCGAGCTTTTCAGTCGGATCGATCGATTTGGCTGCATAGCCAAGTGCGCGCTGCAATGTCCTGAAATCGTTGGTCGTGACAGTAGCACCGGGAGGCGCATTGCCGAGTTTGTCGAGAATATTGAACGTCTTGGGCGCCAAGACCTCATTCAGGCCATCGGCGTTAAGGTCGCCTTGCAGTTTCGCGGTGAAATTTGTGAGCGATGACGGCTTGATCTCAACGCCGCTATTCTTTGCCGCGTCATAGCCTGCAACAGCGGCGGATTTCAGTTCTGGCGCGGTCGGAACAGGTGCTGGCATTGTCCGAATCCCTACCGGAGTAGCAGCAGATGGCCGTACAGCCGATAAAGCAGTAGCGGCCTGATCCTTGGCTTGGTCATACGGCAAATCGATTCCAGCCGCGTTATTGAGAGCCTGGAATGGATGCGCGACTAATGGTGTGGTGACGGCACTCGCGACATTGCCGGGCGCGGTGATTGGCGTTGCCAATGCGCCCCCTACGCCACCGATCTGTGCAAGGTTCTGTTTAAGCGCATCGCCAATCGGGGCATCGGCCTGAGCGGCATAGGAGGCATGGCGCGCGTCGGAGAACGGATTGAGGTTGTCGGTGACGGAAGATGCCGCCGACTTCAGCGCGTTCATGACGCCAGAACCTATTTCGGGAAGGATCGCGGGTGCTGCACCAGACTTAGCCGCAGGCGCGTCAAATTGGTCGAAATAATTCCCACTCTGGGCCGTCCCGGCCTGCGCGTCGAACTGGTCAAAGAAGTTTGCCATTATTGCCCCAAGACGCTAGCCGCTGATCCGGCCCCGTACTTAGCCTCAAATTGACTGCGCAAAGCCGGATTATTCTTGAGCGCCGCGACTGCTTGCGGTGGCGCAACGGATGCATCCGCCGCAGTCGGACTTCCGGCGTTCTGCCCGCGCAGTTTCGCAATCGAATTGTCAATCTTCTGGATAGCGGCCCGCCCGCTATCGCCAAGGAAATCCACCTTCGGACCATTTGGGCCAAAGACCTGATCGTGCTGGTTCTGCAAAGCCTGAAGTTTCGATTGGATAAGCTCTTTGTCAGTTTCGAGAGCAGCCGCCAATGCTTCCGGCGTTGCCTTGTAATCATAACGGCCACGAACGGCTGTACGCTCTGCAACGCCACCGCCAGCAGACCCGGAATAAAGTTTTGCAGCTTCCCCAGTGAAGCGGTCGACGTTCTGATCGAAACCATTAATCAGCGCGTTTTGCTTCGTGCTGCCAGAACCCAGATAGTTCAGGCCCTCTGCGATTTTCGCGCCGACAAGCGGGATGCCATTGCCACTCGCATTCTGCAAATTAACGGCATGGTCCGACAAATCAGCCAAATGCCCAAGCGTCGTTCCGATGAGTGTCTTTTGACCGCCGACAGAACTGAATGAAGCCGAACCTAATTCTGTGTTGAACTTGCGCTTCATCGCATATGTCGCGTCAGACACGGGGATGCCCATGTCTTGTCCATACTTCTGCGCAACGGTTTTCGCCAAAGTTGCGATGCCTTGCGAGCGGGGGTTGCCGGACGGCAGAACGTCGCCGTTCATGTAGGACTTGACTGCGGCCTTAACCTCTGGCCCGAACTGGTTGAGATAGTCGTCGCCAGACAAAGAGGCGTTGAATTGTTTAACGCCGGGGGCAAGCAGGTTCATGGTGCCGACACCACTTGCACTGCCACCACCCGCAACTGAGCCGGGGCCACTATCGCCGCCGATAGGATAGAACTTTCCACCAGGACCTTGCACCGCGAACTGCTTGCCGAGCGGGCTTTCGCCCGTTTGCACGACCTTGTAGCCGCCGAAATATTCAGGTGCGATGGTCTTGAGCAATTCAGGATTGAGTGCAGCCGCACGAGCGGTAGGTTCAGGAACGCCTGACTTAACCAAAGACTGATACGTGGCGTTAAGCTGCGCCATCGCGATCCCTTTAGGATCGGTGCGCTGTCCGGCTCCGCCATCAATGAGGCTTGAAATCAGACCACCACCGCCGCCGATGTTATGACTGATCGCTGAAATACGATCCATGATGCTTGGCGAACTGGAACCGTTCGGCGCAAGCGGACTTCCGGTCGGAGCAACAGAGGGCGCCTGTGTCTGCTGCGGCGAGAAGATGCCACTAAGCATATTTCCGAGGCCACCGAGCGGTGACGACTGAGGCGCTTGCGGCTGCTGTGTCTGTGCAGAAAGCGTGGTCGCGCCCGGATCGGCAGGAGCAATCGGAAACGGTACACCGCCCATCATGCCGCTTGTGCCATTGGCATAAGTCGGGCCGTTCTGCACCTGATCGGGGAAGCCGGCACTCGGCGGTAATTGATTTGCGCCCAGCGGATTATTGAATAGGTTTCCCAGCAATCCGCTTATGCCCTGATAAGACTGCGGATCGAACATGCTGGGATCGAAAAGACCGGCCATCAGTTTGCTCCCATCGAAGCAGCGCGATCCGTTGCCTTACCGTAATCTACGGCCTTGTAGCCTTTGATCTCGACAACGGCGTTCGGTTCGTATTTCTCAACGTCATCGGCCATCAGGCCCACGCGCATCGTCGGCTCATTGACGTATCGGAATCGGTAGACCGGCGTGCCATCGTAAAGCTTACCGATCTGCTGAATGTCTTTTTTCAAACGACGATCCGAGAAGAATCCAGATGCCGCGCTATTCGCACCACCGGAGAACAGGCTGCCGACGCCAACGATGTCTTGCAGCAACGAAGGCGTGCTTGTGGTGTTCGACGTGCCATTTGCCGTCCCGCTTGATTGCGAACCAAGTCCGGCAATCGGGATGGTGAGATTTTCGAGCAGACCAAGATTATTGAGCGGCAATCCTCTTGCAGTTTGTCCGGCCGCCAAGACGCTATTGGCGCCAAGATTCTGCATGCCGGGAATTTGCTGCGCGGCAGATAGACCTGTGATCTGATTTCCGAGCGAAGTCTGGCCGAGATTTGAAAGCAGCCCAGCCGTCGAATTTCCCGCGCCATAGAGCGAGCCAGCGGCCCCCAATCGGTTCTGCACGTTGGTATTGTATTGCGAGAGCAAGGGGGCGGCCTCGCCCTGCGAAATGCCACGCGCGAGGGCTTGCTGGTTCATGCCGGACATATCGCGTCCGGCGCCGGCAAACTGCGAATTAACGCTGTTCCCCACGTCATTGCGGATCGTGGCTAGAACCTGCTGCATCCCTGGGGATTTCGTCGGGTCAAGATTCGAACCGTTCGCATAAGGCGTAAGCTGGCCCTGATAGGTATTGTACGCGGCATTGACCATCGGTGTTGGCTGCGTGCCGCCAGTAAAAAGGTTGTTCGTGAGATTGGTCGCCTGCGCTCCATAGTTCGGCGTGTTCTGCGCATTGGCTTGAATCGTGCTGAGCGCACCGTTCTCCGCGCTGGTCGGAGTCGCGGCACTCATCTGGCCGTTAAGGCCACCGATGATATCGCCCAAAAGACCTTGCGTCGGCTGATAGGGCGCCGTCTGACTGTTTTCCGTTTGGGAGCTTTGAGTGTCTTGTTTAGAGCTGCCCATCAGAGGGACCTTTCCAAAACGATATACGGCTGCCGATAGTCCTTGAGGACTCGCAGCCAACCTTTGCGGCCACGAACACGGACTTTCGTGCAGCCTTCCGCGCGTGCGAATTGTTCGATTGTTTCTAGAAGTTCATCGTGTCTTGCCCCGCCATAGGCGAGCAATTCACAGACACCATTACAAAGCGACGTTACGCCGGCAGAGATGACCCTTGAGCCGTCCAATCCGATCCAAAGCAGATCGTTGCCATGCAAAACGCCATTTTCTAATTCCGCGAAGTCGCCGTTAACACCGCCGCGCTCTAACGCCTTGCGCAGCCAATGTTCAACGTGCGGCCAGACTTCATGAACTCGTGCTGGATCGACACAGAGCGCCCTAACCGACACAGTAGAATGAAAATGTTACGTCGGTATCTGACGTAGCCGCGTGCGTCAGGACGAACTGCCCTGCAGAAACGCTGCTTACATAAGTCGTGCCAAGCGCAGCAGCGGCATGAGCGGTCGTCGGGCTGATCTTGACGACCGAATTAGGGCCACAGGCTGGTGCGCTGACTGTGGTTGTCGTCGCCACCCCGTCATGCGCGAGCGTACATGTCCCCACCGCGTTTGACCTTCCTTCAATCAATTGACGGACAGCGGAGACTACGTTTGTGATGCTCTTTTCAGCCGGATTGAGATAAAGGCCCGATCCCGTCGTCATCGGCCGCCGTCCTGCACAAAATCAGGCTCTACTCCCGCTGCGAAACTCCAATCGGTCCCTGCTGGAATCCTGACATGCCCTCTCGCATATCGCGTCGAAACTCGCTGCGGAATGAACCCTTGCGCATTGATTTGATTTTCACCACTCAATATGGGCGTCGCTTGTGCATTTTCTCTCGCCGTGACCGAGCCGAAAATAGAACCTGCATCGCAGACAGGACGAAAGCCGCGAACAAAAACCCGAGTACCGTCGCTTCCCTGCTCTGGCGTCTCAAGCGTGGCCTCAAGATTGCTGCCGGTAAAAAACCCCAGTTTATGATCGGAGTCGATGCACGAGAGAGACGAGAACGCCGCCGACGAAATATCGTCAAATGACGACATGTCCATAGTGTCGATGTCGTCGCCTATCAGGCTGTCGAGAGATTCCAACGTGACGCCAGGCTTGGACATGGTTGCTATGTATTCGCCACTCAGAAGAATAGGCGTCCATTTATCCAGCACCCAATCGTAACAAAGAGCT
>Ga0134125_10007507_pt1 | contig 12305 bp, 11 predicted proteins | sample KB31751_FD_96464 | JGI IMG/M metagenome (GOLD analysis project Ga0134125, IMG submission 96464) | Terrestrial soil microbial communities with excess Nitrogen fertilizer from Kellogg Biological Station, Michigan, USA - KB3-175-1 | ecosystem: Environmental > Terrestrial > Soil > Unclassified ... | reverse complement strand
TGAGGACCGACAGCCCGGCCCCGGCAACGAAGATCGCTATCGTGGAACGCGTCCGACTCGGCATTCCCGCCGCGGGGACGCTCGGCGGAGACACCGTGAATGGTGCCACCATTTGATCGCCGGGGACACCCGCTAGCTGCTGAAGGGTTCTCAGCGTGGAGTCGGCTTGCGCGATGACCAGTTCGACTGTCTTGGTCGCGTCGGCGGACTGGCTCTCGGTGGCCTCGATCATGATGAGCGGCAATGGCGGGCTGGTGGCCGGGACGGGGAACATCCTGGCGGTGTAATTCGGCTGGCCCCCGGCCGCCACCACCCGCTGTACGACGTCTGGGTTGTGTAGCCCTTCTGCGGCCATTTGTGCGATCAGCGGTGCTCCACCAACATCCAGCAGCCCGTTTCGAGGAACCGGCACTCCCAATTCCATCTGATCTATCCGCATACTCGGTGGCGGCAGGCTGATTACAGCGCTCGAGTAGTAGACGGGCTTCACCGAGATGTACGACTTATGAGCGAACCAGGCTGTGATCAGCAGCAGTGGCAATACGACATACCAGCGTCGAAAGCACGACCGTGCCACATCGAACAAATCCACGTCAACTTCCCTTCATCATCGAGTGAACCGAGTGGGGTGCGCCCCACCAACGAGCGGTCCCCCCGGCGTGACGACCCGATTGCTCCGACTCTACTGCCCCGAACGGAGCGCATGTGCACCATTTTGCTGTGAGATTCCAGTATAGTCGCTGACTTGGCCGATGAGAACGACACCGATTAGCGGTGAACCCGTCGAGTTAAGGATTTCCGCGGCCCGACTCAGATCGCGCCGTCGTGTGGTCCCTGCGGAGATGACGAGCAGGACTGCGTCGGCGTAATCGCTCAGAACGGAGGCGGTGATCGTCGAGAGTACCGGTGGGGCGGCGATGATCAATTGCTCATAATCGCTGCGCAACCGGCCGACGAGCCGCGCCGCCCTCGTTGCGATTAAGTCCGGTTCGACGGCCCACGCGCTCACGGACAGCGTGTCGGGAAACCCGCCCGGCCGATGCTCTGGTTCGGGCCAGTCATTCCCGTTGTCCTCCGTCTGGCCGCTTTCGTCGTCGCCGTTGGTGTTGACAGCGTCTTTCCCCCGCTCGGGTTCGGGCGCTGGTTCGGCGACACCCGATTCCGGAAGACCGGCGTCAAGCACGATCGAACGGCTACCGGCCAACCCCATGGCACGTCCAAGGTTGGACGCAACCACCGTCACGTCGACGTCGCCGTCGGCGGACGCGATCTCCAACACGCGGACCCCGCCCGTGCCGGTCGTCGCTCGCAGTCGGGTCCGCAGACGCCGATATGCCTCAAGGTCGCCGGCCGAGGCAGTAGCCGCCGACATGACACACCCGATCACCGGCACACCCCCGGCGACGGCAGCTCGCTCGGCTGTTCGCACGACAGGGTCGGTCAGCGATCGGATCCACACCGCAACCGCCCCCAGCAGCAGGGCTGTCAGCGCCACCAGTAACCAGAGAACGAGACGTTCGCCAAGACGTGAGTGCGGTTCACTTGCGGCGGTGACCACGGTGGTGTGCACCTTCTGGCCGTCCTCGCCGGTCGGAGTCTCCAGCGCATCGGTATAGCTGACGAACTCTCTGGCGAGTGTCTCCGCGAGCCGCCGTGCCTGCTCGGGTGACTCATCAGTGACTGCGACGTCGATGACCGACGTCTTCGGCGGCACATTTGTGGCGCTGACCTCGGCGGCGAGCTCGGCGGCGGTCAAGGACAATCCAAGCTTGTCAATGACGCGCTGGCTCACGACGTCGCTGGTCAACAGCGCGATATACGAATTGACACGTCCCGCGACGACGTCGTCATTCTGGTATGCCGAGGCGGTCGTCGATCCTTGGATCGAGACCAGCAGCTGCGTGGTCGACACATACCGGGTAGGTGTAAGGAGGAGCCAGGTCAAACCCAGGGCCAACACCGTCCCAGTGACGACCAGGAATGTCTTCCAATACAGCCGGACGGCGGCGAGGAATGTCTTCAGGTTCATGTGCTCTTCGTTCGCACGCCATACTCGGCCACCCGAGAATTGGGGTTGAGCCTCCGCGTCATGATAATGATTGACGCCTCCCCGATCGCGTCAGCTTCCGCTGAGGACGTCGGTGCCGAGGTATGGCCCGTCCGGTAGGCGTCGCGTGGCGGTCCAGGTCGGATTCGCCTAGCACAATCGGAGCGTTGATGACGTCAGAGGCCGGTGGTTTAGCGATGCTTGCGCGATCTTGATCGTTTGCCGGGCATTTGATGATCGAGCGAAGCACTGCCCCGAGCGAACCGACAACCAGCCCGATCAGGGTTGCGCCGAGCAGAACGACGGGGATCGGCGCACCCCAGGCCACGATGCGCACCGGCCGCCCAGGGGGGTCGACGACGACGAGCTCGGCACGTGGAACCAGAGAGCCCGGCACCGATTCCAGTGTGCGCACGGTCATTGCGTACTCCGAGAGCAGCACGCTTGCTGTGTGCTGAGCTTCCGCGGCCGACGGAGCACTGACCGCGATGTCGATAAGTGCGGTGCCGCCCGGGTGCGTGGCCTGGATGCGCTGAGACAGAACCTCCGCCTTGAGGTCCAGACCGAGGTCGGCAATGACGCGCGACGACACGCTCGTACTCTTGGCCAGGGCTGCATAGGTCTCGGCACGCCCCTGCGCGTACGAGTCACCTCCGTCTTGGACTTGGCTGACGTCCCCGGGTGTGCGGACGAACACGGTTGCCTCCGAGCGGTACAGCGGTGGCCGTAGCATCAAGAAGACGGTCGTTGCGATGAGCGCGAGAAGGATCCCCCACATGATCCATCGCCAACGTGAGAGAAGTAATCCAACATACTGGGCAAGCGTGGTGCTCATGTTCTCAACGCAAATCCCTCGGCAAGCAAACTATCGACGAGAGCCGAAGAGAGCGCCTGTTGACCCCGTTGATTGGGATGAAATTCGTCGGACAATAACAAAGCGGACGTGTCAGTGTCGGTCAAGCGGACGATCGGATCGAGAACCACCACGTCCTGGGCGGCAGGATCAGCACGGAGGCGGGCGATGAACTCGTCGTCGAATCCCAAGTCATCACCGGGTCGGGGCAGGATTCTCGGTCGGATGAAGTAGATCTTCGCCGTCGGCCAAGCACTGCGCACGCCCGCGATGGTCCATATCATTGCGTCGTATACAGCTTCACTGGGCAGGTCGAGGTCATTTCGCCCCCGGGCGATGAACACCATGTCAGGCTGATATGTCTGGGCGAGCTTGGGAATGCGTTCGGCAAAAGACGTGGATTGCCCAAGTCCCTCATCGATATCGAACCTGTTAGCCGGACCGCCCGCCAAGTAACCGGTTGACCCAACGGCTGAAAGGTTGCACACCCAGCCCATTTGGGTCGCAGCCAGGCAGACGTAGGACATTTCCTTGACGTATCCACGTGTGTAGGAATCACCGATGAACAATGCGGATGGCCCCGTCTTAGCAGCCAATTGCGGACGATCGACGTGCGCGCTGGATGGGGCCACCCTGATCGTCGGGCTAGGTTGGGGTCGCAATACGAAACCAAGGCCGACGAGCACAGCTATTGTGACCACAATCGCGGCGGTGTCGAACCAGCGCGTACCCTTCATCCGGCGACCTCGCTACGGAGCCACGCTGCAACCTTGTCGGCGATCACGGATTGCCCTTCATCCGTCGGACCGCTCAGGTCGGGCTGCATCTGATCCTTTGTCAGCCAGGGTGGGTCGAGCGCGTCGAGAAAAGGCACTCCCGCCCCGTCCGCTGCACTGCGTATCTCGACCGAAATGCTCTGGACCGACGCCGGGATCGGTGTCTCGAACCACGTCGGACCGATGACGAGAGCCTGCTGGCCACCGAGCACGATCTTGCGCAGTGCGTCAGCGGCACCGACGCCGACGAAGCCCGTGTCAGCAAATCCTTGATCGGCGAGGCCACCGACTATTACGATCGTTCGCGGATGCGCCCCCTGCGCGCGGTCCACTTGTGACGTGAACGCCTGTCCGCCCTGCCCGTCGGCCGCGAAACCCGCGCCGGGCAATGCGAAATTAGCGACCGACCACCCGGTTCGCTGTGCCAACAGGGTTGGCCATACCACCCCGTTGTTGCTTCCCGCGCTGTACGAGTCGCCGACAACCGCGATGTTCACCGACCACGAATGCGTAGGCTCCTTGGGTGCCCTGGTCAGTGCGAACGCTGACGCGGTCACGAGTGCTCCCGTCAGCGTGATGGCGACAACGACCACCAGAATTGTTGGCCGCATGCCGCTCGTCCCTCGGTTCAACGCTTACCCAGAGACTCGTTGTAGACGTCTATTAGACGGTCGCCAATGGCGTGCATACCGAAATCGTTGCGCGCCGTTTCTCGCCCCCGCTCGCCCATCGTCCGAGCGAGAGGTCGGTCCGCCAGGATGGATTTGACCGCGGCTGCAATCGCCGGCATCTCCCCGTCTGTGACGATGCCACAGCGCGCCCGTCTTACCAGCGGGCCGAGTCCACAGTCGGCGGAGAGCACCACCGGCAAACCGACAGACATCGCTTCGAGCACCGTCATAGGATACGGTTCACGCACCGAGGGAAGCACGTAAACGCTTGCTGCGGTCATGCGTCGGGGAATCTCAGCGGGAGCGAGCGCGCCCTCCCATGAAATGCGCGGATCGCTCTTGAGCGCCGCCCGCAACGCAGGGCCTTCTCCTTCGTCGGGACCTACTAACGTGAACCGGGCGTCGAGCCCCTCATCGAGTAGTGCTTTTGCCATGTTGACGAAGAGAAGGGGGCGTTTGCGGCTGTGCATGCGGGCGACGAAGAGAACCTCAGGCGGTCCGCGTCGGTCGCCCGCGGGCGGATAGTCCGGTACGCCATTGCCGACCGACACAAAGCGCAACTGCGTGCGGGCAACTTCTCCGAGTTGTTCACGCTCCAGCTCCGTAAGGTAAAGCACCGCCTTCGCGTCCCGCAGCAGTTTCCGGGTCCACAACGCATCGAGCGGTCTGGCCAGCGGATGGCTTGACGGCACGACCATGCCGTGTGTCTGCAACACGTACGGGATTCGGTGTCGCCGCGCGGCCAGCGCCACCGGCAGAACGACGAGATCGCGGCCGAAGTGGATGTGAACGACGTCGAAACGGGCCCTACTCCCGCGAAACCACTTGACCAGCCCGGGGGCGCCCATGCCAGGAAAGCCGCTTCGGGGAAGCAAGGTTCGAGCGCCGAACAACCGAAGCGGCACTCCGTCTAGTTCTGTGGGTGGGGCCCGATAACCTCGGGTGGCGGCCGCAACCGTCACGTCGTGGCCCCGTCTGATAAGTTCTGCGCTCTGATTGAGTGCCACGCGGGCAGGGCCTCCATAGGCCCCGTCAGGACTGAGAAGACCGACCACCTGGAGTATGTGCATTAACTCTGGCCTATGATTGCTGGGGGCGGACGAACGATCGAATAGGGTGGAACATCTCTGGTGACAAGAGAGGTCGCACCGACGACCGAGTTCGCCCCGATGGTGACGCCGCGGAGCACCGTGCTTCGCGCGCATAACCACACGCCGTCCTCCAAGACGATCGGACCGTTATCGAACTCGAAGCTCGGCGACCTGCGGTCGTGGCTGCCCGTGCAGACGTACACGTGCTGAGAAATGCAGACGTCAGACCCTATGCTGATGTTGTCGATGTTGTACAGTTCGGCGTCGGTGCCGACCCAAGAGTCGTTCCCGATCGAAAGTTTCCACGGCCATTGCACCCGGACTCGATGCCTGATCAGTACGTTTTGGCCGACATCGGCGCCAAACCATCGCAATAACGCGCACCGCAGCCGATTCGGGCACCACACCTGGGTGAATATCAGCGTGGATACCGCCACCCAGAGCGCCTGCGCGACGAATCCGCGGCCCTTGTCGTAGGGACGACCGCGTCTAGCTGCCAACGACCGATTGGAACGAGAACCTAACACCCACTCCTCCAGTCGCGACCGAACGGTTTGCCACAACGTTAGCGAGAATGCGGTCGCCACGTGTCGTTCGAGCGCGAAAGGCATCGCTTCAGTTCCCTGGCACGGGCAACTTGGAGGAGGGCGCCGTGAGAGGTGCGGGGTTCACGCTCGTCAAGATTTTGTCTTCGCACACCGACAGTGACGTCCAGGTCTATCTGGCGAGGCCTGTTGCGCCCTTTGGCCGATTTATTGGACCAATTCGCTCCAAGACTTCAGGCCCGTCAGTTGGCGGAGCTCATGATCGTCTAGTTCGGACTTGGGGGCCCATCCGGCCGGCTTGCGGGCGACCATCGACCACGTATCCCGAGTCGAGGGCATCAGCCGGCTGACTGCCAGGTAGACGCGCCGCAACGAAAGCGGCACCTTGTCCAGCATGTGATGGACGCCCCGAAGCTCGACAACCTCGAGTTCGAGGGCCCTCGCGAGTGCGACGCAGTCGCCGCGGGTGTACTCACGCACGGGGCCCCGCCACCGACCCGGATACCAGTAGTAGAGCTCGTATCGTGGATTGTTCGTCTTGCCGCACAAGACCGCGATGCGCTTCCGCAGGTTCACGTGATTAGGAACAGTAATGAAGAGGTATCCCCTGTCGCGAACCCGGTCGAGAAGGTCGATGAGGAGATCGCGTGGCGAGTCATGCAGTTCCTCCAGAACGTCGTGGAGCATCACCATGTCGAATTCATCAGTGGCAGGAATATCTCCACCGTCGAGCGTGATGTAGTCGATATTCATATCTTTCGCGAAGTCCAGGATCATCTGTCGGGCTTCTCCCCGCTTGTGCCACTCGTCCCCTAGATCGTCTACGGCGGTGCATTTGTATCCCAGCGCGGCAAGAACGGCTGTCTTGTCGGCGGGACCAGCGCCGAAGTCGAGCAGGCGGGATCCCAGGGGGAGATAGCGGGAGACGGTTTGTGCGATCGTGAGATGTCCGTTGAGACCGGGGTCGAAGTATCCCGGAAACGGAAAGCGCTCAACTGCTCGGGCCGAAGCACGTTCCAGTTCGGCCTTAGTTACCTGCATATGACTGCCTCACTCGGATACTATCCGGGAGCCGAGATGACCTCTCGCTACCGTAACGTCTGTAGTACCAACCTTGCATGCCAGGTCGACGGTGCACGGTGGTCAAGACGGCACGATGTGCGCGGAGCCGCTCGACGCACTAAGCGTTATGGCCGCAGAACCGCCCGCCCCTTCATCGCATCAAGATCTGTGGATCGACGAGTTTCAGGCGAACTCTGATCAGCGATTTCCGGCTAGGTGTTCGATGAGTCTGGTGTGATGTCGACGGGTCGTTGGAGTAGTTCGCCCGCGTGGAACGTCGCACCCCGGGTCCCGTACGCCCATCGCCCGAGCGAGAAGTCGGTTCGATAGCAGTCTCGCCAGTCCATCAGGGGTGAACCTCAGTCGGCGCCAACGTCCGCGAGTTTGCGGTCGCCACGCATCGTTGAAGCGCGGACAGCTATTGTTGCAGTTTGAGTAGCACGGGCAAATTTGAGAGGGATTGTGGTGACAGTTGCCGGGTTCGCGCCCGTCATGACCCTGTCGGAAGATCGGCGCGCAGACGTGACCGTCCTCGGGCACGTCGCTGTGTTGGCGATCGGCGCCACGTCGGGCATCCAGGTCGCGAACTTCACGGCGACTGCGCTGTCGGTGGTGTGCCTGCTGCTGGTACCCGCATTCCTGCTCATGACGCACCGTGGCATCGACCTGGTTCCGTTGGTCCTGGCCGCGTTGGGCTGGATTTCCTTTCTGGCGTCTTGCCTGGTGAACGGAGTTAGTGTGCTGTGGCCGAACGCGGTCGCGCCGGCCGCATTCGGGCTGTATTTCATCGGCCTGACGGTGCTGACCGGCCGGGCGGTGGATGTGATAGCGACGGTTCTGGCGGGGATCGGCGCCGGTACGGTCGTATTCTTCCTGACCAAGGGGATCGAGCTCACCCACACCGGTAGTTTCCTGGACCTCTGGAAATACGGTATCGCCCACGCGGTGACGATTCTCATCCTGTTCGCGCTGACGACGGCGCGGGCGCCTCTGGTTCTACACTCGCTCGTGCTGGGGGTACTCGGCCTGGCCAGCCTCGGCCTCAACTTCCGGTCGCACGCGCTTGTATGTCTGCTCGCCTCGGCGACCCTGTTCAGCCATCGCTTCTTTGGCTCGCGTATCCGGCGGGGGTGGCAGTTCGCGGGGATCATCGCTTTCGGATTGCTGTTTTCCTACGTGATGCCGATCGCCGCCCGCATGGGGCTCTTCGGGCCGGCGCTGCAGAACAAGCAAATCGAACAGGAGGCGACTAATCTCCCGATCCTTCTGGCCGGCCGGACCGAACCTCCGCTGAGCATTGCCGCGATCACGGATCACCCGTTGCTCGGCTGGGGGAGTGCCGTGAAATTGACGCCGGACGTCTACACCCAGGCTGAGCATTTAGCGGTGGCGATAGGTTACGCGCCGACGTTTCCGTTCGACGTTTACTGGCGAATGTGGTTGCCTCCCAACGAGTATTCCTTTCACTCCATCCTGCTCGGCTCCTGGGCTGAAGGCGGAGTGCTGGCCGTCCTGCTCCCGATGTGGCTGCTGGTGACCTGCATCGCCGTCGTGTGGAACCAAAGTCGGTTCGGTGTATGGGCTCCCATCGCGTTGACTGTTGCGTTGCAAGGAATCTGGGACCTTCTTTACGCACCGTGGACATACAACATGGTGGCGGAATACGCTTGTATTGCACTGTTGTACGGTGCGGTACATTTCCGCGTTCAACCGGCAGAGCCATGATGCAGACGGTCAGCGCGGTGATCCCGACAGTCGGCCGGCCGTCTTTGAGCCGTGCAGTCCAATCTGTGCTCGATCAAACGCGACCGGTCGACGAGCTCATCATCGTGGCGGACACCGACGTACCCGTGACGCTGCCGCCTGACGATCGAATAAGGCTACTGCAGAACCCTTTTCGCACGGGACCTGCCGAGTGTCGGCAGCGGGGCATCGACGCCGCGCGCAGTTCGGTGATCGCCCTGCTCGACGACGACGACGAGTGGCATCGCGCCAAGTTGGAGCGACAACTGCAAGCTGTGGTCAGCGCCGGGGCGGGCGCGCACTGGATCGCTTCGTCGAGAATGGCCGTGCTGGGTCCGGGTAACCGCCGGCGGGTGTGGCCGCGGCGGCTCATCGAACCGGAGGGATCGGTGGCCGAGTACTTGTTTCGTTTCACGGATCTCAGGCTCGGCGGCGCTGCGCTGCAGACCTCAACGCTATGCTTCCCGACTGATCTGGCCCGCAATATCCGTTGGGACGCTCATGTGGGTACCGCCCATGACGAGCCGAGCTGGCTGATCCACGTCCAGCGCGCTATTCCGGACCTGCGGGTGATTCAGCTACCTGAGATTCTCAGCACCTACAACGTGACGAACACGTCTGTGTCACGTCGCCGCTCGGACTGCACCGAAAGCTACATCGAGTGGGGACTGCAGTATCTGAAGCCCGAGTCGCCGCGCGTGCTCGGCGACTACCTCTGTACCAGCCCGGTGAGCGCGGCCGTGTCGGCGCGGTCGTTGCGCGGAGTGCTGCGCGCACTGCAGTCGGCCTTCCGGCACGGCCGGCCGGGCCCCTTCGCCGTAGGATACGCAGTCTTGAGTGCGGCAAGGGTCGTCCTGCGTCGGGCGAAGTCAGCGGTTCGCCCATGACCCTGGAACAGGGTCGACTCACAGCCCGGGAGCGCCGAGCGCTGTGGTACGGACCCATTTACCGTGTCCTCGGTACACCGGTCATCGCCGCTCTGGGCCTCGCCAACACCGCGATCATCGTCCGCGAAACCGGGGCGGAAGTTTTCGGGTTGGTCTCTCTCATCGCGACGGTCACGCTGCTTTTTCCCTTCGCTGACCTCGGCATCGGCGCGACCGTATTGAGCGCCAGCGCCCAGCTGAGCGGGCCGAGCAAAGATCCGAACGCCGCCAACGTCGTTCGGCGCGCTTACCATGTGTTGTTCGCGGTAGCCGCGGTGCTTGTGTTGCTTGCGTTGTGCGTCATGGCGCTCGACGGCTGGGCCGCTCTCGTAGGATTCTCCAGCGGGCCCGATGACCGATGGGCCATCACCGCGGCAGCCTGCGTCTTCGCATTGACCATCCCGGGGGTCCTCGGGCTGCGCATTCTCGTCGGCATCGATCGGCTTCCACTCGCCACATTGGTGGTGACGAGCTGTCCGGCGTTCGCGGTCGGCGTGACGTTGGTGCTGTACATGATCGGCGCGCCAGGTATCTGGTATGCGGTATCGGCGTTAAGCGGCTTGCTCATCGGTGAGGCCGTCGGCACTGTGCTGGCACTGCGGCTCTCCGGACTGGGCTGGTCGGCGTTCACACGCGTGACGCGGCCCCGCAGCGGGGGCCGACTACTGGCTGGCAGCATGTGGCTGTTCATCGTGGGGGTCGGTTCGTCGGTCGGGTTGCAGACCGGGCGGGTCTTGCTGTCGCACTTGTCGACGCCAGAACAGCTGTCCCAATACGCGCTCATGGCGCAGATCTACGGGTTGTGCTGGTCGGCGTTGTCTATTGCGGGTGTGGCCTACTGGCCGGTCTTTGTGAAGAGGCGGGCTGCGACCGAGGAAAGTGTGCGAATGTGGTGGCGGCTGAACGCGACATTCGTCGGGATCGCGGCGTTCGCAATGGTCGCGATGGTTGCGCTCGCCCCACGCGCGGCAACCGTGTTGTCCGGTGGGCGAATTGACGTATCGGCCGGGCTGGCGTTGGCGTTCGGCGTATTGCTGTTGGGGCAGACCGCCCACTTGCCGTCGAGTGTTCTGTTGACCAGACCGAATGAGGCGCGCTGGCAAGCACTTTGGGCTCTGGCGATGGCCGCGGTGAGCATCGGTCTGGGGGCCGTGGCGGCTGCGCGGTTTGGAGCGGTAGGCGTGGTTTACGCCTCTGCGTTGGCGGTTTTCGCGGCTCAGGTCATTCCCGACCTGGTATGGGTGCCTAGGCTGGTGCGCCGTCGTCCTCAAGTCGCGGCTTGAGCGCGGCGGCCAATGGTGCCACGACGGTCTCGCCAGGTCCCACGTCGTGTATCACTGTCGCGTTGGCTCCCACCGTCGCCCCATGATGCAGTGTGATCGGACCAATCACGACCGCGCCAGCCCCGACTCGGACGCGATCACCCAGTGTTGGTTTGCCTCTGGCGTCATGCCCGATGGTGACCTGCTGATTGATCCAGCAATGGCTCCCGATGGATTCGGCGGTGATGATCGTGGCGACACCGTGCTGAATGAAGAGTCCGGGTCCGATCCGGTTCGCGTCGAGGATGAGGGTCGGGGCGGGTCGGTACACCACACCCAGCAGAACGCGTAGCACCAGCGGGGCAGCGCGCAGGCGATAGCGGACGAGTGTGCGGAACTCAGTTAAGGCGCCGCTCAGATAGGCGAACTGAGAGTACCGGTCAAGTCGTGAGAGCTGCGGGTCATTGATGCAGCGCATCCACCAGTCGACGTCCTCCGCGACCGCGTCGGCTGATCCCGAATGCCTGACGCTGCACCAGAGCGGGTAAGCCCACACACGTGCGAGAGCTAACTTCACCGCTGGCCGCTCCCGTGCCATGAGCCGATCGTAGACAGTGTCGGGCGCCGTGTGGTCAACAACCGGGTTCCAGCGCCGCGCGCACATAACCGGCGGTCTGGTAGACGTACTCAACCTCCGAGTCGATAGGTGCGCGCGGACTCGCGACCATGACGAGGTCACCATCGAGGCTCGGCCTCCAGGATGAACCGGGTTCGGGAGATATGCGGCGGGATCGTGACCACGATCGCCGTCCGCCAGCCGTAATGCGCTGCCAGACTGGCAGTTCAAGCCCTTCCCCGCGACGACGGTGTCCGACTGCCCGGGCTGTATGAGCGGATCAGGTCGACAGAGTTGGCGGTGGCGCTTGCACCCGATCCACGGCTCTGGATGGTCGGCGACCCGCTGGAGCGTGAGCGGGCGGCGCGCCCGGCACCGACGTGTGCGTCACCGGGCACCCGTGGGCGGTAGTCCGCAGACCCTTCCCGCACGCGTGCTCTACGGTCGATTCATAAAACCGTGGACGCATAAATCGCTTCGGAGATCCAACTATGAACGACCGGCGCTACCGGTGTCATCTGCACCTCGGAAACTGGTACGAACCGAACATCGATGACAGTTTCACCTCGACGCGCAATGTCGCCTTGTAGGCGGCGACGCTCAAGAGCACGCACTCCGCCACCAAGTCGGTTGATTTCGATCCGGTCGTCGTCATCAGGCGCGGGATGCCCCTGCGATCGATTCTGCGATGCACCGGTACAACACGCCGGACG
>Ga0134125_10007505_pt1 | contig 12307 bp, 11 predicted proteins | sample KB31751_FD_96464 | JGI IMG/M metagenome (GOLD analysis project Ga0134125, IMG submission 96464) | Terrestrial soil microbial communities with excess Nitrogen fertilizer from Kellogg Biological Station, Michigan, USA - KB3-175-1 | ecosystem: Environmental > Terrestrial > Soil > Unclassified ... | reverse complement strand
GGGAAGCGCGGGGAAGCGACGGTGGCGTCCTCGGGATGGGTGGAGGCCTTGGGGTACATGCTCATCGGCGGTGGTCCTCGCATCGGTTCGGCGTGGGGTGCCCGCGCCTGCTCGTCTCGATGCGGGGACGATTCCCGGCGCTCGGTCGCCGGTGCTCGCGGTACCACCCCGCTTGTCCGTGGACCGCCCCGTGGGGTGGCGTGCACGAACCGCTCTGCACGGGCTCTGACGCGCCCAACCGCCCGGTTCTACCAGGCCCGCGCCGCGGGCCGTTCTTCCGGAAGCTCACCGGTGATGGCCGGGTCGTAGCTGGTGGCCCCAGTCTAGCGGATCCGGCGTGGCACGGACGACCCGGCGTGCCCGGTGGTCGTGTCCGGTGGTCGTGCGCTGCTGCAGTAGTACCGGTCTAGTAGGTCTTGCGGTCGATGGTGGGCTCGGGTAGCCGGCTGCGCAACCGCCATAGGCCCCAGATGGCCAGGACCAGCGCGAGCAGCACCGGGGACCAGAGCAGCGCGGAGCCACCCTGGATCTCGGTGGTGACGATGACGACGACGAGCACGGCGGCGAAGAAGGACAGGAACCCGATGAGGATGTCCAGGTTCTCGGCCCGCCGCGCGGCCCGGCGTCCGGAGGTGGCCATCCGCGCCGCCCTACTTCACGCCGCCGGCGGTCAGACCGGCGACGATCTTGCGCTGGAAGACCAGGACCATGATGACCAGCGGGACCGTGACGATCGTGCCGGCGGCCATGACCGCCGTATACGGTTCCTGGTGCGGTTGGGCGCCGGCGAAACTGGCGATGGCGACGGTGACCGGTGCGGTGGCGTCGGAGGACAGCTGGCTGGCGATCAGGAACTCGTTCCACGCCGAGATGAAGGCCAGGATCGCGGTGGTGAAGACCGCCGGTGCCGCCAGCGGCATGATCACCTTGCGAAACGCCTGACCCTGGGTGCACCCGTCGATCCGTGCCGCCTCCTCCAGTTCCCAGGGCATCTCGCGGAAGAAGGCGGTCAGCGTGTAGACGGTCAGCGGCAGGACGAAGGAGATGTCGGGGATGATCAGCGCCTGGTAGCTGCCCATCCAGCCGATGTTCGTGAACAGCTGGAACAGCGGGGTCACGATGGCGACCCCGGGGAACATCGAGGCGCCCAGGATGAAGCCCAGCACGATGAACTTGAAGCGGAAGTTCAGCCGCGCCAGCGCATAGGCGGCGAAGACGCCGAAGAGCAGGCCGATGGCGGTGGTGCAGATGCCGATGAAGAAGCTGTTGAACAGCGACCGCCCGAAGTGGTTGCCCAGGTCGGTGGAGAAGGCCGTGGCGAAGTTGTCCAGAGTGACGTGGGTGGGCCAGAAGCTCGTGTCGAAGGTGTAGCCGACGTCGCGGAAGGCCGTGAGGACCATCCAGTAGAACGGCAGCAGGCACCACAGCACGATGACGCCGGCGTTGATGTAGGTCCGGGTGGAGGACCAGCGCTGACGCAGGCGGGCGGCGGCACGCGGTGCCCCGTCGTCCACGCCCTGCGTGGCGGTGACCGGTACGGCGCTCATTTCGACTCCTTCGTCTCCACGATGTTGGTGTTCTGCACGACGTTGGCCCCGAGGAATCGCACGAAGATGAACGCCACGATGAAGATGATGATGAAGGTGATCGTCGACAGCGCGGCCGCGGCGTTGAAGCCCTGCCGGATCTGGTCGACGACGAGGATGGACAGCGTGGTGGTCCCGTTGGCGCCCCCGGTGAGGATGTAGGGCAGGTCGAACATCCGCAGGGCGTCCAGGACGCGGAACAGGATGGCGACCATCAGGGCGGGTTTCACCAACGGCAGCGTGATCTGGGTGAAGCGCTGCCAGGTCGAGGCACCGTCCATCTTCGCGGCTTCGTACACGTCGTTGGGGATCAGCTGCAGGCCGGCCAGGATCAACAGCGCCATGAACGGCGTCGTCTTCCAGACATCGGCGATGATGACGGCGGTCCGGGCCGGCCCCTCGCTTCCAGTCCAGAGGATGTTCGCATTGAACAGGCTGTTGGCGATGCCCTCGTAGGCGAAGATGAAGAACCAGAGCTTCGCGGTCACCGCGGTGGGGATCGCCCACGGCACCAGGACCGCGGCACGGACCAGGCCGCGGCCGCGGAAGGTGCGCGCCATGATCATGGCCATCCAGAATCCCATGACCGTTTCGATGGCTACGGTGATGACGGTGAAGAAGAAGGTGTTGTAGGTGGCGCTCCAGAACTGGGAGCCCAGGGTGCCGGGGGCGCAGTCGACGGTGCCGCCGCCGATGGACGGGCACTGCTGCAGCAGCCAGCCGATGTAGTTGCCCAGTCCGGCGAAGCCACCGGCGACGAACATGCCGGTGGCCGGATCCAGCCCCTGGTCCTTCTGCAAGGACAGGGCGATGGCGCTGATGACCGGGTAGACGATCACGCAGGCCAGCAGGATCAGCGAGGGCAGGATCAGCCAGGTTGCCCATTTGCCCTGGCTCTTGGCCCGCCGGTCGCTAACCGGCTCGGGCGAGTCGTGTCCCGGGCCGGCCGGTTCCTTTGGTGGAGGTGGTTCCTGCGGTGCCCTCCGGCGTCCGCGTGTTCCCCGTGCTGCCTCGGTTGCCATCTCAAGTCCTTTCAGCCTGGGCGTACGGCAACGGTGGTGGCGGCGTGCCGCTCCGGGAGTGGCACGGCGCCGACCCCGTGGGCCGTGCGCAGGTGGGAGATCCGGGGCCGGGCAATGGGCCCGGCCCCGGGAGGCCCCTGGGCTAGGCGCCGGCCGAACTGATGGCGTCCGACATGTCCTGCAGCGCCTGGTCGACGGTCTTGTCGCCCTTGATGGCCGCGTACGCGTTCTCCTGGATGGCCTTGGTGACGGCCGGGTAGAAGGGCGTCACCGGCCGGGGCACGGCGTTGGCGATCGAGGTCTTCAGCACGGGCAGGTAGGGCAGCTTCTTGACCAGTTCCTGGTCGTCGTAGAGGTCGGTGAGGACCGGTGCCAGCGACCCCTGTGTCGCGTAGAACTTCTCGGTTTCGGCGCTGGTCATGAACTCGACGAAGTCATGGGCCGTGGCCTTGTTCTTGGAGTAGACGCTGATGGCGATGTTGTGACCGCCCAGCGACGAGGCACCGGGGCCGTCCTTGCCCGGCAGCGGCGCCAGCCCGAACTTGTCCTTGACCTTGGACGAGGCATCGGTCTTGGCCAGGTTGTAGACATAGGGCCAGTTGCGCAGGAAGAGCAGGTTGCCGGCCTCGAAGGCCTGGCGTCCTTGTTCCTCCTGGTAGGTGATCGCCTGCTTGGGGATGTTCCCGTCCTGGTACGCCTTCACCAGGTTCTCCAACCCGGCCTTGGCCTCGGGCGTGTCCAGGGTGGGCTTGCCGTCGTCACCCAGGATGCTGCCCCCGGCGGAGTTGATCGCCTCGGCGGTGTTGACGGTCAGCCCCTCGTACTTCGCGTACTGCCCGGCGTAGCAGCCCATGTCGTTCTTCTGGGCGATGTCGCACATGCCCATCATCTCGTCCCACGTCTTCGGCGGGGTCGGGACGAGGTCCTTGCGGTAGTAGAGGATACCGCCGTCGCTGGTCTGCGGGGCCGCATACAACGTGTCGTTGTAGGTGCCGCTCTTGACCGTTGGTTCGAGCATGGCCGAGGTGTCGATGGCGAGGGTGTCCTTGAGCGGCTGCAACCAGCCCTTGGCCGCGAACTCGGCGGTCCAGATCACGTCGACGTCCACGACGTCGTACTCGGAGTTCTTGGCCTGGAAATTCTGCACCAGGTCGTCATGTTGCTGGTCGGCCTGGTCCGTCTGCTCCTTGAAGGTCACCTTCTCGTCGGGATGGGCCTCGTTCCACTTCTTCACCAGCGGCCGGACGACGTTGGAATTGTCCTTGCCCTGCACGTAGGTGATCGGGCCGCGGCCGTCCAGGTTCTCGGACGCCGGACCGCTCGCTGCCGCGTTGTTGTCGTTCCCGCCGCCACCGCCGCCGCAAGAAGCCAGTGTCAGGGCGAGAACGCCCGCAGCCGCGATTGGTGCCCATCGTTTTGCGCCGTGCATGCCAAAAACCCTCCTCAAGCGAATGGATCATCCGAGCCGCTCCCCACCCAGGGTGAGGGGCTTGACTAAGGCTTACTGCGGGTTCGGGGCCAAGACAAGGCTTAATGTGGAAAGTTTGCAAACGGTTACCGCGCCCGGGCGGGCCCGCAGGGCGGAACCCGCCGCCGCGGGGACGGGCGCCGTGGGGGCTACCGCCGGCGCACGATCTTGTGGTTGGCGGCCTGGGCCACCGGCCGGATGACGATTTCGTCGAGGTTGATGTGGTGCGGCAGGCCCACGGCGTAGGCAACGACATCGGCGACATCCCGGGCCGTCAGCGGCTTCTCGACCCCGGCGTAGACCTTCTCGGCCGCCGCGCTGTCCCCACCGAGTCGCTTGAGCGAGAACTCCTCGGTGTGCACCAGCCCGGGAAGGACCTCGACGACGCGCACGTTGTTCCCGACCTCCTCGAGCCGCAGGGCCTGGGTCATGCCTCGTTCGGCGAACTTGGCGGCGTTGTAGCCGGCACCGCCTTCGTAGCCGGCCAGTCCCGCCGTCGAACTCAGGTTGAGGATCGTCCCCTCCCCGTGGGCACGAAGCATGGGCAGGAAGGCCCGGGTGATCTTCATCGTGCCCAGCACGTTGACCCGGTACATCCAGTCCCAGTCCTCCGTCTTGGCGTCGGCGATCTGGTCCACGCCGCGCGCTCCCCCGGCGATGTTCACGAGCGTGTCGGCACCGCCGGCCTCGGTGACCGTGGCCAGGAGCCGTGCCACGTCCTCGTCCTCCGTGATATCGGCCGGGACCGGGACGACGCCGGTGTCCGCGGCCAGCTGCTCCAGCCGCTCCGCGCGGCGGGCGACGGCGAAGACCTTCCACCCGCGCTCGGCCAGGAGTCGGGCGGTGGCCTCGCCGATGCCGGTGCTGGCTCCGGTGACGACGGCGGTGTGCTGCTGCTGTTCGCGTGGTGAAGTCATGGAACCACATTAGCGATCCTGCGCACCGTGAAGCACCACCGGTGGCGCCGCGGCGCATCTGCCGCGGACCTCCACGGCAGGCCCCCGCCCCGCCAGGTGCCTCAGGTGTTCTCGTCCAGGAAGTCCAGCAGCACGACGGCGTTGTTGTGCTCCTCGTCCTTGGTCGAGTACACCAGCACGATGTCCTCGTGTTCGCGGGCCAGCCCCATCAGGTGTTCGGCCGCCTCCGTGGCCGCCCCGTCCTCCAGTTCGGCGATGTAGCGTTCCCGGAACTCCTCGAAGCGGTGGTTGCGGTGGTTGAACCAGGCGCGCAGCTCCTGCGACGGGGCCACGTCCTTGAGCCATTCGTCGAGTTCAGCATCCTCTTTCGCGACCCCGCGCGGCCAAAGCCGGTCGACCAGGATCCTGTATCCGCCGTTGGGTGCCTCGTAGGCCCGCTGCAGTCTGAAGTTGCCCATGCTCCGATGGTAGGCCCGTCGTCCCTCCCCCGGGCCGGCTCGCCGGCAGTTGTGGAGAAGCGCCGGCGGACGGCCGTCGAATCTGTCGGGCGGCCCCGACATGGGACAATGGCAGGCATGGCTGAACAGAACTTGGGCACAGACACGCCCGCAACCGTTTCCGTCCCCGACAAGCCGGCACTGGAGGGCCTCGAGGAGAGGCTGGGCCAGCAGTGGCGCGCGGAGGGAACCTACACCTTCAACCCCGAGACCACCCGCGAGGCGGTCTACTCGATCGACACTCCCCCGCCGACAGCGTCTGGCTCGCTGCATGTGGGACACATGTTCTCCTACACGCAGACCGACGTGCTCGCCCGGTACCAGCGCATGAAGGGCAAGAACGTCTTCTACCCGATGGGCTGGGACGACAACGGCCTGCCCACCGAGCGCCGCGTGCAGAACTACTACGGGGTGCGCTGCGACCCGAAGATCGCCTACGACGCCGACTACCGGCCGCCGGCGACCCCGGCGAAGAACCAGCGCGACTGGGACGTCGTATCGCGGCGGAACTTCATCGAACTCTGCGAGGAACTCGCCGTCGAGGACGAGAAGGTCTTCGAGCACCTGTTCAGCACGCTCGGGCTCTCCGTCGACTGGAACCTGACCTACCGGACCATCGACGACACCTCGCGCGCCGTGTCCCAGCGGGCGTTCCTGAAGAACCTCGCCGACGGGGACGCGTACATGGCCGAGGCCCCGACCCTCTGGGACGTCACCTTCCGCACCGCGGTGGCGCAGGCCGAGCTGGAGGACCGCGAGGTCCCCGGGGCCTACTACCGCTACCCGTTCTTCGCCGAGGACGGTACCAGGGTCTACATCGAGACCACCCGCCCGGAATTGCTGGCCGCCTGCGCCGGTCTGGTCGCCAACCCGGATGACGAGCGCTACCAGCCGCTGTTCGGCCAGAAGGTCACCTCGCCGCTGTTCGGCGTCGAGGTCGAGGTCCACCCGCACCCGTTGGCCAAGGCCGACAAGGGCTCGGGCATCGCGATGGTCTGCACGTTCGGCGACCTGACGGACGTCACCTGGTGGCGCGAACTGCAGCTGCCCACGCGGGCCATCATCGGCCGCGATGGGCGCGTCATCGCCGACACCCCGGAGTGGATCACCTCGGACGCCGGCCGCGAGGCCTACGCGGCCATCGCCGGCAAGACCGTCTTCTCCGCGAAGGAGACCGTCGCCGGGATGCTGGTCGAGGCCGGGCTGCTGGACGGCGAACCGCGGAAGATCAGCCACCCGGTGAACTTCTTCGAGAAGGGCGACAAGCCGCTCGAGGTCGTCAGCTCCCGGCAGTGGTACATCCGCAACGGCGGACGCGATGCCGAGCGGCGCGACCGCCTGGTGCGCCGCGGGCAGGAGATCGACTTCCACCCGGAATTCATGCGTTCGCGCTACACCAACTGGGTCAATGGCCTCAACGGCGACTGGCTGGTGTCCCGCCAGCGCTTCTTCGGCGTCCCGATCCCCGTCTGGTACCCGCTGGACGGCGAGGGCAACCCGGAATACGAGCGTCCGATCCTGCCCGCAGACGAGCAGCTGCCCGTCGACCCGGTCGCCGAGCCCGCCCCGGGCTACAGCGCGGACCAGCGCGATGTCCCGGGTGGCTTCACCGGCGACGCCGATGTCCTGGATACCTGGGCCACGTCGTCGCTGACCCCGCAGATCGTGGGCCGCTGGAGCCGTGACGACGACTTCTTCGCCAAGGTATTCCCGTTCGACCTGCGCCCGCAGGGGCACGACATCATCCGCACCTGGCTGTTCTCCACGGCGGTGCGGGGCGACGCGCTGCACGGCTGCGTCCCGTGGAAGAACGCAGCGATCTCCGGCTGGATCCTCGATCCCGACCGCAAGAAGATGTCCAAGTCCAAGGGCAACGTGGTGGTGCCCACCGATGTGCTCAACGACTTCGGTGCGGACGCGGTCCGCTACTGGGCCGCCTCGGCCAAGCTCGGCGCCGATACCGCCTACGAGGTTGCGCAGATGAAGATCGGCCGCCGCCTGGCGATCAAGATCCTCAATGCCTCCAAGTTCGTCCTGAACCTGGGCGCGACCGAGGCCAACGTGCTCAATGGCGACGCGCACGTGGTCACCAACGGCCTGGACCGGTCGCTGCTGGCCCGGTTGTCCGGGGTCATCGAGGAAGCCAACCGCGCATTCGAGTCCTACGATTACGCCCGCGCGCTGGACCTCGTTGAGTCGTTCTTCTGGTCGTTCACCGACGACTACGTCGAGTTGGTCAAGGACCGCGCCTACGGTGCCCGCGGCGAGGCGGAGCAGGCCTCGGTGCTGGCAGCCCTGGCGACGACGCTGGATGCGGTGTTGCGCCTGTTCGCCCCGTTCCTGCCCTTCGCCACCGACGAGGTCTGGGGCTGGTGGCGTGCCGGTTCGGTCCACCGGGCCAGCTGGCCGACCAATGCCCACCTGGCCGGAGCGGTCGAGGGCGCGGACACGGCCGTCCTGCCGGCCGTCGGCGTGGCGCTGGGGGGCATCCGCAAGGCCAAGTCGGAAGCCAAGGTGAAGCAGCGCACCCAGGTGCTCTCCGGCGTTGTGCGTGCCCCGGAGGACGTCATCGCCCGGATCCGTACTGGGCTGGGCGACCTGCTGGCTGCCGGCAACGCGCTCGAGCTGGACTTGCAGGCCGGTGGCGAGGACCTGGTGGTCTCCGACGTCGTGCTCGCCCCGGCCGAGGAGCCGGCGGCCCAGGGCTAGGGCAGCCACACATAGAGAGGTGGCCCCGGCGGAAATCCGCCGGGGCCACCTTTTGTCGTTCAGCCGGTTCGACCCGCTCGAGCAGGCTGAACGCGGGTCGCTAGGACGCGCTGGACTGCGCGAACTCCTGCGCCTGGTCGAACTGCGGGTTCTCGGTGCGCGTGCGCTTGATCTCGAAGAAGTACGGGAAGGAGGCCAGGGTGACCGACGCGTCGAACAGGCGGGCCGCTTCCTCTCCGGTGGGGACCCGCGTGATGACGGGGCCGAAGAAGGCCGTCCCGTTCAACCCGACGACGGGGGTCCCGACGTCCTGGCCGACCTTCGAGATGCCTTCCTCGTGGCTGGCACGCAGGGCCTGGTCGTGGTCGTCGGTGTCGGCGGCACGGGCCAGATCGGCGGGCAGTCCCACGCGTTCCAGGGCGCGGTCGATGACCTCGGCGCGGTCCTTGACGCCTTCGTAGTGGATGAGCTCGCCCATCGCGGTGTACAACTTGCCGACGACGTCCTGCCCATGGGCTGCGGCGGCGGCGATGACCACGCGGACCGGCCCCCAGGCGGATTCGAGGCCCTTGCGGTAGTCCTCGTCGATGTCCTTGTCCTCGTTGAGCACGGCCAGGCTCATCACGTGCCAATTCACCTCGATGTCGCGGACCTTCTCGACTTCGAGGATCCACCGGGAGGTGGCCCAGGCGAACGGGCAGATCGGATCAAACCAGAAGTCAACGGTTGTTTTCTCGGTCAAGTGGACCTCCTGAGGTCGGCGTCATCGGTCGGCGGGATGTGTCCAGCCCACCGGTTAAGGGAACGCCGGGCCTAGGCGGACTTATTCCGCCGCTTGGTCACGACCTCGGCCGAGATGAGCGTGGGTTCGGCGATCTTGTGCACCACATCGGCGGTGATGACGACCTCGGCGACGTCGTCGCGGCCGGGCAGGTCGAACATGATGGACGCAAGCGTCTCCTCGAGGATCGCGCGGAGCCCGCGGGCGCCGGTTCCGCGTTCCAGCGCCATGTCGGCGATGGCCTCGAGGGCGTCCAGCTCGAAGGTCAGCTCGACCCCGTCGATGCGGAACATCTTCTGGTACTGCTTGACCAGGGCGTTCTTCGGCTCGGTGAGGATTTTGATCAGCGCGTCGCGGTCCAGGTTCTCCACCGTGGTGATCACGGGTAGCCGGCCGATGAATTCGGGGATCAGGCCGAATTTCAGCAGGTCCTCGGGGCGGACGTCCGAATAGGCGGCGGCCTCGGACTTCAGGGCCGTCAACGGCGCGCCGAAGCCGATGCCCTTCTGCCCGGCCCGGGATCCGATGATCTCCTCGAGGCCCGCGAAGGCGCCGGCGACGATGAACAACACGTTCGAGGTGTCGATCTGGATGAATTCCTGGTGCGGGTGCTTGCGCCCGCCCTGCGGCGGCACGGAGGCCACGGTCCCCTCGAGGATCTTCAGCAGGGCCTGTTGCACGCCCTCGCCGGAGACGTCGCGGGTGATGGAGGGGTTCTCCGACTTGCGGGAGATCTTGTCGATCTCGTCGATGTAGATGATGCCCTGTTCGGCCTTCTTGACGTCGTAGTCGGCGGCCTGGATCAGCTTGAGCAGGATGTTCTCGACGTCCTCGCCCACGTAGCCGGCCTCGGTCAGGGCGGTGGCGTCGGCGACGGCGAAGGGCACGTTCAGGCGGCGGGCCAGGGTCTGGGCGAGGTAGGTCTTGCCGCAGCCGGTGGGGCCGATCAGCAGGATGTTGGACTTGGAGACCTCGACGTCGTCGAGTGCGTCCACTTCGCTGAGCTGGGCCGCCGCCGACGAGCCCGTGCCCGACTGGATGCGCTTGTAGTGGTTGTACACGGCCACGGCGAGCGAGCGCTTGGCGCCCTCCTGGCCGATCACGTACTCCTGCAGGGAGTCGAAGATCTCACGCGGGCGCGGCAACTCGAACTCGGGGCCGGCCTCGATCTCGGCCAGTTCCTCCTCCATCAGCTCGTTGCACAGCTCGATGCACTCGGTGCAGATGTAGACGCCTGGTCCGGCGATGAGCTTGCGTACCTGCTTTTGGCTTTTGCCGCAGAAGGAACACTTGAGCAGGTCGGAGCTTTCACCCATACGTGCCATGGTGTTCTTCCCCTAACGTGGTGCTGAGAACCGTGCGGCGGGCGCCCCACGGAAAAGGTCTACCTACAACTCTAGGTGAGGTGACTGACAGAATAGGCGACCGGGCGTCCCGTGGTGCGAAAAACCTCGGGGCGCCCGGCCGGTTGCGCTAGCTGCTGATGGCCTGCGGCTTGATCTTGCGGGGGCTGAGCACCTCGTCGATGAGGCCGTATTCCTTGGCGCCCTCGGCGGTCATGAACAGGTCGCGTTCGATGTCGTTGCCGACCTCTTCCGGGCTCTTGTGGCTGTGCGCGGCGAGGGTCGTCTCCAGCCAGGTGCGCATGCGCATGACCTCTTCGGCTTGGATCTGCAGGTCGGTCGCCGTGCCGCGTTCGCCGCCGCCCATGGCGGGCTGGTGGATCAGCACGCGCGCGTTCGGCAGTGCCAGGCGCTTGCCGGGTGCGCCGGCGGCCAGCAGCACAGCGGCGGCGCTGGCGGCCTGGCCGAGGCAGACGGTCTGGATCTCGGGGCGGATGAACATCATCGTGTCGTAGATCGCCGTCATGGCGGTGAAGGAGCCGCCGGGCGAGTTGATGTACAGGGTGATGTCGCGCTCGGGATCCATCGACTCGAGGACCAGCAGCTGGGCCATCACGTCGTCGGCGGACGCGTCATCGACCTGCGCGCCGAGGAAGACGATGCGGTCCTCGAACAGCTTCGCGTAGGGGTCCTGGCGCTTGAAGCCGTAGGGGGTCCGCTCCTCGAACTGCGGCAGGATGTAGCGGGCGGACGGCATCTCGCCTGCGGTGCCTTCGTAGCCGGTGAAATTCATGTTCTTCTCCTGGGGGTCTGTGGGGTGCTCGTCGGCGGGATGGCTAGTTCTGGACTCCGCCGCCGCCGGAAACCGACACGGCGTTCTGGGCGATGTGGTCGAAGAAGCCGTACTCGAGGGCCTCGGTGGCGGTGAACCACTTGTCGCGGTCGTTGTCCTTCAGGATCGTCTCGAGCGACTGGCCGGTCTGTTCGGCGGTGAGCTCGGACATGACCTTCTTCATGTGCAGGATCAGTTCGGCCTGGATGCGGATGTCCGAGGCCGTGCCGCCGATGCCGCCGGAGGGCTGGTGCATGAGGATGCGGGCATTCGGGGTGGCGTAGCGCTTGCCCTTGGTGCCCGAGGAGAGCAGGAACTGCCCCATCGAGGCAGCGAGGCCGGTGGCCACGGTGACGACGTCGTTGGGGATGTAGTTCATCGTGTCGAAGATCGCCATGCCCGCGGTGATCGAACCACCGGGCGAGTTGATGTACAGGTAGATGTCCTTATCCGGGTCCTCGGCGGAGAGCAGCAGCAGCTGGGAGGAGATCGCGTTGGCCGACTCGTCGCTCACTTCCGAGCCGAGCCAGATGATGCGCTCCTTGAGCAGCCGGTTGTAGATGTAGTCCTCGCGGCTGGCTGCATCGACCGAGGCCATCTTCGGGGTGTGGGATTCCGTCGTCATTTTCGAATACCTCTCCATGGGTGCCATGCGACGTGGCTGATCCGGCCACGCACGGTAGCGCTTGCTTTCCTTGACACTACTGCAGTGCCAACGCCCGCCGCGCGTGGGATCATCTGCTGTTCGCTGTTGGCGCATACCCCGGCCGCGGCGCATCGCCCGTGGCTTAAAAGGTGCAGCCCTGCGCTGAATCCGGGCCCGTCGCCCCGTGGGGGACGCGGCCCGGGTGCGGCATTAAAGAACGACGGCGGAACCACCCCGGGAGGGCAGTTCCGCCGGACCGGCGCGGTGGGCCGGGCGGGGTTCGTTCGGCTACTCGGCCGAGTCCGCCGAAGCAGAGGACGCCGAGGAGGCGGAGGACGCGGACGAGGCGCTGGCTTCGCCGGCCGGGCGGACGAAGTCGGTCAGGTCCACGTCCTTGCCCTCCGAGTCGGTGACCTTGGCCATCTCGAGGACCTTGGCCAGCGCCTTGCGGCGGCGGACCTCGCCGATCATCATCGGGACCTGGCCGGCGCCGTCGAGCATCTGCG
>Ga0134125_10007504_pt1 | contig 12307 bp, 10 predicted proteins | sample KB31751_FD_96464 | JGI IMG/M metagenome (GOLD analysis project Ga0134125, IMG submission 96464) | Terrestrial soil microbial communities with excess Nitrogen fertilizer from Kellogg Biological Station, Michigan, USA - KB3-175-1 | ecosystem: Environmental > Terrestrial > Soil > Unclassified ... | reverse complement strand
GGCATACGGATAGTGTGTTTCGCCGACGTTCAACAAATAAAAAGAGGGATGCTCTTCCGAGAATCGGAGTTCGCGCACCATTGCCCTCATGTCGTTGTGGTTTTCCATGAGTTTGTAGGTATCGAAGCCGGTGTTGAGAATTGTCTTCGGATTCAACACTGGCAGCGAGACTCGCGCATGCGTCCGGTAGCCTAGCGTCTCCTTCAAGAACACCGGCAGATAGAGCTTCGGCACGAGTGATGCGAATTTCAGATCATTCACGCCAAGCCTCTCGTTGAATTTAAGGAATTCGTTCTTGTAATATTCGGAAGCGTATACGTGCTTCGGGCTGGTGTGTGGTAAAAGTCCGGTCAGTAAGTTGTAGTGCGACGGGGAAGTCCATGAGGCGTATGACCAGCGGCGCTCAACGCGCCCAAGCTGCCGAATGATTCGGGGCCGTGCCTGAATCAAAGAGTCGTACCGGCAACTATCAAAAACTACTAGTATGTAGTTGTTCCGCGAAGACTTTTTGCTGCGCACGCCACAATTTTACTCTTCTCCCTGTTCTGCCGAAGGATCGTCGAAACGAAAGCGACAAAATAGACGGTGATGACCAGACGAAATTTTTTTTCGTCGGCGCTGGGCGGTTACCTTTCGGCTCCACGGTTCGCACAATCGGAGCCATCTTCATCACGGCCCCCGAATTTCGTGCTTCTTCTTGCAGACGATCTTGGCTATGAAGATCTTTCCTGCTACGGAAGCAAAGAAATTGAAACGCCGAATATAGACGAATTAGGCCAGGAGGGTGTAAAGCTTGTGGATTTTTACACCTTTCCCACTTGCAGTCCTTCGCGGGCGGCACTGCTAACAGGGCGTTACCCTCTGCGCAGCGGTGTGGTTCGCGTGTTAATCCCGAGAGAGCACTATGGCATTCCAGCCTCCGAGATCACGCTTGGTCAAGAACTGCAGTCCTGCGGTTATGCCACGGCATGCATCGGCAAATGGCATCTGGGCGACCGGCCGGCCTATGTGCCCAATAAACACGGCTTTGATTATTTTTACGGACTCCACTACAGCAACGACATGACCTTGCCGATGATCGATTGGCCTCCTCTGAAGCTTTTTCGAAACGGACAGATCATTGAATCGCCAGTGAAACAAAACACGTTAACGCGGCGCTACACTGACGAAGCCATCAGTTTTATTCAGCGCAATGCAACTAAACCGTTTTTCTTATATCTTGCGTACACAATGCCGCACGTCCCGCTAGCCGTATCGAAACCGTTCCGTGGAAAGTCGCGTTATGGGCGTTACGGAGATGCCGTGACCGAGATTGATTGGAGCGCTGGAGAAATAATGAAGGCGCTTAAGGCACGAGGCCTCGACAGCAACACGGTAGTTGTTTTTACAAGCGACAACGGAGCTGCAATCCGTACCAAATTTCTTGCACATGCTGGAAGCGAAGGTCCGTTCCGCAGCGGTAAAGGTACAACGTGGGAGGGCGGTGTTCGTGTTCCATGCGTCATTCGATGGCCGGGTCATCTGCCCGCCGGCGTCACCCTGAACGGGATTACTTCGCTCATGGATATTTTTCCGACCTTCATGGATATTGCGGACGGCAAACTTCCATCGGACCGTACCATCGACGGCAAGTCTCTGGTCGATTACCTGGAAGGCAAATCGGAATGTCCCAACGACCGTTTCTTTTACTACAGCGGCAGACGCCTGTTTGCCGTCAGAGTAGGAGACTGGAAACTAAACCTCATTAAAAGAGAGCGCACTGATGAGGGGCATCTCACGACACCCGTTTATTGTCATCCGCCCGAACTCTATAACCTGACGTCCGATCCCGGCGAGCGCCATAACGTGGCAGATGATAATCAGGTGATCGTCGATCGACTGGCGAAAGCCGCGCTCGATTTTCAAAGTTCCATGATTCCCGGGAAATTGCCGCCTCCGTACTGGCGTGCGTTAGTTCCGTAGACACCGTGGGTTTTCGTTCTCGCGATCCAATAAAGTGCAGTGGGTAGAATTGAATTATGCGACTGCTATTGTTCGCATTGGTAACGGCGCTAAGTGCTGCGTCTTTGGAGGCTGCGCAGCCAAAGCCTCAATTTCCGAACGTACTCCTAATAACGGTCGATACACTTAGAGCCGACCACCTGTCGTGCTACGGCTACGCGCGACGCACAAGCCCGTATCTAGATGAATTAGCTCGCGAGGGTACCCGTTTCGAACGCGCTTATACGGTTATTCCGCTTACCGGTCCCGCTCATCTCGCGCTGATGACAAGCCGGTATCCGCAGGAAAACGGCGTCAGAAGGAATGGAGAGGCGCTTCCAAGCGATCGCGCACTCGTCACACTGCCGCAGATTCTTCGCAGCCACGGATACGATACGGCTGGTTTTGTCAGCTCATGGCCATTGCTGGGGCGGCTAACGCATCTAAACGACTACTTTGAGCACTATGACGAAACACTGACGCGTACCTATCAACTTTTCAATTCCAGCCGGTACGCGGAAGACGTTACTCCCCTTGCTTTGAAATGGCTGCATAAACATGCCGGCCATAAAAAACCGTTTTTCCTTTGGGTTCACTATTTCGATCCCCACTCACCCTACATATCCCGCACGGGATTTGAGCCTCCGAACGTAGATCCAGCGCATCCTCTTAAGCCTTCTAAAGACGGAGATATGCGTCAGCGGGCGCGCGACTATGACTCGGAGATTTACTATACCGATCACTACATTGGGAAATTACTAGGGGCTTTGGACGACCTTCATGTGAGGGATAACACTCTAGTGGTGGTAACTGCCGATCACGGCGAGAGCTTAGGGCAGCATGGATATGTGGGCCACGGCCGGCATCTTTACGAGGGCATTCTTCACATCCCGCTCATTATCCGGTTTCCGGGCCATGTAAAAGCCGGCAATGTGGTCCACACACCTGTTTCTATCATTGACATAACTCCGACGATCGTGGATTTCACGGTTCAGAACGTTGCAGCAGCCAAACAGAAGGTACCTATCGTATTCTCAGGGCGGAGTCTCGCGTCCGTGCTCTCTGACGGCGCTCCACTTACAAATCGATGGATTTACTATGTAACCTTTCCAGGTAAAAAGGGCTATGCGCCGCACTGGCTTTCGTGGATGTGGGTAAGCAACGAAGAACTACCTTCGCGCTTCGGCCGAACAGATAATTACTCAAAAATGGTCTGGGATCCCAACGACCAAAAACTGTACTTATACGACCTGCGCAAGGATCCTCACGAGCTTCACGGCCGTGAACTCTCAGGGCAGGGGCAGATTTACACGGCAGATACATCTCAACTGAAGAAATGGTTCCTGCATACGGAAACGCGCGCGCAGGAGCAGAAGCTTTCCGATCACGATGTCGAAGTGCTCAAGAGTTTGGGGTACGTTCAGTAATTACGGGGGGCGAGGCCGGCTCGCCCCTAATGCTGTTAACTTAAGGCGCATACTGGATGTTCAGAGATCATTCCTATCATCTGAGGGCTCGAAACAGAGCGGGAAGCGTTAGAAGCTGGGAAGAAATCCGCTAACCCGTCGCTCACGCTCAGGGCTCCTTTTAGCAATCAACAACTTGAAAGTTTGGTTACGCTATTGGGCCGATTTTTTTCACACCTTCTTACGCTTCCGGCTCCGATTCGGCAGTTTATACGGATGGAAGCGGAGTACAGATCGGCGCATTTGCTAAGTCAATGGCATTGGGCCTCGCTCCTACAACACTCATCCATCGCTCGAATGGTTGTCTGATGCGATCCGCTCGGCAGGGCGGTCATTCTTTTTCTTTCTCTCGATGGCCTTGTGTCGCTTAACATAGTTTTCGTAGCGATGATAGACCATGATGTGAAAGGTAGGTTGCTGAAACTCTTCGATCGCGTATAAATAGCCGTTCTTTTTCAGCGAATAAAGCACTTTTCTCATCCATGAAATGCTTTCGCCTGCCATACCATGCTTGGAAATATCCAGTGTCGATCCTGTTAAATGCGAGGAGCGCAATGGTCCGCTGAAGGCAGCGGCGTTACCGTTTCTCCGCGCGAGCGATCTCTGGAAAGCAACGGTACGGATGAGGCTGGTAACACGAAGTCTTCTTCGGAACCTCGCATAGTGTTGCCGGCTGAGGCGATCGAGAAAGACCTTTGCCCAAGGTCTCAGGTACCGATAATTACGCGAGACAGCGTGCAAGTAGTAATAGCGAGTTCGCACTGGGACCGGGATAAGAAGACCGTTTTTTCGAAACCGGCGGATCATGCTCACATTGCGCATCCGCGAAAGATTATCCGCATCGGCCCGACGGTTCTGAATTGGTTGCGACGCGCTTGTAGCAATCAGAAGCAGCGGCCCCTGCCCCTTAATTAAGGAAGGCAAAAACAGACCAAGCAAGAAGGTCGAAGCGGTAAGGATAGCTGCCCGGCTAGTCCAGAGGAATTTGGAGCGTGGAGGGTTAGAGGGCCTAACGACCTTCATCGAGCACCACTGAAGTTGTTGTCGCCCATCAAGAAAAGATTAACAACTATTCATGTTCGCGCCAAGAACAAAATAAGGTGCTTTTGCAATTTGCAGGCTCGCTACCGCGCCAAACCCGCCACGCCCCAATCCTGCGCCTGAGTGATGCGGCCTTTCCCGAACGGGGCGCGCACTTCTTCCACCTTGAATTGCAACATGCCGCCGGTATCTTCCACCAGCGTATGGCCGAAGAACCATCCGTCTTCATAGCGTTTTGAGGCCCGCAGGTGCCCGCCCGCGCTGGGCATGGAAAGGTAGGTAATTCCGTCAAGTTTAAAACGCAGCATCTGATGAATATGGCCGGCGATTACATACTGCACACCGTATTGCTTGGCGATTTGATGGAACGGAGATTTGGAGTTCGCAAACAACACCGGCAGCAGCCATGACGGACGATGAGAGATGACGAGTTTTGTTTGTGCCTGTCTGTGCGTCTGCAGATCCTGTGCCAGAAAATGCAGCTCATCCGCGGAAAAGCTTTCCGCGCGGCTGTTATCGAGCACCGTCACGTGGAGCCCACCGAAGTCGAAGCTATAGTGCGGCGCATGTTTTGCAAATTTCCGAAATAACGTCTCCGATTCCGCGGACCAGATGTCGTGGTTGCCCGGCGCCAGGTAAAGCGGGATTCCGGCGTGTTGACGAAAAACTCGGCTGACTTCTTTCCACTGGCCGGCTGCGGCTGCGTCATCAAGGCCCTGGATGGTATCGCCCACGCTGAGCACAAAAGCGGGGTGTTCCGCCGCTGCTTCTTTCCAGACCTGCTCGTACACTCCTGCTTGTGCTTCTCCTGTGCGGTCGCCGAGGATAACAAACTGGAAGCGGTTCTGCGCGCCACCCACGCTCAGGCACAGATATGCAATTGCGGCAGCACTGAGCGCCCAAGGTGCAATCCGGCTTCGGGAAACAGCGTTTCTCAAGTTGACTTGATTGATATTATCCGGTGACTTGGGCCTGCGCCAGTTGCGTTTGCGCGGCAATGCGCGCTACAACTTTTTCAACGCATGTTTCCAGGGTTTCCATATCCGTACGGCATTCGACGTCCGGATGCAGCGGAGGCTCGTAAATGTCGTCAACCCCAGTGAAATCGCGAATCTCGCCGCTTCGGGCCTTCCGGTATAAGCCCTTTACGTCGCGCCGCTCGCAAATTTCCAAAGGCGCGTTGACATATACTTCGAGAAAATTAGACGACTTATTGCGAATCTCCTCGCGAACCGCTCGATAAGGAGAAACTGCCGCTACCAATACAATGACGCCATTTCGCGCCAGCAATTCCGCCACAAACCCCAATCGGCGCACATTTTCTTCTCGATCGTGGCGGGAGAACCCTAGCTCGGCGCACAATTTCTGACGTACGACATCGGAATCGAGAAGTTCGAGACCCAGGCCTGTTTGTTTGAGCTTGCGCGCGACCGCGCTGCTTAATGTGGTCTTTCCGGCTGAGGTGAGGCCCGTGAACCACACCGTTATGCCTGAGGAATTAGCCAATGGACTCGATTGCGATGGCATGTAGCCAAGTTTACGCTAGCACGAATTATTCATTAAAATGTCGCCATTGCCCGGAGGGAACGGATCCATTTGGCGGGGCGCTCCACGTTGGATTTGCCGGCGGCGAGACGGTGTAGCTGTTGGGATCATACAAATAGGGGGTGTACGGATAACCGTAATAATAGGGCGAATAGTAGTAGCCGGGATAACTCCATCCATACGCCGGCCACCCGAACCCAACTCCAACCGACCAACTATAGGGGTAATAGCTGTACCCGTAAGGCCGGTAGCCGCTGTACCATCCTCCATACCAGCCGCCGCGATAAAAGCCCCGGCCATAATAGCCTCTGCCATAATAGCCACGGTTATAGTAGCCGCGATTGTAGTGGCCACCATAGTAGCTGTGGCCATAGCCACGCGACCCGTAGAAACCGCGGCCATAGCCGCCGCCGTACCCGTGGCTGTACCCGCGTGAGAAGCCGCCACCGCCACGAAATGTCATGGAGTGGCCTCCGCTGAAACCTCGGGCGTGACCCCCTCCGTGGCCACCTCGCCCTTGCGCCAAAGCCAAACTGGAAAACGTAAGAAATGTCGCGATAACCAGCAGTTTCTTCATAGCTACTTCCCTTCGAAACCCCAGCCCTGCGCCTCGTGAGGAAGGCGGTCTCTCAAAAAGAGACCTACATTGTTAGAAGCGCCGCCGAGCCGTCGCGGTACAAGAAAACGGGCGGTGCCGTGCTTTTCCGCCATCCATCTCAGAATATCCCGCTTTTGCCGTTATTGGGACGCACGCTACAATCGGCGCATGATGCGGAATCCCTGGAAGACGCTTTCGTCGCGAGCCGTCTACCAGAATCGCTGGCTACGGGTCCGCGAAGACGAAGTGGTGCGGCCTGACGGAGGGCCGGGCATCTACGGCGTGGTGGAGATCCGGCCATCGGTCGGAGTGCTCGCCATCAACGGTAAGGGCGAAGTGGCGATAGCCGGACAGTGGCGCTATGCGTTGGGCCGATACTCTTACGAAATTGTTCGCGGCGGGTCGGAGGAAGGAGAGCGCGATTTGCTCGCTGTCGCCCAGCGCGAGCTTCGGGAAGAAGCCGGCTATGAAGCGCGTGAATGGGCTCTGCTGGGATCGGTGGATGTATGCAACGGTGTTACAACCGATGTGCAGCATCTGTTCGTTGCGCACGAACTCACTTTTGTCGGAACCAATCAGGATCCGTTTGAAGAAATCCACACGGAGTGGCGGCCTTTTCGCGAAGCAATACGAATGGTGCTGGACGGCGAAATTACCGAAGTTTGCAGCGTAGCCGCAATTCTGAAATATCAAGCGGTGCGGGTATCTTCACAATCAATCGAATAATGACTTTCAGCGACACGAAATCATTCCGAACAAACCCGCCCGGCTCGCTGCGGCCGGCGCTCGATTACGAACCGCAAGTTCTACGGTTCGGCACCAGCGGACGGCGCGGCGAGGTGGTTCACCTCACCCAGCTTGAAATCTATATCAATGCGCTGGCGGAGTTGCGATATTTGCAATCCCTGCCGCTTTCAGATGGCGGCATCGTTCCGGGCGATGATTTTTACTTTGCCTACGATCTTCGGCCCAGCTCTACGTCATTCGTAAAGGAAGCAAATGGCCGCGGCGAAATCGCGCAGGCGATTGTGCGGGCGGTCTCCGACGCGGGTATGAAGCCGGTAAATCTCGGCGATTTGCCAACCCCTGCGCTCACTTCTTACGCGCTCTCGCGCGCGAAGGGAAGCATCATGATTACCGGCAGCCACATTCCCTTCGATCGCAATGGCTACAAAACAAATACATCGCGCGGGGAACTGTTGAAGAAGCACGAAATGTCCATCGGGGCAAAGGTTGAGGAAGTTCGCGCGGCGCTTTATGCGCAGCCGTCGGAGCAATCATTATTCAACGAACGCGGGTTGTTTCAAGCAGGGCATTCGGAATTGCCGCCCGCGATTTCTGCCGCGCGTTCGGCATACATAGCACGGTACACGAATTTTTTTCGCGGTGATTCGCTCGGCGGGATGCGCCTGGCGTTTTATCAGCATTCGTCCGTGGGACGCGATCTGGTTCCCGAAATTTTGCGGCAGCTTGGAGCCGAGGTAATTGTTGCCGGAAGAAGCGACACGTTCGTCCCTATCGACACCGAAAATATCGATGCGGCACAGTTGGCGATCATCCAGGGTTTAGCGGATGAGGCGATTGCCCGACATGGCTACATCGATGCCGTGATTTCAACCGATGGAGACAGCGACCGGCCGCTCGTCCTTGGCGTGGATCGATCCACCGGAAAAGTGCATTTCTTTGGCGGCGATTTGCTGGGCATGGTCGTTGCCGAGTTTTTAGGCGCCGATGCAGTTGTCGTTCCTATTAGCTGCAACGATGCAATCGATCGCGGGCCGCTCGCTTCGGTGCTGCAACCGAAAACAAAAATCGGATCACCGTTTGTCATTGCGGGAATGGAGAAGGCGATGGAGGCCGGGAAAAAAGCTGTTTGCGGGTGGGAAGCCAATGGCGGATTTCTTACCGGCTCCGATTTCGAGCGTGACGGTAAGACGCTTACTGCGCTCCCCACTCGCGATGCGGTTCTTCCCATTCTTGGCGTTCTATTCAGCGCATCGGCGAAAGGGCTCAGTTTGATTGATCTTTTCGCTCGATTGCCCAGGCGCTTCAGTCGCGCGGCACTGCTGAAAAACTTTCCAAGGCCTGCCGGTCTCGAAATTGTGAAGCGCTTTTCGCCGTCGGACAGCGCAGTCGAAGAAATTCACTTCGACGGTCAGCGGCCGGGCGATGAAGCGATTGCGATTCGCGGAAATCTCGAACAATTCTTCAGCGCCAAGCGCGGCTTTTCCCCCGTTGTCAAACTCAACTACATCGACGGCGTGCGAATGACCTTTGCCAACGGCGAAGTGGCTCATCTGCGGCCGTCCGGCAACGCCGATGAGTTCCGTATTTATGCGGTGGCGGATACGCTGGCGCGCGCGGAAGAAATCACGTCACAAGGAATTGCAGAATCCGACGGCATTCTTCGCGAGATTGAAGCGGCTATCTGCGAATAACGCATAGGCCGGCTGCGGTGGATCGGCATATCATTGAGCCATGACCGGCAGCCGATCTTTTCTCCTGATACTTGTAGCAAGCGCCGTTGCTATCGCCGCGCAGCAGCAGGATCGCAAACCGGCATCGAACGATTGGCCGCAGTTCGGATGGGACCTGGATAGCTCCAGCGCGCCATCCTCCTCGACGGGTATTACGGCTGCAAATGTCAGTTCTCTCAGCCACAGGCAAATCAAAATTGACGGCACGGTGGACGCAACGGTCATTTATCTCCACGATGCCTCCATCAAAGGCGCCACGCATAACACGTTTTTCTTGACCACGACCTACGGCAAGACCATCGCGCTTGATGCCGATAGCGGCAACGTTCTTTGGGAGTACACACCCAAAGATTTTTCTTCGTGGGAGGGCACTCGTCAGTTCACCAACAGTACTCCGGTTGCCGATCCGAACCGCGAGTATATCTATGCGGCATCGCCTGGGGGCACAATTCATAAGCTCGCCGTATCCGACGGGCATCAGCTTTGGAGCACGCCAATCACATTGCTGCCCAAGCGAGAGAAAATTACTTCGCCGCTGAAGGAGTTTCGCGGTCATATTATTGCCGTTACCGGCGGCTATGTTGGCGATGCGCCTCCCTATCAGGGACATGTAGCGATTCTCGATGCGCAAAGCGGCAAGCTGCTGCATGTATGGAATTCTCTTTGCAGCGACCGCACACGCTTGATTGAGCCGAGTTCCTGCCCGGCTGCACAATCCGCGATTTGGGGACGCGCCGGAGCTGCGATTGATTCAGCGACCGGTAACATCTTCGTTGCTACCGGCAATGGTCCTTACGATGGCAAGACTAACTGGGGCGACTCGGTACTTGAACTGAATTCTGAAGGCAAGCTGATTGGTAATTACACGCCGACGAACAACTCGGAGTTAAACGACCGCGATCAGGATGTCGGTTCTACGTCGCCAATCCTGCTAGGCGGCGACTACTTGGCCCAGGGCGGCAAAGACGGCCTTATACGCCTGCTCAGCATCAAAGGCATAGCGGGAACCGCACCGCATAAGGATCACGAACTGCAAACAATGCCTACTCCGTCTGGCAAAGATTTGTTTACGGCTCCGGCCATCTGGCATCACGACGGAACGACGTGGATGTTTGCGGGCGACGAGAACGGCACTGCGGGATGGACGTTTGCAAACGGCAAGTTTTCTCAAGTTTGGAAGAACGGCAACGCCGGGAACAGCCCCGTTGTCGCGGGAGGGTTGTTATATGTCTACAGCCCCGGCGGCGGGCTGCGCGTTTACGATCCCGTCAAAGGGAGCCAGATTGCCAACCTGGAGTGCGGCCGCGGCCATTGGAACAGTCCTATTGTGATCGACGGTAAAATTGCGCTTCCGGAAGGCAATGCGAACAAACGCGCCACTACGGGACTGCTGGACATCTGGAGTGTCTCCTCGAGCCGCTGAAACAATGGAGAAGTGTTCCTGAATTTTCGGAAAAGAGTAATCGAGCATGAACTCATGGACGAGAGCGAGCCGGAGGCTGCGCGTCTCTGCGTCAAAAATCTTGCTCATGTTAATCGCATCTTTGGCGGCCACGCAATTCTGCGGCAATTACTCCGGCGCGCCGGATGTCAACACGCACCGTTTTCCTTGCTGGATGTAGGCTCCGCTTCCGGCGACACAGCGAAGATCGTTACCGGATGCTACCCGGACGGCACAGTTGTCAGCCTCGACCGCAATGCAGTGCATATCGCCGGCGCGCCGGCGCCTAAAGTTCTCGCCGATGCCTTCCGTCTGCCTTTTCCGCCGCGCAGCTTCGATTACGTGTTCAGCTCGCTTTTTTTGCACCATTTCACGAACGAGCAGATTGTCGGACTTCTTCGCGATTTTGCACGGGTTGCGCGAAAGGCCGTCCTGATTTCGGATTTGGAACGGCATGTCGTTCCCTATCTGTTCTTCCCGGCGACTAAATGGATTTTTGGCTGGCATCCAATTGCTGTCTATGATGGAAAGATCTCGATACGGGCAGCTTTGCGAGAGCCGGAACTGGTTTCGCTCGCCCGGCGCGCAGGATTAGGTGAACTCGATGCCGCTGTTCATCGCCCGGCGTTCCGAATCTCGCTTGTCGGCCGAGTGTGAGCCTTTCCTGGCGCCACCCTTACTGCTTCTTCAGCAAGCCCTGAATGGTTTCCAACTCTTTGCCCGCTTCCGAATACTTGCCTTGCGAATTTAATTCGCGGTAACGGTTGAAGTGGTCGCGTATCTGCTGTATTGTTTGTTGCTCCCGCTGCTGGGCGGGGCTAGGCTGTGCCTGCACAGGCGTTGGAACTTCGGTAGGCGTTACTACGGTCTGTGCATTGGACGGCGCGTTCTCTGCAATCAGTTGCGATAGAGCCTGCTTGTAGGTGTCTTCGTAGACGAGGTGATCGCCCATGGCCAGGGCGACCTTCTTTAACTGAGGCATGCGCGCGCCGCTTGCCTGTATGTAAATGGGCGCCACGTAAAGGAAACTGTTTTCAATGGGAAGCACCAATAGTTGACCTTGCAATACTTCTGACCCCTGCTGGCTCCAGAGCGTCAAGTCCTTCGATATGCGCTGGTCCTGATGAATGAACGCTTCAATCTGCTTTGGTCCGTAGATAATATTCTGTTTGTCCAACTCCTGAAACACTAGCTCGCCGAGATGTTTGCCGTCGCATCGCGCCAGCATCATGCCGATGAGGTTATCTTTGTTTGCCGGCGTAAACGGCATAATCAGGAGGAATTCCGATTTATTTTCTCCCGGAAGAGTAGCAACGACATAAGTGGGAGTCATGGCGGTTGCGCCATCGCCCGCTGTCATGGTTTTCGCAAGATCCCAGAGATCGGCGCGGTTATAAAACACTTCGGGATCGCGCATGTGATACGACCGGTAAATCTCAGCCTGAATCGCAAATAGCGTTTCCGGATAACGGACATGCGCGCGAATATCTGCCGGCATTGCGGATTCTGGTTCCAGCAGATGCGGGAAAAGTTGACGGTACGCCTGAATCAGTGGATCGGCCGGATCGAATACATAGAGATGAGTTTCTCCGGAGTATGCATCCACCGTTGCTTTGACCGAGTTGCGCATGTAATCCATGGTCCCGATGTTCTGCACGTTCAGCTCCCTCGAATAAGGGTGCGAATCGGAAGACATATAGCCATCCACAATCCACACAAGCCGGCCGGCCTTGGTTACGACGAGGTATGGATCTGTATC
>Ga0134125_10007502_pt1 | contig 12310 bp, 9 predicted proteins | sample KB31751_FD_96464 | JGI IMG/M metagenome (GOLD analysis project Ga0134125, IMG submission 96464) | Terrestrial soil microbial communities with excess Nitrogen fertilizer from Kellogg Biological Station, Michigan, USA - KB3-175-1 | ecosystem: Environmental > Terrestrial > Soil > Unclassified ... | reverse complement strand
GGCTTCGCCGCCCGCTCTCCCAGGCCTCCAGTGACGCTACGCCGGGGGCCCCTGCGCCCCGGCTCCGCATTTCCAGAGGAGGCGGCAGAGCCTCGCGCCAAGGGGCCGTGCGGCATTTATTAATCGCGGGCGCCCGGCTTCGCCGCCCGCTCTCCCAGGCCTCCAGTGACGCTACGCCGGGGGCCCCTACGCCCCGGCTCCGCATTTCCAGAGGAGGCGGCAGAGCCTCGCGCCAAGGGGCCGTGCGGCATTTACTAATCGCGGGGGCCCGGCTTCGCCGCCCGCTCTCCCAGGCCTCCAGTGACGCTACGCCGGGGGCCCCTACGCCCCGGTTCCGCATTTCCAGAGGAGGCGGCAGAGCCTCGCGCCAGGGGGCCGTGCGGCATTTACTAATCGCGGGCGCCCGGCTTCGCCGCCCGCTCTTGTAGTTCTCCAGTGACGCTGCGCCGGGGGCCCCTGCGGCCCGGCTGCGCATTTCCAGAGGAGGCGGCGGGGCTTCGCGCCGGGGTGGCGCGCGGGAGGCGGGAACGGTTCCCTGTTCCCTGTTCCCTGTTCACTGTTCCCTGTTCCCTGTTCCCTGTTCCCTGGTTCGGACGTGGTTCCCGTACACTAGAGGGGTGACCTCGGCGGTGGAAAGTCCGGCTCTGGCTGCCATACCGGCGGCGTTGGAAGACATACGCGCCGGGCGCATGGTGGTGGTGGTGGACGACGCCGACCGTGAAAACGAAGGCGATCTGACGCTGGCGGCCGAGTGCGCCACCCCGGAGGCGATCAACTTCATGGCCCGCCATGGCCGCGGGCTGATCTGTGTGGCCATGACGCCGGAGCGTCTGGAGGCGCTGCGCATCCCGCTGATGACGGCGGAAAACACCAGCAACTTCGGCACCGCGTTTTGCGAATCGGTGGACGCCCGCGCCGGGGTGTCGACGGGAATTTCCGCCGCCGACCGCGCGCGCTCCATCCAGGTGCTGGTGGACCCGTCCACCCAGCCCGCCGACCTGGCGCGGCCGGGACATATTTTTCCGCTGCGCGCCCGCCCCGGGGGGGTGCTCAGCCGCGCCGGCCAGACGGAGGCGGCGGTGGATCTGGCCCGCCTCGCCGGGCTGCGGCCGGCCGGGGTGATCTGCGAAATTATGAATGAGGACGGCACCATGGCGCGGGTGCCCGAGTTGCGCGAGTTCTGCCGGCAACACGGGCTGCGCATGATCTCTGTCGCCGACCTCATCCGCCACCGTCTGCAGAATGAGCGCCATGTGGAGCGCGCGGGCGAGGCGGCGCAGCGCACCGCTTTCGGGGATTGCCGCATGATCGCCTACCGCAGCCGGCTGGATGACGAGCTGCATACCGCGCTGGTGTTCGGACGGCCCGGCCCCGGCGCTCCCACGCTTGTCCGTGTGCAGACCCACTGCCTGCCCGCCAGCCTGGGGAGCACCGAGTGCGCCTGCGCCGCCAACCTGAACGCGGCACTGCGCCGGATTCAGGCCGAGGGCGGCGGCGTGCTCGTCTACCTGCACCAGACCCGACCCGGGTATGAGTTCGCCGACGGCGCCCTGGCGCACGCCGGCAGCGCCGCCGAGAGCGAGGACCATACCTCCATCCAGCGGCAGATCGGCTTGGGGGCGCAGATTCTGGCCGACCTCGGCGTGGGCCCCATCCGCCTGCTCACCAACCACCCCCGCCGCCTCGCTGGTCTGGAAGCCTACGGGCTGAGCGTGGTCGAGCATGTGCCGCTGACGCCGTGAGCGAGTTCCTGCCGAAGTCGGTGGATGTTTCACTCAGCCAGGGCGTGACCATCGTCTGGAACGACGGGCGCGAGGACCGGTTCTCCATCGCCTCGCTGCGCGCCGCCTGCCCCTGCGCCACCTGCGCCGACCTGCACCACACCGGCGACCGCTCCACCGCCGTGCCGCCGCCGGATGCCAAGGCCAACCCGCTGCCGATGTTCAAACCCACCGGCGCGAGCCTGCTGGCCGTCCACCCGGTGGGGCGCTACGCCCTGCAGTTCGAGTTCTCCGACAACCACAAAACCGGCATCTTCACCTGGGAATACCTGCGGGAACTGGGCGGGCGTTAGCTCTTGGCTCTTAGCTCTTAGCTATTGGCTGTTAGGAAAAGCAGGATTGGGCGACCGGAGGGCGGGGGGCATTTCCGAGCGCACGGTCACTGTTTACCTCTTAAGAACTTCCTAATTTTGAAGATGGCCGCCGGCGTGCACAGGGCTCTATGAAGAGCCATGCCCGCGCCCGCCAAAGCCCTGCGATCCGCGCCCGCCGCCGCCCCGGCCAAGTCCGGGGGGCCGGCAACGGCTGCCGCCGGGGCCCGCTCCCACGCCATCGAGTGGACGCTGCCGGTGGCGGCGGTGGGGCTGGTGGCGATCATGCTGGTGCCCATACCGGCGCTGGCGCTGGATTTGCTGCTGACGGTGAGCATCGCCTGCTCGATGCTGGTGCTGCTGGTGGCAGTGCAGATTCTGCGGCCGGTACAGTTCAGCGTTTTCCCGTCGCTGCTGCTGCTGCTCACCCTGTTCCGGCTGGCGCTCAATCTGGCCAGCACACGGCGCATCCTGCTGCACGGCTCGAGCGGGGCGGCCGCCGCCGGGCACGTGATCGAAGCCTTCGGGCAGTTCGTGGTGGGCGGCAACTACGTGGTCGGGTTCGTGATCTTCCTGGCGCTGGTCGCCATTCAGTACCTGGTGGTCAGCCACGGCGCGGTGCGCACGGCGGAGGTCACCGCGCGCTTCACTTTGGACGCCTTGCCGGGCAAGCAGATGGCGATTGACGCCGACCTCAACGCCGGCATGATCAATGAGAGCCAGGCGCGGGAGCGCCGGCAGGCCATCGCCAAGGAGGCCGAGTTCTACGGCGCCATGGACGGCGCGGCGCGCTTCAACCAGCGCGACGCCATGGCCACCATCCTGATCACCGCCATCAACATCATCGCCGGCTTCCTGATCGGTGTTTTTCAGCAGGGCATGCCCTTCATGGGGGCGCTCGAGACCTACACCATCCTGACCGTGGGCGACGGCCTGGTGACGTTGATTCCGTCGCTGCTGGTGTCGGTGGCGGGCGCCATCGTCATCACCCGCGCCAGTTCGGAGCAGAGCCTGGGCGCCGATCTGGGCGCGCAACTGTTGGCCAAGCCGCGGGCGCTGTACATCGCCGGCGGCGCTCTGGCGGCGCTGGCGCTGATGCCGGGGCTGCCCAAGGTATCGTTCCTGACGCTGGGCGGCCTGCTGGCCTACGGCGCCCACCGCCTGGCCCAGCGCGGGGACGGGGAGAAGCCCGCCGCCGCCACCGCCGCGGCCGCCGCCGGAGGGGCCACGTCGGAGGCTCTCGAACCGCTGCTCAAGATCGAGCCTCTGGCGCTCGAGGTGGGCTACGCGCTGGTGCCGCTGGTGGATGAAGCCCAGGGCGGCAAACTGCTTCCCCGGGTGCGCACGCTGCGCAAGCAACTGGCGCTGCAGTTGGGCTTCATCGTGCCCTCGATCCACATCACGGACAATTTGCAGCTGCAGCCGCGCGAATACGTGCTGTCGCTGCGCGGGGTCGAGATCGGCCGCTACGAGACCTACCAGAACCACATGCTGGCCATCCACTCCGGCCCGGAAGCGCCGCCGCTGGACGGGCGGGAGACGCGCGAGCCGGCCTTCGGCGTGGCCGCGCGCTGGATCTCTCCGCAGCAGCAGGAGCAGGCGCTGGCCGACGGCTTTGCCGTGGTGGACCAGACGGCGGTGATGGCCACCCACATCGCCGAGTTGATCCGTCAGAACGCCCACGAACTGTTGACGCGGCAGGAAACCCAGCGGCTGCTGGATGCCCTGACCGACAACCAGCCCAAGCTGGTGGAGGAGTTGGTCCCCAAATTGCTGAGTTTGGGTGAGCTGCAAAAGATTCTTCAGCAACTTCTAAGAGAGCACGTGTCCATACGCGACCTACCCACGATCCTGGAGGCCCTTATCGAGGCCGCCGCCGGCAACCGGAAGAATCCGGTGGCCATGGTCGAGGCCGCGCGCCAGGCGCTGGGACGGGCGCTGGTGCAGCCACTGCTCAACCCCGACGGCAGCCTGCAGGTGATCACCCTGGCGGCGCCGCTGGAGGAGGAACTGAATCAGGCCTTTGATCCGCAGGCGGCGCCGGCGCTGCCCGCGGCCGGACAGGGGAGCGTGCTGCGGCGGGTGCTGGAAGGGCTGAAGCGTTTCGCCTATGACCCGTCGGTGGGCGCGCCCCAGGTGCTGTTGTGCAACTCGCCGGCGCGTTTCTATTTGCGCCGGATGCTGGAGGCCAGCTGGCCGCGGCTCAACGTGCTGGCGCCGGCGGAGATTCCGGCCAAGGTGCAGGTGCAGTCCACGGGGATGGTGTCTTAAGCCATGAATGCCGCCGCGCACCCATACGCCGCGCCCACCCGGCTCGATGCCGCCGAGCGCGAGCGGCTGCTGCTGGAACACCTGCCGCAGGTGCGCTACATCGCCCGGCGCATTCATGAACGGCTGCCCGCCCAGGTGCTGCTGGAGGATCTGGTGCAGGCGGGGGTGGTGGGACTGATTGACGCCCTGCACAAGTACGATCCGGCGCGCAACGCGCAACTGGGGACCTATGCCCGTTTCCGCATCCGGGGCGCCATTCTGGACAGCCTGCGGGCCCTGGACTGGAGCCCACGCGAGCTGCGGCGGCAGAAGCGCGAGCTGCAGGCGGCCATCGCCGAGCTGCAGGAGAAGCTGGGCCGCACCCCGACGGAAGAAGAGATCTGCGCCGCCCTGAGTCTGGCGAGCAGCGAGTACCACCGTCTGGTGGCGGCGCTCGATCGGCTGGAACTGGACAATGGACCTGCCGACGCCGAGGCCGCGCCCGCGGTGGAGGCGGCGGCCAGCCCCGATCCCGATCCCTTCGCGCTGTGTCAGCAGAGCGAGGCCAAGGCCATTCTGGCGCGGCTGATCGCCGAGTTGCCGGAGCGCGAGCAGCAGGTGCTCAGCCTCTACTACTTCGAGGAACTGACCATGAAGGAAGTGGGAGCGGTGCTGGGCATCGGCGAGTCGCGCATTTCGCAGATTCACAGCGCTTTGCTGGCGCGGCTGCGCACCCGTCTGGGGGCGTCGCTGCAACCGGCGGTGGCGCCGCCGGCGCGCCGGCCGGGACGGGTGAACGCCGCCCATCTGATGGGGTAAAGCATGGAACGCACCCTCAACCAGGAAGAAATTGATTCGCTGTTCCGCTCGGCGCGCGGCCTGCGGGCCGGCGCCGCGCGTCGACCGCGGCAGTTCGCCCGCTGCGACTTTCGCCAGGCGGGCCAGCTCACCCGCGAGCAGGCGCGGGTGGTGGGGGGGCTGCACGAGAGTTTCGCGCGCAACCTGGGCCACGTGCTGGGCGCGCACCTGCGCACCCATGTGGAGACCACGCTGGTGGCCATCGAGCAACTGGGCTTTGACGAGTTCACGCAGCGGCTGCCGGAGATCTGCTATGTGGCCTCGCTGGGTGTGCGTCCCATCGGGGTGAGCGCCGCCATGCAGATTGACCTATCGCTCGCCTATCCCATGATTGACCTGGTGCTGGGCGGCAACGGCTCGGCCATGCACACCGGGAGCGAGGTCACCGAGATCGAGGAGCAGATCCTGGAGAGCCTGATTCTGATCCTCACCCGCGAGCTGCAGCAGGTGTGGCAGCCGGTGCTCGATTTGCGCTTCAACTTTGAACATCGCCAGCCCATGGCGCAGATCCTGCGGCTGATGCCGCCGCACGAAAAGGTGCTGGCACTGAGCTTCGAGGTGCGGCTGCCGGGAACCGTGGGCATGCTCAACCTGGCCTTTCCGGCGGTGATCTCCACCGGGCTGTTGCGCAAGCTGAGTGAATCGCCGGTGTACCACCGGCGGCAGGAAGAAAGCGATATCCGGCCGCGGATGCGGCAGCGCTTGATGGATGCGCCCTTCCAGATGGAACTGGTGCTGCCGCCCTTCCGGGTGGCCATCCGCGAGCTGCTGGAGATGCAGCCGGGACAAGTGATGAAACTGGCCTACTCGACCGAGACGCCGGCGGTGTTGAAGGCGGCAGGACGGCCGCTGTGCCAGGCGCAGGCCATCCGTCGCGGGCACGCCCGCGCCGCGCAGTTGGAGACCGCGCCGCGGTTGAGCCGGCCTGAAGGAGGGCGATAGCGATATGGCGGAACCGACACCCACCCCCACACCCACATCCACACCGGAACTGCCGCGATTGGGATACCAGGAAGTGTGGACGGCGGCGGCGCTGGAGATCATCCAGAGCCTGACCAGCGATGCCACGTGGACGGTCGCGCCGGCCGGGGCGGAGACCACCGAACCCATCGAGATGGTGGGCTTCGTCGAGCTGGCCGGGGATCTGGCCGGCATCCAACAAATTCGTCTGCACCGCGGCTCGGGCCGCGGCTGGGCGCAACTGGTCGCCCCGCCCCCGCCGGAGGGAGCGGCGCAGGTGCGGAGCGCGCCTCTCGATGACAACGAGCGCGAGGCGCTGGCCGATGTGATGCGGCGCGTCTGCGCCGCCGCCGCGCTGGGTCTGCGGGCCCAGAACTGGGGTTCGACGGAGGTCAACCTTCGCCACCTGGGGCCGCTGCGCCGCACGGTGGAGACGGCGGAGGGGACCGACACGCTGGCGTTCGCCCATCCCGACGGGGCGCGCATCGAATTCACCATGGCGCTGGATGGCGCCCTCAAGGAACGCATCCGCCAGAAACTGGCGGGGGAGACGGTGACCCCGGTCGCCACCCAGACGCCGGTGGGGGAACGGCTGCCGACCACCAGCACGGCGCGTTTCGACATGCTGCTGGACGTCGAACTGGACGTCACCCTGCGCTTCGGCAACCGCCAGATGCTGCTGCATGATGTCGCCGAGTTGTCGCCGGGATCGGTGCTCGAACTGGACCGTCAGATTGACGATCCGGTGGAGCTGCTGGTCAGCGGCAAGACCATCGCCTGGGGGGAAGTGGTGGTGGTGGACGGCAATTACGGATTGCGCATTCAGCGCCTGGTGCATCGCCGCGAGCGGCTGGCCGCGCTGGAAGGGGCGCGATGACGCGCGCGCCGGTCGCCCTCACGCTGCCCCCGCCTTTGGCCGAGCCGCTGGCGCCGGAGTCGGTGTTGTCGAGCATCACCCAGAGCTGGCACAACCTGCGGCAGCGCTTCGTCTGCATGTCGCCGGGGTGCAGCGAACACAACGGCCTGCGCAACCTGTACCGTCCGCAGACACGGGTGCAGTTGCAGCAGGGCTGGTGCTGCGGCGCGGAGTGTTTCCAGACCGCGTTTGAACTGCAGGCGCGGAATTATCTGCGCCTGGCCGTGCCCCACGTGCCGCGGCCGCACCGCATCCCTCTGGGACTGCTGCTGCTGTCGCGCAACCAGATCACGAGAGAGCAACTGCGGGCCGCGCTCGACGCCCAGCAGGAGCGTGGCGGCCGCATCGGCGACTGGCTGGTGCGCCAGGGCGCGGTGAGCGAAGACGACATCACCGCCGGGGTGGCGTTGCAGTGGGCGCGCCCCACCTTCCCGCTGGCGCGTTCCGAGAGCTGGCAACAGTGCCGCGGCTGGGTACCTCCGGCGCTGCTGGAGGAACTGCGGCTGCTGCCGCTGCACTTCGCCGCCGCCCGCCGCCGGCTTTATGTCGGCTTCACCCAGGTGGTGGACGCCTCGGCGCTGGCCGCGCTGGGCGAGATGTTCGAGTGTGAGACCGAGGCCTGCATGGTGAGCGATTCTTCCATGGACGCCGCGCTGGAGCATATACAGGCCACCGCCGGCGTCGCCGACGTACAGTTCGTCAAGCTGGAGGACGTAGAGACCGCCGCGGAAATCGCCGGCACCGCCCGCCAGTACGCCCGCTACGCCCAGGCGCGCCAGGTGCGTCTGGCCGCCGTGGGCCGCTTCCTCTGGGTGCGTATCCGCGGCGAAAAAATCATCCACCTCACCTTCCGGCTGCGCCGGACGACGCACTGACGGCGATTTCCTCGAGGCGTGTCAATGTTTGGATCGGCTTGGGGATCTGCCTGCTGATCTGCCATAACCTGCGCAGTTCGCCGTGTCCGGCATTTTATTCAGAAAGGTTCGGCACTGCTCATAGCCGTCACGGGCGGTCAACCTCCAGCTCCATGTCGCAGCTTCCTGCGTTCGGCCCGCCAACGCGAAACGGGAGCACATTGCATCCTTGGGAGGCGGAGTGACCTGGGGCCGTGGAGTGGCTCGTTGGGTAGAATTTCAGTGGATTCGCTCGGGATTCCAAATAGGGTGCGAGGGATCGGACCAAAAGGTGATTCCCCTCGCCTCCAAGGTGAGCTTATCCGTGCCCTGGTCCGGTCCCCGCGTTTCGGTTGTGCGCAGAACACCAAATACAGTCACGTAGTAGCCGGCCAGGTCGGGTTGAGCAACACCCGAAAGCGAGAGGCCGTCCCCAAGCTCGTTCTCGGCGTCCTCCTGGTTCGGGTAAAGGCAGAAACTAGACCTGGCTTGATGGCAATGGTCCTGGAGGTAGCCGACCGTTACCAAAAGCGAACCCAAGTGGCGTTGCGGTACCGCAGACAAGGAAATTAGGGGAAACCTAGGAGCATGGAGAACAGCTTGAGCCTCGGGCGTACCTGGCTCGTAGGCGGACTCAGAATTGACTGCGGGCCGCTTGGGTGTCGTGCGCGGGGCCCGCCTCTTCGGTGGCCACGCAAGTGTATGGCGAGGGTGCCCTGGATCGGACCACGCCCGGCATTTTGTGGCCGTGAACACAAAACCAATTCCCTGTGGCGCAAATTCCATCTTGCCCGCAACCTCGACGTAGGTCCGGTCGAACTTCTCCGCCAGTCGCCAAATTCCGGCTTCGTCGTTCAAGGTGACGGCCGCAGGGGTCATGTTCTCGCAGTCCGCCCTTGATGGGCAGAGGTGGGCAGACTGCAGGTCATAAGCCTGGAGTAAAAGGTAGCCGTAGGTGCTGATCGTCGTGCCCACAAACTCAGACGGCGTTGCTAAGACTCGAACGAGGGCAACCACGTCCGGCTTACCCGTCGCGGGGGCCTGGGCCAGCACGCTTTTGGGAGCGTGTGCAAGGAGAAGTAAGAGCGCAGCGAGAAATCGCAAAGCGCCAAGCGGGGGCTGAGGGCTTAGTGGCATTGATTCACCGGGACCGTACCGCCCAGCGGTGGCCCTACCAGAACGCACGTAGTCGCCAGTACATGCACGCCGTTCGAGGTAATAATGGTCGGCGTGAAGACTTCAATTCGGCCCTGCGCAGTGCCGAGATAGCTAGGGAGAAGCGCACCTTGGGCTGTCTCAATATCTCTGGGAGAAAATTGCTCCGAGATGTAGCCCGGCCAGTAAGGATGGGTATGGTATATCGCCAGCGCATCGGGCGCTTGGGGAATTAAAACAGCGATCGGGTTCCCCTGGGTGACGCTGGTGAATGTGTATGCACCGTGACCATTGGGCACCACCGCTCCACCGATCTCTTGACCCCACGCCTGGCTCTTACCCATCTGGCAGTCAATCGCGCCTGCCGCGGCGCCCTGGGCCGTTCCGTAACTTCCGGTTGCTTCGCATTGGTAGTAGTCGCCGTTTTCCGTGGCGACGAACTGGATAATGTCCCTGTGGCCCAGGCTATCGGTTCCAACGCCAAAACAAACATCATCGGGCAGCGATCCGCCGAACCGGAGCCAAGTGATTCCGGGCCGATCGGGGTACAGCCGGCCTCGCCCCCGTCGATGACATAAATCGTGCACGGTATGGGGCTGGCGCATCCGCTATACCCGTCAGTGCCGCCCTCGTCGTCGATCTCGCTATCGTCAGAGGGACCAAATCCCGAGGCGGCGTTTGCATTCGCCTGAGCCTTGTGAGTGGAATGAAGGCTCGCCACAGGTATGCAGTTTGACCTAAGGCCAAGAGGATCAATGTAGCGCAGCGGGCTATTTCCGACAAGGCACTCGTCGGGACGGCCTCGGAGTATCTGCTCAACGAGGCGGCTTCGTGACTCGACGGACCACCTCCACGGCGGCCAAATCAGTTGCAAATGCGACCGCCGTGGCAAGCGCGAAGACCGGGACTGCCAGTAAGAGCGTGCCGATGCTCAATGGTGCGCCGAAGAGTTCGACCGCAGTAAAGGGGAGGCCCCAGTAGAGCATCGACCTCCGAAGCCTGGCTTGGGGCGTGATTTTGCGATTAATGTGAATCGCCATCGAAAGCCCCTAGTTATAGAGTCCGAGCGCGCCGCAGGCCGCTGCACCGATTGCGCCGAACTCAACCCCCCTGGTGGCTCCGAGGGACGCGCCAATGATGGCGCCGAGCGCTGCGCCGGGTACCCCAGTTGCCCCGAGCGATACCTCCCCGCCCAGAGCCTCGCCGCTTACGAATCCGACGATCCCGCCAGTCACGGCTCCAACCGCTGCTCCGTTCCTTGTCGAACGCAGTATCCTTTGCGCGGCACTTGCGCCGCAGTACCATCGTGCGGCGACTACAACGGAGCTTCTGACAGAGTCGAAGCTGGCGGAGACTGCCATCAGTGGGGTGGGGCCGATTGCGCCCGGCGCCAGTACTTGGTTTCCCGCAGACCCCGCAGTCAGGAAGTAGCAGAAGATGTCTGAGCCGCAGGCCGGGGCAGCCGCGCCGGAGCTGGTCCAGACAGCCTCCTGCGACCAATGGCCGGAGTTGCCCCACGCCCCGGTTTTTGGATCGAGCACCGGCGGGCCGGGGTGGTCAACCAGCGTGATCGTTGTCCCGGGTACGTACGGTTCGCCGTCGTGCCCTGGAATAGTCGGCTCGCAGGCGTACCATGGGCAGCTATATATGTCGCTTGCCGGGGAGCCTCCTCCTCCTGGTCCGCCAATGCCGTCGCCGCCAGTGCCAAGCATTAAGCCTAAACCGCAGTCGATATCTACATAGTCAAGTTTGCACTGGGCCGGGTGCCCGCCAAGGCAATCCTCTTGCGGCTCCGTCCCCGTTTCGTCGCCGGCGTCGTTTGGCCCGAAACTTCCGGCAGAATTCGCTGGATCGGTGTCACCGCGAAGGGATGCCGTCCCACACGGTGAGAGCCCAAACAGGTCCACCGCGATTAGCGGCGAGTTGCCCACATAGCCATAACGGTTCCACGTCTGAGGGGAAATGGAGTTTGCTCCGGCGCCGCCCGGGTCCGGGCTGAGAAATCTTCCGAGATTCGAGGCATAGCTGCGCGCCTGGAAGTAGTCCCAGCCGCTTTCGGCGTCGCGCTCCTGGCCGGTGAACTTGTAGTTCAGGAGCGACTGGGTACAGCCGGACACCTCTTGCCCGAAGGGCGCATAGGTGAGCATGCTGCCCTGAGTGTAGTTCGGGTTCTGGGCGCAGTTGAGGATGTTGTTGCCGCTGCTGTCGGTGATGGCCCGCACCGTGCCCAGCGGGTCGGCGTGGACGTAATAGGTTCCGCCGGCGTTGATCACCGCGATGCGGTCGCCTTCGGCCGAGTTTATGTAGTCGGTCCACTGGCCGCCGCTCAGCTCGCTCACCACCTGGCCCAGCGCGTTGCGGAAGTAGAGCGTGCTGACGCTGTTGGCGGTTTTCTGGACGCGATGCAACAGGCCGTCGTAGAGGTACTGGGCGTTCTGGCCGGGCGTGTTGAAGCCCACCAGCTGGTTGTTGCCGTCGAAGGTGGCCGTCGTCCCCGCCGTGTCGCTGAGGAAGTTGCCGTTGGCGTCAAACCCGTAGCCCACGATCTGGTTGTTGGCGGCGTTTACCGTCTTGGGCAGCAGCGGGCAGCCGCTACCGGCGGCGGCGGTCAGGTTGCCGTACTGGTCCAGCGTGTAGCTGCAGTTCGTGCCCCCGCCCGTGGACCAGCCGGAGATTCTATTGAGCGGGTCGTAGCTGTAGCTCTGATTCTGCGCCGCTTCCCCCATGTTGTCAGTCAGGCTGAGCAGGTTGCCGTTGTCCATGGGCTGCGCCGCGCTGGTGTAGCCCAGGGCGATGTCCATGCGTTGCGTGCTCCAGTTGTAGGCGCCGGTCGGGTAGGTGTCCACCTCGGTCACCTGCATGCGGTCGTTGTGATGCCATCCCTGGGTGAGGCCGTTGCCGAGATCCTCGCCCTCGATGGTCCCATAGGGTTCATAGTAACGCTGGTGCACGTAAGTCCCGCCGCCGCTGTCGCCGATCCAGTCCGAGCGGCCCTCGAGATCGTCGGTCAGGTAGATGGCGCGGCCGCTGGGGAAATGCTCGTAGGTGGGGAAGCCGATCTGATCGTAGTAAACGCTCGAATGGTAGGTCGTCCCGTTGACAATGGTGTCGAGCACCTGCAAGCGGCCCATCTCATCATATTGGTTCAGCGAGAGCGCCACCGGGCTTCCGGCCACGGCCACGCGG
>Ga0134125_10007500_pt1 | contig 12312 bp, 8 predicted proteins | sample KB31751_FD_96464 | JGI IMG/M metagenome (GOLD analysis project Ga0134125, IMG submission 96464) | Terrestrial soil microbial communities with excess Nitrogen fertilizer from Kellogg Biological Station, Michigan, USA - KB3-175-1 | ecosystem: Environmental > Terrestrial > Soil > Unclassified ... | reverse complement strand
CTGCGCGCCGTCGACATCCTGGGGTCGCTGCGCGCGCTCCTGCTATTTTTGGGTGTCGGCGTCGGCCTCAGCTGCGGCTTGGCGGCGGCGCTCGGCGCCGTGTTCGTAAGCCATGCGTTCCAGGTGCCCTACCTGACGATCTGGCCGACCTGGTGGATCGCCGACGCCGCCGGCATGATCATCGTGACGCCGGCACTGATCGCCCTGTTGCGCGGCGCCGGGCAGTTCCGGCTGACGCCACGGGCCGCCACCGAGTTTGCGGTGATTGCCGCCGGGTTGGCGACCGCCACCTATCTGGCCAGCGACAGCCTGCTGGAATATTCGCTCGCCAGCCAGATCGCGTCCAAGGCGGCGCTGCCGCTGGTGGTCTGGGCCGCCGTGCGCTTCGGGCGCGGCGGCGTTACGCTCGCGAACCTGCTCATGATCGCCGTCAGCATCGGCACCGTCATTATCGATCGCGATGCCGCCGCCGGTACCGCGACTCTGCTGGACAGCCTCGAAGCGGCACAACTTCGGCTGCTGACCATGGCCGGAGTGGCCCTGCTGCTCGCCACTCTCCTGGCGGAGCGGCGCGGCGCCATGGCCCGCCTGAATGACGCCATCGAATCCATGAGCGAGGGCTTCGCGCTGTTCGACGCCGACGATCGGCTGGTGCTGGCCAATTCCCGGCATCGCCAGACCTATGCGCATGGCAAACCCCTGTTCACCCCCGGCATGCGGTTCGAAGACGTCATCCGCGGCGGCATCGCGCTCGGCCAACACCCGGAAGCGCGGGGCCGCGAGGAAGAGTGGGTCGCCGAGCGGCTGCGCCGCCACCGCAATCCCGACCAGCCGTTCGAACAGCATCTCGGCGACGAGCGCTGGGAAAAGATCAGCGAGCATCGCACGAGCGATGGCGGCACCGTCGGCGTCTGGACCGACATCACCGACCTGAAGCGCCAGGAGTTGCAGCTGCGGGCGGCGGAAGCGCGGGCGCGGGCCGCCGAGCAGCGGCTGCGCGAGGCGATCGAGAGCGTCCATGCCGGCTTCGTCCTGTTCGACGCCGACGATCGCCTTGCGGTCTGCAACGAGGAATTCAAGTCGATACATGGCGGCCTGGCCGGAATGATAGAGCCGGGCGTCACCTGCGAGGAGATCGTCCGCGCGAGCGCCGCCGCCGGACTCATCGCCAACGCGGCAGGTCGCTGCGAGGAATGGGTGGCCGAGCGGATGGCGTTACATCGCAACCCGCAGGGCGCATTCGAGCATCCGCTTACCGACGGCCGCTGGATTCTCGTCGACGAACGGCCCACGAGCGATGGCGGCGTTGTCGGAATCCGGACCGACATTACGCGGCTGAAGCAGCAGGAACACGAGTTGCGGGAGCGCGAGCAGCAGCTGAAGGCGACGATCGCCAAGCTGGAGCGCTCGGAAGCGGAGTTGCAGCGGCAGGCCGGCATTCTGCGCGATCTGGCCTGCGAAAGCGGTGAGCAGCGCGAGCGCGCCGTCGCCGCGAGCCGCGCCAAGTCCGACTTCCTGGCGATGATGAGTCACGAGATCCGCTCGCCCCTCAACGGCATCATCGGCAACACCGACTTGCTTCTCGATTCGCCTCTAGCCCCCAGTCAGCGCCGATCGGCCGAGGTCGTGCGCCAGTGCGGGACGGCGCTGATCACGGTCATCGACGATATCCTCGACTTCTCCAAGATCGAGGCCGGCAAGCTCGATCTCGCCTGCGACGATTTCAATCTAGCGGAGTCGCTCGAGGCGGTCGCCTCCATGACGCGGGTGGCGGCGCAAGACAAGGGGCTGAAGCTCGCGGTCGCGATCGGCGATGACCTGCCGCACGACGTCAAGGGCGACGAGAACCGGTTGCGGCAGATCCTGCTCAATCTCGTGACGAACGCGGTCAAGTTCACGGAAGCCGGCAGTGTCGACATCGGCATCGAGCTGGCCGCCGCAAGCGTGGAGCGCGTCACGATTCGCTTCACCGTGCGCGATACCGGGATCGGCATACCGCTGGAGGCGCAGGCGCAGCTGTTCGACGCGTTCTATCAGGTCGACGGCAGCTACCGCCGCAAGGCACGCGGGACCGGCCTCGGCCTGGCCATTTGCCGCCGCCTGGTTCATCTGATGGGCGGCGAGATCGGCGTCGAGAGCCTGCCGGGCATGGGCAGCCGCTTCTGGTTCACGGCCGATCTTGTCCGCGGCGAGCGGCAGACTGCACGGGGCGCGGCGACGGATGGCGTGGCGGATGGCGGTGTGCCTGCGCGCATCCTCCTGGTCGATGACCTCGATGTGAATCGCGATATTGCGGACGCGCTCCTGACGCAGGCCGGCCATAGCGTCGATATGGCCGCGAACGGCGCGGAGGCCGTCGCGGCCGTCGTCAAGTATGACTACGACCTCGTCCTCATGGACATCCAGATGCCGGTGATGGATGGCTTCGAAGCCACGGCGCGCATCCGCTCGCTGCCAGCGCCCAAACGCAGCATCCCGATCGTCGCGATGACCGCCTATGCCACGCGCCAGGATATCCAGCACTGCGTCCTGCTGGGAATGAACGGCCATATAGCCAAGCCCATCGAGCGCAAGACGCTGTTGGCAGCCGTCAAGGCCAGGTCGACGGGAACCGTATCGACAGCACAGACAGGTGCAGACATCGATTCGCGCGAACTGCTGAGCGCCGCCATACTCAATGACCTGGAACTCGGCGTCGGCCGCCAGGAGCTTGTACGATTCGCCAGCGCTGTGCGGACGCGCATCGAAAACGCGCTCGAACGGCTGCGCGCGGATGCGATCGCAGGCAGATTTGCCGAGATCGAAACCGTGGCGCACAAACTGCTGTCGGCGACCGGCTGCGTCGGAATGAAGCGCCTATCCGGCCAGTTCGGCCAGCTCCAGGAGCTGGCGGCAAAGGCGCGCGCCGGCGATTCCGTCGATGTGATCGAGGCTATCGAGCGGACGGAGGAAATTGCCGGCGACTCCATTCCTCTTCTTTTGCAGCGGATACCTGAATGCGGTCACGCCACGGCGGGAACGCCGGTGTTGGCCGGCGCGGGGTAGACCGATGTCGCTTCTGCCCGAGCTGAAGGACCGCCGGTTGCTGATCGTCGACGACGAGCCGGAAGACCGGCGTACGCTGGGCGCCCTGGCACAATCGCGCGGCTGCATGGTGCGGGAGGCGGCGGATCTGCGGGAGATGGACGCCATACGCCGCGAGTGGGAGCCGGAACTGCTCGTCCTGGACATCGTGATGCCCGCGCCCGACGGCCTCGCCATACTGCGGCAACTCTCCGAGGCGCATTGCCGGACACCTTTGATCCTCGTCAGCGCGCATGACGCGATACTGTTGCCGGCGCGCAATCTCGGCAGCGTCTACGGCGCGAAGATCGTCGCTGCCATGCTCAAACCGATCGGCACCGCCGCCTTCACGGCCGCCTTGCGCAAAGCGTTCGCCCCGGCCGCAGGTCGCGCCGGGAGATAGGCTCGCACCGCAGCGGGGTTCACGAATCGTTAGCCGCGGCGCCGTCTTCGCGGCGGTCGCCCACCATCGTCGGGACCGTCACGCGTGACCTCCTTCGGCGGCGGCAGCGCCACTGCCTTGCGCAGATTGGGGTAGGGCGCCGTCTTGTGCGGAATCGCCATGGCCTCGACGAAATGCTGCTGGAACAGCGGCTCGACCGCCGTCTCCACCTTCTCGACCGAGCGCACCACGCGACTGATCTCGTCGCGCGACGCCAGGTTCAGCAGCGCAATGCGGGCGCCGGTGCCGGCGGCGTTGCCGGCCGAGGTGACCTTGGCGAGGTCGCAATCGGGAATCATGCCGAGGATCATCGCGAACTTCACGTCGATATGGCTGCCGAAGGCACCGGCGAGCGTGATGCGGTCGAGCTGGTCGACCCCCATGCGATCCATCAGCAGGCGGGCGCCGGCATAGAGCGCGGCCTTGGCCAGCTGGATCGCCCGCACGTCGTTCTGGGTGATGCGCAGGACGGGCTCGCCGTCATGCAGCAGGTAGGAGAAGGTGCGGCCTTCCGGCTGGATGCGGGCCGAGCGCGCCGCCAGCGCGCCGTCGACCACGCCGTCCTGGTTGATGATGCCGGCAACGTACATCTCCGCCAGCGCCTCGATGATGCCGGAGCCGCACACGCCGGTGACGCCGATCTGCGCGGTGGCCTCGGCGAAGCCCGGCTCGTTCGACCATTTGTCGCTGCCGATGACGCGGAAACGCGGCTCCAGCGTCTGCGGATCGATGCGCACGCGCTCGATGGCGCCGGGCGCGGCGCGCTGGCCGCAGGAGATCTGCGCGCCCTCGAAAGCCGGCCCGGTCGGCGAGGATGCCGCCAGCAGGCGGTGGCGGTTGCCGAGCACGATCTCGGCATTGGTGCCGACATCGACGATCAGCGTCATCTCGTTCGATTCGTTGGGGGCTTCCGACAGGATGACGCCGGCGGTGTCGGCGCCGACATGTCCCGCGATGCAGGGCAGCACGTAGATGCGGGCGTTCGGGTGGACGCGCAGATCGATCTCGGAGGCCCAGAAGGTGAGGCTGGAATCGCTGGCGAGCGCGAAAGGCGCGCCGCCCAGTTCGGTCGGATCGATGCCGAGCAGCAGATGATGCATGATCGGATTGCCGACGAAGGTGGCTTCCAGGATGTTCTTGATGTCGATAGCGGCTTCGCGGGCGACGCTGGCGGCAAGGCCGTTGATGGCCTCGCGCACGACGCGGGTCATGTCGGCATCGCCGCCCGGATTCATCATGACGTAGGAGACGCGACTCATCAGATCCTCGCCGAAGCGGATCTGCGGATTCATGACGCCGGCCGAAGCCACGACGTCGCCCGTCGAAAGCTCGCAGAGATGGCCAGCGATCGTGGTGGAACCGACGTCGAAGGCGAGGCCGTAGGCCTTGTCATGGAAGCCCGGCCATACCGCCGTGATCTGCTTGCCGTGATGCACGGCGACGGTGACGGTCCAGTTGCCCTGGCGCAGCGCCTTCTGCAGGTGCTGGATGACCCGCAGGTCGCAATCGAGGCCCGTCAGGCCCCACTGCGCCTCGAGCGCCTGCATCAGCCGCTGCAGATCGCCGGAGGGATCGTGCATATTGGGCTCGATCACCTCGACATAGTGCAGCCGCACCACCGGATCGAGCTCGATCGCGCGCATCTCGGCGCGCTTTCGCACCACCTGCTTATGGACCTGGCTGTCGGGCGGCACGTCGATGACGAGGTCGCCCTGCAGCAGCGACGAGCAGCTCAGGCGCCGCCCGTCCTGGAGGCCGCGGCGATCGGCATAGCGCTGCTCGACCGCGCCGAAGGCAGACAGGTTTGATGCCTTCGAGGTGACGCCCAGCTTGGCGAACTCGCCCTCGCTGACCTCGACCTGGCAGCGCCCGCAGATGCCGCGCCCGCCGCAGACCGAATCGATGTCGACGCCGAGACTGCGCGCGGCCTTCAGGATCGGCGTGCCCAGCGGAAACCGTCCGCGCTTGCCCGACGGCATAAACACGACGAGGGCGTCGGTATGGGAGCCGGCGGGGCTCATGAATTCCCGCTCACACTGCCTTGGATCGATACCGTGCGTCCTTCGAGACGGCCGCTTCGCGGCCTCCTCAGGATGAGGAAGTTCTCAATGCCACCAAGACTCCTCCTCATCCTGAGGAGCGAGCGAAGCGAGCGTCTCGAAGGACGCAAGATGCTCATGCAATCCTTGCCCCTACGCCGCGCCGAGGTCGCCCGTGGGCGTGCCGGCCTCGGCGCCGCCGCGACGGCGACGGCCTTCGCGGCCGCGCCGGCCGCCGGCCTCCTCGCCGGGCGCCGCGGGCTCGCGGAATTTCTGGATCCAGCGCGCGCAATGCTCGTCATGGCCCATGGCAACGTCGGCGCCCATGATGGCCGTCATCATTTCCGCATGCAGCGGATTGGTGATGGCCGAGGTCATGCCGGCGCCGATGAGCATGGCCAGGAACGAGGCGTTGAGGCCGTTGCGGTTGGGCAGACCGAAGCTGAAGTTGGAGGCGCCGCAGGTGCTGTTCACCTTCAGCTCCTCGCGCAGCCGGCGGATGATGTGGAAGACCTGCCGCCCGGCCTGGCCGAGCGCGCCGATCGGCATGACCAGCGGATCGACGACGATGTCGGAATAGGGAATGCCGTGGTCCCTGGCGCGGTGCACGATTCGCTTCGCCACTTCAAAGCGGACGTCCGGATCTTCGGAGATGCCGGTCTCGTCGTTGGAGATGGCGACGACCGCTGCGCCGTACTTCTTCACCAGCGGCAGCACCGCTTCGAGCCGCTCCTCCTCGCCCGTCACGGAATTCAGCAGCGGCTTGCCCTTGTAGACGGCGAGCCCGGCCTCCAGCGCGGCGACGATCGAGGAGTCGATGGAGAGCGGCACGTCCGTGAGCGACTGCACGAGCTGGATGCTCTCCGCAAGGATGCGCGGCTCGTCCGCCAGGGGGATGCCGGCATTGACATCGAGCATGTGAGCGCCGGCCTCGACCTGCGCGATGGCATCGCTGCGCACGCGGCTGTAGTCGCCCGCCGCCATCTCGGCCGCCAGCAGCTTGCGGCCGGTGGGGTTGATGCGCTCGCCGATGAGGACGAACGGCCGCTCGAAGCCGATGACGACCTCCTTGGTCGCCGAGCTGATAACGGTATCCGTCATGATGCCATTTTCTCCTTCGTCGGCCGCCGCGGCTGCCGGTTATTGAAGATGCCTGAGTCCGTGATGATCTCCGAGACATATTCTTCCTGGCGATAGGCCATGACATGCACGCCGGCCACGCCTTCGATCTCGCGGATCTGCTGGATGAGCTCGATGCAGAGCTGCTTGCCTTCCTGCTTCTGCTGCTTGGCGCCCTCGATGCGCTTCACGATGTCGTCGGGGATATGCACCCCCGGCACATGGGCGCGCATCCAGCGCGCCGTCTTCGCCGACGCCAGCGGCCCGACGCCGACCAGGATGAAGGCCTTTTCGTGCAACCCCTGATCGCGCACCTTCGCCATGAACTGGCGCAGCAGCGGCACATCGAAGCAATACTGGGTCTGGATGAACTCGGCCCCGGCGGCGATCTTCTTGGCCAGATGCAGCGGCCGGTAGTCGAAGGGCGGCGCGAACGGATTGGCGGCAGCGCCAAGAAACACGCGCGGCGGATGGGTGATCTTGCGTCCCGACAGGAACTGGCCCTTGTCGCGCATCGTGCGGATGGTCTCCAGCAGCGTCGTGCTGTCGAGATCGAACACCGGCTTGGCGCCGGCCTGGTCGCCGCATTGCACGCCGTCGCCCGTGAGGCAGAGGATGTTGGCGACGCCCATGGCCGCCGCGCCCAGCACGTCGCCCTGGATGGCGATGCGGTTGCGGTCGCGGCAGGCGATCTGCATGACCACGGCATAGCCGGCGCGCGTCAGCAGGCTGCAGATACCGACACTCGACATATGCGTGTTGGCGCCGGAGGCATCGACAGCGTTGATGGCGTCGCAGACCTCGGCCAGCACGAGGGCGCGGTCATAGACCTCGCGCGCATCGGCCGAGTCCGGCGGATTGAGCTCCGCCGTCACCGCGAAGCGGCCGGAGCGGAGCACCCGCTCGAGCCGGCCATCGGAGGAATGGCCGGGCAGCCGCGGCAGGGGATCGCCGGGATCGACGAGGCGATCGTTCATCCGGGTTGCGCCGCCTTGGCCGGCGCCGTCTTCTCGCGCACCACGCGCAGCCAGGACGACGTGCCCTTGAGCGTGTTGTCGACCGGCTTCTGGCGGTCGACGATGACCATGCCGGCGGACATGCGCTGGGCACCCTCCCAGGCCGCAACCCAGACGCATTTCATCTCCGGCTTCACCTCGCAATGGCCGTCGGCGCGCACGCCGCCGCAGGGTCCGTTGCGCAGGTTCTTCGGACAGTTCATCGGGCAGGACATGCCCGTGGACGACAGCGCGCATTGCCCGCACATCTGGCAATCGAACAGCAGGCCCTTCAGCTTGCGTTCGGTCCAGGCGAAGGGTCGCTCCAGCCGCGCATGGCCGACGCGCGCCAGCAGCGGCGCCAGCGCCAGCAGCGTCGATTCGACGAGCGCATAGGCGCGCTCCATGAAACGCGCATGACGGACGGACCACAGACGAACGGCGTACATTAGACCTCAACCTGCATTGTGCCGTAGGGGCGACCCCATGTGGTCGCCCCGGCGCGGGCGGCCACGCGGGGACGCCCCTACAGACCACATTGTCACGCCGCCTTGCGCCGGCCCAGCAAACCCGACTCGGCAATCGCGTCGGCGCAGGCTTGCTCCTGCTTGGGCGCCATCAGATGGGCGCCGGCGACGCCCTTGATCTCCGCCAGCTCCTGCAGCAGCTCGACGCAGATGCGGCGGCCTTCGGCGCGTTGATCTTGTGCGCCCTCAAGGCGTGCGATCAAGGCCTCCGGCACATGCACGCCGAACAAATGCTCGTTCATCCAGCGCGCCGACTTCGCGGAGGCGAGCGGTCCGATGCCGACGATGATGAAGAGGCGATCGGGAACGCCGTGATCGGCGAGCGCCGCCAGATAGCGCCGCAGCAGCGCCAGATCGAAGGCGTACTGGGTCTGCACGAAATCGGCGCCGGAATCGATCTTGGCCAGGAGGCCGTCGGGTTTCCAGCCGGGCTTGGGATCGATCGGCGCATCGGCAGCGCCGATGAAGAGGCCGGGGCGGGGATCGACGACGCGACCCGACGGGAAGCTGCCTTCGTCGCGCAGCCGGCGCGCGGTGCGCATCAACTCGCGGCTGTCGACATCGTAGACCGGCTTCGTCTCGGGCTGGTCGCCCTTCTTCACGTCGTCGCCATGGAGGCACAGGATATTCGGCACGCCGAGCGCCGCCGCACCGAGGATGTCGCTTTGCAAGGCCATGCGGTTGCGGTCGCGGACGGTGAATTGCAGCACCGGCTCGATGCCGTGCTGGGCCAGGATGGCAGCCGCGGCCAGAGCCGACATGTGCGGGCGCGCACCCGCGCCATCGGTCACGTTGACCGCGTCGGCAAGGCCCTTGAGGCAGCCGGCGCGCTCCAGCACCGGCACCGCCGTGCCGGCATCGGGCGGCGAGGTCTCGGCGGTCATGACGAAATGACCGGCGCGCAGTGCCGCCTCCAGGCGGCCGGCCGAACGATGCATGCCCACGACGCTCATGAAGCCTTGTCCTCGACGCCGCCGGCAGTCACCAGGCGTTGCAACCGATCATCGGGAAATTCGGCCTCCAGGCGCTCCGCCGCCGCCGCCGCCTCGGCTTCCAGATCGCCGCCGCATTCGACCGCCGCGGCCCGCCGCCACTCCGCAAGATAGGAGTCGGTATCGCGCAGGTTGGCGCGCATGGCCGCGCGATCGATGGCCTTCTCGAACCGCTCTGTCAGCTGGCGCTTGGCGGTCTGCCGCCCGGCCTTGACGATGACCTGGGCGGGAATGTCGCGCCAATAGACGATCGTGAGCTGTGCCATCAGGCCGCATCTCCCGCGGCGGCGAGGAAGCCCGCCATCTCGCCATAGCCGGTGAAGCGATACTCGTAAGAAAGGTTCAGGCGGCGTGCCGCCGCCTCGGCGAGGCGCTCCAGCTCGGGATTCCGCGTCTGGGCGAGATAGACGACCCTGCTGTAGTTGCCGAAATAGTCGTCGCGCAGTTCGGGATGGCGATCGATGCCGAGGCCCTCGATGATGATGCGATCGAAGTGACGCGCCAGATAGTCGGTAAGGAAGAGCGAACCCGGTTCGGTCTCCATCATCGCGGTGAAATCGGCGGTGCCGGCATAGAACTGATAGCAGTGCGGCCCGGCAATGCGTTCGACGCCCTCCTCGGTCAGCACCTGATCGAGCAGGCCGCCGGTGCCGCAATCGCCATAGACCACGAAGATGCGGTCATAGCGGTCGCGGTTGTCGCGGATCTTGGCGCGCACGGCTTCCGGGATCTTGGCCGGCGTGTTGTGATAGTGCGCCGGCAGGCAGGTGACCGCCATGTTGCGCCAGCCATGCGCCTCGACCAGCGCGAGCAGTTCGCGCGCCAGGGCGCCGCAGGCGATCAGCAGGGTCGAGGCGGGAGCGGTCATCGGTGAAACCAGAATTCTTACTTCTAGAACAAGCGGTTGACGCAGGCCACCGGAACCGGGAGGGAACGCTTGGATTCATATCCGCCGGACGGCGCGATGGCTAGGCCTGCCGCGACAGCCGATCTCCCGATTGCGACAACAAGACGTCGCAAGCTGACAGATTGAAACAATGTTGCCGCCCCTTTCAAGCGGCCAGTTCAGTGCCGGACAGCGGCGACGGCAGCTGAACCTATAGGAACGCGCAGACCGAATGCACGATTTATTAACCTTGATTTAGCGACTGGCGAAGATACTCGGCCGACGGCATGAAGGCCTGGAATTCCAGCGAAGCGACCCCTCTGCAGAAGCGCATAGAGCCGCCTTGACCCCCACCTCTTCCGATCCTCCGGCTCCGTTGCCGCCGCTGCCAGGCCATGCCGCCGTAGCGTGCGGCCGATGGCGGCGCCTGGGGGCAACACTGCGGCAGACCGGAACCGTCGCTACCCTGTCGCTCGGCACCTGGCTCGCCATTGCCGGGGCGGAAATCGTCGAAGGCATCGCCATCGGCGCGCCGATCGAGCTCGCCAAGGGCACCGTGATGATCCTGCTGCTGCTTCCGGTCGTCGCCATGTTGCGGCGCCACCAGCGCCAAAACGCCGCCGCCTTCGCCGAATTGCGGCAGACCCAGAATCGCCTGTGCGATATGGCAGAGGCCTCTTCCGACTGGCTGTGGGACATGGGACCGGATCTGCGGTTCACGCACTTTTCCGGCAATGTGGCGCGGCTGTCGCCGGAAAGCGTGCAGGCCCTCATCGGCAAGACCCGCCTGGAAATCGCGGATCGGTCGCTGGCGCCGGAGGTCTGGGCCAAGCATGAAAACGACCTCGCCGAGCGGCGGCCGTTTCGCGACTTCGTCTATCCCTGGCGAGACCTCGACGGCCGCCTCTGTCATTGCCGAATCTCGGGCCGGCCCTTCTTCGATGAAGGCGGCAAATTTCTCGGCTATCGCGGCACCGGCTCGGACGTGACGGCGCAGGTCGAAGCAGCGCAGGCGCTCGCCGCGGCGGTCGCCGAGCAGCGTGAGAAGGACACGCAATTCAAGGCCCTGGCCGCGAACATCCCCGGGGTCGTCTTCCGCAGCCTGATCGACGACGACTGGACCGAGGTCTACATCAGCGACAGCATCGAGCAACTGACCGGCTATCCCGCCAGCGACTTCCTCGGCAGCAGAGTGCGCAGCTGCGCCAGCGTCATCCATCCGGACGATCGCGCGTTGTGCGAGCGCGTCACCCAGGATGCCGTCGCCAATCGCCGCTCCTACTGCCTCGAATACCGCGTGCTGCACAAGGACGGCTCCGTGCGCTGGGCGTCCGAGCGCACCCAGCCGGTCTATGACGGCGCCGGGCGGCCGCTCTACATCGACGGCGTCATCTTCGACATCACCGAGCGCAGGCAGGCCGAGGCGGCGCTGGCGGAGAGCCACCTCGAGTTGCGCCGGCGCGAGGCCGAGTTCCGCTCGCTGCTGTCGAATATCCCGGGGACGGTGTATCGCTGCCGCAACGATGCCGAGTGGACGCCGATCTTTCTGAGCGGCGCGGTCGAAGCCGTCTGCGGCTACACGGCGGAGGAGTTTCTCGTCAAGCGTTGCCCCAGCTTTCCCAGCCTGGTCCACGCGGACGACCTTGCCGCAATCGAGCGCACGACGGCGGTCGCGGTGGCGCAGGGCAGGCCATTCGAGATCGAGTATCGCATCACCCGCCGCGACGGTGCGGTCCGCTGGGTGCAGGACCGCGGGCGGGCCGTGTACAGCGAGGACGGCCGCTTCCTCCACATCGACGGCTGCATATTCGACATCACCGAGCGCAAGCAGGCAGAGGCCGCGCTGGCTGCGGCGCTCGACAGCGTGCGCGCGAGCGAGCGGCAGTTCCGCTCCTTGACCGGCAGCATTCCCGGCGCCGTCTACCGCTGCAAGCTCGATGCCGACTGGACCTCCGTGTTCATGAGCGACGCCATGGCGGAGATCTCCGGCTACAGCGTCGCCGAGCTCGGCGAGGGCGGCACGACGCGCTATGGCGATCTGATCGATCCGGAGGATCGGGCGGCCTGCGACCCGCTTGTCCTCGCCGCGGCCGCGCGCGGCGATCCCTTCGTCGTCGAATACCGCATCCGCCGCAAGGACGGCAGCATACGCTGGGTGCAGGAGCGCGGCCGCGGCATCCTCGGCGACGATGGCCGGCCGACGTTCCTCGAGGGTGTCATCTTCGACATCACCGACCGCAAGGCAGCCG
>Ga0134125_10007498_pt1 | contig 12313 bp, 11 predicted proteins | sample KB31751_FD_96464 | JGI IMG/M metagenome (GOLD analysis project Ga0134125, IMG submission 96464) | Terrestrial soil microbial communities with excess Nitrogen fertilizer from Kellogg Biological Station, Michigan, USA - KB3-175-1 | ecosystem: Environmental > Terrestrial > Soil > Unclassified ... | reverse complement strand
TATTGCGACTGCATGAAGCGGCTTTGCCGCGGCAAAGACGTAGCAAACTACGTCTCTACAGAGTGGTGAGTTGGGAAATAGCCGCTGTTTCCGTAACCTGCGCTGCGACATCAGGTTTAAAGCTGGTACAGTAACCTTTCCGGGACAGCGGGCATCTATGTAGGTTTGTTAAATGTCTGGAGAAAACTGATGCAAATCGCGGTAATCGGTTCGGGATATGTGGGATTAGTTGCGGGCGCGTGTTTCGCTGACCTCGGACACGACGTCATTGTGGTGGACAATGACGAGAAAAAACTGGCGGCGTTGAATCGCGGCGAGGTGCCGATCCACGAAAACTTTTTACCTGAACTGCTGCATCGGCATCGCGGCGCGCGGCTCAAATTTTCCGATGACCTGGAGACCGCAGTTCGCGCAAGCTCCGCGATTTTTGTTGCCGTGGGAACGCCGCCTACCGAACATGGCGAAGCCGACCTTTCCTACGTGGAATCGGTGGCGCGCGGGATTTCCGGGGCGATCAACAGCTACAAGGTGGTGGTTGAGAAAAGCACCGTCCCGGTTTACACCAGCGACTGGGTGAGAAAGATTATTCTGCGAAATGGCGCCGAGCCCGAAGAATTCGACGTAGCGTCGAATCCCGAATTCCTACGCGAAGGCACTGCGGTAACAGATTTCCTGTATCCCGACCGGATCGTGGTTGGCGCAGACACTCCGCGATGCGCCGCCCTGTTGCGCGAAATCTACGCGCCCCTGGCGGATGGAACCTATTATTTGAAACCGGATGCAATTCCCCGCCCCGATCGCGCGCAGATTCCGCCGCCGTTGATCGTGACCAGCGCAAAAAGTGCGGAGCTGATTAAACATGCGTCAAATGCTTTTTTAGCGATGAAGATTTCGTTCATCAATGCAGTGGCCTCGATCTGCGAGAGCGTGGGCGCGAATGTGCAGCAGGTTTGCCAGGGCATAGGAACCGACAGCCGCATTGGGCCGCGTTTTCTCAGCCCCGGGGTCGGATATGGCGGCTCTTGCTTTCCTAAGGACCTGATGGCGTTTCGTGCCGTGGCCCGCGAATGCGGTTATGAATTCCGTCTGCTCGATGAAGTCATACGCATCAACGAAGAGCAGCGCAGCCGCTTTATCCGTAAAGTGCGCAGCGCCCTGTGGACTCTGCGGGGTAAAAAGCTCGGCGTGCTTGGCCTGGCCTTCAAGGGTGGCACCGATGATATTCGCGAGTCGCCAGCTATACTTCTGATCCAGTCTTTGTTGCAGGAAGGTTGCCGGATTGCGGCTTACGATCCGGCAGCGCGGGAACGCGCCCAGGAAGCTCTCAACTCGAGCGTCACGATGAGTGAAGACGCCTACGAAGCAGCGCGGGATGCCGATGCGCTATTGATCCTTACTGAATGGGAGGAGTTTGCCGCGCTGGACCTGAAAAGGCTGAAGGCGGAGCTGAAATATCCCATCATTATTGATGGCAGAAATCTGTATGATCCGGAGATTATGGCTGCGGAGGGGTTCACCTATTACAGCGTAGGACGTCCCGCGGCGAGTCCGGAGCCCATTCCTGCTCCGGCGGCCAGTACGCGTATCAGAAAGGGCACTCGTTCATGAAACCTCGCGCGCTGGTCACCGGCGGAGCCGGATTTCTCGGCTCGCATCTGTGTGACGCCTTATTAGCTGAAGGCTATTCGGTCGTTGCCGTCGATAATTTGCTGACCGGACGCATGTCTAACATTGAGCATTTGCGGCGGGAAGGAAATTTTGAATTCCTTCAATTAGATATAAATCGGCCATTCGAATGTGGAGAAGTCAATTACGTTTTTCACTTCGCTTCGCCAGCCAGCCCGGTGGATTACACGATCCACGGTATCGAAACTTTGAAGGTGGGATCGCTGGGGACGATGCACGCGCTGGAAATTGCGCAGAAGTATCGCGCGAAATATCTGTTCGCCTCAACCTCGGAATGCTACGGCGATCCGCTGGAACATCCGCAAAAAGAAACTTACTGGGGGAATGTGAACACCATCGGCCCGCGCTCGGTTTATGACGAGGCCAAACGATTCAGCGAAGCGCTGACCATGGCGTATCACCGCTACCATGCTGTGGACACGCGATTGGTGCGAATCTTCAACACATATGGTCCGCGCATGCAGCTGAATGATGGGCGAGTGATTCCGAATTTTATGAAGCAGGCGCTGCGCGGAGAAGACCTCACGATTTACGGGGATGGCAAGCAGACCCGCAGCTTTTGCTATGTGATGGATGAGATTGATGGATTTCTGCGATTATCGAAAAGCGACGAACATTTTCCCGTGAATATCGGGAACCCGAATGAGTTTACCGTGCTGGAGTGCGCGAAGAGAGTCATTGCGGTCACAGGATCGAAGAGTAAGATCCGATACGAAAAGCTACCCCAAGACGACCCTAAGCAACGGCAGCCGGATATCAGCAAGGCCAGAAAACTGCTGGGCTGGGAGCCGAAGGTTGGACTCGACGATGGGTTGCAAATGTCGCTCGACTATTTCCGCGAGGCAGTCGCGGCCGAGATGCCGGTGAAAGCATAGCCGGTACTCTGCGCGTTTCTCCGCGCGTCGCTCAACTTCGATTGCATCTTAGGCCGGCCTGTATCATCAATCCCGCAGCATTGGAGCCTTGATGAACGCAATTCGCACCTTATTTTGGGATGTTGGCGGCGTGCTCCTCACTAACGCCTGGGACCATGAAGAGCGGGCCCGCGCGGTTGAAAAGTTTCAGTTGCAGAAAGCCGACTTTGAAGCGCGGCACAAAGAAGCGGTCGGCGCATTCGAAGAGGGAAAAACCACGCTGGATCAGTACCTGGACCGGACAATCTTTTATCAGGCGCAAAAATTCAACAAGGAAGAATTCAAGAGCTACATGTTTTCGTTGTCGAGACCCAAGCCCGAGGTGCTGGAATTTGCTCGTGGTCTCGCAGCCAAATACCTGATGGCGACCATCAATAACGAATCACGCGAAATGAATGTCTACCGCATCAAGCAGTTTGGCCTCGCACAGATTTTCGATTTATTCGTAAGCTCGTGTTATGTGGGAATGCGCAAGCCAGACGAGAAAATATATCGCGTGGCGCTGGACCTGATTCAGAAAACGCCGGATGAGTGCTGTTTTATCGACGATCGCCCTGCCAATATTGAAGGAGCCGCCAAGGTCGGCATGCGCACGGTACTGGTGCGTGACCCATCCCAATTAAAGAAAGATCTGCAGGGCCTAGGCGTGTCGTAAGAGCCATGCATTCTGCGATAAGCTAGTTCTTCTTTCCTCTCTACATGCCCGACAAAAAGCAAATGAACATTGCCATGATCGGTAGCGGGTTCATTGCCCGTGCCCATTCAAACGCATTTCAACAGGTCGGACGATTTTTTGATGTTCCTTATTCGCTGAATCTGAAGGTGGTCTGCGGGCGCAACCAATCGAAGTTGCAGGCATTCGCGAGCCAATGGGGCTGGGGAGAAACCGCTTCTGATTGGCAAGAGGTTGTCAGCCGTAAGGACATTGACATCGTTGACATCGCTGTACCCAATGCATTGCATGCCCCAATCGCTATGGCAGCGGCTAAAGCGGGCAAGATGCTGTTCTGCGAGAAGCCGCTGGCGCTCTCGCTGGACGAGGCAAAGACCATGGCGGCCGCTGTCAAAGGCGTACCTAATCTGGTCTGGTTCAATTATCGTCGGGTGCCGGCAGTCGCGTTTGCCAAGCAGCTCATTACAGAAGGCAAGCTGGGGAAGTCTTATCACTATCGGTCGTATTACTTCAATCAATCAGGAGTCGACCCCACCAAGGGAAAAACATGGCGATATCGCGCCAGTGAAGCGGGTTCGGGAGCAATTGGCGATCTGCTTTCGCATTCCATCGACATGGCGATGTACCTGAACGGTGACATTGCGGAACTTTCGGCAATGAAGCACACCTTCATCCCGGGACGCGAGGTGGACGATGCGGTGGAGGTGATGGGGCTCTTTAGTAACAGCAGCCTGGGCACATTCGAAGCCAGCCGCTTCGGTGTTGGCCGCCGAAACGGAATAGGCTTTGAAATGTATGGCGAGAAAGGCAGCCTCGCTTTCGACCTGGAAGATATGAACCGCCTGCGGTTCTGCGACGCTACGGAACCGCCAAATGTTCAGGCTTATAAAAATATTCTGGTTACCGGACCCGACCATCCTTACTGGGAAAACTTCTGGAAACCGGGGCATTTGCTCGGATACGAGCACACGTTTATAGCAACTTTGGGGGACTTTCTGCAAAATCTTGCCAAGAACGAACCTTTCCATCCGAATTTTGACGATGCGGTGCAAACTCAAGCTGTTCTGGAGGTGGTAGAAGCCTCGGCCGCGGCAAAAAAGTGGATCAAGCTGCAGTCGAATTAACAAACTGACTTCGGTAACTTGTCGTAACTTGTGCGCCTGCCTAGCATTAAGTGCAGGTATGCTGCACAGCTTACTACTTAGCAACGATCCAGATACGATCCGGGTAGTCAGTCGCGTTTTTAAGGACCTGGAAGTAGAGCTCGATCACTGCGGCGAAACGTTCAGTGCGCTTTCCCAGGCGATTGAGCACCACTACGACTCCATCATCATTGATGATTCGATGGAAGAGCCGCACGTCGCCTTGCAAAAATTAGTTGAACTTCCTTCGTGCAGTACTTCAGTCCGAATTGTTTTAGCCGATCCTTCAACCGCATTGCATCCGGTGTTTCGCGCCAGCACGCAAGTCGTCCTTTATAAGCCCCTTTCGCCGGACAGGGTACGTCATGGGTTGCGGGCGGTACGAAACTTAATGACTCGGGAACGCCGCCGCGGAAATTCGCGGATCACTACTACTCTGACGGCAAGAATGAGCCCAGCCCACTCCAGAGGTACGGGGAAGCAGATTACGATCACGGATTTGAGCGAAACCGGCGCCGCAATACGCTGTGACTTGGACCAACTTCCCGCTTCCGGAGGCGTGACCCTGGACTTCTCGTTGCCCAACGAACCTGAGATTATTCACGCCACGGCGGAGCTGGTCTGGCAGGACAATAAAGAACGCGCAGGAATTCGCTTCCTCGATATGCCCAGCCAAGCACGCAAGCAGCTGGCACGATGGATCAAAGAACATCCTTCAAAAGTAGCGCGGTCGATTGCGGCACGCGCGGGCAAATAGCTGACCGGCAATCTCCGCAAACGTTTCTTAAAACAAAAAAGCTTTTAACCGCAGAGAACGCTGAGAAGTGCCGGAGAACGCAGAGAAAAACTTCTCTTCTTTTTGCAGATATTTCTAATCGAAGAGTTCCGCGTGTTTGAGAAGCTTGCCTTTTTTGTCTTTTTCCGAAAGCAATGGGGTGCCGGCGTTCTCCCAGGCAATATTCAGATCAGGATCGTTCCACAGCACCGTACGCTCCAGCTCAGGAAAATAGAATTCATTAGCTTTATAAACAACGTGGGCGCTCTCTGAGAGCACCTGGAAGCCGTGCGCAAATCCAGCCGGAATCCAGGCCAGCAGCCGGTTTTCACCGGAAAGCCTGACGCCGTGCCAGCGTCCGAATGTTGAGGAATTCCTGCGCAGGTCGACGAATACATCGAACACTTCGCCGCTAACCACACGTACAAGTTTGCCCTGTGGTCTCCCCACCTGGTAATGCAGCCCACGCAAAACACCGCGTTTTGAAAATGAGTGGTTGTCTTGGACGAATTTGTCAGGGATGCCGATTTCACGAAAGGCCTTTTCGTTATAGCTCTCAAGAAAAAACCCGCGCTCGTCGACGAACACTTTGGGTTCGAGGACTAAGGCACTGTCGAGAGGAGTTTTCAGAACTTTCATGGAGAGTCAGTTAGAAGACATGTTCTTTCAGCATTTGCAGCAGGTAAGCCCCATATCCGTTATTTTTCATGGCCACCGCCGCGCGTTCGACCTGATCTGAGTTAATGTAGCCGTAACGATAAGCGATCTCTTCGGGGCAGGCCACCATCAATCCCTGGCGGGTTTCAATGGTCTGAATAAAAAGAGAAGCCTCGAGCATGGCTTCATGGGTGCCTGTGTCGAGCCAAGCCATGCCGCGGCCCATGACCGCGACGTCGAGAGTCCCACGTTTCAGATATTCGCGGTTCACGTCGGTGATTTCGAGCTCGCCACGAGGCGAAGGTTTCAACGTGCCGGCGATTTCGACTACCTGAGAATCATAAAAGTAGAGGCCGGTGACCGCGTACCGAGATTTGGGGACGCGTGGCTTTTCTTCCAGGCTGATGGCTTTTCCTTGCGAATCAAACTCGACCACTCCGTAGCGCTCAGGATCATGCACAGGATACGCAAAGATGCGAGCGCCCTTTTCGCATTCAGCTGCATCTTTCACGCTCTTAGCGAGATCGTGTCCGTGGAAGATGTTGTCACCGAGTACCAGCGCGCAGCAATGTCCATCGATAAACTTCTTCGCGATCAGAAATGCTTGCGCGATGCCTTCGGGTTTGGCCTGAGCGGCATAGGACAGGGTCAATCCAAAACGCGAACCATCGCCCAAAAGGTGCTGAAACTTTGGCAGATCGTCGGGAGTAGAAATCAGCATGATCTCCCGAATACCGGCCAGCATGAGGGTCGAAAGCGGGTAATACACCATCGGCTTGTCATAGATTGGCAGCAGGCTCTTGCCCACGGCGTGGGTGACAGGATAAAGGCGCGTGCCTGAACCGCCCGCCAGAATGATGCCTTTATATTTTGATTTGAGAATCGGGAGATTAGGCATTCGGTTGGGATTGTAACGTATCGAAATTTAAAGCGAGTACTGCGTCGCCATCCATTGCCGGTAGGCGCCGCTCGTGACAGATTGTATCCATGCATCGTTGTCCAAGTACCATTGAATAGTCTTGCGCATGCCGCTTTCAAAAGTTTCTTTCGGGCGCCAACCGAGCTTGCTTTGGATTTTGCTGGCATCCATCGCGTAACGGCGATCGTGACCAGGGCGATCTTTCACAAATGTGATCAGGTTCTTATGTGGGACAACTGGATCAGTGGGACGAAGTTCGTCAAGCACTGAACAGATCGTGTTCACTACATCGAGATTCTTGATTTCGTTGCTGCCGCCAATGTTGTAGGTCTCACCCGGCCTTCCGCGCTTCAGCACCGTGCGAATGGCTTCGCAATGATCGGCGACATACAGCCAATCGCGGACGTTCAATCCGTCGCCATAAACCGGAATTGGCTTTCCATTGAGAGCGTGCAAGATCACCAGCGGAATCAATTTTTCCGGAAACTGGAATGGGCCGTAGTTGTTGGAGCAGTTGGTGGTCAGTACCGGCATTCCGTAAGTGTGATAGTAAGCCCGCACCAGATGGTCAGAAGCCGCCTTGGACGCAGAGTACGGGCTATTGGGCGCATATCGCGTGCTCTCAGAAAATGCCGGGTCTGTTGCTGAAAGCGAGCCGTAAACTTCATCGGTTGAAACATGCAGAAAGCGAAATGCAGATTTTTCATCGCCCGTCATCGCAGACCAGTAGGCGCGAGCTTCTTCGAGCAAGCTGAAAGTCCCGTTGACATTGGTGCGCACGAAGTCATCAGGACCGTGTATGGACCGATCAACATGGCTTTCTGCGGCGAAGTGAACGATGGCACGAGGGCGATGCATCAGGAGCATCTCAGCCAACATTTGACGATCGCAGATATCGCCTTTCACGAACTTGTATCTAGGATCTGCGGCCACCGAGGCGAGGTTGGCCGGGTTCCCAGCATAAGTCAGCTTGTCCAGATTGATGACGGTCGACGACTCGCTGGCAAGCCACTGCAGAATAAAGTTGGAGCCGATGAACCCGGCGCCGCCCGTAACCAGGATTGTGTCAGGCTGATTTTCCAAAGTTAATCCGTTTCATTGGGAAAGGCGTTAACCACGAAGGACACGAAGTACCACGAAGGTAGAACCTTGTATCTCCAAAGCTAAATTTGTGCTCCACTCGAAGTTTTCCTTCGTTTACTTCGTGCCCTTCGTGGTAATGCTTTTCCGGCACGACGAAGTCGCTCACGATATTATCTGGTATTTTCCTGGATTTGTCCGGTGATGGATTATGGACACAGATGATCGGACTAGGACGCGACGCCTACGGCTGATTGCAGTGCAACGTCATTTTCCACCAGCACTTTCGCAAAAACATTGCGATCCACGTTGCCCCCGGTCGCGATGAGCGCGATACGCATTCCCCCTAGTGAGCCTTTTTCTTTCAGCGCCGCAGCCAGCGATGCCGCACCCGCTCCTTCAATTACGTTATGAGTGTCAGAAAAATAAACTCGCATGGCGTCTCGAATTTCATCATCGCTGACTCTGACTATGTGATCGACGTTCTTGTGTATGATCTCGACCGCATCATCATCGGGCGTTCGACAAGCCATACCATCGGCAATCAAAGTTGTCACCGGCGCCTCGATTGTGCGACCGGCCTCGTAAGAAAGTGCGTACGCTGGCGCACCTTCGGCCGCAACTCCTATGATCCTGGTTTTCAGCTTCATGCCATTGCGTACGGCGCATCCGGCGCAAATACCCGATCCCATTCCAATCGGAACATAGACGGCGTCGAGATCAGGAACGGCAGTGAACAACTCCATCCAGTAAGTCGCGACCCCGGTGACGATGTCGCGATGAAATGGCGGGATGAAGTGCAGGCTTTGTTCCTGAGACAGCTTTTGCGCATATTCGCGCGACTCCTGAAAATCATTGCCGAACTCGATCAGGCGTGCGCCCTGGCTTCGCATGGCGGCATTTTTCTCAACGCTGTTTCCGTGCGGCACTACAATCGTGACCGGAACTCTGAAGCGCTGGCCGGCAAGAGCCACTGACTGGCCGTGATTACCGCGCGTAGCGGTGATGATCCCCTTTATATCGTTGCTGCTGCGAAACAGTTGCGCTGCATAAAAAACCGCAGAACGCGCCTTAAATGCGCCGATTGGGGTGTGGTTCTCGTGTTTTATCCAGAGACTGGCTTCAAATTTCTGGTTAAGTAGAGGCCAGGAAATCTGTGGAGTTGGCAGCATCAACTTGTAAACAAGCTTTTGCGCCTCGGCGACTTCTTCCAGCGTGGGTAGTTGCATGGCCATTGGTGATTCGATGTTCGATGTACATTCAAATGACTCATTTTTTCTAATGGATCAGGCGGGCAAATGGAATTTGTGAATATTGAAATGTGAGGATGATCGTGTAAGGAAAACAAGGGTGGCGATTGCCGCCACCCTGGAACTAATCTCTTATTTCGGAGGAGGCTGGGAGTTGCTCGGTGCCGTAGCTGGCTGGCTTTCCTGCTGCTGTTGGCGGACACGGTCCTGCTGCATTTGCGCCAGCTTTTGTAACTGCTCGGGAGTAAGAATCGCCTTAATTTTCGGCGACGCTTGCGCGCGAATCTGATTGGCCTTGTCGATCTTCTGGGTCTGACTCATCGAGTTGTCATTGCGTACCGCTTCCATCTGTTGATTCTCGTCCGCGATGATAGGACGAAGCTTAGCTTTTTGTTCATCGGTAAGGTTCAACGGATTGTCTTCGTTGGCCTGTGCTTGCGCGCTGTTCGGAGTGGCCGTTGATGGCGCATTCTGCTGCACTGATGACGGGGGCGCCGGCGCAGTCTGCGCAGGGGCTGATTGTGACGATGGATTGGCCGCTGGTGATTGCGCAGCGGCCGGCAGGCTGATCGCCAACGCCAGTGCAAACGACAGAACGGATAATTTGGGGATTCGCATGTTGCTCCTTTGTTGACGAGTGACTCGGCTCGACCTGCGGGAACTCACCCGCGGCACGAGTTCGTCAGATGAGGTATTAGGGACGCCAGGTTGCCGGAATGCCGGAAAGTATAAGCCGATCAACTCTCGATTAGTGCTAAAATCGCGCGTTTTGTAAAAACCCGAATCATTTCGCGCCGGTACTCTGGAGTCAATGCGGAGGTTGTAAGTGGCTTGGCGATACGAGCTGCGAGTTCAGCAGCGTGCTCGGCCGATTGATCGTCGATCGTGCCGTTATTGACTGTAGCCATCAGACCCGTGACCAAGACTGGCGCCGGATTCACCGCGGTCAATGCAATCTGAATATCTTCAATGTGGCCGTTTGATCGCTTGATTGCAACGGCTACTCCGGCCAGGGGGTAGTCGATTGAACCGCGGACCCGGAGCTTTCGGTAGGTGCCGCGATATCCGCAGGAAGAGCGCGGAAGAATAATTTTCATAAGCAGTTCGTACGGCTGCAGACTTCGATAGTTGTCACCTTCGCCGGTGTAAAAGTCGCGCAATGGAATTCGCCGTGAGTTCGCGGCATTGCCGATTTCGATTTCCGCATTCAAGCAGAGTAAAGCAGGAGGCGTATCGCCCGAGAACGCCGCCCAGCACTTGCTTCCACCGGGCGCAACGTGGCAAAGGTCTCCGTCTTTTTTTATGCAGAACCCGCACGACTTGCGCCAGGTGAGCGACTGGTTATACCAGAGACAGCGCGTGTCGAGGCAGATGTTCCCGCCAATCGTGCCCATGTGGCGAATCAGTGGTGAGGCAACGGTTTTAGCGGCTTGGGTGAGGACGGGATAATTTTTATTCAGGACGGGTGAGTGTTCGATCTCGCGCAGGGTCGTCAATGCGCCAATTTCAATTCCCTGCACGGTCTCGCGGATGCCTTTCAGTTCGTCTATCCGGCGGAGATCTAAAACATACTGCGGTTCGAATAATTTTTGCCGCATGGATGGAAGCAGGTCGGTGCCGCCGGCGAGGATGCGCATGTTACCAGCATGGTCGCTCAGATATGCGAGCGCATCCGGAAGAGTGCGCGGGCGAGAGAGCTGAAATTCGGAGAGGCTCATTGGTCACCCTTGGCTGGCGTGGGCGCCCGCCCCACACAATTCTCGTGCCGCTGCGCGCCTTTACCTTTGAACCAGAGCGATCCGCCGTGCTCACGAAATTTTTTAGGCGCAGTGGGATCAACGCCTTCGGTCAAATTCAATTGTTTCGCGTTCCTCTTGCCGCGCAACCCTGCAAGAACCCGCTCCGGGGTGAATGGTGACTCGTGCAGTTGGATTCCAACTGCGCCGTAGATCGCATTCGAGATGGCGGGAATGGTCGCAGCCAGCGCGCCTTCACTGCATTCTTTGGCACCGAAAGGACCTTCGGGATCGATGCTCTCCACGATGATGGCTTCGACTTCGGGCGATTCCGCCGAGGATGGGCTGCGATATTCGAGCAGGCCTGGATTCATCAGCAGACCATCTTTCCATATCATTTCTTCGGTGAGCGCCTGGCCCATGCCCATCCATACTGAGCCGATCACCTGGCCTTCGACAGCAACCGGATTCAGCGCGCGTCCGCAATCGTGCGCCGCCCAAACTTTGTGGACCGTAACTTCGCCCGTATCTTCATCGACGCTGACTTCAGCGACCTGAGCGGAATACGAATACGCGGGGGAGGGGCCTACACCCGCGCCTTTGTGCTTGCCACCACGGGCTTCCGGCGGAGGGGCGTAGGAACCAGTGCCGGTGAGAGCGCCATGAAAATCGATGGCAGTGACGACGGCTTCTTCGAATGACATAGAGCTTTTCGGAGATTCGTCTTCCTTGCGTTTTTGTTGTAGCGATCCGCGCAGGATTTGCCCTTCAACGCGGCCGGAGACAGTTGCAGGATTGCCAGCGGGGTGCCCCATACTTGTCGCCGCTGTTGCGACAGAGTACGGATTTTGATCGCCGTTCCGTGAAACGAGATCATTCCTAAAAATCAATTCGTCGGGCCCGCAGCCGATCTTCTTTGCAGCTGCTGCGGCGATCTGTTTCTTCACTGCTTCAGCTGCGCGCAGGGTCGCATTGCCCGCCATGAACGTCACGCGGCTGGAATAAGATCCAATGTCGATTGGCGTGAGATCGGTATCAGCAGCGATGACTTTCACGCGCGAAAGCGAGCAGCCCAGCACTTCGGCGGCGATTTGCGCCGTCATTGTGTCAGAGCCCTGGCCGATCTCCGACGCGCCGGTGTAAACCACAACTCCGCCATCGCGATCGATTTTGATATTTACGGTTGAGTGCGGCATGTCCGAACGAATAATCGAATTAGCAGCGCCGCTAACGTAATGGCTGCAGGCGATGCCAAGCCCACGCCCTTTGGGCATTTTGCCCTTGCGCTCTCTCCATCCTGACCGGTCGACGACTTTGTCGATGCACTCCGGCAAGCCGTAACTTTGCACCCGCAATCCATTCACCGTGATGCAAGGCGGCTGCAGCAGATTACGTCGCCGAATTTCTGCAGGATCGATGTTCAACTTGGCCGCGAGCTCGTCAAGTTGTGATTCAAAAGCAAAGCGCACATTCACCGTGCC
>Ga0134125_10007496_pt1 | contig 12314 bp, 7 predicted proteins | sample KB31751_FD_96464 | JGI IMG/M metagenome (GOLD analysis project Ga0134125, IMG submission 96464) | Terrestrial soil microbial communities with excess Nitrogen fertilizer from Kellogg Biological Station, Michigan, USA - KB3-175-1 | ecosystem: Environmental > Terrestrial > Soil > Unclassified ... | reverse complement strand
CGACGTCGCGGCACTGACCGCCGACCTCGCGTCCTCGTTCCGGTCCGCGGCGGAGAAGGCGGGTCTCGATCTCGTGGTAAACACCGTGGCACCGCCGGAGCCCGTCTACCTCGACCGCGAAATGTGGGAGAAGATTGTCCTCAATCTTCTCTCCAACGCGCTCAAGTTCACGTTCGAGGGCGGGATCACCGTCGAGGTGCAGCCGGAGGCCGATCGCGTGAGCCTGCACGTGCGCGACACCGGCGTCGGCATTCCCGCGGCCGAGCTGCCCCATGTGTTCGAGCGGTTCCATCGCGTGGCGGGCAGCCGGAGCCGAACGCACGAGGGAACGGGAATCGGGCTCGCGCTGGTGCACGAGCTGGTCAAGCTCCACGGCGGCGAGGTGCAGGTCGAGAGCCGCGAAGGCCAGGGCACCACTTTCACCGTGAGCATCCCGCTCGGACGGGACCATTTGCCGGCGGAGCGAGTGCAGGCCGCGCGCCAGCAGCAGTCGACCGCCCTCGGCATCGACGCATTTCTCAGCGAGGCCATGCGCTGGCTGCCCGCCGCCGCCGCTCCCGCCGCGGGCGCGTCCTCCGCCGCGCGACCGCGGATTCTGTGGGCCGACGACAACGCCGACATGCGCGAGTACGTCACGCGGCTGCTCGGCGAGCGCTACGACGTCGAAACCGTCGGTGATGGACAGGCGGCGCTCGATGCTGCTCGCGCGCGCCGGCCGGATCTCGTCCTGTCCGATGTGATGATGCCGCGTCTCGACGGCTTCGAGCTGCTGCGCGCGCTGCGGTCCGATCCCGTCACCGCCGAGCTGCCGGTGATCCTGCTGTCGGCGCGAGCCGGTGAGGAGAGCCGGATCGAAGGCGTCCAGGCCGGCGCGGACGACTATCTCGTGAAGCCGTTCAGCCGCCGCGAGCTGCTCGCGAGCGTCGATGGACAGCTGCGCCTGGCGCAGCTGCGGCGCGAAACAGGAATGGCGTTGCACCAGCGGTCGGCCCAGTTCGAGACGCTGCTCAACCAGGCGCCGATCGGCGTATACCTCGTCGACGCGGACTTCCGGATCCGCGCGGTAAACCCCATCGCCCTACCCGCGTTCGGCGCGATTCCGGGCGGCGTGGTCGGGCGTGATTTCGACGAGATCATGCACATTCTCTGGGAGAAGCCGTACGCGGACGAGGTCGTTGGAATCTTCCGGCGCACGCTGGAGAGCGGTGAACCGCATATCGTTCCCGAGACGGGTCAAGTGCGCGCCGACCGGGGCGTCGTCGAGTATTACGAGTGGCGACTCGACCGCATTCCCCTCAGCGACGGGCGCCACGGCGTCGTGTGCTACTTCCGCGACATCTCGACCCAGGTCCAGGCCCGTAAAGCGCTCGAGGCGAGCCGCGAAGCACTGCGGGAGTCCGACCGCCGGAAGGACGAATTCCTCGCCACCCTGTCACACGAGCTGCGCAATCCGCTCGCGCCCCTGCGCAATGCGCTGCAGGTGCTCCGCATGGCGGAATCCTCGGATTCGGGCACATCGGCGCTGCGGCGGATGATGGAGCGGCAGGTGAATCACCTGGTGCGACTGGTCGACGATCTGCTCGAGATGTCGCGGATCACGCGCGGGACGCTCGAGCTGCGCACCGAGCGCGTGGATCTCAACGAGGTCACCACCAACGCGATCGAGATCAACGAGCCGCTGATCAAGTCGCGCAATCACACGGTGCATGCGTCGCTCTCGACAGAGCCGGCCTGGGTCGAAGGGGATCCGGTCCGGCTCACGCAGGCGATCGGGAACCTCATCAACAACGCCGCGAAGTACACCGACAAGAACGGACGAATCTGGATCGCCGTGCGGCCGGAAGGATTCGACGTCGTGGTCTCGGTGCGCGACAACGGCCCCGGGATTGGAGCCGACGCATTGCCGCGGATCTTCGAGCTGTTCCACCGCGGGGACCGTTTCGGCGACGGCACAGGCCTGGGGATCGGCCTGACCCTCGTGCGCAATCTGATCGACATGCACGGCGGGACCGTCAGCGGGCACAGCAACGGCCCGGGGACGGGCAGCGAGTTCTCGGTGCGCCTGCGGTTGGCGTCGTCGCCGGAGGGGAGCCACGAGGAGCGGCGCGCGGCGCGCACGCTCGCCCCACAGCGGATTCTGATCGTCGACGACAACCGCGACGCGGCGGACAGCCTGCAGGCACTGCTGGGGCTGCTCGGCGCGCAGGTGGAAATCGCCAACGATGGGCCGAGCGCGCTGGACGCGGTACCGCGCTTTCAGCCGGCCGCGATCCTACTCGATATCGGATTGCCGGGAATGAGCGGGTACGAAGTCGCGCGGCAGATTCGAGACAACACCGCCATCGCACAGCCGGTCATCATTGCCTTGACCGGGTGGGGACAGCCCGACGCCCGCCGGCAGAGCCGGGACGCCGGCTTCGACCATCACCTCATCAAGCCGCTGGATCTCGCCGCGCTCCAGAAGATTCTCGATTCACTGAAGACCAACCCGACCGTTTAGCTGCCCGCCGTCGCCAGGCACTCGATCTCGACTTTCGCGCCGAGCGCGAGGCCGCTGCCCGCCACCGTCGACCGTGCCGGCGGATCCTTCGGGAAATACGTCGTGTAGACGCGGTTCATGTCGTCGTAATCGCGGATGTTCGCGAGAAATACCGTGCATTTGAACACGCGCTCCATCGAGCTGCCCGCGTACGCCAGCACTTCTTTGATGTTGTCGAGCGTCTGCTGGGTCTGCTTCGTCACGCCGGTATCGACGAGCTGTCGCGTGCCGGGGAGCACCCCCACCTGCCCCGACAGATAAATCACGTTACCCACCTGCACCGCGCTCGACAGCGGCAGCCCCGTGGCGGAGCCCGGCATCTGAATGACGCGTTTCTGAGCGCGGGAGGTATCGGTTGGTTGCTGGGCGACGGCGGTAGACGTGCAGACGAACGCGAGCAGACAGACGGCGCGACGCATGAATCCTCCTAAAGCTCCACGTGGGCTCCCACCTCGAACACCTGGTTGGGCGGAATTTTGAAGAACGCCGTCGCGCGCAACGCATTGCGCGACATGAACGCGAACAGGCGCTCCCGCCACATCGCCATTCCGGGACGCTCCGACGCAATCAGCGTTTCGCGCCCCAGGAAGAAAGTTGTACCCTCGAGCGGGATATTGAGCCCATTGGTCTTGCAGCCCGCCAGGACTTCGGTGATGTCGGGGTCCTGCATGAATCCGTACCGCGCGACGACCGTGTGGAACCCCTTGCCGCTGCGCTTCACCGTGACGCGCTGCTCGTCGGCGACGTGCGGCACGTCCTCCGTAACCACGGTGAGGAATACGATCTTCTCGTGCAGCACCTTGTTGTGCGTGAGATTGAGCACCAGCGCGGGCGGGGTTCCGTCCGGACTGCCGTACATGAACACCGCGGTGCCGGGCACACGCACCGGCGGCTCGGCAGCGAGATCCGCCAGCAGCAGCTTGAGCGGGACCGTCTTTTCCTGCATCCGCTTGGCGAGAATCTCGCGCCCGCGCTTCCAGGTGATCATCAGGAAGTACAGCGCGATGGCGATCGCGAGCGGGACCCAGCCGCCGTGCCAGATCTTCAGCGCGTTGGCGGCGAGGAACGTCAGATCGACGATCAGGAACGCGCCCGAAACGGATGCCGCCTTCACGAAGCTCCAGCCCCACACCTCGCGGCTCATCACGTAGAACATGACGGTCGTCAACGCCATCAGCGTCGAGAGCGCGACCCCGTAGGCACCCGCCAGGTTGCTCGACGTCTGGAACCCGAACACCAACGCGATCGTCAGCACCGCCAGCAGCTTGTTCACGAGCGGCACATAGATCTGGCCGATTTCGCGCGACGACGTGTGCTCGATGTCCATGCGCGGGACGTAGCCGAGCGCCACGGCCTGGCGCGTGAGCGAAAACGCGCCCGAAATCACCGCCTGCGAGGCGATGACCGCCGCCACCGTCGCGAGGGGGATCAGGAAGTACAGCATCTGGCTCGGCGCGAGCAGGTAGAAGGGGTTTGCCGCGGCCTCGGGATTCATCAGCAGCAGCGCGCCCTGTCCGAAATAGTTGAGCATCAACGCCGGCAGCGGGATGGTGAACCAGGCCAGCTGAATCGCGGTGTGACCGAAGTGACCGAGGTCGGCGTACAACGCTTCTCCACCGGTCACCGCCAGGAACACCGCGCCCAACACCAGCAATCCCCGGCGCGGGTCTTCCGCGAAGAAGCTGATCGCGTGCGTGGGCAGCGCCGCGCCGATCACCGCGGGATGCTGCAGGATGCCGTTCAGGCCGAGCACGGCGATCGCCGCGAACCAGATCAGCATGATGGGGCCGAAGACCGCGCCAACGCCGCTCGTTCCTCGTTTCTGAAACGAGAACAACAGCACGAGAATCGCCAGCGTGATCCACAGGACCCAGGGTTGCAGATGCGGTGTCGCAATCTCGAGTCCCTCGACGGCCGAGAGCACCGAAATCGCCGGGGTCAGCGCGCCGTCGGCGTAGAGCAGCGCCGCACCGAAGATGCCGAGCACGATCATCAGCCGGCGCGGCGTCAGGCCCCGCGCGATCCGGCTGCCGTTCACCAGCGCCATCAGCGCGAGCACGCCGCCCTCGCCCTTGTTGTCGGCGCGGATGATCACGACGTGGTATTTCACCGTCACGATCAGAATCAGCGACCAGAAGATGAGCGACAGCACGCCCAGGACGTTGCCCGGCGTGACGGGGATCCCATGCTGGCCATGGAACGCTTCCCGCATGGCATAGAGCGGACTGGTCCCGATGTCGCCATAGACCACCCCGAGCGCGAGCAGCGACAACCGCGCGAGATAGCGGCCCTGTGGGCGGGGACGGCCGGTTTTCGGGTCTGGGGCTACCGGAGTGGTGGCCGGAGGGGCGTTCATCGGGGACGAACGCTATGCGCGCGCGCCCAGAAAGGCCACAGGATCACCAAAACCAATGCAGCAGCAGCACTTACAAAGAACGCGCTGTCGCCAGATCTGCCCTGGAATACGAAGCCGAGGGCGACCCCGCCGACCAGCGCCGCCACGCCGGTCAGCGCATGGTACATCCCGAACGCGCTCCCGCGATGACCTCCCGTTCCCGCCGAAACGATTGCCCGCTCCGGGCTCTCGGTCAGGCCGGCCACGACGCCGAGCGCGAGAAACAGGATCCAGCCCGCCAGCGGCCCGTGGGCCAGCGCCATTCCCGCCGCGAGCGCGACGTAGGAGATCCATCCCATCCACATCGTGCGCGCCGGACCAATCCGATCCGACAGCGCGCCACCCACAAAGCTCGTCGACGCTTTGATGACGTGGACCGCCGCCCACAGCAACGGCACGAGCGCGACCGCGATGCCGAGATGTTGTGCGTGAAGGATGATCAGCGTCTCGGGCATTCTCACCAGGTAGAAGAGAGCGATGGCGATGAGTGCGGGTGGAGGACGGTGGAGGATGGTGGAGGTTGGTGGAGGTGCTGTTTCCTCCACCACCCTCGACCGCCCTCTACCATCCTTCACCGCCCAGTAAGCCAACAGCACCACCAGCACCCCCGGCACGAAACTCACCAGGATCACGCGCCTCACGTCCGCACCCGTCGTCAGCATCCACCACGCGACCAGCGGACCGATCACGGCCCCCACGTGATCGAGCCCGCGTTGCAATCCGAAGGCGCGGCCGCGGATCGGCTCGGGCGTCACGTCGGCGATGAGCGCATCGCGCGGCGGCGTGCGCAGACCTTTGCCGAGCCGATCGACCACGCGCAGGCCGATCACCTGCCAGGGCGCCGCGGTGATGGCGATGACCGGTCGGATGGCCGCGGCGACGAAATAGCCGATGATGATCAGCGGGCCGCGGCGCGCGGGCCGGTCCGCCGTGCGGCCGGCGAAGAACTTTACGAATGCCGACGCGGCGTCGGCCGCGCCGTCGAGCGCGCCCAACGCCAACGCGCCGCCGCCGAGCACGCCCGTGACGAACGCGGGCAGCAGCGGGTACACCATCTCGCTGGCGAAATCGTTGAGAAGGGAGACTGCACCGAACAGCTTGACCTGCCTGGGAAGCTGCTGGCGCTCACTCACCCAGGCCGAGTCCCCAGCGTATCAGCGCGACCGGCAAGCCGCCGTAGGGCAGGATCGCCTCGTGGAAGCCGCGCAGGGTGAAACTGTTGCCCTTCGCTTTGCGGAAATCGTCCCGCAGCCGCAGCAGCTCGCGCCGCCCCACGGCATAGCACAGTTGATACGCGGGCCAGGCGCAGTAGCGCCGCACCTCGGCCTCGGCGTTGCCGCGCTCGACGTGCAGCTCGCTGACCATCTGATCGACGGCCTGCTCGCGCGTCATGCCGCGCGTGTGCAGCCCCACGTCGAGCAGAATGCGCATGGCGCGCCACAAGAGGTGCACGCGCTGGAAGAACAGCTCTTCGTCCGAAGCGTAGAAGCCCTGCTCGGCCATCATGTCTTCGCAGTACAGCGCCCAGCCTTCGACGGTCAGCGGCGTCCACAGATTCTTGCGCACGTGGGACGGCTGTTCTTTGGCGATGACGAGCTGCAGATGGTGGCCGGGGTACCCCTCATGCAGCGCGGTCGCCGCCAGCTCGTAGCGGCAGTGGTCGCGCAGAATCCGCTCCTGCTGCACCGAGGGGAGCCGGGGATCGGGCTCGGTCACATAGAACCAGCCGGTACGATCCCGGCTGTACGCGCCCGGACTGTCGTACGCGGCGTAGGGGATCACGGCACGCATGAATGCGGGCGTCGGGATCACGCCTAATGGGGCTTTGGGGATGGGGGCCAGGCCTTTTGCGGCAACAAAGTCCCGCGCGCGCGCCATCTCCTTGGAGTACGCCTCCACGAGCTCGCCGGGACTGGGATGGTCGGCGCGCAGCTTATCCACCAGCTCCGGCCACGGCCTGCCGCCGTCGAGCTTCTTCGCGAGACGGACGAGGTCGGCTTCGACCTCCTCTTTCAGCCGGTGCCCATAACGCCACAGCTCAGGCGCCGTGTCGCGCAGCGCGTGCTGGTAGTGCAGCAAAAAGTCGAACGACTCTTCGCCGATCGCGAAGTGATCGGTCCCCATGTCGAGCCAGCGCTCGAGATTCGAGTCGAACGCCAGGAGCGCCTTGCCCGCCTCCTCGGCAGCCGTGTTGAGCCGCGCGGCATGTTGTGGCGACTGCGCGCCCAGCGCCGCGGCCATGTCCTTGACCAGCAACCTTCCACCTTCGGTCATGCGCATCGCGGTCTCGACGAACACGCGCACCGGCTCCGCCAACGTCTCCTTGAGATCGTTCAGAAACGCCGGAATGTCCTCGAGCCGTCCGATTGCCGCCGTCGCTTTCTCGGCCGGCGTGCGGTCGGAGGACAGGAGCAGATGATGAAGCCCGCCGAGCAGGTGCGAGAGCCAGAATTCAGGATTTTTGGTCTGCGGGGAAATCTTCTCGAACCGCCGCAACGACACGCGAATTTCGTTCAGCAGCGCGGTGCGGTCGATCTCCTCCTCGAGGTCGGTCGCATTCACTTCTTCCAGCGCTGAGGCAATGGACTTGAGTGCCGCGAGCTGCGGCGCGAGCGCGGCGTGGCTGAATCGCCCGTAGCGATCGTCGTGGCCCGGGACGCCGGCCTGCGTGGCGCCGACGGGATCCATGTGCCAGTAAAGATCGAAGAACGACTGCTCGATGTCGCGGAAGCTCATGCTTTCAACAACCGATGGCACTCCTCGTCGGACAAAACGCGATCAGTCTTCTTCGCGGCCTCGAACAACGTCTTGCACGCCTGCTCGTCATTCGGATCGTAGCCGTGCTGCTGCAGCCAGTATTTCACGTTCGAGAGGCCGGAGACGGGAGAGATATCGATCCGTTGCTCGAAGCCGAACTCTTCCGCAGGCACGGAACTATACACCCGATCGGCCAGCCAGTTATGACCCTTTTTCTTCGCCTTGATGATCGCCGCCGCGTGCACGCCGGTGCCGGTCCGGAACGCATCGGTGCCGATCACGGGATAATTCACCGGAATCGGCACGCCCACCGCTGCAGCGACGAGCCGGCAGTACTCGGGCAGCTTCCGAATGTCGCCCTGGTGCGCGCCGAGCAACTTCAGGTTCACGATCAGCAAATCCATCTCGGCGTTGCCGACGCGCTCCCCTACGCCGAGCGCCGTCGCGTGCACACGATCGACGCCGGCCTCGATCGCGGCCAGACAATTGATCAATCCCATGCCGCGATCGCGATGCCCGTGCCAGTCGACTTTGACGTCTTTGGTCCCGACGACTTCCTGCTTGACGAATTTCACCAACGCTTTGACGCCGTCAGGCGTCGCGTGCCCCACCGTATCGGCGAGACAGATGCGACCCGCGCCGCAGCTGATCGCCGCTCCGTACAGAGCCTTGATCGTCTCGGGCTTGGCGCGCGTCGTGTCTTCGGTGACGTACATGACCGGGAGCCCATGCTGTACCGCGAATGTCACCGCCTCTTCGGAGGCTTTGAGAATGCGATCGAGCGTCCAGTCTTCGGCGTACTGGCGAATCGGTGACGAGCCGATGAACGTCGCGGCTTCGATCTTGATGCCGATCTCGTCCGCCACGCGCACGATCGGCTCGACGTCGCTGATGACGGTGCGGGCGGCGCAGTTGGGGAAGATCGGCAGCTTCTGATCGCGGATCTCTTGCGCCAGCACACGCACCTGCTCCACCACCCGCGGCCCCGCGCCAGGCAACCCGATGTCGGCGGCCACGATGCCCAGGTCGGCCATGAGGTGCAACAGCCGTTTCTTGACGTCGAGCGACGGATCGGTAACCGACGGCGATTGGAGCCCGTCGCGCAGCGTCTCGTCATTCAGATCGACGCGCGCCCGCGACCAGTCAAAGCCGCCGTTGCGGCCGGCGCTATTCCAGTCGTAGATGAGCTGCTGCTCTTCCATGCGGATTAGTGTCGCCCCAGCGCCAGGTTCGGTCAAGGGAATTTGCGCTGTCTGCCCCAAAAGTCATACTTTGGCCCCGTGATCGACGGACTCCTCGCCCACGATCGCGTTCGCGCCGCGCGCGTTCACATCGAGCGCTCGGATGAAGCGACGCTCGCGCGTCAGGCTTCGCTGTCGGCGATTCCGGCTCCGACGGGCGAGGAACGGCTCCGTGGCGCGCGCGTGGCGCAGATGTTCTCGGACGCGGGGCTCGAAGACGTGGCGATCGATGAGGTCGGCAACGTGCGGGCGTGGTACGGGATGCAGGAAACGGGAAACGATTGTGTCGTGGTGGCGGCTCACCTCGATACGGTATTCGGACCGGAGCTCGACGTGTCCGTATCGCGCCGCGGCGCTCGGCTCGAAGGACCCGGGATCGCGGATAACGCGCGCGGCCTCGCTGCGCTGGTGACGATCGGTGAGGCTTTGGTTAGCGGCGGCGTGCGGACCAAAAGGCCAATCTTGTTTGCCGCCACGGTAGGAGAAGAAGGCTCGGGCGATCTCCGGGGCGTCCGTCACCTGCTCCGACCGTCCTACTCCTTCGCTTCGCTCAGGACAGGCTGCCCTACCGTCCTACCGTCCTCGTTCATCGCGCTGGACGGCGCCGGCATCGAGCGCATCGTCCACCGTGCCCTCGGCGCCCGCCGCTATCACGTGACCTACGCGGGTCCCGGCGGACACTCCTGGGCCGCCTATGGTGTGGCGAATCCGGCGCACGCGGTGGGAAGAGCGATCAACCTCATCGCCACGATCCCCGCGCCCCACACCCCACGCACCACGCATTCCGTGGTTCGGCTCGGCGGCGGCACCAGCCTCAACTGCATCCCGCAAGCCGCGTGGTTCGACGTCGACCTCCGCAGCGAAGATCCGCGCGAGCTGGAACGGCTCGATACCGCCGTGCATGCCGTGCTCCACGAAGCGCTGAGCGAGGAGAATCGCCAGCGGATTCCGGGGAGCGCGCCGCTGACGCTCGAGGTCCGGCGCGTGGGCGATCGTCCTTCGGGACTCACGCCGCGCACGCATCCGCTCGTGCAGGCGGCGGTTGCCGCGACGCGCGCCGTGGGCCACGAGCACCAGCTCGCCTGCGCGTCCACCGACGCGAACGTGCCGATCTCGCTCGGCGTCCCCGCTGTCGCGCTCGGCGCCGGCGGCCGCTCGGGCGACGCGCACCTGCCGACCGAGTGGTACGAAAACGACAAAGGCGCGCTCGGGATCGTGCGCGCCCTCCTCGTCACCACCGCGATGGCCGAAGCCTGCTAGTGCGCTGCCGCGCCCCCGCCCGGCATTCCTTTACTCTTGTGCATCAACAGCAATAGCGGCAGCGAGCATACGAAGGCCGCTCCGAACAACAGGAACAGCTGCTCGAACGACATCATCATCGCCTGCTTCGTCACGATTCCGTTCAGGAACCCGATCGCCTTGGTCTGAGCCATCGCGGGCAGCTCGCCGCGCGCCACCAGCGCCTGCGTGATCATCGCGATCCGCTCGCGCGTCGCCTCGGAGAACGGCGTCACGTTGGCCGCGAGCTCGGCGCGATGAATCGCCGTGAAGCGCTGCAACAACGTCGCCGACAGGGCGATCCCCACGCTGCCGCCGAGCTGCCGCATCAAATTGAACAAGCCGGTGCCGTTCGGAATTCTGGACATCGGCAGATCGGCGAGCGCCAGATTCGTCAGCGGCACGAAGATCAAGCCGAGGCCCACGCCGCGCAGAATCAGCGGCCAGAAGAAGTCGTGAAATCCGCTTTGCGTGGTGAAATGCGCGTGCTTCCACATCGAGAGCGCAAAGATCCCCACCCCGGCGGCAATCGAGATCCGGGCATCGAACTTCCCCTGGAGCCGGCCCATGAATGCCATCGTGAACGCGGACGCCAGCGCGCCCGGCAGAATCACGAGCCCCGTCTGATTCGCCGTGAAGTTCTGGACGTTCTGCAGGTAGACGGGCAATACAAAGACCGTCGCATAGAGACAGACACCCAGTACCAGACCGTACACCACGCCCACCGCCAGCTGGCGACTCTTCAGAATCCGTAGATCCACGACGGGGTGCGCCGTGCGCAGCTCGTGCCAGATGAACGTGATCAGCGAGAACCCGCTCGCGAACGCGAGCAGCCGTACCTGCCCCGATTCGAACCAGTCGAGCCGCTCGCCGCGCTCCAGCATCGTCTGCAACGCGCCGATGCCGATCGCCAGCAATCCCAGGCCGAGCCAGTCGACGCTGGTCGCCCGTTCCTGGTGCTCCGAGTCGTTGATGAACGACAGCGTCAGCGCCAGCGCGAGCATGCCGAACGGAATGTTGATGTAGAAAATCCACGGCCAGCCGTACGTATCGGTGATCCAGCCGCCGACCGTCGGCCCCAGCGTCGGACCGACCATCACGCCGACGCCGAAGATCGCCATCGCGGTGCCGTATTCCTCGCGCGGGAACTCTTCGTACAGAATCGCCTGCGAGGTGGAGAGCAGCGCGCCGCCGCCCAGTCCCTGGATGATGCGCCAGATGACGAGCGCCTCGAGCGAGCCGGCGTTGCCGCACATGAAGGAGGCGACCGTGAACAGCGCGATCGAGCCGGCGAAGTAGCTGCGGCGCCCAAAGTACGCCGACAGCCATCCGGTGATCGGCAGCACGATGACGTTCGCGACGATGTAGCCCGTCGACACCCACGCGATCTGATCGAGCGTGGCGCCCAGGTTCCCCATCATGTGCGGGATCGCCACGTTCACGATGCTGGTGTCCAGCAGCTCCAGCACCGAGGCGAGCGACACCGTAATCGCGATGAGGTATTTGAACCGATACCTATCGTGAGGTATCGAGAGAGCCGCCGCCGTCATTTGGTTTTGATCGTGGCGACGACGCTCATCCCCGGACGCAACGGATGGGCGGCGTCAGCCGACTGGTCGAGGCGAATGCGGACCGGAATCCGCTGCACGACCTTAGTGAAGTTGCCGGTCGCGTTGTCGGGCGGCAGCAGCGAGAACTTCGCGCCCGTCGCGGGCGAGAGGCTCTCGACGTGGCCGCGAAAATGGCGGCCGCCGTAGGTATCGACCGTGATGTCGGCCGAATCGCCCGGCGTCACGTCGGCGATCTCGGTCTCCTTCAGATTCGCGGTGACCCAGATGTCGTCGAGCGGCACCACCGTCATAAGCGGCTGGCCCGGCTGCACCAGCTGGCCGATCTCGACGCTCTTCTTCGAGACCACGCCGTTCGAGGGCGCGATCACGCGCGTATACGAGAGCTGCAACGCCGCCTGATCGCGCGCGGCCCGCGCCGAAGCCACGCGGGCGTCGGCGCCCACCAGCACGGACTGCGCGGAGGCGAGCTGCGCCGCGGCGGCCGTCGCGGCGGCGCGCGCGGCGTCGAGCTGCTGCTGGCTCACGACGTTCTG
>Ga0134125_10007495_pt1 | contig 12315 bp, 11 predicted proteins | sample KB31751_FD_96464 | JGI IMG/M metagenome (GOLD analysis project Ga0134125, IMG submission 96464) | Terrestrial soil microbial communities with excess Nitrogen fertilizer from Kellogg Biological Station, Michigan, USA - KB3-175-1 | ecosystem: Environmental > Terrestrial > Soil > Unclassified ... | reverse complement strand
GCGATCATCGCCGCATTATCGGTGCAGAGCCTGGGCGGGGGAATTCGCACCGTAAAGCCCTCGCGCCCCGCCAGTTCGTCCAGGGCCGCGCCGATCGCCTGATTGGCGGCCACCCCGCCCGCCACGACCAGAGCCGGCATTTCCACATCCGGGAAGTCCGACCGGTACATCGCCATCGCCGCCCGCGTGCGGTCGGCCAGGATGTCGATCACCGCCGCCTGGAACGATGCGCTGGCATCGGCGACGCAAATCCCGGCCGCGGTCTGGCGCTGAACCAGAAGTCTCAGCGCTGTCTTCAGCCCCGAAAAAGAAAAATCCGCGCCTGGCCGTGCATTGTGCCCGCTCACCAGTGGGCGCGGCAGATGGAAAGCTCTCGGGTTGCCGCCGCGCGCCGCTGCTTCCACCGCCGGTCCGCCGGGATAGGGTAGCCCGAGAATCTTGGCTGCCTTGTCGAAGGCCTCGCCCACGGCATCGTCGATGGTGCTGCCGTACAGGCGAAAGTCGTCACCGCCGGCGACGCCCAGAAGCTGGCAATGCCCGCCCGATACAAGCAGCAGCAGGAATGGAAACGCCACACCGTTTGTCAGCCGCGCCGTCAGCGCATGGCCTTTCAGGTGATTGACCGCCAGCAGCGGCTTGCCGGATGCCAGGGCCAGGCCCTTTGCCGTCGTCAAGCCCACCATTACGCCACCGATCAGGCCGGGTCCCGCCGTGGCGGCTATGCCGTCGAGTTCGGACAGCGCGATGTTCGCGCCCGCCAGCGCCTGCTCGATCACGCCGTCCACGATTTCCAGATGGGCGCGGCTGGCAATCTCCGGCACCACGCCGCCATAAGGAGCATGCGCCTCATTCTGGCTGAACACGATATTCGACAGAATCTCGCCCGGCCCCGGCGGAAAGCCGCGCACTACGGCCGCCGCGGTTTCATCGCAGCTGGTTTCGATGCCCAGAATCGTCAAAGGCCTCTGCAAGGGCTTGCCTGTCATAAAGGGCTCGTCTACTCCCAAATCCCGATGGATCAAAGCCCATGCGGATTCTGATCACCCGACCCGCTGAAGACGGCGCGGAAATTGCCGCGCGCCTGGCCGAATTGGGCCATGAAGGCATGGTCGCGCCGCTTTTGGGGCCGCGCTACGACGATGCCGCGGCGCCGGATTTCACCGGTGTGCAGGCGATCCTTGCCACCAGTGCAAACGGCGTGCGCGCGTTGGCGCGCGTTACCCGACGCCGCGATCTTCCTGTCTTCGCGGTGGGGCCCCAGACCGCTGGGGAAGCGGCGAAGGCCGGTTTCACCGATGTCCGCAATGCCGATGGCAACGCCCGCGAGCTGGCAAGGCGCACGATCGAATGGACCACGCCGCAGAAGGGCGCCCTGCTGCATGTATCGAGCCAGGAGGCGCCCGGCACGTTGGCATCGCTTCTCACCGAGGCGGGCTTTGTCGTTCGCCGCGCCCCGCTCTATCGCATCGAGGCGGCGGGCGCACTGCCCGCCACGGTGTCCCAGGCGCTGATCGACGGCCGGCTGGATGCGGCGATGTTCTTCTCGCCGCGCAGCGCGACAGTCTTCCGCGACCTGCTGCTCACGCTTGATGCGCGGCTTGCAGGGCCCCTGACAGCCCTTTGCATCAGCGCGGAAACGGCGGCGGCCCTTTCGCCGTTGGCTTTCGCGTTGGTGCGGGTCGCAGCCCGCCCGAACCAGGGCGCCATGCTCGCCCTGGTAGAATAATCAGGAATTTTCACGGCGCTGGCGACACTTAATGCTTTGTTTACTGTTCCAATATACAACCTCTAATTGTGGTCCTGGGCACACCCGCCGGACCCATCACCGGCCAGCAGCGCGACCTCCCCCGGCGTCGTCTCCTGGCATCGGACGGGCGGACAGGGGGCATCTGGCAGACATGCCCGCCTGTCCGCCCACCGGGTGATCCCTCTCATCCTTGTCAGGCGCGTTGCGGCACCGGCGCGCTCCCGGCTACTCATGCCGCCTGCTTGGCGCAGGCGGCATGAGAGGCTCAACGGAAGATGGCAGGAAAGAAGAAACGGGATATCGGCGGCATCGTCACCGTGGATGGCATCGATCTCAGCTGGTCGGTGCGAAGCGAGCCGCAGTGGAACACCACCGCCGGTGATATCGGCCTGCGCCTGTCGGTCGCTGCGGCCGAAGGCAATCACCGCGAATTGATCTTGCAATACCCCTTCGTGAAGCGGCAGAAGAGCGCCTCGCGCTTTCCCGACAAGCCGCGCGTCGATCCCGTCAATCTTGTGGCAGACATCGGGCTGGCCATGGAGGCGGGCTGGAAGCCGAAATCCCGTGGCCGCCCCTTCGAACTGATCCTGGACGAGAAAGACATCGCCGGCCGCGACAGCGCCTGATCTGCTGTCGCCCCGGCCGACGATTGCGACGCGGCGTCTACTTTGCCGCCACGCTGCCACCGGCATTCGCCGCCGCATTGTGATCGCGCAGCGCGACGAAGAACTTCTCGATGCTTGTGCGGATCGATCCCTCATTCGCGAGCCGCAGTCGCTCAGCCGCAACAAACGCATCCGACATTTTGGCCGTAAAGGGCGCGTCGACCGTCTCAAGCAGGTATGGTTGCCCCGCTCTGTCATAGACCTTGTAATTGACATGAGACGTCACGGTCATGTCGAAGCCCATGATCGGCTGGGACAGTCCAAGCAGGTTGACATCGACGGGATAAGAACAGCCGTCGGCCGGCGCGGTCAGCTGCGCACTGTCCATGGAGGAAGTCAGGGCCGAGCGAAAGCCGCCATTATCGACCTTGGATACCCAAAGTGGATTTGTTTCCTCGCCCCCGGTCACTGTCCGCACGCACATGGAATGAAGCAGCGTTTGGGGGAACGGGCGCGTATCGGCTTCGGCCCTGAGAACCATGGCTTCCGGTCTGGCCGATGAAGCGCAACCGGCCAGAACGCCAAGCAGCACAGCGGCGGCGAGAAACCGGGCGCCGGTTGCGGCGACATCAAAGTCATTCTTCATTCTAGGCATCCTTTTCCTTTTTCCAGAAATGCGAGCTGTTGATCCCTGTCGATAAGAGCGCGCGCCTGTATCTGTTCGCTGTTTGACAGGTCCGTGGACGCAACCAGCAACACGCCAAGCATCGGGATAACGCTGCCAATATTCCTTGCCGTGTTGCCCTGCTCTACCATCTTGTCCTTTTTCAGAAAGACTTCGGCTTTGGCGCGGTTGTCCGCGATCTGCTGGCGCAGTTCGGTGCAGGTCAGATTCGCATCGTTGAGCTGGACCATCCTGACCGGCGTAACCTGGCGAGTCGCGCAGCCATTCAGCAATGCCGCAAGCACTAGGCCAGACGCACGGACCGGGAATGCGGGCATTAATCCTCCGTTCGCACACGCCCGTCGAGTGGGTGATGCGAAGGCGTTGAACCGGCGCTTAGCTGTTCGGCACCAATGAATTGCGGACTGTCGGCGGCGGGGGCGATGTGGCCGCGGTGCCGCCGACCGGCACAAGTTCCACATTAACCGCCTCCGGGTACTTGTTGTCGGCACCCGTCGCCGAGTCCACTCCCCATCCGATCAGGCCGCCGGCGATGATGTTGCCGAAGGTGCCAGCCGCCATCCCCGAATGCAGATACTGGCTGCTGTTCTGATAGCCGGTCTTGGCGCATTTCAGCAGGATGTCTTCCTTCGTCTTGCGGACTGTCACTTTTCCGGGCGTGCTATCCACGGTCGCGAGCGGTTCTCCTTTGCGCACGAGATCGCAGTGCGCGCCGTCCGGCGTCGACGATATGGCGATATCCTGATGCGTGCCTTCCACGATAGTGCCGCAGCCGGCCAAAAGCGGTGCAGCGAGTGCCGCTGCCGCCAATCCCTTCATTCTCATTTGAGCCCCCAAGCCCTGATACGAGACGCTTGCAGCCGGACGACATGCGTCCGTTGGCCCCTCGGCCGCGCCCCACAGCGACGAAAAACTATTTGCCGGAGGAATGAAGTAACGTTTTGTACCGTTGCCTTGGTAACATTGATCTGATTTAGCCGTTACAGCGGCCTGATTGGTCCACGGGCGACAGAGCCGCCAGGAGCAAATCGATGCGGTCAGGCGGCGCGACTATCCATCAGCCCGGCGCGGTGTGCGCCTGTCTATTTTTTATCCAGCAGCGAAGGCTGCCAGTTCTTCAGCCACACGCGGCATCAGCGCGTTCCAATCGCCGAATTTCTCCGGCCAAAACACTTTCGTATCCGCGTACCAGGGATATTCGGCGGTGCCTAGTTGCGGCCAGGTCCGGCCGGCAGTGACGAACCAGGTTTTGGCGCCCACGCTGCCTGCGGTGGCGGCCGCTGCGGTGGGGGCTGACAGCACCAGATCCAGCGCGGCGCACAGGGCGGCGGTGCCGTCGATGTCACCCTGCAGGTCCAGGCCATCGATCTGATGGACGGTGACACCGAACATTTCGGCGGCGCGCGCCAGTTCACCGGCGCTGTCACCATATTGAAGATTGACGAAACTGATTCCGGGGGTCTTCAGCACCGGGCCCCAATGGTCGATGGGCGAAAAATATTTCGCCCGCTTGGCGCCCAGCATCATGGATCGCCAGCACAGGCCGACTTTCCTGCCGGGCAGGGCGCGAAGCGCCAGCTTGAATTCCTCGACCCGCGCCGGATCGGGAACAAGAAATGCCTCATGGCGGAAGTCGGCCAGGGACTTGCGGAAATGCTGCAGCGCCGAGCCCATCGGCGACCACAGGTCAGGCGCATTATCCTTTGTGGCAAAGGGAATGAGGCGCAGCGCCTTGTTGCCGTCCGGGTCGATCAGGGTGCGGTCGTCATAGGTGCCGACCTCGGCCGCGGGGAAACTGCGCTGAAACAGCGGCACCAGCCGCGGATCGACCGCGATCTGCAATTTGCCTTCCTCGCCGACAGCCTTCTGGATATCGGGCAGCGCATTGGCGAACATGAACTCGTCACCCAGGCCCTGTTCGCCCACGATCAGGATCTTGCGCCCGTTCAGGTCCTCACCCTTCCACTGCGGCGCCTCGATCATGTGGTGCAGGTAGGCGCGAAAGCGCTGGTCGTTGCGGATCTCGTAGGCGCGAAATCCCTCTTCCAGATGGCCGGCGCCGATCAGGCAGATGCTGCGCGAATGGCTCGTCTCGCGGCGCTCGGTGGGATCGACCGCGTGCTCCAGCGCCGTGTCATAGGCGCTCAACGCCGCTTCCAGCCGGCCCAGATGCTGATAGGCGTAGCCCAGATTGTGATAGGCGCGGGCAAAGCTGGGCTGAAGCCGTGCCGCTTCCTCATAGAAGACAAGGCTTTCATCCGCCCGGCCTTCCTCTGCCAGCACGGTGGCCAGCGAATTCCACAGGATCGCTTCGCCCGGCATGCGGTACAGCGCGGCGCGCAGCGTTTCGACTGCGGTTGCCGGATCGCCCATGTCGCACTGCACGCTGCCCAGATTGTTGTAGCCCAGCGGTGAATCCGGACAGGCGGCGATATAGAGCTGAAACATCTTCGCCGCGCCTTCGGTCAGTTTCAGGTTCCACGCCGTCAGCCCGAGATTGATCAGCAGTTCCGGGTCCTCGGGATCGAGCTGAAAGGCGCGTTCATAGGTCACCAGGGCCTTGTGCATGTGGCCCATCCGCTCCAGCGCCATGGCCAGCACATGGAAGGCCTTGGAATTCTCGCCATCGGCTTCGCTCGCCTTCAGCGCCCACTGGCCCGCCTTGACGATGTCGCCCTTGCGCCACGACCGGATCGCCCGCTTGAGCAGAAGGTTGGAACGATGGCGCGCTTTTTCGCGGGCGACCTCGCCAACCAGCTCTTCCAGCCTGGCGATGGCCTGCATGCGCGCATCCACGCCGGACAGGGCGTCAATCGTGGGAAGGGGCGCTGCCTGGGCCATGACTGTCTCGCGGGATCGGATTTGCGCGCCCATCAAAGCAAGTCATGCTTAACCGTGTGTAAAGAAAAACCCCGGGATTTCGCAGCCCTTTGTTAACCAAACACGCCTATGGTCCTGCAGACGAAAACGAAAAGGGGCGCCATGCCGCTCAAGCTGTCTTTGAAACCGGGTGAGAAATTCGTGCTGAACGGCGCGGTCCTCACCAACGGCGACAAGCGCACCAGCCTGGTGATTCAGAACAAGGCGTGCGTGCTGCGCGAGAAGGATATCCTGCAGCCCGAAGATGCCAACACGCCCGCCCGGCGCATCTACCTGGCCATCATGATGATGTACCTCGACGGCGAGGCCAGTCAGGAACCTTACAACGAATTCGCCCTGCGCATGACCGAATTCATGGGCGCAATCCATACGGCGTCGATCCTGTCGATGTGCGTCGATATCAGCCGCGATGTGGCGCAGGGCAATTATTACAAGGCCCTGATTGCCTGCCGCAAACTCTTTGAACCTGAACGGGAGCGTCTTGCCTATGAGCCTTAAAGCCTATCAGAGCGTCCAGGTTGCGACCGAAGATCCGCGCGTCACCGAGTACCGGCTTTTCGGCCAGGTCACCGGCGCGCTGCTCAACGCCAGGGAAGCGGGCGCCGTCGGCACCCAGCTGATCGAGGCAATCGACTGGAACCGCCAGCTGTGGCGCACGCTCGCCGCCGACTGCATGGACGACCGCAACAGCCTGACCCAGGATGTGCGGGCCAAGATTATCTCGCTGTCGCTTTGGGTTTCGAAATATTCGCGCAGCGTGGCGCGCGAGAAGGCGCCGCTGGACCCGTTGATCGAGATCAATCGCACCATCATGCAGGGCCTGCAGGCGTCCTAGGGAAAGCCTGTCATCGACACGAAGGCCGGTCCCGCCACAGGCGGAGCCGGCCTTTTTGTTTTTGCGGCGCCCTTTCTGCCGACCCATGCTGCCGATGGGCAAAAGATGCCTAACTCAAGCTCGCGCGCGGCCGGAAAATACCCAGAAAAACCAGGCATTTCCCCGGTTAACGGCATGGCACGGCGGTTGCAGTTCCCCGCCCGGGCCGCAAGCCCCAGGACAAGCAGAATGCGCGTCCGCCACCAGTAACGGAGAATGCCAATGTCTTTCAGCGTCAACACCAACAACGGCGCGGCGATCGCGCTGCAGTATTTGAATCTGACTCAGGGTCAGCTCGACCAGACCCAGTCTCATATCAATTCCGGCCTGAAAGTCGCATCGGCGAAGGATGATGGCGCGATCTTTGCCATTGCCCAGAACCAGCGCGGCGATCTGGCCGGCTATCAGTCCGTTATGAGCTCTCTCAACAACGGTTCGTCCGCGATCGATGTCGCCCTCTCTGCGGGCCAGTCGATATCGGACCTGCTGATCCAGATGAAGCAGAAGGCGTTGTCCGCGGCTGACCCCTCGCTCGATACGGCGAGTCGTCAGGCGCTGAATGCCAATTTCACGGCCCTGCGCGATCAGATTACCACGATCGTGAAGAATGCCGTGTTCAACAACTTCAACCTGGTCGATGGCTCTACCACGAAGATCCAGGCTTTGGCTTCGGCTGACGGCTCGCGCCGCATCACCGCCGGTGCCCAGAACCTGAGCCTGTCCGGTACCATCGTAACTCTAAAGTCGACAGCCACGGTCTCGACCCAGACGAAAGCCTCGGCCCTGATCGGCACGCTTCAGACCTCGCTCGCCAACGTCAATGCGGCTCTGGCCAAACTTTCGAGTGGTGCGGCGAAGTTCTCGATCCAGTCGACCTTCACCCAGAAATTGTCGGATACGTTGACCAGCGGCCTGGGCAACCTGGTCGATGCCAACATGGCGCAGGAAAGCGCCAAGCTGCAGGCTCTGCAGGTTCGTCAGCAACTGGGCGTTCAGGCGCTATCGATCGCCAACCAGCAGCCGCAGACCATTCTGTCGCTGTTCCACTAGCCTCAACGCCCGTCGAGGGGCCGGGAAGGGCGATGCGAAAGCATCGCCCTTTTCGTTTTCCCCGCGTCCACATTCCCTTCCCCTCCGGGCATGGCTTAAGGGCGTCTTCAGCATGTGCTGTCTCATGCTGATGCAGGTTTTTCCAGCAATTCCGCGGGCCTTCAATTCACGCATTTTGTGAAAAGTGGAATCTTTTGCCGCCTGACCCGGCAATTGCTGCCGGGCATGGGCAAATTCTGCCGGGCGATGCATGCATCCCGGCAAAGATCGCCGGGACTGATTTTCCTGCCTCGCGCAAAATCGATGCTTAAGCGATTCTGAATCGCTTTCGGCACAAGCCTTGAAGTGTGGCCGTCCGGGCAAAATGCCCAATGAGCGATGCTCGAAACCAGAACGGAGATACCACATGACTTTTAGCGTCAACACCAATAACGGCGCCGCCATTGCGCTGCAGTACCTGTCTGCCACCCAGGGTCAATTGAACCAGACCCAGTCGGCCATCAACAGCGGCTACAAGGTCGCCAATGCCCGCGATGACGGCGCGATCTACGCGATCGCCCAGAACCAGCGCGGTCAGGTTGCCGGCTACCAGGCCGTCATGAGCTCCATCAACAATGCGACTTCCGCGGTTGACGTGGCCCTGTCTGCCGGTCAGTCGATCTCGGACCTGCTGATCCAGATGAAGCAGAAGGCGCTGTCCGCCGCCGACTCCTCGCTGGACACCGCCAGTCGCCAGGCCCTGAACTCCAACTTCACCGCGTTGCGTGACCAGATCACCACGATCGTGAAGAACGCTGTGTTCAACGGCTTCAACCTGGTGGATGGTTCGACCACTCAGATCACGGCTCTGGCCAGTGCCGACGGCAGCCGCCGCATCACCACTTCGGCCCAGAAGCTGTCTCTGTCGGGTACCATCGTGACCGTGAAGTCCACCTCCTCGATCTCGACCCAGACCAAGGCCTCGGCTCTCGTGGCCACGATCCAGTCCTCGCTCACCAACGTCAACTCGGCGCTCGCCAAGTTGTCGGCCGGCGCGGCGAAGTTCTCGATCCAGGGCACGTTCGCCCAGAAGCTGTCCGACACCCTGACCCAGGGCATCGGCAACCTGGTCGACGCCAACATGGCGCAGGAGAGCGCACAGTTGCAGGCCCTGCAGGTTCGTCAGCAGCTGGGTATCCAGGCGCTGTCGATCGCCAATCAGGCGCCGCAGACGATTCTCTCCCTGTTCCACTAAGCCACGGCATGGACGGTGTCCCCTTCTTCGGGGCACCGTCCATCGCCAACCGATGCCAGGGGACCGTAAGAATACGGCTCCTGCCCCGGGGCGTAGGGAACAATTCTGGTGGGATGCAAGGGGTACGGGGCTTCGGCCTCGTGCCCCTTGCAGCTGTCTGGTTCTCAGTCGGCGCTGACGGAAAAACGGAAGCGGCGCGGGCCGGCAAGATAGGCGGCGGGCTTGCGGGTGTCATCCAGTTCCAGGGCCGATAGTTGCAGCTGGCAAAAAAGGCTTTGATCGCCGCCTGCGCGCCGCGCCGGCCGGTGAGTCAAAAGTCCCAGCAGCGGCGCGCAACAACGATCCACCTCGAAGCGCAGCGCAGTTGCGTCATCGCCGATACGCGCCCAGCCTTCGGTCATGCCCAGCCCGAAACTGGATGAGACCAGGAAGGATACTGGTGCGCCGTGATCGATCGGCTGGCCGGCCAAGGTGAAATGCTCGGTCGCGCCACCATTGTTGGTGGAGAGCCGGAGCTCTTTCAGATCGAACGCCTCGGGCAGCAAGGTGAAGTGGCCCAGCCGCAGTACGCCCTTCTCCCAGCCGGCCCAGTCGAATGACAGGTCGAACTCCACACGTGGTGAGCCGGCGAGAAAACGCATCCGCTTCTCGATGGTGCCGTGCGGGGTTTCAACGCGCCCTTCAACCAGCACATCGCCGCTGGCGGTCTTTTCGATGCGGGTCTCGGCCCAGTCCAGGTCGGTCGTCTTGTGCTCGCCCGGCCCTTCCCACACGCAGTCGCCGGTATACCAGTCCGCCTGCAGTGCGATATCGTCGAAATAGCCGTGCGGCAGTCCTCCCAGCGCTGCACATGGATGGCCGGCAAAGCGCAGCATGGACAATGCCAACCCCCGCCGCCGGTCCAGTCGCGCCGAAAGGCTGGGCGTGCTGATCTCGATATGGCGGTCGGTGACCTGCGCCCCATCAAGCAGCCGTTGCGGCGGGGCCACCTTGATGCCCCAGCGGGCATCGGCTGCCTTCAACCTTTCGACAAAGCCATCCCACCGCCTCTGCGTTATGTGGGTGCGGAAATCGCTGGCCCAGAGATAACAGAGCTCCTTCCAGTCTGCTTTGCTCTCGTCGGCAATCATGCCGCGCCAGATGCGTTCACAGGCGGCGTTGATGGCCAGATTGTCCCGGCCCGTCACGGCCCAGCGGGCCAGATTGTATTTGCGCTGCTTCTTGACCGGTACGGGGCAGCCGGGGCTTTCCAGAACCAGATCGCGGCCGGCGCCCGGCATACTCAACATGTCCAGCACCTGCGAGGGCGACACGAACACCGCACCATCCTGGCGCACGGCCGCGAAAGCGCCGGCGATGCGTTGCCATTCTCCGCCGCTGAGCCTTTCCTCGGTCTTGAAGCGGCCTGGGCGAAAATCGAAAATCTCCGCATCGCTGGCATAGAGGCAAAGCGCGCGTGGGGCTTCGCCACGCCGTCCGCGCACAAAGCCGCGATAGGTGTCGAGCGGGGTGTCGCCATGGGCATGCCGCTGCAACTGCTGGAAGGCGGCGGTGTTACTCCAGACCAGCGCGATACGGCGACCGTCCGGCCCCACCGCATACTGCGGCAGAAAGCCTGTCTCGCCATGCCACTCGGGATGCTGGCTGGCGGGATTGTCGAAATCCATGATCAAGCCGTCGAACCCGGCATCGGCATACAGACCCACCAGTCCCCCGGCATAAGCCTGCTCATTGACCAACGCCAGGCGCGGCCGCGCGCCCAGAAGACGCGCATAGGTCTCAAGCCCCAGGCGCAGGTTTTCCCGCGTCACTCTCGCTGGAACCAGCGGGCCGATCATCTGGCTGTAGCCCGAACCAATCAACTCGATCTGGCCACGCCGAATGGCGGCGCGCGCCTCGTCGATCCAGGAAGGGTCGCGGGCGGTGATCTCTTCCAGCGTATAGCCGCCGATCTCCATACCCAGCGGCCCGTGCGCTGCCGCCAGCTTCAGGAGCGGCCAGTAGCAATTGGCGATCACCGCGTCTCGGCGGTCTTCCTCGATGGAAGAAAAGGCCAGATTCAGATGGAAAAAGGCAAAGACGGAAAACCCGCTTCCCGTCTTTGTCTCCTGCACCTGAAAGGGCGCGTTCATGCGGTGCGAATCCGGATCAGGGCCAGCGCATCGTTGGCCGCCTTCAGCGCCGCTGCGTGGGTATCGCCTGTGGCCAGCACCATCGCGGCGCTTGGTCGCTTGTCGCCGGCGGGCGGGATTACATCGCCTGGTTGGGCAGTGACGACCACATCGGAAATTCCGGGAAGGCGACGGGCATCCTCTTCCCCGCTTACACTCATGACCTTGCCGGGCTGGGGAAAGGCATATCGCTGCACCACGGGCATCTGCCGGCGCGGGCTGAGCTCTTCAGGTGCAACCGTCTCGCCCAACGCCAGCCGGATGGCAGCGCCGATGAAATCCACGCCGGTATTGAGCGGAATCTCGCGGGTACAGAAGAAGCCGCCCGACAGACGCGCTGCCAATTCGATCATGTAAGGCTCGCCCTGGTGCACAACAATGTCGCCCTTCACCGTGCCGGTGGTTATGCCAAGCGCCGACGCGGCCCGTCCGACCAGGTTCTTCACCTTGTCCTGGACGCTGGCGGGCAAATGACTGGGCAGGTCGCCGCCATTTTCGATGAAGAAGGGCGCATAGCGCTCCAGATATTCGTAATTGCGGTCCGAGAAGCCGGGTGTGTGGCACACCCCGTCGATCACGATGCTTTCGGTGGAGACCTGTGGACCGGACAGATACTGCTCCACCATGACCCGCTCACTGGGCGAATGGCTGCGCGCCAGCATGAAGGCGCCGGTCAGGTCGACCACCTGCGCGACGCGCTGCACCCCGCGGCTGCCGCGCGAGTCCACTGGTTTGATGACCAGATCGCGGCCCCGCTCGATGGCGATGCGCTGCAGTTCCTGGGGGGTGGAGACTTCGGCGAACCAGGGCACGCTCACGCCCGCGCTGCGGAAGGCTTTTTTCATCGCCAGCTTGTCGCAGGCCAACTCCGCCACATGCACCGGAAGGCCGGGCAGGCGCAGGCGCTGGGCGACGGTGGCGGCGGTTACCGGAGCGTCGGCGGCGACACAGAGAACGCCGTCGATCTTCCTTATCTTGCGGCTGTAACGTTCGGCGGCAGCGGCGGTTTCGGCGGGACCATAGACGTCGGCTATCAGGCAGGAATCGGCAAATGCAAAGCCGGGCGCAT
>Ga0134125_10007494_pt1 | contig 12315 bp, 5 predicted proteins | sample KB31751_FD_96464 | JGI IMG/M metagenome (GOLD analysis project Ga0134125, IMG submission 96464) | Terrestrial soil microbial communities with excess Nitrogen fertilizer from Kellogg Biological Station, Michigan, USA - KB3-175-1 | ecosystem: Environmental > Terrestrial > Soil > Unclassified ... | reverse complement strand
GTGCTCGATTCTGGCGCCGTGCTGGCGGGCTGCGGAACTCGCGCGGCAAGGACACCTTGCGCGCACGGCCTCCTAAATAGCGCCTGGTCCGGAGGCATTCGGAAGAGAGGTAGGGAGCGGGGGTAGCGAGCAATGTCCGCGCGGCGAGTTCCGCAGGCCGCCAGCACGGCGGGTGAATCGAGCACGGCGTTGCGGCGGGCGAGGACTGTTTGAGCCGCGCGGACGTTGCTCGCTACTCCCGCGAGCCAGCGGCCTCGACCCGCAGCAACCCTATGCGATGGAGACGGCCGAGTAGTCGGTGATCGAAATCGAGGCGTAGGACTGGTGGGCCATGGAGACTTGGGAGCCTGACGCCATCGGCTCCGTCGGCATGCGCGCGAACGGGCCTGATTTGCGCTTCGGCGGCGGCGCTGCCGGCGTCGGGCGCGCGGCGAGCGGCTGCAGGCCGGCGTGCGGCGACGCGGGCCGCGCTTGCGGCACCGGCGTCCAGCCGTAGTTGCCGCCCCGCCACGCCGCGATGACCGTGCCCGCGCCGTTGCAGACCGTGACCGCGGCCTCGGCGCAGTACTCGTCGCCGGCCCGCCGCATCATGGTTGCGAGCACCAGCGCCGCGGCTTCCGTCTCCGCCACGCTCTGGTACTCGAACCCGCCCCGCTTCCGCTGTGTGACCGTGAACGGCATATTCGGTTATCGACAATTTACCCACGAAGTTGCGCAGCCATCTGTCCGCGTCCTGACAGTCCTTTCGTCCGCCGCCCAAGTCGCGCGAACGTCACGCGTTTCCGACGGTGCGACGCGAAAAAAATCTTCGCATCGCACCGCGTCACGCCGTCGGATTGTCGGGAGCGCTACAACGCGGGGTCGGTCGACGAGCAGCAGCGGAAGCCGACATTGTTGTTCACGAAGGCGGCGTTCTGGATGTCGAAGTCGAACTCGCACGAGTCGCCGATCGGCGCCGTCGTCGCGTAATTACCGCCGCGCAGCTTGCTGTAGACGATCGCCCAGGTCGTGCTGTGCGAGCTCTGCGCCACGCCGGCCGCGTTGGTGATGACCACGCCCGTCGTCGGATTCGCAGGATCGACCGCGGTGATGTCGAAGGTGCCGTTGTTCGCGCTCGACGTCGCGCCCGAGATCACGATCTGCGCGCCCACGTACGACGACAGGATGTTGGTGAGCCCGTCGACGGTCCACGAGCTACCGCTGCCCGTGATGGTCACGTTGGTCGTGCCGCTGTTGACGGTGACCGGCGTCGCGGTCCACTCCTGCAGGTTGCCCGACAGATCGTAGGCCTTGCCGCCGGCGGCCGCGCCGTAGTCGATGGCGCAGATGTTCGACGACCCGGCCAGGCCCTGCGTGCCCGTCTGCCAGGCACCGTTGCCGACGCAGGTCTTGCTCGCCGAGCACGAGAAGCCGGCGTTGCATTGCGCGTCACCCGACGGGCAGGTGCAGATGCCGCCGGTGCACGTGCCCGAGATGCACTGCGAGCCGGCGGTGCAGGTCTGCGCATTGGTGTTGCGCACGCAGATCTTCGGCGTCCCACTCGAGCAGCTGAAGCCCGTCGGACAGTCGCCCGCGCCGGCGCAGACGCAGTTGTTGTTCGAGTTGCAGGTCGCCGTGCCACTGCAGCCGGTGGTCGCGCCGCCGAACACGCACTGCTGCTCCTGCACGGCGTCGTTGCACACGAGGTTGGCGTACGGCGTCACCGTCGTCATCGACCAGTCGGTGCCCGGCGTCGCGAGGTTGCCGTTACAGGTCTGCTGCCACTCCCACGCGGTGCACAGGCGGCCGATCGAGGTGCCCGCCTTGTTCTTGATCGCGGCGCAGGCGTTCTGCGCTTGCGTCTGCGTCACGTTCGCCCACGGGAGCACGCCGGGGTTGGCGCAGGCGCGCGCCGACGACGAGCCGGGCGAGATCGCGTTCGCGTCCGGACGCGACGCCTCGTACGCGTAGACCCAAACGGTGTGCGCCCCGCAGGTCGCCGGCGGCGAGCCTCCGCTGCAGCGCGAGTCGAGCGTGTCGGCGGGCACCGGCACCATGACCATCGGATCGTGCCAGCCCTTGAAGGTGCCCGAGTCGCTGGCCTCGTCGATGAGGCCGTTGCAGTCGTCGTCCTTGCCGTTGCACTTCTCGTCGGTGGCCTTGGTCAGATCGCCGTTGGGCCCGATGACCACGCCGCCCGACTGGCACTGCTCGGCCGACAGGTCCGCCTTGCAGGCGAAGGTGCCGGTCTCGAGGCACGCGCCCTGGCCGCCCGAGCACTGCTTGGCGGTGTGCGGGTTGTTGCACGCGGTGCCGTCGGGCGCCGTCGCCGAGATGGGAACGTCGGGGAAGTTCTCGTCGCACGAGCCGTTGCAGTTGTTATCCTCGGCGTCGCACTTCGACTCGGTGGCGGCGAGGTTGCCCATGCCGTCGACGTCGATGCCCGACGGGTACGTGCACTTGTAGCCGGCGGCGCCCTTGCAGGTCGAAGTGCCCGGGTGCGTGGCGCACTCGCCCTTGGTCGAGCAGATGGCGGGCACGCTCAAGCCGTTGTCGATGCAGCCGTCGCAGTCGTTGTCCTTGCCGTCGCAGACCTCGGGCGTGTTGTTTGCCTGCGGGCACATGTAGAAGCAGCCGATGCCGGTCGTCGTCTGCGTCGAGTCGCGGTTGCCGACGGTGGCCTTCATGCACGTCGGGTTGGCCGGATCGGCGTCGGTCTTCGACACGTAGGAGAACCCGGGGTCGCACGCGGCGATGGCGCAGCTGCCGAGCGTGTCGCCGGCGAACAGGCGGCAGATGTTCGGGCCGTGCGGCAGCGCGCAGGTGGCGCTGGCGCCCGTGCACGCGCCGCAGTGTTTGGGATCGGAGTCGTAGCGCGGCATCTGGTTGCCGGCGTCCTTCCACGTCGCCGTGTACGGATCGTCGACCTTGCCGTTGCAGTCGTTGTCGACGGCGTCGCAGGTCTCGGGCGAGGGGCCGACCGAGCCGCCGCAGGTGAGGCCGCCGCCGACGCAGCTGAGCGTACCGGCCGCGCACGGGCCCTTGCCGCAGGTCGGGTTGGCGCCGGTCGAGGTGCACAGCTTGCCCGGCGTGCCGTCGGGGCAGGCGCCGCCGAGGCCGGGATCGGTCAGGTTGTCGTCGCGCGTGAAGTCGCAGTCGTCGTCGATGCCGTTGCAGGTCTCGGCCGGGAAGGTGCACGCGCCGCTCGGATTGCAGTCGTTGCCCGTCGTCGAGGCGGCCCTCGGGCAGTGGTACTCGCAGCCGGTGGTGTTGATGTTGCCCGCCGTGGGATCGTGACGATAGGTCTGGTGCACGCCGCCCCCGTCGAGGCCGTTGAAGCAGGCGGTGACGACGCACTGGCCCTTGCCGCCCGCGCCGGTGCCCTGACACGCCATGATCGTGCCCGCGCCGAGGTTGCAGACGGTGCCGCACGCGCCGCAGTCCGACAGGTTGTTGTCGTACTTCGGCATCTGGTGCGCGGTGTCGGACCAGGTGGCGGTGAAGCCTTCGTCGACCTGGCCGTCGCAGTTGTTGTCCTTGCCGTCGCAGACCTCGGTCGACGGCGTGGTCGGCGTGCAGACGTACTCGCAGCCGTTGGTCGGATCGCCGTCGAGATCGATGTAGCCCGGCTGGCACTGCCCTTCTTTGCACATCGGCACGCCGCCGTCGAAGCCGCCGGTGCACTGGCCGAACGCGTGCGGGAACTTGCATTCGTTGCCGCAGGCGCCGCAGTTCTTGGGATCGCCGATGAGGTGCGACTGATCGACGTCGTCGATCTGGCCGTTGCAGTCGTTGTCGAGGCCGTCGCAGATCTCGATGCCGCCGTTGGTCGCCGTGCACGGCCCGCCCGCGCCGGTCATGTCCGGGCCGACGTTGGTGCCGCCGAGGTCGCCGGCGTCGACGGGAATCGGGGTCATGTCCTGGGGCGTGATGACGCCGTTGCCCGAGTCCTTGCAGTTGAGGCAGTACGGGTTCGATTTACAGCCGCTGGCCGCGACCACGAGCAGCGCGGCGAGGAGCGACTTTCTGACCACTGCGATCACTTGCGCACCTCCACCGCGCGGCGCCGCCGGAAGAGCGCGGCGCCCGCGATGATGAGTAGCCAGGCCAGCGACGCCGACGGCGCGCTGCCATGACCCGCGACGGCGCAGCCGAAGCCGCCGCCGCCAGCGCCGACGATCTGATCCTTCGGCGACGCCGGGTTGGTTTCACACGTCGCCGCGCAATCGGGCGTGAGCGAGCAGTGCGTGTCTTCGGGGCAGTGCAGGTTCTCGCACCCGTCGGCGACGCACTGGCCGCCGCAGCAGGCCTGGCCGATGTTGCAGCCGAACTGGCACTGGTTCTCGACGCAGACCGGGACGCCGTTCTGGATCTGGCAGACCTGGCCCTCGACGCACGGGGTCGACGCGCACGGATCGGGCACGCAGGTACCGCCCGAGCAGAACTGGTTCTTGGGGCAGGGGCCGGCGCAGGTGCCGACGCAGGTGCCGTTCTGGCAGAACTGGTCGGTGCCGCAGGTGACGTCGGCGCACGGATCGGGCTGGCAGGCGAACGAGTTGTCCGGCTGCGCGACGCAGACCTGACCGTCGGGGCAGCCCTGCGTGCGGCACGAGCCGTCGACGCACGCGCCGAGCTTGCAGATGTAGGTCGGCGGGCAGGTCACGCTCTGGCAGGGATCGACGCAGACGCCCATGCCGTTGGCGTCGAGCTGGCAGTTGAAGCCAGCCGGGCAGTTGGTCTGCGCGCAGGCGTCGGGCACGCAGCAGCCGACGTGACCCGACGTGCCGTCGCACGCGGTGGTGTTCATGTTGCACGCGTAGCCGCCCGGGCAGGGGAACTCGCCCGGGTCGCACGGCGCGACGCAGTTGCCCTGGTAGCACTGGAAGCCCGTGGGGCAGTTGCCGTTGGTGTTCGCGTTGCCAGTGCAGTCGGTGGAGATGCCGTTGCACTGGTTGGGCATCGGGCCGACGGCGCCCTGGCAGACGATGGCGCCGGCGACGCAGACGGTCGCGCCCGCCTTGCACGGCGGCTTGTCCTGCGGCGGCATCGGCACCATGCAGGGCACGCCGACGCCGGGCAGCGGGTTGACCGCGTTCGGCGGGTTGTTGTCGTCGATCTGGCCGTTGCAGTTGTCGTCGAGGCCGTTGCACGTCTCCATGCCCGGGCCGACGGTCTGCACGCACTGCGGCGGCATGTTGTTGGCCACGCACTGCTCGACCGCCTTGCAGGTGCCTTGCGTGAAGATGCCCGGGCCGGTGCACGGCGCGCCGACGCCGGGGACGTCGTCGACGGGGCCGTTGCAGTCGTCGTCGACCATGTTGCAGATCTCGGTCGACTTGGCGACCGAGCCGACGCAGGTCTTGGTGCCGGCGGTGCAGGCGCCGCCCGGCTGCGCGCACTTCCAGGTGCCGCGCTTGCAGCGCGTGCCGGTGCCGGTGTTGTCGCAGTCGGCGAGGTTGCCGGTCGAGCAGCAGGCGGTGCCGATCCACGCGTCCTGCGGATTGTCGTCGGTGCAGGCGTTGCAGTCGTTGTCGAGACCGTCGCAGAACTCGGGCGTCGGCGCGATCAGGCCCAGGCACGAGCCGTAGACCGGCGTCGGGTTGGGGCAGGTCTTGCCCGCCGGCCAGCCCGCGGGGCAGGCGCCGGGGATGCAGCCCGGCGGCAAGGTGGTGCCGCACAGCGGCAGCGTCTGGCACTGCTCGATGCCGTGGTGGCATACGCCGACGCCGTCCTTGCCCATCGGCAGCGTGTTGGTGCCGTCGGTGAAGCAGCTGAGCGGCGGCTCGTCGTTGGCGACGCCGTTGCAGTTGTCGTCGGTGCCGTCGCAGAGATCGGTCGCCGTCGGATAGGGCGGATTGCCCGACTTGCACCAGATCTTGTCGTTGACGCGGTCGAGCATGCAGGCGCTCGCGTTGGGATCGTTCGAGCAGCACTGCGTAGTGCCGCCGGCGCAGTCGCCGACGTTGTTGCCGCAGGAGAGGCCGGTGTCGACGAGGTGGTTGTCGATGATGCCGTCGCAGTCGTCGTCGCAGTTGTTGCAGGTCTCGATGAACGGCGCCTTGGCGCAGGCCGGGCAGTTCGAGGTGCAGCACGAGCCGGGCGTCGAGCCGCCGCAGTTGTCGATGATGCCGTCGCAGTCGTCGTCGAGGCCGTTGCAGGTCTCGACGCCCTTGCAGATGTCGACCGCCCAGGTGACGGTGTCGGCCGCGGGCGCCGTCGCGTTGCTGTAGGTGATCGTGTTGGCGCCGAGCGCGCTGATGGTGAACTGGCCGTTCGACCCGGCGGTGGCGCCGCCGAGGATGAAGATGTTGTCGCCGACGGCGAGGCCGCTCGTCGAGCCGGTGGTGACGGTGAGCGTCACGGTGCCGGCGGCGTTGACGGTGGTGCCCTTGCCTTGCGTCTGCGGCAGGGCGTAGCTGACGCTCGAGGCGTCGGGCAGCACCACGCCGGTGTTGGTCAGGTCGACGTTGCCGCCGGCGACGGCGGCGATGAGGAAGCCGCCGTTGTTGGCCACCTTGGTCGAGCCCGACACGAACAGCACCTGGCCGACGTTGCCGGCGGTGATGCCGGTGGTGCCGGTGAGGCGCTCGATGTTGGTGGTGCCGCTGGCGATCGAGGCGCCGCTCTGCGCAGTGCAGCTGGGCGCGCTGCACACCTGGCTCAGGCCGTCGGCCGAGCAGACGAAGACGCCGGTGGCGAAGCACTGGCCCTGGCCGGCGTTGTCGCAGGTCGAAGCGGAGTGCTGGTTGGTGCAGGTGGCGCCGGTGACGGCGACGCCGGGGAAGTTCTCGTCGCACTGCCCGTTGCAGTTGTCGTCGATGCCGTTGCACTTCTCGACGAGCACCGAGCTGGCCACGATGTCGGCGAGCGCCGACTGGATCTGCGCCTGCGAGTTGGCGAAGCGCGCCTGGCCGGTGCCGCCGGCGGCGGCGATCTTGTTGAGCTCGGTGATGTCGGCGGAGAGCGTCGTCGACAAGCCGATGACGTAGACGCGGTTCGGGTTCTTCGCGCCCGTGTGCGTGGCGGCGACGAAGCCGGCAGCGGCGGCGACGGGGCCGTCGTTGTTGTTGCTGTCGCAGGAGTCGACGCCGTCGGTGAGCTGGACGAGCACGTAGGGGCGGCAGTCGATCTTGGTGTCCGAGCCGGCGGTGGCGATGCTGCTGTACCAGGCGGTGGCGGCGCGGGCGGCGCCGGCCAGCGGCGTGCCGCCGTTGGCGCGCAGCTCGGGATCGGTGATGCGGCTGGCGATGCTGCCCGAGCCGCCGAGGTCCTTGTAGATCTCGATGTTGTTGATCCACGGCAGCACCTGGTTCGACGAGAAGCCCGCCGCCGAGGGATCGATGAGCACGGTACCACCGTTGCTGCCGACGCAGTCCTGCGAGTAGAGGCACCAGTTGCCCGCGGCGGCGCCGCTGCACGTGCTCCAGTTGCCGTTGCAGGTGCCGCCGCTGGCGCACGAGCACCACTTGACGCCCAGCGCCGCGTTGGTGACGCACTTGCCGCCCGTGCCGCAGTCGGAGTCGACGCTGCAGCCCTCGGGCGTTCCGCAGGCGGTGCTGCCGGCGCCGGCGTTGGTGCCGCAACCGCCCTGGAACGTCTGCGGCAGGTTGCCGCCGGCGGTGTTGGTCTCACCGCCCGAGTGGTTGCCGCAGGTCGTCTTGTTGCGCGTGTCGGTCATGCCGACGAGGAGGTTGTTGCCGGTGTAGCAGAGATTCGGATCGGTGCCGCACACCTTGGTGCTGTCGTTGCAGAATTCGCCGTAGTTGCAGTCGTTGTCGTTGGTGCAGGTGCAGTTGCCCGACCCGTTGCACGTCTGACCGGAGGCGCAGTTGCTGTTCTTGGTGCAGCCGCGGGCGTTGAACGTCGACGAGAACGAGCAGTCGGTGCCGTTGTAGCGCATGAGGCCCCAGTCGACGTCACCCGAGCCGTTGATGACGTTGCTGATGGCCGCCTTGGCGTTGAAGAGGCGGCTCTTCGAGCCCTCGAAGGGGCCGACCGGGTGCGGCGCGCAGACGAGCGGCGTGTTCGTCTCGTAGCCCTCGTACAAGGCAAAGCCCGGCGTGGTGGCCTGGCTGCGCGAGACGCCGGCGTTCGAGATGTACGTGTCCGATCCGTCGCCGCCGGTCGGGTTGTTGTTGGCCAGATAAAAGTTCATCGAGCCCGACGTGTCGACCATGAGGAGCACGCGCGGTTTGATCTGATTGGTCGACTGCGCCTGGGCGGCGGCAGACACCATCAGCAGTCCTCCGACTACGAGGCCGAGTTTTACTGCGCGCATGCTCATTCTCCCTTGTTTCCGTCGTTGGTCTTGGGCTCGGGCGCGTTGTCGTTGCTGCCGCCGCCGGCGTCGTCGCCCGCGGGCTTCTTCTCGGGCTTGGCTTCTTCGAGGATGTGGAACTCGACGCGGCGGTTGGCTTCGCGGCCCGCCTTCGTCTTGTTGTCGGCGATCGGCACCGTCGGGCCGTAGCCGCCCGAGACCATGCGCGCGGGATCGATGCCCTTCTTGATGAGGTAGGTGCGCACCGACTCGGCGCGCTCCTTCGAGAGCTGGATGTTGTGGTCCATGTCGCCCTGCGAGTCGGTGTGACCCTGGATCTCGACCTTGATCTCCGAGTAGCCCTTCAAGATCTGCGCGACCTGATCGAGCAGGCCAAAGCTGACCGGTTTGATCGTCGACTTGTTGGTGTCGAAGAAGACCTTGTCGAGGATCACGATCTGGTGCTTCTTCAGATCGATCTTGGCCTTCGGCGGCGGGCCGTTGTCGGGGCAGCCGTCGTCGTCCTGATAGCCGTTGATCGTCTCCGGCTCGTTCGGGCACTTGTCGACCTTGTCGGGGACGCCGTCCTTGTCGTTATCCGGATCGGGGCAGCCGTCCTCGTCCTGGAAGCCGTCCATGTCCTCCGGCGCGTTCGGGCACTGGTCGAAATTATCCGGAATTCCGTCGTTGTCGTTGTCCGGATCGGGGCAGCCGTCGGCGTCCTCGAAGCCGTCCTTGTCCTCCGGATCGTTCGGGCACTTGTCGATGCTGTCGGGCACGCCGTCGCCGTCGCTGTCGGTCTTCGACGCCGGGCAGCCGTCGTTGGGCTTGGGCGGCTTGTGATCCTCGGCGTCGTTCGGACACGCGTCGTGCAGATCGTCGATGCCGTCGTTGTCGTTGTCCGGATCGGGGCAGCCGTCGTCATCCTGGAACTGGTCGAAGTCCTCGGCCTGGTTCGGACACTTGTCCTTGTCGTCGGGGATGGTGTCGGCGTCGTTGTCGGGATCGGGGCAGCCGTCGTCGTCCTTGAAGCCGTCGTGATCTTCGGGCTGATCGGGGCACTGGTCGACCTGGTCGGGGATGCCGTCCTTGTCGCGATCGGCGAAGCTCGGCGCCCAGGTGGCGCCGACGAAGACGCGCGGCTCGGGCGAGCCGAGGCCGGAGATGATGCCGGTGCCGACGCCGGCGTTCAGCGACAGGCCGTAGATGACCATCACCTTGGCGGCGACGTCGATCTCGAGCGGGTTGTCGTTGATGTCGGTGATCGAGTTGGAGCCACCGCCGTTGATGACGGTGCGCGAGTCGATCGAGTTGGAGTGGCCGTAGACTTCGGCGACGAGCGTGAGCCGCTTCTTCATCGGGCCGATGGCGACGGCGCCGCCGTAGGTGAGCTGCTGGCCGACGATGGTCGAGAAGAACTGCGAGACGTGCGCGCGCCAGAGGAAGCCGACGAAGAGGCCGATGCGCCAGAACGGCGCCTCCCAGCCGAGGAGCAGGCGTGGCTCGCCGGAGAAGCCGCCGAAGTGCGCCTCGCCGCCGAAGCGCTTGTCGCTGCCGAGCGGGAAGCCCTGCCAGTAGCTGAGCGCGACCTGCGCGCCTTGATCCTTGCCGTAGAGGCGCGCCTTCAAGTGCAGACGCGGATCACCGGCGGCGACGGCCGACGGCGGCGCGACGTGGGTGCCGCCCGGCGGCGGGTTGGAGTCGTCGAAGCTCTGGCCGTTCTGGTAGAGCGTGATCGGATACGAGATGGCGAGCTGGAAGCGATTGAAGAGCCCGAACGCGGCCCACAGGTCGCCGCCGAGCACGTTCTCGAGGAGGTTGGCGCGCACCGAGGTCGTCTTGTTGGTGATCGCGTCGTAGTTGAAGATCGAGAAAGTGTTGCGCGCCCAGTTGAGCTCGAGACCGAGGCCGTATGACTTGTGTCGCAGCGGCACCGCGCTCTCGACGGTGATGAACTCGTCGGGGCCGGGCGCGACGTGAAAAATCTGCGGCGAGAACGATCGCTCCTGCTGTGCGAGCGCGACCCGTGGATACAACGATGCGAGGAGAGCCGCGGCGACGAGAGATGCCAGCGCCGCCCCCCAGGGGCGAAGGCGAGTCGGAGTCATAAGGGTGCATCATCGTAACCTTCCGAGATGTTTCCTGTAAACAAGTTTCGTACGGGCAGTTACGCTCAATTCGTCAGCGCGAACGCGAATGGCCGGCGCAACGTTGGCCGACCGACAGTCCGTGATCGGCTGCGATGATCGACTACACTGGCGCGCGTGCCGATCTGTCCGACCTGCGGGAACACGCTAGACGCGGCTGCCCGCTTCTGCCCCAAGGATGGGACCACGATGAAACCCGAGCCGGTGGCGCCGCCCGCGATTGCCGTCGCTGGCGAGCGCGACGACGTCGGCACGCAGGCGCTCGCGCCGGCCAAGCAGGCCAAGGTCTCCGTCGACGGTCGCGCGGAGGATCCGCTGGTCGGCGCCACCATCGACGGGCGCTACAAGATCAAAGAGCGGCTCGGTCAGGGCGGCGTCGGCGCCGTCTATCACGGCGAGCACGTCGAGACGCGGCGGCAGGTCGCGGTCAAGGTGCTGCACGCGGTGTTCGCGGGCACCGACGAGTTCCACCGCCGCTTCGAGCGCGAGGCGCAGGCGGCGTCGAAGCTCACCCATCCGTCGTGCGTGAGCGTGATCGACTTCGGGCGCGTCGAGCGCGTCGAGCCGGTGAGCGCGGGGCAGAAGCTCCTCGGCATTCCCTATCTCGTGATGGAGTTCGTGCGCGGCGAGTCGCTCGCCGATCGGCTGTCGCGCGGCATGACGCCGACGGAGGCGGTGGTGATCGCGCGCGGGCTCTGCTCGGCGCTGCGCCACGCGCACGGGCTCGGCATCGTGCATCGCGACATCAAGCCGGCCAACGTGATGCTCGTCGAGGGCGGCGGCACGGGGCTGGTGGTGAAGCTGCTCGACTTCGGCCTGGCCAAGATGGTCGGCGACGACACGTCGGTCGGCAACGAGCCGCTCACGCAGGCGGGCATGGTGTTCGGCACGCCGGGCTACTTGAGCCCGGAGCAGGCCTCGGGGCACGGCGCGGATGCGCGCAGCGACCTGTATGCGCTCGGCGTGGTGCTCTACGAGCTGGTCGTCGGGCGGCGGCCGTTCGTGCGCCAGGATCCGCTCGACGTGGTGCGCGATCATCTGAACACGCTGCCGCCGCCGCCGCGCGCGGTGGGGGCGCCGATCTCGGCGGAGCTCGAGGCGGCTATTTTGAAGGCGCTGGCGAAGGATCCGAAGGGGCGCTGGCAGACCGCCGAGGAGCTGTCGGCGGCGCTGGCCAAGGTGCCCGAGATGACCGGCGTGGCGTCGCAGCCGCTGCCGGCGACGGCGCCGGTGCCCGCGCAAGCGCCGATGGGCGCAGCACCGACGGCGCGCGCGGCGACGGGGCCGCGGCCCAACTACGTGCCCTGGGCGATCGCGGGCGCGCTCGCCCTGCTCCTCGTGGTCGTCGTGATCGCCGCGCGCAAAAGGCCGGCGCCGACGGCGACGAAGGTTCCCGCACCGGCGCAGAAGGTCGCGGTGGCGCCGCCGCCGGCGTCGTCGCCGAGCGCGCAGCGGCATCTGCAACAGGCGATCGACTACCAGCGCCGGCTGTGGTGCTCGGACGCGCTCGAGGAGCTCGACAAGGCGCTGCGCGACGACGAGGCGCTGCGCGGCGACGCCTCGCTGCAGCGCACCGCGATCGCCTGCCTGACGCCGAAGACGCGCGAGCGGGCGATCCGCCTGCTCACCGAGCGAGTGGGCGCCGCGGGGCGCGCCGAGCTCGAGCGCGCAGCGACGGAGAGCGGCAACGGCGAGGTGCGCAAGGGCGCGCGCGAGACGCTCGATCGGTTGCCTCACTGAGCGATCCCGCTAGACTGAGACGGTGCACCGCATCCTGCTCTACAAGACCGGCGAAACCGACCCCACCCTGGTTCCCAGCATCGGCGATTACGAACGTTGGTTCGGGCGCGTCCTCGGCGACGGCGTCACGCTCGAGATGCATCGCGCGTTCGACAAGCCCAAGCACACGTTCGGCGGCTACGACGGCATGGT
>Ga0134125_10007492_pt1 | contig 12317 bp, 7 predicted proteins | sample KB31751_FD_96464 | JGI IMG/M metagenome (GOLD analysis project Ga0134125, IMG submission 96464) | Terrestrial soil microbial communities with excess Nitrogen fertilizer from Kellogg Biological Station, Michigan, USA - KB3-175-1 | ecosystem: Environmental > Terrestrial > Soil > Unclassified ... | reverse complement strand
TCGACCGCGTAGCCTGCCTCCCGCAACCCTTGGATCATGGACTTGGCGAGTGGCTCGTAGTCCTCGACCACCAAGATCCTCATCGCCCGAGTATCCCTCTCAGTCGTGTCCAGGGTAAGGCGCCCCTATGGCGAATCGTTCTCATCCTGCTCTCATGTTCGCCCGCTAAAAGGGAGTGGTGCTGGCCTGCTGGATGCTCGGCGCCGTTCTGCTGGCGGCGGATGCCCCGCCGGCCAGCTCGGACGGGCACAGTCTGGCCATCACTCTCGCCGACGCTCGCGCTCGCGCTCTCGGTGCCGGCCCCGACGTTGTCCTCGCCGATCTGCGGGCGCAGCTCGCGCGCACGGAGGTCGAAGTCGCCGGAACGCTCGCCAACCCGACGCTCGGGCTGCAGACCGCGCGGCTGAGCGCCAGGCTGACCGCCAGCCTTGGCGTCCCTCTTCCCCTCTTTGGACAGCGGCAGACCGCCGTGGCCGCCGCCGGCGCGAGCGCCGAGGCAGCGCGTCTGGACGTCGACGCCTCCCGCCTGGACGCTCGCTGGAGCGCGACCCACGCCTGGCTCGACCTCTGGGAAGCGCAGGAGAAGTCGGCCCTGCTCGAAGCGGCGGCCGCCGACACGGCCAGGCTGGCAGACATCGCCCAGGAGCGTTTCGCCGCCGGCACCGGACCACGCGTCGACGTCATCCGCACCGGCGCAGATCGGGCGCGCGCGCGCGCCGAGGCCACGGCCGCGGCGGGCGTCATCCCGGGGTTCGCAGTCCACCTCGCCGTCTTGTTGGGAGCCGACACGCCTGGATCTCTTCGCGCGACGGGCCCGATCGATCTCGGGCCGCTCCCCTCCGAGTCGGAGGCGATGGCGCGCCTTTACGCCCAGCATCCCGCGCTGCGACGCGATCGCGCGCAGGCCGACGCGGCGGCGGCGCGGGTGCGCGCCGAGCAGCGAGCGCGCTGGCCGGTGGTCACCGCCGACCTGGCGGTGGCAGCGGGGGATCCGACGCTCCCAGGAACGGACGTTCTGGCGGGCCTCTCGTTCGAGGCACCGGTGTTGAACCAGCGTGGCGGTCCCATCGCGCACGCGCGAGCCGAGGAGACGCTCGCCACCTGGACCACCGAGACGGAGCTCCGGCGCCTGGCCGCCGACCTGACCGCCGGCTATCGTCAGAGCGAAAGCGCGGCAGCGCGGGCACGGACGCTCACCGACGAGGTCATCCAGGCGCTGGAGGAAGCCCGGCGAATGACCGAGGAAGGGTACCGAGACGGACGCGTCGATCTCCTGCGCGTCCTCGAGGCACAAAGCGCCGTCCGCGACGCCAAGATCGCGTCCATCGAGGCGCGCGCGGCGTGGCAGCGCGCGAGGGCGGATGTCGAGCGCGCCGTCGGTGCGCTCCCGCCCGGAGGGACGTCCTCTGGACCCTAAGCCCACGGCGCTCGTGCTCGCGCTCCTGGTCGTCGGCGGCGCCTGCCGGCGTTCCGGCGAGAACGCGCCCGAGATGCACCGGCGCGTCAGCTGCGCGGAGGTCGAGCCAATGACGGTGGTCGATACCATCGAGATCCGCGGCACGGTCGCTCCACTTCCGGACCGCGACGCCCAGGTCTCCGCCCAGGTTCCTGGGCGAGTCCTTCGTCTGCTGGTACGCGAGGGGGATCGGGTCACGGCCGGCCAGGTGCTGGCGAAGCTCGATGACGGTCCGTTTGTCGACGACCTCCATGCGGCCGAGGCGGCCCTCACCAAGACGCGGGTCGAAGTCCGGAACGCGGAGGCCACCTCGGCGCGCCTGGAGCGGGTCTACGAGCACGGAATCGCCGCCAAGCAGGAGGTCGACGACGCGCGCGCCCGGGCTCAATCCGCCGGCGCCGCCGCCAGCGAAGCGGAGGCCGCCGCCCGACGGGCGCAACGGCAGGTCGAGCGGTCCACCATCCGGAGTCCGCTGGCTGGCGTGGTCGTGCGGCTGCTGCGCCGGCCCGGCGAGCTGGTCGACGGCACGCCCACCACGCCCATCGTCGAGGTCGCCGATCCAAGCCGCCTCGAGCTCGTCGCCGACGTGCCCGCCGCCGATCTGGTGCGCCTCCAGAAGGATCAACCCGCCGAGGTGACGATCTCGGCCCTGCCGGGGACTCCACTGACGGCGGAGGTGGCGGCCGTTTCGCCGTCCGTCGATCGGGCGACCGGGCTCGGCGTCGTCCGCGTCGCCCTGCCGGCAGGGAGCCACCTGCCGATCGGGGTGCTCGGCACGGCGCGCGTCCAGGTGGGCGCAGCGCGCGCGTCGGTCGGGGTCCCCTCCCCCGCCGTCCGCTCCGGCGCCGGCGGAGACGTCGAAGTGGTCCTTTGCGGGGCCGACGGGCAGGCCCACGTCCGCCGTCTCCCGCGCGGCACCTCGCTGGGCGGGCGAACGGAGGCACCGGGGCTCGAGCGCGGACAGCGGGTGGTCGTGTCGCCGGTGCTCGGCATCGGCGACGGCGACCCGATCGAGATCGAGAAATGACCGACCTCTTGAGGTCCCGGCGGGCGCTGGTCTGGTTCCTGGCGCTCGGACTGGCCGCGAGCGGCGCACTGCTGGTGACCCGCATGCCGAGCGGCATCTATCCGGAGATGGACTTCCCGCGCATCGTGGTCGTCGCCCGAAGCGGCGACGCGCCTGCGGAGCTCACTCAGGCGACGCTGGGGCGGCCGCTGGAGGTGGCGCTGGCGACCGTGCAAGGGATCGAGCGTGTCCGGTCGCGGGCGATTCGAGGGGCGGTGGAGATCTCGTTGCTGTTCGCGCCCGGCACCGACATGTGGCGCGCGCTGCAGCTCACCGAGTCGCGGGTGGGCGAAACGCGATCCGCGTTACCGGCAGGGGCCGACGTCGTCGTGGAGCGCCTCACCACCACCTCGTTCCCGGTGATCACGTTCAACGTGACCGGCCCGGTCGACTCGCGCCGGCTGCGCGACCTCGGCGAGCTCGTCCTGCGGCCAGCGATCTCCCGCGTGCGCGGCGTCGGGCGCGTCGAGGTCCTTGGTGGCGACGTGCGGGAGATCGAGATCATCCTCGACCCGGCCCGCACTGCGGCCCTGAAGCTTTCTCCCACGCGGATCGCGGAGAAGGTGCGCGACGCCTCGGTGTTGCAGGCGGTCGGCCGTTTCGACGACGCCCACGCGCTCGTCACGGTCATGGCCTCCGGCGAGCCCCACGAGGCGAGCGACCTCGGTCGGATCCCCGTCGCGGTCGGTACGGACGGCAGCCCGGTGCCCCTCTCCGCGATCGCCACCATCGAGGAAGGAGCGGAGGATCGCCTGCTGCGGGTCTCCGCCCCCGAGGGAGACACGGTGCTCGTGAGCGTGAGCCGCCTCCCCGGCGCGAGCACGCCGGACGTCGTGTCCGAGGTCCGCACCGCGGTCGCCCAGACGGCCCATTCCTTCCCGACGGGCGTCGCCGTGAAACCGGTCTACGACCAGGCCGTCCTGGTCGATGAATCGATGCGCTCGGTCCGCGACGCCATCCTGCTCGGGATCGTGCTCTGCGTGGGCGTCATCGCCCTCTTTCTCCGAGACCTGCGCGCCGGGCTGGTGGCCTCGCTCGCCGTGCCGATCACGCTCGGGATCGCGTTCATCCCCGTTCACGTTGCGGGACAGAGCCTCAATCTGATGTCCCTGGGTGGGCTGGCCATCGCGATCGGTCTGGTCGTCGACGATGCCATCGTGGTGGTTGAGGCCCTGCGCCGGCGACTCGAGCAGGGCGACCCCGTCGACCGGGCGGCCTCGGGCGCCGTCCGCGACCTGCGGAGCGCACTGCTCGGGACGACCATCACGACGGTCATCGTCTTCGTGCCTCTCGCCTGGCTGCAGGGAATCGTGGGGCGATTCTTCCAGGCGCTGGCCGGCACGCTCGGAGCGGCGGTGTTGCTCTCCCTCGCCGTGGCGGTGACCGTGGTGCCGCTGGCCGCGATGCAATGGGTTCGCGCCCCGGCAGCGGGTCGCACCACATCGACGGTCTACGCCCGGCTCTACACTCGGCTCGTCACACCTCTACTCAAGCGCCCCTGGCTGGCAGTGGTGATCGCGCTCGTCATGCTCGCGCTCGGCGCCCTGGCCGCGCGACACGTCGGGACGGAGTTCTTGCCGGAGATGGACGAGGGGGCCTTCGTGGTCGACTACTTCCTGCCAGCCGGGACCTCGCTGACCGACACCGACGCCGTCGCGCGCAAGATCGAGGGGGTCCTCAAGTCACTCCCCGACGTCGCCACCTATTCGCGGCGGACTGGCGCCGAGCTGGGCCCGGCCGCTGCCACCGAGGTCAACCGCGGTGACATCATGGTCCGGCTCAAGCCGCCCTCTGAACGGGACCACTCCGCCGAGGAGGTGATCGACGAGGCGCGCGCGCGCGTTGGGCGCGACGTCCCGGAGGCTCGCGTAGAGTTCGTCCAGGTTCTGCAAGACATCCTCAACGATCTCTCCGGAACGCCGCGGCCGCTCGAAGTGAAGATCTTCGGCGACGACTATCAGACCCTGCATGAGCTGGCATCCCAGGTCTCGGCGCGCCTGGAGGGGATCCCGGGGCTCGTCGACCTCTATCGCGGCTTCGAGGGTGAGGCGCCCGAGCTCCGCCTGCGGCTCGATCCAGACGCGACCGCCCGCATCGGCATGACCGACGCGGAGGTGGGGACGGACCTCGACGTCGCGTTACACGGGCAGCAGGCCGCGACCATCCTCCGCCCCGACCGACCCATCGGCGTACGCGTGCGATACGCCGACGCCATCCGCTTCGACGGTGCGCAGATCGAGCGGCTCCCAACCCTGCCGAGCAACGGCTCGGGTATTGTCTCGCTCGGCGCTGTGACCCGCTTCCAGCGCGTCACCTCGCCCAGCCTCCTCCTCCGGGAGAACCTGCGACCGACGGTGGTGGTCACCGCCGATCACGAAGGACGAGATCTCGGCTCCGTCGCGGCGGACGCTCGGCGACGCCTGCGCGATCTCCGCTTACCGGAGGGGTACACACTGGAGTTCGGAGGACAGGTCAAGGCACAGGAGGAGACGTTCCGCGACCTCGTGCGGGTCCTGGGGTTCGGCCTCCTGGCGGTCTTCGCCGTGCTCCTGGCGCAGTTCAAGCACGCGCGGACCGCGCTGGTCGTCCTCGCCGCCGTACCGCTCGCCGTCGTGGGCGCGATCGTCACCTTGGTGCTGTTCTCGATCCCGCTCAACGCCTCGTCCCTCATGGGATGCGTCCTGCTCGTCGGGCTGGTGGTCAAGAACGGTATCCTGTTGCTCGAACAAGCGGAGCAGCGCTGGTCGGAGGGGATGACCCTCGACGCCGCTCTGCTCGAAGCCGGATCGGTCCGGATGCGCCCCATCGTCATGACCACGCTAGCGACAATCGCGGGCCTCTCCCCGCTCGCCCTCGGAATCGGCGCCGGTGCCGAAATTCAACGCCCGCTGGCCGTCGCTGTCATCGGTGGGCTGCTCCTGTCGACGGCGGTGAGTCTGTTTCTGATGCCCGCGCTGCTGCGCCTTTCATTCTGGCGGCGTGCCGACTCTCACCCTGCTGTCGCTACCGCCGGGCCCGAAGCGAGCGTCCCCTCCCGCTAATCTCCTGTGCCGGAGACGAGCTCGCCTGCGTGTCGCCAGCCGCGTTTGAGACAGGCAGTGGTGGGCCCAACTGTGCAGCCTCGACGATCGCTGTCGCCCCTCTGTGCCAACGTGAGTGAGACAGCGCCAGCACACCCAGGCTTCGGAGCCTGCTGCCCTCGACCCGGCCAGCCGCTGGGCCTTCGACCGCTGGCTCGAAGAAGAACATCCGAGCTGGCATTTTCTGAAGGGGAGCGCGGCCCGTTGCGGCCGCGCTCCGCGGCAGCCTCGTTCGCACTACACTATCGGATCGAGCCCGCCGGCAGCGAGATCTCGACGGGAAGCCATGCGCCGTTGACGTGGGTTAGATGGGCAAGCTGTCCACTACCGGTACGATAAAAGACCTCGACCTCGCCTGAATACCGCGACACGACCACGGGATCGCCGGTAGCAGGGTTTGCCGAGTTGCCGGCCACAAGAGGCTGGTTGTTGCCCATGCCGTCAGGCCATCCTCCGTTGACTGGGGCGGTGTTGTACCACCACCAGAGCTCACCCTGGCGAGAGACGGCGAATGCGTCGAAGCGTTGCGACGCTGAGGAGACTGACGCCACGGATCCCTGTAGAGAGTTGCCGGTAAAGTCATAGTTCCCGCCAGAAAGAGTCATCGCTCCACCACTCCACCACCCGTCAGGGGTGTCCGTGACCGTGAACGCCGACGACACGATCCCGTTCAGCAGACCCGCGAAGAGAACAGTCGTACCATTCGCGCCGACTGCCACGCTCGGCGTCTGAGTGAACGACGATTCGGCGGTAACGCAACAGGTACTCAACACAGTAGTCGGGCTAGCCCAGCCGGCAGAACTATTCCAGGCTATCTGCTTTACCGTGCCGTCTTCGCCAACAGCAAAGAAATCCGCGGTGTTCGCGGCTCGTGAGACACCTACTACTGAACCAACAAACAATGTTCCCTGAGTTGGTCCCCAATCGCTGATGGGACCATACCATCCAGACGGTGTTCCATTTAGGAGGTCCTGGAGATAGATCTTATCGTCCGTCCCCAGTGCAGTTATGTAGAGCACGTTCTGATAATTGTAGATTTGGGACGCCATAAAGACCGATGGATCGCCGTAAATTACGCCTCCGAGGGATGTCCAAGCGCCGTTGTAGAGCATCCACACCGCACTGTCAGAGCCCTTGACGAAGATGCGTTCGCCGCCCTGGTATATCGAGTACACGAGTGACGGCTTCCCGACCGCTTTTACTGTCGGCGAGGGTTGTCCCCAGTCATAGGGGTTGGAAGGGGCCCAACCCACGCCATCCCAACCCACTTCCTGCACGTGTCCATTCGTGGCGACGTAGACCAGATCCAGCGGTTGTTCTCCATTACCGCCCATTTCTAACGCCGCGGCCATCGGGGCGTGCTGTTCGGGGATGTTTAGCAGGCAGCTCTGGTTGGCCGAGGCAAAGAAGTTTGGCACATCATACGTGGGGTCGACCGGGATTTTGGCGAACGGGAGTGCTCCCGGGACAGCGTGCTCGCACTCGTCTGCGATCTCGTCTGAGTATTCATCATAACCGAGAATGGGAAACCTTTGGGTCACCGCGAACCAACCACTTTGATCCGCTTGACCCGTGTCGGGGAATGGATTTGACATGGCTTCCAAGATCTCATGAGACAAACATGAGGGATTGTGACCAGCGTCGAGCATCACCGCGCCATATGGGTGGCCCGAATGGGACGAATGATAGCCGCAGTCGTTTTGTCCACCTATGTAATAGGCGTTGGTACCCTTTGTAATTACGAGCGTCAGGCGATTGCTGCCAGCGCTCAACCCCAGGGGATCGATCCCGTTATCGTTGAAGTCGACCCCTGCTCCCCATAGACCAATGTGAGCCCAGGCAGCGTCCACCTCAGCATAAAGGTCGGAGTCGCCGGGCTGGGCGGTTCCTGTGACAAACTTGGGGTTAATGTCGGTCGGATCAGAGATCCAGAGTCCCGGTAGGACGCCAGAAAGCCCGTAGGAGTGAACGGCAGCCTCCATCCCGGGGGAAGGAGGGACGAGGTTACCGTAATTGTCGAGCGACCAGCCGGTGTTCAGCCAGCTGCTCACGTCTTCGACGGCATTTCTGACGAACTGCGCGTCTGGGTCTTGCCACATGTCACCGTTTGACTTTCCCCAGCCCCAGAAGATCAGGTCGATATAAAGATTCTTCATTTGGCCAAAGCCGAACTGGACCAAGTTGGTGGCCCGCGCTTCGGGGACGCGTACTCCGAGGACAGTAGCCAGCAATGCGGCACCGGCACACAGGACTCGTCTCATGATCAGTCCTCCATTTCGCTTTTTTCGGACACGATGGCGGTGATAGGAGGGGACAGGAAGAATAAGCGTCGCTTTTGTCTGATAATGGGGCGCGCCGTCGACCCGTCTCCCTGCCTTTCCCGGGCCCTGCCGGGGGCACCCGATTGCCTTGCGTACCCACGGATTGATCTCCTCATCATCGGCCTCCAACGGGTTGACACCATATCCACAAGGACGTTTCTAGCCCTATCCGCTATGACGCGAGACTTCGCGGAATGACGAAGACGACTGCCTTTTCCGACGACGCCTCGAAGTCGCTCCTGCGTGAGCACGCCTGCGCGCTCCTCTCCGTCAGGAGTTCACGGCTGTGGCGGTTTCGGGCTGATGGTTCGGCGATGAAGGCGTGTCTTGACAGGCGGGCGTCGGCGGGCGCTGCGTGACAAGCCATCCGTCGCGTCCGAATCAACGTCGGCCGAGCCGTTGCCGAAAGGCCCGCTGTATTCGAGGCCCTTGCGGAAAGGCAGGTCGCTTAGACTAACCGCCTCAGGCACAAACCGACCCATGGGCCTGGCTGGCCTTCGGGTGGGCATCTCGGAGCGCCGCTTGACGGGCGCGCGCCCCGAGCCGAAACTTTGTCGCGCCGTCGCGTGATTGGCCGGTCGCGAACAAATCGAGGACGCTCCCTGGGGGCGGCGCTGCTGCTCGCGCTCGGCGTCGGGGCACCCGTCGCGGCGCGCGCCACGACGGCGCCCGCCGTCCCCATCCGGCGCGCCGTCCTACCGAACGGGCTGACGGTCATCCTGGCGCCCGACCCGGAGAGCCCGCTCGTCGCGGCGGAGCTCTGCTACCGGGTCGGCTCGCGGGACGAACCCGAAGGGCGCGCGGGGCTCGCCGCGATGGTGCCGCGCCTGATGGTCCGCGCGACCACGCACGTCGCCGAAGGACAGTACGACCGCGCGCTCGATTCCGTCGGCGCGACCGGCACGCGCTGGACGAGCGACGTCGACCGCACCTGCTTTCGGACGACCGTCCCCTCGGGCGAGCTGGCAATACCGGTCTGGCTCTGGAGCGACCAGATGGGGTTCTGGGCCGGTCGGCTCGATCAGCACCTTATCGATCAGGAGCTCACCGATCTCAGGAACGAGTACGTGCAGAAGGTCGAGAACGTCCCGGCCGGACACCTGTTCGAGCTGGTCAACGCCGCGGTCTTTCCGCCCGGTCACCCTTATCACCGGACGGCGCTGGAGAACGGCGAGGGCCTGCGGGGAATCCGCGTCTCGGAGGTGAGGGCGTTCGTGGCGTCCCACTACACGCCGGACCGCGCGACGCTGGTGCTGGCCGGGGACCTCCAGGTCGGCTCGGCTGTCGGCCTCGTCCAGCGGTACTTCGGAACAATCGAGCACGGTGCCGGCGCGCCGCGCCCGTCGGCCGATCCCGCGCCGCCCGCCGGAGAGAGGCACCTACACGTCGCGGCGCGGGTCGAGGCGGCCCAGGTCGTGATCGCCTGGCAGACGGCGTCCCGCTATGCGCCGGGGGACGCCGAGCTGGACGTGGTCAGCGAGCTCCTGACCGGGTATCGCGCTGGAATCTTGCGCATCAAGCTGGTCGACGAGCTCGGCATCGCGACCAGTGTCTCCGCGCGCCAGATCTCGCGGGCGCTGGGCTCGGTCTTCGAGATCCGGGCGACGGCTGCACCGGGGCACTCGCCCGCCGAGCTCAAGGAGGCAATCGACGGCGTCTTGCGTAGCCTGCAGGCCGCCGGACCCAACCAGTACCTACTGGGCGGCTCGATCGCCGGCTACGTCATCGACAGGCTGTTCGCGCTGGAAGGGCGGGAGGCGCTGGCCATCTTCCTGGGGCACTGCGATGACCAGGGCATCTCCGGCAACTGCCTCCAGTCTTGGACCGACAGGTACGCGCTGGTCGACGCCGGGCGGATCTCGGCCGTGGTCTCGGCGCAGCTTCCCTTCGACCGGCGGGTCATCGTGGACGTCGTGCCGGCGGCCGACGCTCCCATCGGCGGCGAGCTGCGTTCGAGGTTGCCGTGAACGCGCGCCACGGCAGCCGATGGCTCCTCGCGTGCGGCAGCCTCGCGGCATGTGCCGTCGCGCCGGCCCGACCCGTCGTCACCAGCGCGCCAAACCTTCCAGTCTTCGTGTCGGCGCCCGCCGACGAGTCGTTCCGCGCCATCCCCCCGACGCCCCAGCCCGAGCCCCCATTCCGGCCGCCTGCGGTTCAGGTCTCGACGCTGACGAACGGGATGCGGCTGCTCATCGTCGAGCGGCACTCCTTCCGGCTGGCCACCGCGGAGCTGGTCGTGGTGGGCGGCTCGGCGGGCATCCCCCAGGAGACGGCGGCCAGCGTGGATCTCATGATCTCGTGCCTGACCGCCGGCACCAAGAGCCTCTCCCAGACGCAGCTGTTCGACGAGATGAACACCCACCTCATCGAGCTCCAGCCCAGGATGGGGGACAACGCATTCACCCTCTCGATGCGGGCTCCGTCACGGTGGTTCGAGCTTGGGCTGCGGCTCTTGCGCGCGGCGGCCCTCGAGTCGACGTTCCCGAACGGGGAGTTCGAGATCTTTCGTAATCAACAGATCGGCCGCGCCCGGCTCGCCGCGGAAAACACTGCCCTCATCGCGCAGCGCAATCTGTTCGGGGCGATGTATGGCCCGAGGCATCCCTACGCCCGAGCCTACGCCCCTCGGGACCAGGACCTGGCGAAGGTGACCCGCGACGACGTCGTCCGCGTCTGGCGAGAGGTGATGGATCCAGCTGACGCGGTCCTGGTCGTGGCGGGCGACGTCGATCCGCGGGAAGTGACCCGGCTGGCAGAGGCGGAGTTCGGAGGCTGGACGCACGACCCGCGTTTTCCGCGACGGCCGCCCGTGCCGCCCCCCGCACCGAGCGCGGCGCGTCTGGTCGTGGTCGACCGGCCCGGGGCACGGCGAGCGACGGTCCTCTACGGCATGCCGGCCGCCGGGATGCGCTCGGCGCAGCACCCCGTCGACCTGGTCATTCGCGACCTCCTCGGGGGGATGAGGTCGAGCACGCTCGCCACGGAGATGCGCCACGAGATAGGGGCGACCTGGCGGACAGGGGTGGGCTTCTCGCTCCATCCGACGATGGGGCTCGAGTGGTGGTACGGCGACGTCGCTCCCGCCCGAACGACGGCGGTGCTCCAGGCACTCGACCAGCGGCTGCGCGACCTGCGCGAACAGGGCCCGAGCGCCGACGAGCTCGCGGCGGCGAGGGCGAACGTGGTCCGAGCGTTCCCCCGCTTTTTCGAGCTCATCGGCCAGGTGGTGAACCGCCTCGCCGAAGCGGTCATGGACGATCTCCCGCTGGATGAGGCCAGCCAGACGATGGCGCGGGTGAACGAGGTCTCGGCGGACCAGGTTCGCGCCGCCGTCCCTGAGCCGGGTGCGGTGAAGGTGGTCGTGGTGGGCGACCTGGCGTCTTTGAAGGAACCCCTGGCCGGGCTCGGCTGGGGGGCGATCGACGTGAACGACGCCGACGGGCACCGGCTGCGAACGCTGTCACCCTGATCGGGCTCGTCCGTGAGCCAGATGCGCTCAACGGATGCCCGACCCCCGGGCGGCGGGGGGCCGGCAGTGACACCTTCACCGGGGACTGGCAGACGAAGTTGTTGGGCCCCACCAGCAGTAGCTGTGCGACGCTTATTCAGCTGCAGGGGTCGGGCTCGGGCACGATCATGTTGCGCTACTTCGGCTAGCACCGGCCCTCTCTCTGGAGAGCTCCCTGCTTCGCAAGCGAACCATCGTCCAGGAACGATGGTCCGCACGAGGCGTCGCGCAGGCCGCCTTCGCAATTAGGTCGCGTGAGCCGCCGCAGTTTCTGGTCGAGGCGCCCGGGCGAGCGCCCGCGCAGGTGAGTCCCTGCCCAACAGCTGAGCGTGCTCGAGCGCGCCGGGCCGGTCTCGCGGCGGGCGCAGTGGCTGCGTGGCTACCACAACTTCGTGGTGGAGCGCTTTGACGTTCTCGGCCGTGTCCGCGCGGCTGCACTAACCGCGCGGTCGGCGATGCACTAAAGCGCTGAGAACCACCCCCAGGCGATGGGCCTGCATCTGGGTGTGAAATCTGGTAGAAGCGCCGCGGTGAACGCCAATTTTTTCGAGAGTTACGCGTTGGCAAAACGAGCGATGAAGAACAACCTCTTCACCGAGGTCTACCTCTCGACGGCCGTGACCACGCCGGTCCAGCTCAAGGGGTGGGTGAACCAGCCGAACCCGTACGAGCGCCACGGCCAGCGCTGGCACCTCTACCTCTCTCGCGTCGAGATCTTGCGCCGGTTGGCCACCCGCAACCGGAAGAACCTCTCTTCGAACGTCACTTGCCCCGTCGAGGACCGTTCCGCCTGACGAACGATCCGCGGCCCTCACCGGCGACGAATGTCCCAACCTGACGGGCTCTCCCATCTCGTCGAAGAAGGGATCATCGACGCCGTCCACGC
>Ga0134125_10007491_pt1 | contig 12318 bp, 8 predicted proteins | sample KB31751_FD_96464 | JGI IMG/M metagenome (GOLD analysis project Ga0134125, IMG submission 96464) | Terrestrial soil microbial communities with excess Nitrogen fertilizer from Kellogg Biological Station, Michigan, USA - KB3-175-1 | ecosystem: Environmental > Terrestrial > Soil > Unclassified ... | reverse complement strand
GTTGAACCACCTGCCCGGACAGAGCGAGCTGGTGCTGCACGCGCCGCCGCTCGTCCCCACGGACATCCACGACTTCGCCTACACGGGCGTGGTGCCGAATCCTTGGCTGCAGCTCAACTTCGTCTACGGCAACTCGCTGGTGTCAGCGACGGTGATCCTGGCCGGCACCAGCGCCATGGACGCGGCCGGGTACTTCAACCCCGTCGACCAGATGGGCGTCAACGACGCCTACCTCACCGTGAACCTCACCAAGAAGCTGGGCTTCCCGCTGCAGGTGAACGTCGGCGCCTACACCGGTCGCTACGGCGCCATGGGGACGTACGACGCCGGCCGCTACGGGACGCCGCTCATCGCGCAGACCAACACCATCGGCGAGCAGATCACCGGCGCCTACCGGATCGGCGAGGTCTTCCTCTTGCTCGACCAGGGCCTGGGCGGCCAGCTCGGGCGGCCACCGGTCGGCCTCGTTCCGGCGGGCTGGAACGACTTCGCGGATCCGAACGTCGGCTCGACCTTCGTCAACCAGGTGCACGTCGGCCTCGCCGTCCCGCGCCTCTTGCGGGTCGGGCTGCACTACGTGACCGCCTGGACGCAGGACGATCTGACGACGGGCAACGTCATCCCCGACGGGCGCATCACCGTCATGGGCGGCGACGCGCAGCTGACGGCCGGCCGCGCGGGCCACCTCTATCTCGGCCTGGCGCACACCTGGGCGACGAACGCCCAATCGGTCGGCGCGGCGATCCAGGTCCTGAACGCCCGCGGCGGCCCCGACCTGCGGGCCCACTATCTCGGCCACGACATGTACGGGAACGTCACCGGCGGGCTGACGACCTTCGGCGGGCAGTACGACCTCAGCCTGGCGCGGCTGGTGTTCGGCGATCTCTACACCGGCGAGAGCCCCGACGTGCTGGTCAGCCTGTTCGGCGTGGGGACCTACGTCACCAGCGTCGACCCCACCAAGAACGACGTGCTCATGCTGAAAGGGGGGCTCGAGGGCAGCTATCTCTTTCTCTCCTGGCTGGGCGTCTCCGAGCGGTTCGATCACGTGCGCCTGCACGGCAGCGACTCGACGCAGGCCTACACCAGCCTCTCCTCGCGCTTGCTGTTCCACACCGGCTGGCGGAGCCGCGGCGAGATCGCGCTCCAGTACACCTACTTCGTTTTCGGCAGCAACGTCGTGATCGAGGACGGCTACCCGCTGGCGCCCGATACGACCATCAACCCCGACCGCAGCGTCTTCTCGTTGATTGGAACCTTCTGGTGGTAGGAGGCGTGATGCGGGCAAGGGGAAGCAGGATCGGGTGGATGCAAGGCGCGCGCTCCGTCGTGCTGCTGGCGCTCGCCGCCACGGCCGGCTGCGCCCCCTACGCCACGCGGAAGGTCGTGCCGGTCGACTGCACCGCCCAGAACGGCTACGTGTTCGACAGCATCCAGTCGTATTTCTCCATGTACGTCTTCACCTCGGCCGACATGACCCCGAACGCGGTCATGAAGGCCACCGTCAATCCCATTCCCGACGGGGCGCTGTGCGGCGACAGCTCCGCCCTCGAGGCGGTGTCCACAGGCAACAACGACTGGGGCTCGCTGTTCGGCTTCTATTCCTTTCCGGTCAAGCACGAGGCGACGATGGAGGGGGTGTCGTTCTGGGCGCGCGCGCCGGGCAACACCGGCAAGGCCTTCACGCTCCTGATGGACGACTCGAACACCCACGATCCCGACGTGAGCTGCGGCTCCGGCGACGGGGGCCTGATCCTGCCGCCGCCGCCGGACTCGGGGATCGCCTGCACGACCTACTGCACCCTGGACGCGGGGGTGAACGCCGCGCCGTCTACTCAGTATGGGCCGGACGGGCAGCCCCTCTCGTCGGGCACCTTGATGTCGGCGATGCCGGCGAACGCCTGTGGAAACCAGTACTGGGTGGTGGTCGAGGTGACCAACGACTGGCGCTTCTACACGATTCCTTTCGCGCGGTTTAGCCAGCAAAGGCAACCCAACCTGGTGGGTACGCCGAACGGGCTGTTCAGCCCGGGGACGACGCCCGGCACGACCATCGTGACCTCGACGATCAACAACATGACCTTCCGGTTCCCCAAGGAGTCGGCCCAGGACCTCTGGATCGACCGGCTGTCGTTCTATCGCCCCGGCGTCGGGGACGGGGGAACCGGGCAATGATGACCGGCATGATGACCGGAGTGATGACCAAATTGTTCGCGCCACGGGGGCGTCGACGGTGAACGTTGGTGAACTGATTCGTGAAAGGGAAGGGAGCACTTCAATGACTACCAATCTTCGAACGGGAAATATTCTGGCAGCTTTGATTCTCCTCGGTGGGCTCGGCGCCTGCACGACGCAGGCCGCACCCACGGGGACCGGCGGCGCGGGCGGCGCCGGAACCGGCGGCGCTGGTGGCGAGACCGGCATCGTTTGCCATCCCGAGAACAACACCGCCAACCTCGCCGCCGGCGCCGGCATCGCCTGCCCCAAGCCCGCGGCGTCCGGGCTCATCGCAGACTTCACGAAGAGTCCCGACGCGGGCGTTCCCGACGGCGGCTTGCCGCCGCGCTTCGGTGACGATTCCACGGTCCTTTCCGGCGGCGGGACCACCTACGCCAACACCCCGGGCACGATCAGTCAGGACACCTCGGGGGGCGACTGGCACATCCAGGCGAACGTCGCCAACTACGCCGGGTTCTCCCTCTACTTCGACGACGTCTCGGTCGGCGGCATGCTCTGCAACATGGTGGACGCCACGGGCTTCACCGGGATCTCGTTCGACATCTGGGGCTCCTCGGGGGGCGCCATCACCATGTCGATGGGGATCGTCGATGATACGCCCCCTCCGTCCTGGTTTCAGTCGGTTGGCGCCACCACCAGCACGATGCCGGTCCCCGCGGGGGCCTGTATCCCGAACGCGAACGGGATGCAGTACTACCATCCGGGGTGCGGGGATCCGACGGCTCCGGCAATCAACGTCACCGGCACGGTCAGCGCTCCGCAGACCGTCACCTTCAAGTGGACGGATTTCGTCAGCGGCGATTGCAAACCGAACGTCATCCCCAGCCAGATCGTCTCCGTCGCCTGGCAGTTCGCCTGGTCGACGGCGGCGACCCCGTACGCCGTCGACATCCACATCGACAACCTGAAGTTCATCACCAACTGATGCACGCTCGCGCGCCGCGGCCGGTCGTCATGACTTTTCTCTTCGGGTCGCTCGCCGTCCTCGCTCTGGGAACGGCGGGCTGTCTCTGTCCGCCCTGTCCGACGGCGGCCGGCGCCGCGCCGGTCACCGCGGGCGGCGGGCTGAACGGTCCCGCAGCCGCCGCCGCCAGCGGCAGCCGCCAGGTCCTCTGGGACGGCGAAGGGGCGGGCGCCAGCGCGCAGGGGTGGGACGCCTGCGATCCGAAATCGGGCTGCAGCAAGGTCAGCACGGCGCCGGGCGCCGGCCTTGGCGGCAGCACGGCGCTCAAGCTGCACGGTGACGGGCCCGGCTTCCTGGGCATGGGGTGGAACCTGTTCGGCTGGTATCCGCAGAACGCCGGCTACGACATGACCCCCTACAGCCACCTGACGTTCCAGATCCGCGTCGAGTCGAAGAGCCCCGACTCGGCGCTCGATCCGGCCTCGGTCGGCGTGCTGCTCGGGTGCAGCGCGAACAAGAAAGACAGCGCGACGGTGAACGTCGAGCGTTACGCCAAGGGGTTCAACGACGGCAAGTGGCACAAGGTCGAGATCCCGATCTCGGCGTTCACCAAGGGACCGGGCGCCGGGTTCGATCCCACCTCGTTCTGGGAGTTCCGCATCGCGACCTGGAGCGCGTCGCCGAAGCACTTCGACATCTTCATCGACGACATCGCGCTCGAGAAGCACTAGGAGGCGTCGTGGCGGGGATCGTCCGCGTACTCATCAAGGCGCTCGTCGCGGCGGGCGCCGTCGTCGGGCTGGCCGCCGCGCTCTCCTGCGTCGACAGCGGCGGGAAGCGGTCGACCGGGGTGATGCCGACCTGCGCGATCTCGCCACCGGCGCCCTACACCGGGAGCGCCAGCATCCCCTCGGCCGACACCGCTCCCGCCGGCCCCTATGCCTGGCAGAACGTGGCCATTCACGGCGGCGGCTTCGTGAGCGGAATCATCATGAGCCCGGTGATGCCGGGCCTGGCTTTCGCCCGGACCGACGTGGGGGGCGCCTACCGGTTCGATCCGGCCAACGGACGCTGGTGGCCGCTCACCGATTGGGTGGGGCGCGCCAACTCGAACCTCATCGGGATCGAGAGCATCGCCGCCGATCCGGTCGATCCCAATCGCGTCTACCTGGCGGCGGGCGAGTACCTCACCGCCGGCGCCGGCGCGAGCGCGATCCTGAGCTCGACCGACATGGGGCGAACCTGGACGACGAACAGCATCCCGGCCGCCATGGGCGGGAACGTCGACGGGCGCTCGATGGGCGAGCGGCTGGCCATCGATCCCAACCTGCCGAGCACCCTCTACTTCGGGTCGCGCAACTCGGGGCTCTGGCAGAGCACCGACTCGGCCGCGACCTGGACCGCGGTGGCGAGCTTCCCGACCATCGGCGCCACGGGCGGCGGCGCCGGTTCGGGGAGCGCCTCGGGGAGCGGCTACGGGCTGACGTTCGTGCTGTTCGATCCGAAGAGCGGCACGCCGGGGAGCCCGACGCCGGCGATCTACGTGGGCATCGGCGTCACCAGCGGGACGGCGCTCTACCGGTCGGCCGACGCGGGGACGACCTGGACGGCCGTGGCCGGGCAGCCGAGCGGGGTGATGCCCCACCACGCCGTGCTCGACGGCTGCGGCAACGTGTTCTTCACCTTCAACAACGGGTCGGGCCCCAACGGCGTCACCGCGGGCGCGGTCTGGCGCTACACGCCCGCGACCGGCGCCTGGACCGACGTGAGCCCGACGCACGGCGCGTTCGGGTTCGGCGGGATCTCGGCCGACGCCGCGCAACCGGGAACGCTGCTGGTGACGACCATCGACGACTGGTCGCCGGGCGAGATCTACCGGACCACCAACGGCGGTCAGAGCTGGGTCCCGCTGGTCAAGGGGAGCGCCTGGGACGTGGCGACCGCCCAGTGGCTCTACTGGCATACCACCGGTTTGCCGGCGATGGGCTGGATGGGCGACGTGGAGATCGATCCCTTCGATTCATCGCACGCGCTCTTCATCACCGGGCAGGGCCTGTGGTCGAGCGGCGACGTCACCATGGCCGACAGCGGCGCCCCGACGAGCTGGACCTTCCAGGACGGCGGGCTCGAGGAGACGGTGGTGCTCGATCTGGCGAGCCCCCCGGTGGGCGCGCCCTTGCTCTCCGGCGTGGGCGACATCGGCGGGTTCCGCCACGACGATCTCGCCGTCTCCCCACCCGAGGGGATGTTCGGCGACCCGATCTTCGGCAACACCCAGAGCCTCGACTTCGCCGAGGCGGCGCCGGACGTGGTCGCGCGGGTGGGGACCAACTCGGGGTCGAGCGGTCAGAACGGGGCCTACTCCACCGACGGGGGCAGGACCTGGACGCCCTTCGCGGGCGCGCCGTCCGGCAGCACCGGCTCGGGATCGATCGCCGTGTCGGCCGACGGGACGACCTTCGTCTGGGCCCCCAAGAAGGGGACGCCCTCGTACGCGACCAGCGCGGCCCCCCCGATGCCGGCCGACGGCGCCAGCTGGAATCCCAGCGTCGGCATCAGCGCCGGCGCGCTGGTGGCCGCCGATCGGGTCAACTCGCACAAGTTCTACGCCAGCAGCCACGGCGCGATGTACGCCAGCACCGACGGCGGTCAGACGTTCGTGGCGGCGACGTCCCCTTCGTCCGGGCGTCCCCGCCCGGTGTTCGGCGTCGAAGGGGACGTCTGGATCGCGACCAGCGCCGCTCTGCTCCGCTCGCAGGACTCCGGGTTGACCTACACCGCGGTGACGGGGATGAACGGCGCGCCCCCGGTGAACGGCGCGACCGCGGTCGGGTTCGGGCCGCCGGTCGCCGCGGGAGCCACCTACCCCGCCGTCTACCTGGCCGGCTCGGTGGGCGGCGTCTGGGGGACCTACCGCTCCGACGACGCCGGGATGACCTGGCAGCGCATCGACGATCCGCAACACCAGTTCGGGTACATCAACATCCTGGCCGGCGATCGGCGCCAGCCGGGCCGTGTCTACCTCGGCACCTCCGGCCGGGGGATCGTTTACGGCGACCCGCAAACCAGCGTTACGCAATGATGAGAGGACCGACCAGAATGGGTTCACGCGCTCTGTGGTTGACGTTGCTGGCGGGCGGGTTGGGGGTGTTCACGCTCTCCGGGTGCAGCCGGATCTGCAGCTGCCAGGTCCCACCGGTCACGCCGGGGACCGGCCCGACGGCCGCGGCGGCGCCCGGCGGCGGCGGGCTCAAGGGGAGCGTCGCCTACACCTGGAAGAACGTGGTCATCCTGGGCGGCGGCTTCGTCAGCGGCATCGTCTATAGCCCCGTGGAGAAGGACCTGGTCTACGCGCGCACCGACGTGGGCGGCGCCTACCGCTGGGACCCGGCGGGCAAGAGCTGGGTGGCGCTGACCGACCAGCTGCCGCGCGACACGAACTTCCTCGGCATCGAGAGCCTGGCGGCCGATCCGGTCGACGCCAACAAGGTCTACCTGGCGGCCGGCGAGTACACCGGCTCCTGGGTGGGCAACGGCGCCATCATGCGCTCGACCGATCGGGGCAACACCTGGCAAACGATCGACATGCCGGTGAAGATGGGCGGCAACGAGAACGGCCGCTCGATGGGCGAACGGCTGGCGATCGATCCCAACCTGACGAGCATCCTCTTCTTCGGGTCGCGCAAGTCGGGCCTCTGGAAGAGCGCCGACTCGGGGACCACCTGGGAGAAGGTGGCCGGCTTCACGGCCACCGACGGCGACAAGGGGATCGGCATCCCGGTCGTGGTGTTCGACAAGGCGAGCGGCGCCAAAGGAAAAGCGACGCCGACCATCTACGCGGCGGTGGCCAACGACGACGGCAGCCTCTACCGCAGCACCGACGCGGGCGCGACCTGGAAGCTGGTGCCCGGCCAGCCCAAGGGGGTGATGGCCCACCACCTGGAGCTCGACTCGGTCGGCGAGATCTACCTCAGCTACGGCAACGGCCCCGGCCCCAACGACGTCACCACGGGCTCGGTCTGGAAGTACGATTCAAAGAAAGACAAGTTCACCGACATCACGCCGCTCAAGCCGAGCCGCGACGACACCTTCGGTTACGGCGGCCTCTCGATCGACGCCAAGCACCCTGGCACGTTGCTGGCCAGCACGCTCGATCGCTGGTCGAAGCACGACCAGGTCTTCCGCACCATCGACGGCGGCAAAAAGTGGAAGCCGCTGTTCGACAAGGAGGTGCGCGACGACATGGGCGCCAAGTACCTCTACTGGCACAAGTCCGAGCCGATCGGGCGCGGCTGGATGGGCGACATCAACATCGATCCCTTTCACCCCGAACAGGCCATGTACGTGACCGGGGCCGGGCTCTGGGCCAGCGAGGACATCACCGCCGCCGATACGGACAAGCCGACGCACTGGAAGTTCCTCGACCAGGGGCTCGAGGAGACGGTCATCAAGGACCTGGTCAGCCCGCCGGCGGGGCCGCCCTTGCTCTCGGCGATGGGCGACCTCTGCGGCTTCCGCCACGACGACCTCAACAAGCCGACGGCCGAGGGGATGTTCGACAACCCGCTCTGCGGCTCGGCGACCGGCCTCGACGTCGCCTGGGGAAAGCCCGACGTGGTCGCGCGCGTCGGCTGGGACGATCACAAACAGTGGGGCGCCACCTCGCTCGACAGCGGCAAGACCTGGACGCCGTTCAAGAGCGAACCGAAGGGCAAAGGCGCCGGCTCGATCGCCGTCTCCGCCGACGGCACGACGCTGCTCTGGTCGCCGATGGAAGGCCCGGTCGTCGTCTCACACGACATGGGCGCCACCTGGACCCACCCCGAGGGTCTCCCCGACGCCGAGACCCAGCCCGACTGGGCGCCGGTGCCGTTCCGCCCGGCCGCCGACCGCGTGAACCCCAAGAAGCTCTACGTGTTCGACGCCAAGGGCGGCCAGGCCTACGCCAGCGCCGACGCCGGCGCCCATTTTACCGCCGCGCCGACCGGGCTGCCTGGCCTCGGCGACTACCAGTACAGCTCGGCGTCGGTGCACGCGACGCCGGGCATCGAGGGCGACGTCTGGCTGACGGCGTTCAAGGAGCTCGATCACTCGACCGACTCGGGCAAGAGCTACGAGGCGATCCCCAGCGTCGGCGAGGCCTACGCGCTCGGCTTCGGCAAGCCCGCCGAGGGGAAGACCTACCCGGCGCTCTATCTCATCGGCAAGATCGGCGACGTGACCGGCTTCTTCCGCTCCGACGACAAGGGCGAGTCCTGGGTGCGCATCAACGACGACATGCACCAGTGGGGCTTCTGCACCGTCATCACCGGCGACCCCCGCGCCTCGGGGCGCGTCTACATCGGGACGGGCGGGCGCGGGATCATCTACGGCGAGCCTAAATGATCCGGGCGCCGGGGCTCGGTTCGAAGACGTAGATGTCGGGCGCGCCGCCAGCGGCCGTCCGGTAGCCGGCGGCGATGGCCTCCGAAAACGATGCAACGGCCGCGGCGTCGACCAGGTTCACGGTGCAGCCGCCGAAGCCGGCGCCGGTCAGGCGGGCGCCGTGGCAGGCGGGGTGCGCCAACGCGAGGTCGACCAGGACGTCGAGCTCGGGGCAGCTCACCTCGTAGTCGTCGCGCAGGCTGAAGTGCGACGCGGCGAGCAGCGTCTTCAGCTTGGCGGGGTCGCCCGCCCGCAGCGCCTTCACGGTCTCGAGGACACGCGCGTTCTCGGAGACGACGTGGCGGCAGCGCTTGCGGACGACGGGCGGCAGCTTCGGGAAGAAGTGCGCCTCGTCCTCCGCCTCGACGTCGCGCAATGAACGGAGGCCGGCGCGCAGCGAGGAGAGGATCCGCACGCCCTCTTCGCACTCGGCGCGGCGCTTGTTGTATTCGGACGAGGTGAGGGCGTGGTGGACGCCGCTGTTGACGACGACAACCTGCAATCCCGGCGGGATCTCCACCGTCTGGTGGGCCAGCGAGCGGCAGTCGAGCAGGAGCGCGCGGCCCGCGGCGCCGAAGGTGGCGGCCATCTGGTCCATGATCCCGCAGGCCACGCCCACGAACTGGTTCTCCGCCTCCTGGGCCAGCTTGGCGATGTCGAGCGACGACAGCGGCAGGCCGCCGAGCGCGCGCAGGGCGACGAGCGCTGCGACCTCGTAGGCGGCCGACGAGCTCAGGCCGGCGCCGCGCGGCAGATCGCCGCTGACGGTCGCCTCGCAGGCGGGGACGTCGAGGCCCCGGCTGGCCAGCGCCCGGACGATGCCCTTGAAGTAGTCGGCCCAGGGACGCGCCGGATCGCGCTCCGGGCGCAGGCGCAAAAAGGTGCACCGCTCGCCGAGGTCGAGCGCGTGCAGCGTGAAGGTGTCGCCCGGCGCGCGGCGGGCCGCGACGGCCACGCCGCGGTCGATGGCGGCCGGCAGGACGAAGCCTTCGTTGTAGTCGGTGTGCTCGCCGATCAGGTTCACGCGGCCGGGGGCGAAGGCGACGACCTCCGGCTCGTGGCCGGTGGCGGCGCGGAACGCGGCCTGCACGGCCTCGCGGTCCATCAGGTCCAGATGGGCGAGGGGTAGTCGCCGCGGTCGACCATCTCGCGGATCGTCTGCATCACGCCGGGCTTGTCCTGCGGGTGGGTGACGCCGAACCAGTGATCAGACGTGGACAGCACGCGGACCTTGGCCGCCTTCTCGCGAATGAGATCGCCGACCACCGTCGGGATGAGGCACTCGGGGTTGCCGCCCATCGCCTCCTTGCTGCCGGCGGCCAGGAACCGCGACAGGTGCTCCTCGAGGCCGGCGAACACCGCCGGGGTGAAGCCCCAGAAGTTCATCGAGGCGACCTCGTCGCCGGCCAGGGTCTGGACCGCGCCGCCCTCGTCGACGTAGCGGGCGCCGGTTCCCACCCGCTCGACCTTCAGGCGTTCGACCAGCGCCTCGAGGAATCCGGCGCCGTCGACCTGGCACACCGCGCGCGTGACGGCGGCGTGGTCCGACAGCGTCTCGCGGATCGGGTAGCCGACCATGCAGTACGCCGGCACGCCGCCGGCGGCCGCCGGCTTGGCCAGGTGCTCGGCCACCGCGAGGAACGGCTTCTTGCCGTAGTAGTCGTCGGCGTTGATCGACACGAACGGCTCGGCGATGGCGCGCCGCGCGCACCAGATCGCGTGCGCGGTCCCCCAGGGCTTGGTGCGCCCCGCGGGCGGCGTGAACCCGGCCGGCAGCGCGTCCAGCTCTTGAAAAACGTAGTCGACGGCGACGCGGCGCTCGACCTGGTTGCCGATCGCCGCCCGAAAAGCGGTCTCGAAGTCGCGGCGAATGACGAAGACCACCTTCCCGAACCCGGCGGCGAGCGCGTCGTGGATCGAGTAGTCCATGATCGTTTCGCCGCTCGGCCCGAAGCCGTCGATCTGTTTGAGGCCGGCGTAGCGGCTTCCCATTCCGGCGGCGAGGACGAGCAGGGTGGGTTTCATGTGGTCGACGTGCCCTGATGGCTACGAAATCCGGTCTCCGCCGTCAAGCGACTCGGCGCCCGACCAACGCGAACAGGGACCGCAATCAAACCGCGATTTATATATCGCGTTTTGCCTCGGCGCGGTGATTGCTGTAACGTGAGGTTGGACTCTCCGTGAGAGCGACTTCGAGGCGGGAGAAGGTATCGCGGCTGGCGGGCTTGCTGGGGATCACCCGGTTGGTCGAGCGGCTTGCTCGGCGTCCGGCGCTTCTGGTGGTCAACTATCACCGGGTCGGTGATCCAACCGCGGGCGGTTATGACACCGCTTTGGTGGAGGCGACCGGCGACGAGTTCGACGCTCAAGTCGCCGCGCTCAAGAGACGCTTCGGCATCGTCGAGCTGGCGGAAGCGCAGGAGATGATCGTCCGGCCGAACAAGATCTCTCGGCCCTGCGTGCTCATCACCTTCGACGACGGCTATCGAGACAACCACGACGTGGCGTTGCCGATCCTCCGCGCGCACGGCGTGCGGGCGGCATTCTTCCTCACCACCAAGCTGGTGGGCTCGAGGCAGGTCGCCTGGTGGGATCAGGTGGCTTTCATGCTGCGCCGCACGGGGCGGACGACGATCCAGATCGAGTATCCTCAGCTCGCCAGCTGGGATCTGAGCCAGGTCCCGTTGGAGAACGCGATTCAGGAGGTCCTGCGTCTGTGCAAGAAGCAAGAGGCTGTCGATCTGGAGCGCTTTGTCGCCGGGGTGGAGCTGGCTTGTGACGTCGCGCGCCCGAGTGAGGAGCCGCGGATGTTCATGAGTTGGGACGAGGCGCGTGCGCTGGTGGCGGCCGGCATGGGGATCGGCTCACACACCCACGGCCACGAGTTCTTGGCCCGGCTGAGCCCGGAGGCGCAGCGGGACGAGTGCGAGCGTTCGCGCGACATCATTCGCGAAAACCTGGGGGTGACCGTCGACGCGCTCGCCTACCCGTTCGGCTCGCGGGCGAGCTTCTCGGACGTGACCTTTCGGTGTCTCGAGGAGACCGGCTATCAGACGGCGTTCTCTTATTACGGGGGCGCCAATCTTCCCCCCGTCGTAGACCGGTTCAACGTGGCGCGCCTCACCTTGGATCGTTCGCCGTTGTCGCACTACCGCCTGCGCGTCGGACTGGCGATGGCGAGCGGACGGCAGATCTGGTGATCGAAGGCGCCCGCGCGGCCCCCGGCGGGGTTCGCGTCGAGGTCCATCCTTGGACCGCCTGGCCCCGCTGGTCGGCCACCTGGGCCGAGCTGGCGCAGGTGACGGCGCCGCGCGCCGGGTTCTTTCTCGGCCCCCACTGGATCGAGACCTGGATCCAGATCTTCGGGCCCCAGCTGCAGCCCCGGATCCTGGTCTTCCACCGCGACGGCGGCGCGGCGGGGATCTGTTTGATCGTGTCGCGCCGCGAACGCCGCGGTCCCGTCCCGGTGCGGCGCCTCTACTTGAACGCGGCGGGCGAGGACGAGGCCGACGAGACCTGTCTCGAGTACAACAGACTGCTCTGTCGGCCCGAGGACAGGCCGGCGGTGGTGACGGCGCTGGGCGCCTGGCTGGCCCGCGAGTCCTGGGACGAGTTCGCCGCCTTCGCGTTGGCCGAGGCGATCGTCCCCGAGGCCCTGTCCGCCTGCCGCCTCGAGCGCTCCGAGAAGAACAGCTGCTTCGTCGACCTGACCGCTTTCCCGGCCACCCTCGACGGCTTCTTGGCGGTGCTCT
>Ga0134125_10007488_pt1 | contig 12323 bp, 11 predicted proteins | sample KB31751_FD_96464 | JGI IMG/M metagenome (GOLD analysis project Ga0134125, IMG submission 96464) | Terrestrial soil microbial communities with excess Nitrogen fertilizer from Kellogg Biological Station, Michigan, USA - KB3-175-1 | ecosystem: Environmental > Terrestrial > Soil > Unclassified ... | reverse complement strand
TGCTTGATTGACGACGTTCTTGCGAACGCTACGTCCGCCACAACTCCAAAGAGTGGCTACTACTTCACGCTCGCTGGTTCGGCAGGCAACACTAGCTATACGTGCCTGGGACATCCTGCGACGCCTGGGCAGAGCGGGCAGCGGCACTTCTTCACTGACCAGTCTGGTGTAATCCTAGCTGATCCTGCTGCTGCGGCGACTGTAGCCAGCCAGCCTATTCAATAGTTTGGCGAAGTACCTGGGGGAGGGTACCAGCCGACAAAGAAACCGGACCTCGGTCCGGTTTCTTTCGTTTTTACCACACTTTGGTAATGCTTGAAGCGACAAATTTTGTCGCTAAAGTGACTAACTGAGTGAAAACTAATTGGATAAGACAGCTCAGGAAGCTACAACTAATCTGATGTTAGCTCGGAAATCAACGACTTGTATGAGCTAACGCTGAGGTAACGGGATCTATCAGAATGGATCCTCAATTGCTGCTAATTGGGAAGACAGTGGATTGAAATCCGGAACAGTGTGGGAATCGTCGATGAGCTTATGTGACCGCAGCGGAGATGGAGAGCACATGAGGAAGCACGAGGGCTTTTCGTTAATCGAACTTCTGGTCGTGGTTGCGATTATTCTCATCATCGCTGCATTAGCCATTCCGAACTTCATGCGCGCCAAGCTCGCAGCGAATGAATCATCAGCTGTAGAGTCCATACGCAATATCAATACGGCGGAGGTTGAGTACCAGACAACATACAATGTTGGCTATGGCACTTTGTCTGCCCTCGGTACCAATGCGCCTGGTTCTTGCACGGCTACTTCAACGAATGCCTGCTTAATCGACGATAGCCTGACCTCCGGAACAAAAAGCGGTTATAACTTCACCCTTACTCCCGGTACGCCGCCGGCCAGTTACAAGTCAATTGCTTTGCCGATAATCCCCGGTCAAAGCGGGCAGCGCGGGTTCTGCAGTGATCAATCTCAAGTCATACGGTACAACTGGGCCGGCACGTGCGATCCTCAAGCTGATAAGGCGCTGCAATAACTGTGTAATCCTCGCTGTCGCCACGGAGATTCAAAGGTGATCGAAACGATATCCCCCTCCTTAACTCTCGTCGAGAATTCAAGTCCAAAGTTAATTTCTTCAGAAACCCACCAGGGCAATAGTGTCTCCCCGCGTTCGGCAATCACAAAGATGGTCGTTGTAGCTCTCTTGCTGAGAATCCTGATAATCCTGTGCTTTCACACCTATGAACTGCAAACGCGTGTAGTCACAGATCAACCGTCCGGTACTCACTTCGCGTTCGGTTTTGAAACAGGCAGCATTGCTGGATCGATAGCCCGTGGAGAGGGATTTAGTTCTCCGTTTGGCGTTTCGACCGGAGCCACAGCCTGGATCGCGCCAGTGTATCCGTTGATGTGCGCAGCTATCTTCAAAGTTTTTGGCATTTACACTACTGCTTCGGCGATCGTTATTCTGTCCCTCAACAGCATTTTCGCTGCTCTTACATGCATTCCCATCTATTGGATCGGGAAATATGTCTTTAACCCTCGAGTTGCAACCCTTTCAGGTTGGATGTGGGCGGTGTGCGTGTTTTTCATGCGATGGCCAACCACCTGGATTTGGGAGGTAAGCTTATCCGCGTTACTGCTCTCCACCCTGATCCTCCTCACGTTCTCTGCCATGACGCAAGAGGGTCGGATCGGTTCGATCAAGTTGGGAGGAGTCTGGGGACTCGCCGCCATTACTAATCCATCGCTGCTCGGAGTATTGCCTTTCTCTCTTTGCTGGCTGGCCGTCCAGCGACATCGCGCCTCGCGCGACTGGCTTAAACCCATTCTTCTCACCGTTGCCGTTACATTCGCAATCACGACTCCATGGCTGGTACGTAATTGGATTGTGATGGGTAAGCCGCTATTTATCCGCGATAATTTTGGTTTCGAGTTCTATCTCGGAAACTACCATGGAAGCAATGGACTTGGGTTTATGGGAAAACATCCTACCAAGAACAACAATCAGTTACAGCTCTATTCGCAACTAGGTGAGCTCGGTTATGTAAAACACTTCCAGCACGAAGCCTTGAACTTTGTGAAGCACTACCCTGAAGAGTTCTCGATACTGACTTTGAAACGTATTGTGAGCTTCTGGGACGGAGGAGAGATTAATTACGAGAGCTACGTGTACTGGCGATGGAAATCATGGAAAATGCTGGTGCTCGCTGTCCCTACGGCTTTCGGTCTGCTGCTTGCCATCGGTCGAAACAGGAATATCCGGGCCGGTTTGTTGGGTCTGGTTGTACTGCTCTATCCACTACCCTATTACCTTGCTTATCCGCAGGAGCGCTATCGCCACGCAGTTGAACCGGAAATGCTGATTGTGAGTTGTTTCCTCGCCTGCGCTCTGTGGGATCACATTTCTCGCGGAGTTACCGTCAACCGACTCGACGAATCAGATCAGGAGTTTGCCTGACATGTTTGGAGTTTGGATGATCTGGTTTCTTCTCTGGATGTTAGCTGGCGCATGGCTATATTTTGCCATCTTTCAAGGAATGGGAAGACGAAGTATATCGTCACGCAGACGCATCACACTGATTGGGGGGTGGACAACCTTCAGCGCAGTTGCCGCAGAAGTCACGCGCCAATCACTCAACGGATATTCTCCTTCGTTTAGACTCTGCGCGGCCGTAATTATTGCTTTTATGCTGATTGGAGCGGCCGCGGGGTTTCTGGCGGCCTCGTTCATTAATCTGCGGTGGTCAGTATCACAATCCGACATTGTTGCCGGAATTGTAGGAGCATGGCTAGCTGGTTGGATCGAAATCACTCTTTCATATAACCCTATGTCGTATGTTTTACCTATCGCCGTGATAGGGGCAGTGTTTGGTACCGTCGCAACCAGAATCGCGATAAAAGTGCGTTGCGTAACCTTTACATCCGATTCAGAACAGGTGTGAAGCTTTGGATTCTGTTCTGCAGCAACAATCCGGAACTGTTCCCGCGCGGGCTGTCGTCCGACTCGCGGCTCAGGACAGTCACGAATCGAGAGATTCCGGCTCCGCTAAGCCCGATTTCTTCGTCTGGGATCCATCTACCATCTGTGCTCTTCTAGGATTAGCACTCTTCTGGATTGCAAAGGTCTATTCAACGTGGGCAGCTTGGGGAGACCTGACGATCGACTCCGGGCACGAGATGTATGTACCGGCCCTGCTGGCCCAGGGGAAGCTGCTTTACCGTGACGCCTGGTTCATGTATGGGCCAGCTGCTCCTTATTTCAATAGCTATCTCTTCCGATTGTTCGGAAGGCACCTCAGCGTGCTCTATTGGGCCGGTTCGCTGTCCTCTCTTGGCTCCGCAATCTTCTTGTATTTAAGCGGAAGGCGACTGTCTTCCTCGTTGGTCGGCTGGACCGCCGGTGCGGTGCTCCTGGCCGAAGGCTTTCAGCCGTCGTTGTTCTGCTTTCCACTACCATACTCATTTGCCGCAGTGTACGGCTGTCTAGTTGGCTGTGTATTCCTTTGGCTAATTGTGAATGCGAGCTTAACTGAGCGCGGATACTGGATGCCGACATTGGGATTGACTGCGGCCTTAGCGCTATTGCTCAAGCCAGAGTTTGGAGTTGCGAGTTACCTTACGCTGACTCTTCTCATCGGTGTTCGTGGAGTTCAGCAGCGTTCGTTAAAACTAATCTCCAAGGATATTCTGTGGATCCTTCCGGGCATCGCGTTATGTTCCATCGTCGTCCTGTGGATGATTTCGATAGCAGGGGTGGAGTTCATTACGCAAGAAAACATCGTCAGCTGGCCCACCTCTTATTTCATGCGCACATACGGCAAGATGTGGCTCGAAAGTAACGGGTTCACACTGACATTTGACGCGTTTCTGGCGGCCATGAACCGGTCGATTCCCATCCTGGGCATTGTGGTCCTTGGCTTTTGTTATTTTCGCCTCAAGGGTAACGGTAAAAAGAATGCAATTCTCAGAGGCACCTTAATTCTGGCTTGTGTGGCTTTAGTGTCTTCGCTATGGATGGGACTGCTTCCGGCGGTTCCCCGAGGATCAGCATTACGCGCGATTTTCTTTCCCCAGGACATGGTACTTTATGTTTCCATCGCTTCCTTAATTTATTGGTGGCGTTTCATGCGTGGTCGTGAAGGACGGAGCGCTGCAGTCGTATTGGTATTTACTTTCGCCACGCTGCTCGCATTTCGGATTTTAATGGGCACATATCCAGAGGGCTATTCGATCTACTACAACGGGCCAGTCGTCCTCTGTTTCTTGATGCTTTGGACGGTGATAATTCCTCCTGCTTTCCGAACCCGCATACCTACTCTTCTTGGAACCCTGGTTGTTTGTTCCGGCTGCTTGTTAGTAACTCTCACATCTGCCAGAGCAGCAGAAAAACGAGCGGCCAAGTATGTTCCGCTTGTGACAGACAAGGGGACTATTCGCGTTTCGAAAAATAAAGCGGAACAATACGCGGCGGCAATTCAGTTTATTAAGGAAAGGGCAGCTGCCGGAGACTCGGTGCTCTCGGTTCCTGAGGACACCAGCTTATATTTTCTAGCGGGCGTTCCTTGTCCCATGCGGCTTTATTCTTTTACTCCCGGGGTCCTTGCCCCTGGAAAGATGACACGAGACACCATTCGGGAGCTGGAACGAAAGCGCATCAGGTATTTACTTTGGTCCAGCCGCATTTTTCCGGAGTTCGGCACCCCCATTTTCGGCAAGGATTTCGATCAGGAAGTTGGGGAATACTTTAGAAGTCATTACCGGCCTGTCCGACGCCTGGTACCCTACTCACCGGGTGTGGTATGGGACTGGAGTGCTGTTATCTGGGAGCGAATACCGGATAGAGAACTGGAATCAAAGCATTAGACTCCGTGATCCAGGCCTAAATCACGTTTCCACCACGCGATGGTCTTTGCGATTCCTTCAGTCAATGCGTAGCGCTGCTTCCAGGGCGTATTCTCGATCAGCTTTGTTGTATTAGCCCAGATCCCACCGACGTGGTGCACTGAATCTCGTTCTCCGAATCGAATCAGGTGCGGGCGTCCTGTCTGTGTGCCAACTTCTTCCAGTATGGTCCGCAGTGGCAATGGCTTGCCCGAGCCCACATTCACCGGCCCCTGAACATCACTATCGAGAAGAGCGATGAGTGCTGAAGCTGCATCCTCTGCATACAGAAAATCGACAATCTGGGTCCCCTGAGAGCACCCAGCCGGCTGGTTGCGCAATAACGAGCGTACGACATAGGGAATCACACGCGCTGGGTTTTCGGCGGGGCCATAAAGCTGAAATATGCGCGCCCAGGCGGAGCTCAAATGAGTTTGCTGACTCCATGCATGCAGCACGTTTCCCACGCAATGCTTCGAGACACCATACAGAGTCGTGGGTAATAGTTGCGCCTTATCCTCATCGCACTCGCCTTCGATCAAGCCGTACTCGGCGCAGCTGCCCGCCGCTACCAATCGTTTCCCTCCTCTTTCTCTGAACGCGTCAAATAATTCGAGGCTGGTGGTAACCCATCGAAGGTTGTCTGGTGCAGACCAGAACTTACCTGGCGAGGCGGGGTACCAAGCCAGATGTAGTAAGTAGTCTGGTTGAAGGCGGTTTATGAGTCTTGTGGTAAAACCGGGTTCGAGAAGGCTACCTTCATTCCAGGTTACACCGGGGAGTTCCACTTCAGGAATCGGGAAGCGGGAGACAGCCTGGACTGCATAGCCGTTAGCGGCTAGTATTGGCAGACACTGCCGCCCTATGAACCCGCTAGCGCCAGTGATCAAGACCGTCCTCATAGTTTTCGCACGGGCGTGTAATCGGGGAAGGATTGATCACGCTCTGAAATCGCGCGATCATCGTTCGGCCAATCGATCGCAAACAAAGGGTCGTTCCATCGCACTCCACGGGCAGATGCGGGCTGATAATTGACGGAGATTTGATAGAAAACTTCCGTATCAACAGCAAGCGTCTGAAAGCCATGCGCAAAACCCTCCGGGATATAAAGCATTTTGTGATTTGCGCCTGTCAGTTCTACCGCAATCCATTGGCAATACGTGAGGGAAGTGGGACGCAAGTCAACGATTACGTCGTAGATCGCGCCGGAGGTGCAGCGCACCATCTTCGCTTCTTCGTTCGGCGCCGCCTGGTAATGCATTCCACGAAGCGTACCTTTACGCGGATTAAAGGATATGCTGCATTGCGCAATGCTCGGATTCAGTGCCATTGAGCTGAGCTCATCTGCTGACCAGGTACGCGCGAAAAAACCGCGTTCGTCTTTCACAGGCTCGATTTCCACGATGTGGGCTCCCGCCAGGCGTGTTGGAGAAATTTTCATGCCAATATTTCCGCCGTGGGAATGGGAATTACAAAACGGCAACCCCATGCTCGCGCGTATCCGACTTGCGCCAGGATTTCATCGCGCAGGTTCCATGGCAAGATCAGGATGTAGTTGGGCCGGGTTTCGCTGAGCCGCGAGGGAGCAACAATCGGGATGTGGCTTCCCGGCAAAAACAACCCCTGCTTATGGGGATTTTGATCGACGGCATACTCGATGAAGTCCTTGCCAATTCCGCAGTAGTTGAGGAGCGTGTTGCCCTTCGCCGGAGCTCCATATGCGGCGATAGAAGCTCCCGAGCGTTTGATCTCGATCAAACGCTCGAGAAGGCCGTGCTTAGCCTCGCGCACTCGCTTACCGAACTCCAGGTAAGTCTCAAGCTCACACAGGCCAGCAGCGATCTCCTTTTTGCGCAACTCCTCTACCCGATCATGAACCGACTTCTCGCGATTTTCGGCGTGGCATAGATACACACGAAGCGATCCGCCGTGCGTCTGAAGCTCTTCAACGTCAAATACCGCCAGCCCATGGGCTTTGAAAATTTTCCCCGCTGTTAAGAATGAAAAATACGACAGGTGCTCGTGATAGATCGTGTCGAACTGCCGCCCGTTGATTAACCGCAAAAGATGAGGAAATTCAAAACTGACGATGCCTCCTGGTTTTAGAAGCAGCTTGAAACCGTCAACAAAATCGTGCAAGTCTGGAACATGGGCAAGCACATTGTTGGCCACGATGAGATCGGCTTGCTGTCCCGCCGCCTTCATTGACAGCGCGGTGCCCCGGCCAAAGAACGCCGTCAACGTAGGGATGCCTTTTTCCCTGGCGACTACGCTCACGTTTGCAGCCGGCTCAATGCCTAAAACAGGAATACCACTCGCCTTGAAATATTGCAGCAAGTATCCGTCGTTGCTCGCTATCTCAACTACGGTGCTGTGCGTAGAAAGATCGAATCGCTCAATCATACGATTCGCGTACTCCTGCGAATGTTCAAGCCATGATTGAGAATAAGATGAGAAGTATACGTAATTGCTGAATATGTTTTCTGGCGGTTCAAATTGCTGCAATTGCACCAGAAAACAATGTTCACACACCAGTGCGTGGAGCGGATAGAAGGCTTCCGATTGATTTAAGCGTGATTGATCAAGGTAGGAATTGGCCAGGGGAGACATGCCGAGATCCACAAAAGTATGCACGAGTGGCGATTGGCAGAAGCGACAAGACAAACCGTTCATGGTGATGCAGTACTCTCAGGAATTTGAACTCTGATACGTTCGAATCTGCTCAAGTGTAAAAGATCGTAAATCCCGGTTGGCACTGAAAGCCTTGTACCATTCAACAGTCTTTGCCAGTGCGTCGTGCAGATTCCACTGTGATTTCCAGCCAAGTACAGTTTTGGCCTTGTGACAATTAAGTCTTAACGCTGCTTCCTCATGCAGGTGCGGCGCTGCGTCTGTTTGCCAGGGAATCTCACTCCCCCACAGCGCTTGTAGGCGGTTGAGAACTTCTGAAACGGGCAAAGTGTCGGAAAGCTCTGGACCGAAATTCCAGCTATCGGAGAAATGGGAAGGATCCAAACAAAGCTTTTCGGCAAGCATTAAATAGCCGCATAAGGGGTCAAGCACATGCTGCCAAGGCCGGATGGCGTGCGCATTTCGTATGTGCAAATGGCTTTTTCCCAGGGCGGCGCGCATTACATCTGGAATGAGCCTGTCCGGACTCCAGTCTCCTCCTCCGATTACGTTCCCAGCACGAACCGAGGCGATCCCTATTTTGCGATCGGCCACTGCTTGTGTGAAGAAAGACGCCCGAAAGGCGCTTGTTACTAGCTCGGCTGCAGCCTTGCTGCTAGAGTATGGGTCTCGCCCCCCCAGGCGATCTGTTTCCTGAAAGGGTCGCGACTCCGGCGAATTCTCATAGCATTTGTCGGATGTCACTACAATGATGGCTTTGATGAAAGGGGCATCGCGTGCGCTTTCGAGGAGGTGTACCGTCCCCATGATGTTAGTTGCATACGTTTCCACTGGTTGCGCATAAGATCGACGTACCAATGATTGAGCTGCTAAGTGGAATATCACACTTGGCTTATGTTGGTGTATAAGACGGCTAAGACACTTCAGGTCGCGCACATCGCCGATGGTCGAGCACATTCCAGTGCCCACGCGGGCTAAATCGAAAAGGTTCGGCTGCGTGGGCGGCAACAAGGAGTAACCGGCAATTTCTGCTCCTAGGCTTTCAAGCCAAAGCGATAGCCAAGCGCCTTTGAAGCCCGTATGTCCGGTAATAAGTACTTTTCTTCCTCGCCAAAACTGGAGGTTCACTTCCATATTTTCCAAGGAGCCTTGCCAGAACTCCAGAGCGATTCAAGTTCATTCTTGTCTCGTAACGTGTCCATGGGATGCCAAAAGCCTTCGTGGGCATAAGTTGCAAGCTGTCCCTGGCGGGCAAGGCCTTCAAGAGGTTCCATTTCCCACACTGTTGCGTCCCCTTCAATGCAGTCGATCACGGCGGGAGACAACACGAAGAAGCCTCCATTTATCCAGCTTTCTTGAGGTTTTTCGCGCACGCCAACAACCCGCGTTCCACTCGTGACCAGTGCTCCAAAACGCCCAGGTGGCCGTACAGAAGTTACAGTGCTGAGGAGTTTTTGCTGGCGATGAAATCGTAGGAGTGCGCCTATGTCAATGTCCGCGACGCCATCTCCATAGGTCATAAAGAATTCTTCATCTTTCGAAAGATATGCACGTACGCGCTTCAAGCGGCCGCCGGTCATGGTTTCTTCCCCAGTATCAACTAAGGTAACCTTCCACGGTTCGGCTTCGTTCTGATGAACCTGCATTTGATTCGAGGCGATGTCCAAAGTGATATCACAGGCATGTAAAAAATAATTGGCGAAGTAACTCTTAATCACATATCCGCGATAGCCGCAGCAGATGACAAACTCGTTGACGCCGGCAGCCGAATAGATTTTCATGATGTGCCAAAGAATCGGCTTGCCTCCGATTTCAATCATAGGCTTGGGACGCAGATAGCTCTCTTCAGTGATCCGGGTGCCCTTGCCGCCTGCAAGAATGACAGCCTTCACAACTTCATTCTCCCTGTTCTCATGGTTTTATTCCGCCACTCTTTATTGTGGCGCGCGCCGAAGAGTTCTATCGAGAGTCTAACCTTTTTTTTGTTTACCGATATCGCAATTTACATATCGGTGTCGGCTAAGTTACAGCCCCGTAACGATTTGGAAGGATAGGGATGGTTCGCAAGCGCAAACAATCATTAAGCAGTATGGATAGGAGTGCTCGTGATCTCTATGACGGCTCCTCTTTTCGCGAACCAACTGATGCCGGACAGTAGCAGCGCCGGCATTGCCAGAACAGATGCGAGCAGGAAAGCGAGCGCAATTTTCAGATCGAATTTATCCAAACCCATTAGAAATCGACTCAACGTGTTCATGCGCTGTGTGGCATGGCTGATCACGCTCTCGATCCAGCCGAAGGGATCGTGTTCCAGTGAAGCAAAAGAAATCGAGGTCGGCTGCAGGCCGACGCGTTCCAGCGCTGAAGATAACGTTCCGGCTGTGAAATGAGTGAGATGTCTCGGCACGTCGAGATGAAACCATTTGGCACCAGCGAAATGCGATTGCCAGCTTGAAAAGTTCGGCACGGAAATGATCAAAACTCCCTTTGGAGAAAGGCGCGCGGCGCATTCGCGAAGGAGTTCCAGCGGATCCTGTATGTGTTCAAGTACATGAAACATGAGGATGAGATCAAAACGCATATCCGATGGAAACTGTTCGATGGGCGTTGAAACAATCTCCAGTCCTAACCCACGCCGCCCTATTTCGGCTGCCTCCTGGTTGCGCTCGATGCCGATTACGCGGCAACCGAGACGTCGAAACGCATCAAGCATTAGCCCTGGTCCACAGCCAATCTCCAGAACCGAATTGGCATTCGCGTTCACTTTCACCCACTTCCTCACGCGCCAGGCATACAATGCGTGAAGCACTCGGCAAACAATTGGGCGATAGCTGCGATATTTGCTCGGATAATAGCGCTCTATTTCGCTAGGCCGAGGCAATGTGAAGGCCAGTCCACATTCCGAGCAGGCGACCACTCGAAACCGCTCTAAACTGAGGGGATCCCTCACTTCAGAGTAGATGGTCGAGCTAGCACGTCCTGCACACGCGGAGCAGAGTTCTACGCCGTGCGTATCCCCAATCAGACGTTCACTGATTAGGTTCTTAGTATTCATACTGCCGTTCGAGTGAACGCCAGAACCGCTGAGATGGTTCATTGGAAAGGCTTGAAGAGGAGTCTCCCTCGCGCATCGGTTGTAAGATGGTGGCTTTCCTGTTAATGAATGCATTCGGTCGGCCAAGGCCGTTTTTGTAAGTGCGCGCGATGTACAACGCAGTAAAGGCCGCAGTTCCGCCCATGTAGCCGGCGAAGACCGCAAACGCAGCTGCAGCGAACCATAAAGATTGAGTCTTAGCGTACCCTGCTGCCAGGCTTATTAAAGCAAGCAGCCAAAACGGAAGAAGGTAGACGGGTAGTCTGAGAAACAAGGTTGAGGCGGACAGGATCCCGCCGATCGCAAAAACTGACATTCCCAAAAGGTTGTAATGACTGTTTCCTGCGATCCGCTTTTGCCGTTTGAAGGGGATTGCGATCCGCCGAAAGCCTACTCGACCGATGGAGGCACGGATAAAAGGAAACGAAGTGCACTCATCCAAAATCGCTTCTCGAACATCATTCGTAAATAGAGAGAACTCGGCCATGTCGAGAATGATGTCTTCATCGGCAACAGCACGCAGAACTCTGTAAAAGATCTTGCGTGCTCGCTTTACTAAGGCTGGTTCTTCCCGATCCACTCTTTCGCCGTACACAACATCGTAACCTTGTTCATACTTTTCGATGAAGCGAGGAATCATCTCTGGAGGATCTTCACAGTCAACATCGATGATTACCATGACATCGCCACGAATATTGCGCAGCCCGCATTCGAGAGAGGCGTGGTAGCTCACGTTTCGGCTGGTGGTGATTACATATGTAAATGGCCAAATTGTCTTTATGTTCTGGATTTCCTCGGCAGTGCGATCCGTTGAGCCATTGTTGAGAAAGACTAAATGAACGAAATAACGGCTACTCAATTCCTCGATGACCGGATGAATTCTTTCGAAGAATAACGGTAAGGCAAGCTCCTCGTTGTAGACGGGGCAGATGATCGTCAAAAGCGGGGCATCAGCCGCCTCAGTTGGAGTTGCGTGACCATGTACATTCATTGACATTCAAGTGCTCTGCATCTGTCCCGATAGTCACAACAAAAGGATTCGTTGCCGCTCTTTCAGGAAGAAGCCGTTCGTTTCTGCTGGATGCAAGATCGTCTTTTCATATCCCAGAAACAAAATGCATTCAAGACACGTTGGTAACACCATCTGACACGCAAAAAGGTTCTACATTCTTGCGTCGACCACCACTGTCGTGATAGCGAACACCAACCCAAGGTATGCCCGACCCTTGGATTGGGAAACTGATTGGTTAGATTACTTCGGTTAGCTTGAAACATCAGAGGAGAGTGCCCACAATGAGCCCACGTGAGAGTGTCACTGAAAGCATGGGTAACTGCGGCATTATTGGCTTTCGCCGGATTGACATGCTTTTCGCTGGGTCTCAGCAATCCACCGCAACTTTATTATGATGAGCCCCAGTACGTGGCTTCCGCGCGTGCGTTCCTGACAAATTCCCCCAATCCAAATCCTGAAGCTCCGCCGCTGGGAAAAATTCTGATCGCGGGTGGCATAACAATATTCGGCGCTAACCCCGTCGGATGGAGAGCTCCCGGTGTTCTATTCGGAGCTCTGATTTTGGCTGGAGTCTTCCTTTGGGTTTACTTGCTGCTGGATGATTACCGTCTGGCTCTCACAGCTGCAGCACTGACTCTCTTCAATAATTTCTTGTTTGTCATGTCGCGTGTTGCGATGATGGATGTCTATTTAGTCGCCTTCGTG
>Ga0134125_10007487_pt1 | contig 12325 bp, 12 predicted proteins | sample KB31751_FD_96464 | JGI IMG/M metagenome (GOLD analysis project Ga0134125, IMG submission 96464) | Terrestrial soil microbial communities with excess Nitrogen fertilizer from Kellogg Biological Station, Michigan, USA - KB3-175-1 | ecosystem: Environmental > Terrestrial > Soil > Unclassified ... | reverse complement strand
CGACCGCCGGCGACGCGTTCGGCATGGCGGTTCTCGGCCTGGTCTATCTGCCCACTGCGGTGCTGGCGGCCACCGGCTACATCACCGGCGCGGGGTTCCAGATCGGCGCGGGAACGTACTCGCCGCTGGGCAGCCACGGCATCGAACTCCCGGCCGTGCCACTGCTGGCTGCGGTCCCGCCGACCGGCGCCCCTCATCCGTTGACCCTGGTGGTCTTCCTGGTCCCGGTGGTCGCGGCGGTCGTGGTCGGCATGGCGGTGGTCCGTCGGCTGGCCACCAGATCGGAACGGCTCCTCGCCACCGCAGTGGCCGGCCTGACCGCCGCCGGCCTGCTCACGGCGACGCTTGCGGTTGCCGGTGGGGGCATCACCGGCAGCACCTGGGCGCACCTCGGCGTCCCGCTCGGCTGGTGCGCCGCGGCGGTCGCGGTCGAAGTGGGCGTACCGGCGATGGCCTGGGCCGGGGTGGCCGGCTGGACCGGTGTGCCCTGGAGCCCGGCACCGATCGAGGTGGCCGACGACCCGGACGGTGAGGACGTCGCCGGGCTCGCGGCGACGGTCGTCGAGCACGACGACACGGCCGTGATGGTCGGTGCGGCCTCGCCGCAGGTACTGGTCTGGGACGTCACCGAGGGGCTGCCCGACGATGCGACCCGGTCGGGCGAGGCCGCCTCGGATACGGAAGAGGCCGTGGAGGCCGTGGAGGCCGACTGGAGCGAGGTCGACGAGGAGGCGGACGGAGCCGACCGCGTCGAAGTCCCAGACGACGAGCCCGCGGACGTGGATCAGGTCGATGTGGTCGAGCCCGGTGCCGATCAGCCCGGTGCCGAGGAGACCGGAGCCGATGAGACCGTTGCCGAGCCCCCTGTCGATGAGGCCGTCGCCAGGGAGACCGTCGCAGATGAGTCCGGCGTGGAGCCGGCGGAGGCGCACAGCACCGGCGACCGGGCGAGCACAGATGAGCCCGTCGACGCGGATGCTGCCCCTACCGGTGGCCGCGGACAGGCCGCCCAGGACGCCCGAGTGGCACGTGCTTTGCGTGGTCACCGGTTGCTCCGCCGACGTCAGCACTGAGGCCGGCGACCCACCCGGCCTCGGTAGCTACCCGACCGGCCCGGGCTCGGGCCGCAGTGCCCGTGGAACTCCGCCGGCACCGCCGCACGTAGGCTGAACCGGCAAGAGCGGACGAGTGCGAAGAGGACCAGTGACCGAACCTGCCGGCGTGGCCACCGAGCCCGCCGACACCGTATTCCGGGTCGTCGTCCTGATCTCCGGCGGCGGATCCAACCTGGCCGCGCTGCTCGACGCGCAGCGCGTCGGCACGCTGGGCGCGCAGGTGGTCGGTGTCGGCGCCGACCGGCCGGGCGCGGCCGGCCTCGAGATCGCTCGGCAGGCCGGGGTCCCGACCTTCGTCGAGCGGGTCGCAGATCATCCGGATCGTGCGACCTGGGACCGTGCGTTGACCGCCGCCGTCGGCGCGCTGCGCCCCGATCTGGTCGTCTCGGCCGGATTCATGAAGCTGGTCGGGAGGGCCTTCCTGGACGCCTTCGGTGACCGTTACCTCAACACCCACAACGCCCTGCTGCCCGCGTTCCCCGGTATCCACGGGCCGGCCGACGCCCTGGCCTACGGGGTGAAGGTCAGCGGGGCGACCTTGTTCTTCGTCGACGACGGCGTGGACACCGGACCGATCCTGGCCCAGGTCGCGGTTCCGGTCGAGGACGACGACACGGTCGACACGTTGACCGAACGGATCAAACGGGCCGAGCGAAAACAACTCGTCGAGCAGGTGCGACGGCTGGCCCGACAGGGTTGGCGCATCGAGGGCAGGAAGGTCATCATCCCATGACGGCAACGACAGCCGAGTCGGGCGCACGCGACGAGCCGACCGAGATCGAGGCCGAGACGTCGACCGGCCGCCGACCACTGCGCCGGGCGCTGATCTCGGTGTACGACAAGACGCGTCTGGTCGAACTCGGGACCGCGCTCGATGCCGCCGGTGTCGTCCTGGTGTCGACCGGGTCGACCGGCCGAACGCTGTCCGAGGCCGGGATCCCGGTGACGTCGGTCGAGCAGGTGACCGGATTCGCCGAATGTCTGGATGGTCGGGTGAAGACCTTGCATCCGGCGGTCCACGGCGGACTGCTGGCCGACACCCGACGCCCCGAACACCTGGCCCAGATCGCCGAGTTGGGCATCGAGCCGTTCGATCTGGTGGTGAGCAACCTCTATCCGTTCCGGGACACCGTGGCATCCGGGGCCGACATCGACGAGTGCGTCGAGCAGATCGACATCGGTGGCCCGTCGATGATCCGGGCCGCGGCCAAGAACCACCGCAGTGTCGCGGTGGTGGTCGAGCCCAGCGGGTACGACCAGGTGTTCGCGGCCCTGCGGGCCGGCGGCTTCACCCTCGCGCAGCGGAAGGCCCTGGCCGCCAACGCGTTCGCCCATACCGCGGGTTACGACGTTGCGGTGGCGTCCTGGATGCACACGGTCCTCTCGCCGCCGGCCGACGGCTGGCCGGCCTGGACCGGGGCTACCTGGGAGCGCTCGGAGGTGCTGCGTTACGGCGAGAACCCACACCAGTCGGCGGCGCTTTACCGGCATTGGCGCGGTGGCCTGGCCACGGCCCAGCAGGTGCACGGCAAGGAGATGAGCTACAACAACTACGTCGACATCGACGCAGCCTGGCGCATGGTGACCGATTTCGCCGGACCGACCTGCGCGATCGTCAAGCACGCCAACCCCTGTGGCATCGCCAGTGTCGCGGACGGCGCGGACGACGACATCGCCCTGGCCCACCGGCGGGCGCTGGCCTGCGACCCGATCTCGGCCTTCGGCGGCGTCATCGCGGTCAACCGGTTGGTCACCACCGAACTGGCCGAGCAGATCGCGGAGGTGTTCACCGAAGTGTTGGCGGCCCCGGCATTCAGCGAGGCGGCGCTGGCCGTGCTGACCAGGAAGAAGAACATCCGATTGCTGGTGATGCCGGCCGATGGTTCCCCGGATCCGGTTGAGTTCAAGGCGATCTCCGGAGGCATCCTGGCCCAGAGCCGGGACGGTGTGGACGCTCCCGGCGACACTGTGGAGGGCTGGACCCTGGCCGCCGGCGAGCCGGTCGACCGGTCGACCCTGCACGACCTGGAGTTCGCCTGGCGGGCCTGCCGCTCGGTGAAGTCGAATGCCATCCTGCTGGCCGCCGGCGGCGCGTCGGTCGGCATCGGAATGGGCCAGGTGAACCGGGTCGACTCGGCCCGGCTCGCGGTGGAGCGGGCGGGGGAGCGGGCCGGGACCGCGGTGGCCGCCTCCGACGCCTACTTCCCGTTCCCGGACGGCCTTGAAATCCTGGCGTCGGCCGGAATCCGAGCTGTGGTTCAGCCGGGAGGATCGGTGCGCGACCCCGAAGTGATAGCCGCCGCCGAGGCGGCCGGCGTCAGCATGTACTTCACCGGCGTCCGGCACTTCTTCCACTGAGCAACCTTCACGAGGCTACGGGGCGGGGAACATCTGTGCTCGATTTGACCGAAAGCGTTTACGAAGGTGAAGATTTCACCGAGGTCGACCTGAGATCGGCGTCGCTGACCTCGATCACATTCATCGACTGCGACTTCGCCGGCGCGACCCTGGCCGGCGCCAGAACGACCCGGGTCAGCTTCGAACGCTGCGATTTCACCACCGCCGAGCTGTACGGCACCGGCCACCAGGGCAGTTCGTTCGTCGCCTGCACCTTCGACCGGACGGCCTGGCACTCGTCGACGTTGACCGGCTGCCGGCTGACCGGCTCGACGTTCACCGACTGCCGGTTGGTGCCGTTGACTCTGATCGACTGCGATCTCACGCTGGTCTCCCTCGCCGGCGCCCGGTTGGCCAAGACCGACCTGTCGGGTCTGCGGCTCCGCGAGGCCAACCTCACCGGCGCCGACCTGTCCTCCTGCGTGCTGCGCGGGACGGACCTGAGCGGCGTCCGGTCCGCCGGGCTCGACCTGTCCGGGGCCGATCTTCGTGGCGCGGCCGTCGACGCGGCCCTATGGGTCGGGGCCAAGCTGCGCGGGGCAAGCGTCGAGGTGGATCAGGCCGTGCTGTTCGCGGCCGCGCACGGGTTGCTGATCGGATCGCCGGAGCGGGAGTAGCGGACGGCGGCCGGACCCGCCGCAGACCGGGTCGGTCGTCGATCGTGGCAGGATCGAGTCTCGTGACGGCGACGATCCTGGACGGCAAGGCCACCCTGGCGACGGTGAAGAGCGAGCTGCGCGGTCGCCTCGCCAATCTCGCCGAGCGCGGTGTCGTGCCGGGACTGGGCACCGTGCTGGTCGGCGACGAGCCGGCGAGCCGGTGGTACGTCGCAGCCAAGCACAAGGACTGCGCCGAGATCGGCATCAGGTCCATCCAGCGCGAACTGCCCGCCGGCACGACCCAGGCCGAGGTCGAGGCGGTGGTCGACGAGCTCAACGCCGACCCCGGGTGCACGGCCTTCCTGGTCCAGCAGCCGACCGGATTGGACGAGTTCGCCGTCCTTTCCCGGGTCGACCCGGCCAAGGACGTCGACGGCCTGCACCCGTACAACCTGGGCTCGTTGGTGCTGGGTCATCCGGCGCCGGAGCCGTGCACCCCGGCCGGAGTGATCGAACTGCTGCGTCGCTTCGGGGTACCGATCGCCGGTGCCGAGGTGGTGGTCATCGGCCGCGGCATCACCGTCGGTCGGCCGCTGGGAGTGCTGCTGTCGCGGCGCAGTGAGAACGCCACGGTCACGTTGTGCCACACCGGAACTCGGGATCTGGCGGCGCACGTTCGACGGGCCGATATCGTCGTGTCCGCCGCTGGCGTGCCCGGTCTGGTGACGGCGGACATGGTCCGGCCCGGCGCCGCCGTCCTCGATGTCGGCGTTTCCCGCGTCGACGGCAAGATCGCCGGTGACGTCGCACTCGACGTGGCCGACGTCGCCGGGTTCGTCGCGCCGAACCCGGGTGGTGTCGGGCCGATGACCCGGGCGATGCTGCTGACCAACGTGGTCAGGGCCGCCGAAGCCCGGGCAGCCGAAGCCGCCTGATGGCCGGCAGCCGGCTGATCAGGGCGCTGCCGATGGCGGCGGTGATGCTCGTCGTCGTGTTCGCCTTCGCGCTGATCGTCACTGCCCACTGGCGTAAGGGTGCGGCGGCCCTCGGGGTGGCGGCCTTGCTGGCCGCTTTCCTTCGGTTGGTCCTGCCGGAGAACAAGCTCGGCCCGCTGGTCGTGCGCGGCCGGGCCTTCGATGTGCTGTTCCTGCTGGTGCTGGCCGCCGCGATGGGCCTGCTCTCGTTCGGGTTCTACGCGTTCTGAGATACCCCTTACGTCACTCCGACGAGCGCTCCAGCCGGGCGAAAACCTTTGCCAGCACGGCCGTCTCCTCGTCAGTGAGCCGGCTGCCGAATTCGCGCTGGATACCGGCCATGTGCACCAGGGCCGCCGAGCGCAGAGCGGCCCGGCCCGAGCGGGTGAGGGCGACGATCACGCCGCGGCCGTCGGTCGGGTCGGGCCTGCGCTCGACCAGCCCGGCCTGTTCCATCCGCTCGACCTTGCGCGAGAGCCCCGGTTGGCTGAGCACGACCTTGCCGACCAGGTCGCGCAGCCGCAGTTTGCCCCCGGCCTCGGACAACTGGACCAGCACGTCGTAGGTGCCCAGTGGCACCTTGGCGGCCCGATCCAGGTCGGTCGCCAGGCGGGCCATGATTCGTGCATACGCGTGCAGCATGGACACCCAGGCCTCGAGCTGTCGTTCGCCGACCGGTGCCATCTGCTCTCTGCCCCCGACCTGGTCGCCGCCGACCGCTGTGCCACGCCTGTGCGCCGGCGGTGTCCGCCGATCAAGCACAAACGGTACGTTCTGCTGTCAGATAGTGCAGCACGATTCGGCCGTGGTGAGGCCGTCGAATCGGTAGCAGTACGCTTGTCCTGCGAAACAGTGCATCGAAAGGGAGCGTCCGACCATGAGCAAGATCAAGGTGACCGGGACCGTCGTCGAACTCGACGGCGACGAGATGACCCGCATCATCTGGAAGTTCATCAAGGACCAGCTGATCCTGCCCTACCTGGATGTCGACCTGGAGTACTACGACCTGGGTATCGAGAGTCGGGACGCCACCGACGACCAGATCACCGTCGACGCCGCGAACGCCATCAAGAAGCACGGCGTCGGCGTCAAATGCGCCACCATCACCCCGGACGAGGCGCGGGTGGAGGAGTTCGGGCTGAAGAAGATGTGGCGATCGCCCAACGGCACCATCCGCAACATCCTCGGCGGCGTGATCTTCCGCGAGCCGATCGTCATCTCCAACATTCCGCGGTTGGTGCCGGGTTGGACCAAGCCCATCGTCGTCGGTCGTCACGCCTTCGGCGACCAGTACCGGGCCACGGACTTCAAGGTCCCTGGATCCGGCACCGTCACCATCACCTTCACCCCGGACGACGGTTCGGCGCCGATCGAGCACGAGATCGTCAAGCTGCCCGAGGACGGCGGCGTGGTGATGGGGATGTACAACTTCAACAACTCGATCGCCGACTTCGCCCGGGCGTCGTTCGCCTACGGCCTGCAGCGCGGTTACCCGGTCTACCTGTCGACGAAGAACACCATCCTCAAGGCCTACGACGGTGCCTTCAAGGACATCTTCCAGCAGGTGTTCGACGCTGAATATTCAACTGCGTACGCAACCGCCGGCCTGACCTATGAGCACAGACTGATCGACGACATGGTCGCCTCCGCGCTCAAGTGGGAGGGCGGCTACGTCTGGGCCTGCAAGAACTACGACGGCGACGTGCAATCCGACACGGTCGCCCAGGGCTTCGGCTCGCTCGGCCTGATGACCTCGGTGCTGATGACCCCCGACGGCCGCACCGTCGAGGCGGAGGCCGCGCACGGCACCGTCACCCGGCACTACCGCCAGCACCAGGCCGGAAGGCCCACGTCGACCAACCCGATCGCCTCGATCTACGCCTGGACCGGCGGGCTCAAGCACCGCGGCAAGCTGGACGGTACCCCGGAGGTCACCGGCTTCGCCGAGACGCTCGAGGACGTGATCATCAAGACCGTGGAGAGCGGCAAGATGACCAAGGACCTGGCGCTGCTGGTCGGGCCGGAGCAGGCCTGGCTGACCACCGAGGACTTCCTGGCCGCCCTGGACGAGAACCTGCAGACCCGGCTGGGCTGACGGCGCCGCGCCCGGTCAGCGGTGCGATCGGGGTCCGGCGGAAAACGGGGCAGCGTCGGGATCGACGAGCTCGGACGGCAGCGCGATGCTCACCCGTGGTGCGGCCGTCCGCAGCACCACCGCGAAGCTGCGGACATACACCCGATCGATCTTGGCGTACGGGATGGTCGAGCTGCCCAGCGCGCCGGTGAACGTGACGTCGTCCTGGCCCCAGGCTGCGGTGGTGACCGTGCCCGGGCGGTAGTTCCGCCGGAAGGTGATGAACAGTTCGACCGCCGTCAGGACGACCAGCACCATGATGGCGATCACGAAGAACACCAGGTTGAGCGCGAGTGACTGGCCCGTGTTCGGCAGCAGGCTGTAGACCACGACGGCGAGCAGCAGGACCGTCACGGCGATCAGGAACGACGGCCGTCCGAGCCGGATCGGCAGGAACGCGGCCGTCATCCGCCGGGCGGTCGCGGAGTCGGCCGTGTAGGTGCGGGTGCGACCCCGCTTCGTGCGGCGCGGTGCAGGGTGATCAGGCACCGACCCATCGTGGCAGGGCCTACGGCCGATCGGGCCGTGGACACCCTCGGACCTCGGCACAAGGGTGACCCGTTCGCCTCGACGGCGGTATCTGCACCTGGCCGGCGGGCCTACCGTCGGCGCCAGACCACTTCAGCGGGAAGCGGCCGTCCGGAGTTGGGAGGAGCGGAATGTTCATCCAGATCATCCAGGGTCGGTGCAGCAGGGAAGCGGAGATGCGCGCTGCTCTCGACTCGTGGCGCGCCACCTGTGAACCCGGAGCCGATGGTTTCCTCGGCGGCACCTACGGCTTCACCGATGACGGCATGTTCGTCGCTGTGGTCCGCTTCGAGAGCGAGGAGATGGCTCTCCGGAATTCGGAGCGGCCCGAGCAGGGCAGCTGGTGGGCGGAGACCGAGAAGATCTTCGACGCGTCGCCGGAATTCCATGACTGCCGCGACGTGATGATGATGCTGGACGGCGGGTCGGACGAGGCCGGCTTCGTGCAGATCATGCGCGGCACGCTGACCGATCCGGAGCGGGCGAAAGCGATGTTCAGCGAGATGGAGTCGTCCTTGCACCAGGCGCGGCCCGAGATCGTCGGCGCCACCCTTGCTGTCGAGGACGACGGTTCCTTCATGGAGACCGTCGCATTCACCTCCGAGGCCGCAGCCAGGGACGGTGAGCAGCAGGAGATGCCGGCGGATCTCCGCGACCGGATGGACGCGGTGATGACAGTCGAGCAGTTCATCGATCTGCGGCACCCGTTCTTCGCCACCCACGCCTGATCCACGCCCCTCATCCTCGACCGAACCGTCAGCGGGCACGTCGGTCCGCAGCCTGCCGACAGTTCGGTCGACGAAACGTGCGGTCAGACGGGGTGACTGGGTACATCATCGGCCGGCGTGACCTTGCTGCGGTCCGCAGTTCGACTGGCGTCGGCCGGCGGTTGCTCCGCTGCGGCCCGAACAGTCAGTGGGCCAGCAGCTTTTGTGATGGCTGTCACGATCCACCTCCGTCGGGGCGGGCTCGGAGTAGACCGAGAGACGGACACCGGCCGCCGAGGCGGAGGAGGTGCGAGATGACCGATGTCATCACTCCCTTACTCGCACGAGGGAGCGGACTCAAACGGCTGGGCGGTTTATGGGGCGAGTGCCTGGCCGAGTTTCTCGGCACTGCGGTGCTGATCATGTTCGGGGACGGCGTTGTCGCCATGGCGGTGGCCGCGCTGCCCGGATCGGGCCGGGCCGAGACCCCGACCACGATCTTCTTGGCTGCCGGCGACTGGCTGCTGATCACCTGGGGCTGGGCGATGGCCGTGGTCTTCGGCGTGTACGTCGCCGGCGGCATCAGCGGGGCCCACATCAACCCGGCCGTCACCCTGGCATTCGCCGTCCGCCGCAAGTTCCCGTGGGCGAAAGTGGTGCCCTACTGGATTTCTCAGGTGTTCGGCGCGTTCGTCGGAGCCGCCGTCGTGTACTGGGTCTACCACGATGCGATGCGGGTGTACGACGCCGCGTCGACAGGGGCAAAGGTCAACGGGCACACCAATGCCACGTTCTCCATCTTCGCGACGTTCCCGTCACCGGTGTTCGGCGGCTCGAACTGGGGACCACTCGTCGACCAAGTCGTGGGCACGATGCTGCTGTTGATTTGCGTTGCCGCCGTGATCGACCTCCGGAACACCGCAGTGAAGGCGAATCTGGGTCCGTTCATGATCGGGCTGTCGGTGGCTGCTATCGGAATGTCGTTCGGCGCGAACGCGGGCTACGCGATCAACCCGGCCCGCGACTTCGGCCCGCGCTTTTTCGCCTGGATCGCCGGGTGGGACCAGCTGGCCCTGCCCGGCACGGTGGACGGTGCGTTCAGCAACTACTTCTGGATACCGATTGTCGGCCCATTCATCGGAGGCGTTATCGGCGTGCTGATCTACGACTTGTTCATCGGTGACGTGCTGCACGCCAGAGCCAAGCTGGCCGACGCGGACACCACGCCGCCCGGGCCGGCCCGGGACGAGGACGAGTAGGCGGCCTGCGCCGTCCGCCGGCAACTGAGCACCGCCTGGACAGCGACACTCCGTCCGAGTCGACGGCCCAGGCCCGATAGGTTGATCAGGTGCCCGCACGGCCGCTTCGCGCCACCGACCCACGCGCCCGAACGGGGTGCCGACGGTGAACACCCTGGTCGGCGAAATCCTGCTGGTCCTGGCGTTCATCCTGATCGGCGGGACGTTCAACGCGTCCGAGATCGCGCTGATCTCCCTCCGGCAGAGCCAGATCGAGCGGTTGGCCGCGACCAAGGGAGTCCGCGGCCGTCGGTTGGCCAAGCTGGTCTCCGATCCCAACCGGTTCCTGGCCTCCGTGCAGATCGGTGTCACCTTCGCCACGATGTTGTCGTCCGCACTGGGTGCGGCCACGGTGTCCGAGCGGGTTGCCGCAAACCTGGAGCAGGCCGGCATGCCGACCGGGTGGGCCAACGGGCTCGCGTTGGTCGGCGTCACCTCGGTGATCTCGTTCGTGTCCCTGGTGATCGGCGAGCTGGTGCCGAAGAGGTTGGGTCTGCAGCGCTCCGAATCCATCGCGCTCGTCGCCTCCGGTCCCTTGACCGTGATGGCCCGGGTCTTCCGGCCGGTGGTCTGGCTGCTCGGCGTCTGCACGAATGCCCTGGTGCGGTTGCTACGCGGCGACCCCAGCCAGGGTGGTGTCGTCATCACCCAGGAGGAGCTGCGGTCACTGGTCGCCGGGCACGGGGACCTGTCCTCGGTGGAGCGGCAGATGATCGACGACGTCTTCGACGCCGAGCAGACCTTGGTCCGCGAGGTGATGGTGCCGCGCCCTGAGGTCGAGTTCCTGCCCGCCTCGCTTTCCGTCTCCCGGGCCGCTCGGACCGCCGTCGTTCACCCACACTCCCGGTTCCCGGTGATCGGTGCCGATCCGGATGACGTGGTCGGCGTCGTGCACCTACGGGATCTGCTGGTGGTGGCGCACCCGTTGGGTCGGGCCGCTTCGGTCGGTGACGTGAGCACACCGGTCACCGTCATCCCCGGCACCAAGAACGTGCTCGAAGCGCTGTACGAGATGCGCCGCTCCGGCCAGCATCTGGCCGTGGTGGTCGACGAGTACGGCGGCACCGATGGGATCGTCACCCTCGAGGACCTGATCGAGGAGATCGCCGGCGAGATGGTGGCCGACGGCGCCAGGGGCCCGACCGTCGCCGAACCGGAGGCGGCCGGGGCCCACGAGGTGGACGGACGGATCAATCTCGATGACTTCGCGGAGGTCACCGGATTGGAGCTGCCGGTCGGTCCCTACGACACCGTTGCCGGGTATCTGATGGCCAGGTTGGGCCGGCTTCCGGCCGAAGGTGACGCGGCGGCGGTCGACGGCCGGATGCTCACCGTGCTCGAGATAGACGGCCGCCGAGTCGCGCGGATCGCGGTCAGCCCGGCCGACCCGGCACCGACCGACCCGCCGCCAGGGGATCCGCCCTCGATCCCCCTGCACGGAGCCACCCGGAGCTGATGGGAAGATCGGGCCCATGTCCGCAGAGCCCTCCCGTCCCCGCGTGCTGTCCGGGATCCAGCCGACCGCCGATTCGTTCCACGTCGGTAACTATCTGGGTGCACTGCGCCAATGGGTCGACCTGCAGAACACACACGAGACCTTCTATTCCATCGTCGACCTGCACGCGATCACCGTGGAGTACGACCCGGCCCTGCTGCGTTCGCGGACCCGGGTCGCTGCGGCCCAACTCCTGGCGCTGGGCATTGATCCCGACCGGTCCGCCCTGTTCGTCCAGTCCCATGTCCCGGCCCACACCCAATTGGCGTGGGTGATGGAGTGCCTGACCGGGTTCGGCGAAGCGGGACGAATGACTCAGTTCAAGGACAAGTCCACGAAGAGCGGTGCCGACCGCACCTCCGTCGGTCTGTTCACCTATCCGATCCTGCAGGCGGCCGACATCCTGGCGTACCGGGCGGACGCTGTACCTGTGGGTGAGGATCAGCGACAGCACCTGGAATTGACCCGGAACCTAGCTCAGCGGTTCAACGCACGGTTCGGGCCGACGCTGACCGTGCCCGAGCCCTACATCCTCAAGGCCACCGCGAAGGTCTACGACCTGACCGACCCGACGGCCAAGATGAGCAAGTCGTCGCCGGGCGGGTCGCTGGACCTGTTGGCCGACGTCAAGGCGTCGATGAAGCGGATCAAATCGGCAGTGACCGACACCGGCCGCGAGGTCCGCTTCGACGAGGCGGCCAAGCCCGGGGTCTCCAATCTTCTCACCCTGTTGTCGGTGTTCACCGGTACGCCGATCCCAGATCTGGAGATTGCCTATCAGGGCAAAGGGTACGGAGATCTCAAGGGTGACCTCGCCGAGGCGTTCGCCGCGTTCGTGCTCCCGTTGCAACGGCAGGTCGGTGACTATCTCGCCGACCCGGCTGAACTGGATCGGGTGCTCGCGGGCGGCGCGGCGCGGGCGAACGAGGTCGCGACCGAGACGGTCGCGGCCGTCTATGACAGGGTGGGTTTCCTGACCCGCTGACCGGTGGCTCGCACGTCGGCGGCCCACACCTCAGGGCGACGGGAACCTCGGCGCAAGAAGGGGGACCGCGATGGCCGGCCCGAGAACGGACCT